>Ga0138256_10005883_pt1 | contig 12991 bp, 8 predicted proteins | sample KNB2016incub_MG_FD_105486 | JGI IMG/M metagenome (GOLD analysis project Ga0138256, IMG submission 105486) | Active sludge microbial communities from wastewater in Klosterneuburg, Austria - KNB2014incub_MG | ecosystem: Engineered > WWTP > Activated sludge > Unclassified | place: Austria... | reverse complement strand
TGGACGATCGGCGCTGTGCGCATCATTGAGCCGGGCGATAAAGTGATCGCGGGCTTCGACAAAGAGCGCTTGAACATAGACGTCGACGCGGCTGGAGTGATTACCGGAATGCGCTGCGGCTGATCTTCGGCCTCCTGGGATTGATCGCTGGCTTTCCTTGTCGGGTTCTCGGCTGCTGCTGAAGTGACGTTTGAAGCTGTTTAGCCGACCAAGACCTGTCAGGCTGACCTACCCTTTCTGCGACGTGCGGACGTAGCATCGTCAGGCGTTTGCAGCAGCCGACATGGCAGCGGCCCCGCCGATTGAATGCGATGGAGCCAGCAAGCCTAGCCGAGCGTTCATTGGCGTCATAAGGAGTTCGTTATGATGCCTGTCGCCAACGTCTCAATGCTCATCCGCGCTCCCGCAAGTGATGTGTTCAACGCCTTCGTGGAACCATCGATGCTAACCCGCTTTTGGCTTTCTCGGGCTAGCGCGCCACTCGCGACCGGACGCTCTGTCACCTGAGAGTTCATGGTGCCTGGCGCCATAGCGGAAACACACGTCCGCGATATGGTGCGTTGCCGGCGCATCGTGCTGGAGTGGGATGGGGATGAGAGGGCAGAGCTCAAATTCGAGCAACGCGCTGATGGCTTTACACGGGTCGAGATAGAGAGCGCCATCACCGGCAAGACCGTAGACGAAGCGGTCGCCAAGGCCATTGAAGCAACGCAAGGCTATACGCTTGTCGTGTCCAATCTGAAGGCGCTTTTGGAAACGGGTAGATCAGCCGGGCTCGTCGAGGACAAGGCTGTGCTGATCACTGAAAAGCAGAGTACCGACAAGCCCCGACAGGCCTAGGAGCACTGCTCAGACTTTGCCTGTCTTCGGCGAGAAGGCATCGAGATGAACCACAAGAAGCTGAGGCGACTCTATCGCGAGGAAGGGCTAGCGGTGAAGCGACGACGAGGCCGCAAGCGGGCGCCCCGCGCGCTCGCAAGCTGAGAAAAACCGAGCTATGAAAACCCAGGACTCTCGGAAAGAACGCGGGAGCAGTGGGGCTCAGATCAGGCGGCCGAAAGTTGTCGCCGTTGCACTCTCGTCAGACCGAGCCAGCCGTGACGGCTGCGAGCTTTGCCTCCAGATCGCCGAGTAGTTCGTGGATTTCTTCCTGTCGAAGATTGATCGAACGGTGGCGTTCGCACAGCGTCGTCACCGAAGGAAATGTGGCTGCGATGTCACTCATGCCCGGCTGCCCGCGTTGTGGACTGTGTTGCCGGTAAGATAACTCCAGCGTCGGCAGGCATCGGCCCGTGATCTATCTGGGAGGGGTCTGGTCATTCCGGAATGTTCCCGCCGAAGCTCTGGAAATCGCGCAGCACACTCGCTACCAGGTCATGACCCTCTGCGTTCTCGTAGCGATGGACGACAGAAGTGGCTACGGTGAGCTTGGCGGCGAGGCCACGAGGTGTGGTGGCGCTGGTCTGGATCAGGGCCATCAAAAGCAGTTGTTTGTGATCGTGGAGTTCGTCACGACGGTCGTCGATCGCGTCCAGTTCGGCTGATTCCGGAATAGCGGCGCGCTGGCGTCTGGAAAGCCTGCACCAATTGTGATTGCGGAAGATATGGGATTCGAGCGCCTGCCAGCGTTTGGTAAGGTCTTCGTACTCTGCCTGGCTGGCCTGCCACGCATTGCACGCTTGAACTGCCGGATCGCCGTCAAACCTTGCGGGCATCACCGTTGCGGTGGCGGCGGAGCCAATCATAACCTGGCGTCGCGAGGGGCATATTGCCGTGGTGCGGTTGCGAGGAATCATCGTCTTGACGTACCCCCTTTGCGGTCCATCTCGCCAGTCGAATACATACTATAGTGCGTAACATTATAGTATGTAAACAGGCAACCATCCGCGCATGGATATGCGACGGCTGGTTGGTCAGAATTTTGCGCGCCTTCGTCGGGAGAAGGGCCTCACCCAGGAGGAGGTGGAGGCTCGGTCCGGTTTCAGCCAGCAATATATCAGCGGACTGGAACAGGGAAAACGCAACCCGACCATTGTGACGCTATATGAACTCGCGCAGGCCCTAGGCGTCACACATTTGGACCTGCTCGAGCCGGGGCCTGGTTCGCGGACCAAGGGGCGCCGGTAGGTTCTGTTGGCGAGGGTCGCGCTCAGATATTTCGCCTCCCAGCGCGCGAGCCGCCTGGAGTCTGTTTATGGTGCTGCTGTGCGTACAACGCCGGGACGGGGGCAGTCAGGGCCCCGGCGTTGATCCTTGCATTTTGAATCTCTGGTTTAAGACTTGCTAGGATCGAACGGGCGCGGCGATGACCTCAATCACGCCCTGAGAGCGTCCTAGGTGTGCCTCCCGTCTCTTCCTGTCTCATGTCAGGCAGGAAGGGGGGCGCGAGCTGATTGGGGGCCTAGCGCTGGGGCATGGCGACCGCCCGCTTATCGGCAACGCGGGGAAACATCGGCGCAGTCTCCCAAGTTCCAGATCAAGGTCAGCAGCTTCTTGCGTTAGGTTCGGTCTGCCAGCCCAAATTGGGGGCGGAGAGCGGCTGGTGGTCACGCTCGGTCCCGCCGCCCAAGAGCGGCTCCTTCGGGCGCGACCCTGCGGGCGCTTCGCGCCGCCAGCCGCCCGACGGCGCTTCCCGCCATGTGGCACCGGATACCGGGGACCTCTAGATCCACAAAAATTTGATCGGAAGTAAGAATTTCGAATTACCCGCGACCATTCTGACGCGACTTCGCAAGGATCTGCGAGAGCCTACGATCTGTATGCAGACAACTGCGTCCGCGCTTGTTCGGTGCGGTATCGTCGATTGCTCCACCTGGTAGATGACCAAAGAGCGGTCTCGCCCCAGTCATTCGCGATGCTTCCTGTCACTGAAACGCCCAGCCGAGCGCAACCTGCAGAACTCCGTCATACCAAGGAGGTGACCAGCCGCAGATATCTTCACCTTCGCGCCCGCGCAGGATCGGAGCGACGGCTATGTCCTTGTCATCTAGTCTACGGGGACTTTGCAGGACAGGTTTGCCCCGCGCATCCACGAGGTTGATCCAGCCAGTCTCCGACGCCGTCGCCGCGAACCTTCGAGCCTGTGCGTCGCCGCCCTGCAGCTTGAGCTCGCAAGCCGCGGCGGCCAGATCCGCGCTCCGCGCCGTGGTCGTCAGCGTTTCAATAGGAACGACCCGAGCGGGGATGGCGGACGTAAACATAACGAGGCGCTTCTGGTCAGCGGTGAACCAGGCTTCATCGATCGGTAGCGCGTGCTCGATTGGTGATCCCAACTGCGTCCCCGTGCTGCTGTCCCAAATCAGAGCTGCTATGTTGATTTCTCCGCCCCACGTAACGATACGACGCCCGTCAGCAGAATACTTCGCGCCAAACAAGGATTCGTTCTGGTCAAGGACCGGCCCAACCTGCTTGCCGGTTCCGACATCCCACTGGACTGCGACTTGGGTGCTCCATGCGAGCACCCGGGAGCCGTCAGGCGAGAACGCTGCGCCCGAGATTCCAACTCCTTGCACAATTTCGGGCCCATGTTGCTTGCCCGTGTCTACATCCCAAAGGCGCGCGACTTTTTCTCCTAATGTAAGGATCAGAGATTCATCCGGCGAAAGCAGGACTGCCTCGATATCCTCAGGCGGCTTGATGCCCGTGCCTATTTCCGTCCCGCTGTCGACATCCCAGAGCCTCACGCTCCAAGACTGATTGGCCGTCGTATCGAATGTGTCAGGGCCATTCCAGGTCAGCATTCTGCGACCGTCTTTGAACAACAATACGCCGTCGAGGTTAGGCTTATAATCTATGCTCTTACCGATGGGTGCGCCGGTGATGCTATCCCAGATCTGAGGCGGGTCTATTCCACCCCACATCAGGACCCGCTTTCCATCGGCGGAAAAGTAAGCTCCGTTTGCAAGTGTGTGGTAGTGATCCGGGCCTACAGGCGAGGTGGTCTTCGCATTCCAGATCTGCAGGCTGTGATCCTCGTTGAGGGTCATGATAAGAGCGCCGTCCGACGAGAATTCCGCTGCAATCACGTTTGAGAATTTCGCTGCTAGTGCGCTACTATATTTTTCCTTTGGCAATCCCATGGGCGCTCCGATAAGCGCGCCAGTCGCAGCGTCCCACATTCGGGCGAACCCGTCTTCGCCCCAAGTCAAAACCTGTTTGCCATCTGGCGAAAACGCCAAGCCATTGATCTGGGCGTCGTGTTGCATCGGAATTCCGATGGGGGCGCCGTCCGACATGTTCCACAGGTAAGCGCTGTTATCTCCCCAGGTGCCTGCGCGCGATTCGTCGGGAGACAATTTCAGTCCATCCACATTGGTCGCGTCATACCCGAGGATAGTTTTACTTGGCATATCTCCCGGCCACACCTCTCTCTCCACGGCCCACAAGCGCAGCATGTGATCCGCACCCCACGTTAGCGCGGCATCCCCATTCGGCGAGAACGCTGCGCCGATAATGTCGTCCTCATGCGAGATTACATAGGCAGGCGGAAAATCGGCTTCGTTGAACCAGACCTGCGCCGTGTTCTTCTTCTCGACTGGTTTTGCAAAGTTGAATCTGGAGTCGGCACTAAGCTGGTAGGTGGGTTTCTTCCACGGCCATTTTCGTTCGATCCGATCGAAATCGAACCTGGCTGCAAGCTCACTAGCAACAAGCGGCACGCCGCCAAGGATGCCGGAGGGGCCTCCCGGGTTCCACGAGAGTAACATGCCGCCGTCGCGAGAATACGCAGCATTCTCGAACGCAATCGGTTGCCGAGCGGCGGCCGGAGGAATTGGTTGACCTGTACTGGCATCCCAGAAACACGCCAGCCCATCCTTACCCCAGGTCATGATGATCTGCCCGTCTCGAGAAAACATCGCACCCACCATGTTTTCCCCGTGAACAAGCGCCGGCCCTATCTGCACACGCTCGGGTACGCTCCACACTTTCGCTTCCCCAGGATCCCGTGTGCTCTGACGCGCAACGGCGGAGAGCGTCGCTTGCGTATCGTCGGAGATGAAAGCTTCGTTCGCCCAGATCAGCACTCGCGATCCATCAGCCGAAAACTCTGCGCCCGTCACTATGCCATCATGCTGTAATTCCGTGCCGAGGGGCGTTGCCGCCACTGCATCCCAGAGGCGAGCGGTGTAACCGCCATTCCAGGTGAGGAGCCGAACGTTGTCCGGAGACAAGGCAGCACCAGTCACGGCCTCGCCGGACTTGATCTCCGGGCCAGCGGGTTTGCCGTTGCTGGCATCGAACAGCTCGATCCCACCATTCTCGTCCCACGCCAACAAGCGCGACTCGTCCATCGACAGCCGAACGCCTTTCAGCGCTTCTTTCGAAACGCCGTGACCGACCGGTTTCCCATCAGCCAAGCTCCAGTATCCCCAGCCTGAACTGCCCCAGAGCAGCATTCGGACATCATCTTTCGAGAAGATCACGCCTTGAAGCCCGAATTCCGGTTTGATGGGCTCGCCAATTTGCTCGCCCGTGGCGGTTTTCCATCGGCGGGCGGTTCCATCCTCTGACCAGCTCAGAATGGTCGAGCCATCGTTCGCGAATCTTGCACCAAGAACGGCGTCTGTGTGGCCGGTAAACGACGCTTTTAATTTCAGCACTTGGTCGGCGGAGACTAGAGACAGATCCGCATCGGGCGAGGAGGGTGTGAGAAAACTGTCTCGCGAAGCAAGGAGCGCCAATCGCAGCGCACGCACGTAGTCCCCGTCGGCGAAGAACTGCTGCGACGCTCTCGCCAGCATCAAGGATTGCGAGCGAGAAAGATCTCGCTGTCCATTGATCACGAACCATGCACCCGCCATTGTAATTACGAGCGCCGTCGCTACTGCGATGCCGATCCACCGCTGCAAGCTGCGCGTGCGCTTAATTTGGCGCTTGTCTCGTTCCTCTCGTTCAGCCTGTGCCGCGCGGCTGGCGGTGAAGAAGTCGAGAATAATGTCGGCGATTTCAGGCGCCGTAGCAGGACGGCGGGCAGACCACGACTCCGCGGCGGCGATCTCCTCGCCGAATAGCAGGCGGTCGTCGGGGCGGGCGTGATCGGCCCACGCCTTTGCCTCAACGGTGTAGCGCGAGGAGGTGCGAAGCCATTCCACGTCACGATCGAGAGCTGAGCAGAGTTGATTGAGCGCATCGTCGAACGGTCGGCTCAAGAACCAGTGGTTGACATTTAGGGCGGAGAGACGAGGCGGCGCCTTCGCGAAGTCTACCTCTTTGCAGGTGATGGCGATAACGCGCTTGGACAGTGAGCGGGCATACGCGATCTCTTCATCGACCACACTTGAGGCGGCGCTGTCAGGGGAAACGGAGAGCACCATCACATCGGCGGCGGCGATCATGTCTTGCAGGCGCATCCACCAGTCGTCGGTAGGCGCGATTCCTATGTTGCCGGTCTCGGAATGGTGGGTCGTTTGATCAAAATCTGCGAGATACCCGCGCTCAGCAAGAGCATTAGCTAGATGCCGAATGAACTCAGTGTCCTTTCGAGAATAGGACAGAAAGACGCGGAGTTTCTCCGACGTCGGTTCGGAAGGTGTGCTCGACGGTTCAGCGTCATCCCCGCCCAACTGCGTTCCCCTCATCTGTACCAGACAGAAAGTAACCTTAGTGCGGGGAGGTTGCCAATGACGAGATCTGGCCTGGCGCCTCGTTTCACTGACTCCGAGTTTGGATGCTTCAGTGAGTTCTGAGGTAGGGGAGCTGCAGTGAGCCGCCCTAGCTCGTGGCGCGGAATTGGTTCGAGGATGAGTTCGTGGGCTGTTGAACCAGCACTATGCGCAAGATCAATTCTGCGTCCCGACCTTTGCGATTTTCTCGCGCGCGTCACCCTTTGCCGACTTGATAGGCGCCGATGCTGGTGATGCTTTGGCAGTGCCGATCGCCTCGCACGGCTCGTCCGGGACGCCCTCTAGAATAGGGAGGGCAAGGCGATCCTCTACCGTGAAGCGGGTGACGCCGATGGCGGAGAGCTTCTCGCAAGCGAGGCGAACTTGCTGGTCTGGTGGGGCGAAGATGATCGGATTGAGATCCCAGACCTTTACATTAGTGCCTGCGGACATGAACTGCCGCCCGCCCGGAAGCAACGTCGCGCCTACTCGAGCTGATTTTGGAAATGTCTCAACCGGGGATGCGCTGTCGGTGCGCCACAGCAAGGCGGCGTCACCCGTGGCGCCCAGCAAGTGGCGGCTATCGGCCGTGAACTCGATGCTCTTAAGTTCCTGGGATAAAGTCTTCAGCGTGCGGAACGGACTGGTTTCACCGACTTTGAAGAGCAGAATTTCACCGTTTGCGAACGCAATCGCATAGCTCAGGCCGTCTGGGGCGAACGCGATGGCGCCGACAGTTTGGATGCGATCGAGTTTCAGGGTCTGGATAGGCTCGACATCACCGACGCGCCAAATCTCGACTTCTAGCGCTTCAGATACGAGAATGAACTGCGAACCGTCGCGGGAAAACGCGACATCTACCCCATCCGACAAACCGTCACGTTGCCACATTGGTTCCGCGGGATTGTCGAGCGACCACATGGCGGCGATGCTCTCGCTTGTGCCTGCAAGCAGTTTTGAACCGTCGGGCGTGAACGCCATCGAGATCACAAAGCTGTCCTTGAGCCCATCAAGTTTCAAAGAGGGTTCAGTTTTGCCAACCGTCCTGATCTCGATCGGACCGTTACCAATGGCCGTGGCTACGCGCTTGCCGTCGGGATGAAATTCGACGACGCCGTACGCCGAGACGGGGTCGAGAGTCCGCTCTTTAGTTTCGCCAATGGTCCAGATTCCGATTTTGTTGTTCGTATAGCGCAACAAAGCGCGGCCGCCGTCCGGCGACAGCGACAAGCTGTAGGCATTCACCCCTACCTTGTAATTCTTGGACGGCGTCTTGGAGCGCAGGTCCCAGCGACGGACAGTGCGATCGACAGAGCCGCTGAACAATTCCTCTCCATCCGGCGAAAACGCCAACGCGTAGACGAGGGCGGACTGGCCCGACAGCGTTCCTAAAACGCTGCCGTCTACACTCGAAATCAGATCGATCTCTCCATTGCGGCGTCCGATAGCAATCCTGGTTCCGCGTGGATCAACAGCGAGGCCCAGAGCCGGGTTGATCCCGTCACGACGCTCCACGATTGTCGCGCCGGTTTCGACGTTCCATACATATACCTCGCCGTCAGCTTCGAGAGCGGCAACGATAAAGCCAGCATCACTTAGCGCGACCCTGAACATGTCCTCGTCGGTGGGAAAGCGCCGCAGAGGCGCCAGGTCACCTATTTTCCACACGATAACGTCGTCGCCGTCGATGTAGGCAATGCGCTCGCCCGACGCCGAGATGGCTACGCCAGTCGCGCCGTCTTCAGCGGGAAATGTCGTGGGTGCTTCCGGTTTGTCGCGATGCCAGAGCAGCACATTTTCCGCGAAATCGTAGCCGGCCAGGACCTGCGCGCCGTCATCCGACACGGTGAGGGATAGCGGCGGACTCCTGTCTGCGCTCGCATCCTGCGGTGGTATAGTCCATTCGATCTTCGTGCTCGCAACGTTTCTGACAGTGATCGCACCTCGGGCGTCGGATACGGCGGCAAACAGACCATTCGTCGATAAGGCGGCGGTTGGCTGAGCGTCGTCGAGCACACCCAGCACAATCGCAGGTTTCGCTTCGCCAAACCGCCAGATCTCGGCCGGATCGCCATCGTCAGCTGTGAGGTAGTCTGCGCCTTTCGCGGAGACGCCGATGAAGAACGGGATGTTGTTCGCGATGACAGACTGAGCGAGCATGTTGCTGGCGTAAGCGCGCTCTAGCGCGGCGCGGACGGGAGCGTTTCCGTCCGGGCGGAGCAATGGTTCGATGAGGCCGCGCTGGTCAGCGGCGGGATCTCCGGCGATGGCGACCAGCAGCGCCTTCGCGTGATCGCCCTTGTCAGAGAGTTGTTGAGACGTTTGGGCGAACAGGGCCGCGCGAAGATCGTTTGCTTCGACGGAGCGAAGCATCGTGTACCAGGCGCCAACGAGCGCGAGGGACAGAAGAACGAGACCGGCGGTAAGCGCGATGAGGGAGATGCGGCGCATGCGGCGGTTCAGGTTTGCCTTGTCGGCGGCCGCTTCCTGCGCCGCCTTCAGCGCCTGTTCGCGCTCGGCGAGACCGGCTTCGGCTTCGGCCTTGAGCCGGGTTTCGCTCGCTTCGCTGGCGGTGAGAAACGCGAGAATGTCGTCCGGTGTTGTGGTGTTAGCAGGCGTGCGCTGCGCCCAGGCGCGCGCCTCGGCGAGGAGGTCGCCGCGGAGGAGGTGAGGCGAATCCGGCGTTGAGCCGCGCCCGGTCCAGCGCGACGTCTGTTCCTGGAGAAGCGTCTGCTGACGGAGCCAGGCGAGATCGACACGCAAGGCGCGGTCGAGTTTGCGCATGCCATCGAGCTGGCCGGATCCTGGGACGGAACCCGTGGAATAGAAGTATATCCAGTTGAGATCGCCAAGTGCCTGCGGTGGCATTCCGGTGAACGAGGCCGGGGCGACAGGGACGATTCGTTTGCCGAGGCGTTTGGCTTCGTCAGCTTCCCAAGCGCAGATCGGGGAGCCGGCGGATTTTTCGGTTAGGACGAAGACGACGGCGTCTGCGGAGAAGATGAGGGCGCCAAGCCGGGCCTTCCACGCTTCGCCAGGATCGATGTCGTGGCGGTCGAGAATCGCGTCGAAGCCGCGATCCTCTAGCTCAGCGAGGAGCTCGTCGGCGAAGGCGACGTCGACTCGCGAATACGAGACGAAGACCTTCATCGCGCGCTCGATTGGCGCGGATGAGGCCTGGACTACAGCATCACCCTTTGTTGGCGCTTCCCCGCCGGCCATAGCGGCAGCTCCCCCCGATGCCTGCTCGTTGCGGACGGGCCGAGTCTGGCACAGGGCGCAGACATCCGCCAAGCGCGGCTTGCACGAGAGGCGAATACCGTCGACAGGCGACACAAGGGAAAGCGGTTTCGCGGATGGTCTGAGCCCCTCGGATCCCGCGTTCTTTCGGAGAGTCCTGGGTTTTCATAACTCGGTTTTTCTCAGCTTGCGAGCGCGCGGGGCGTTGAGCCCCCACAGAGCTCGGACGACCCGCGCGCGGCCGCAGGCGAGAAACCGCCCAGGGCCGAGTGGGAACGCACGTTGTTGTAGTCGAGGCGCCAGATGGCCAGCGCCTTCCTTGCAGCCCACCCCGCCAAACTTGCGGAGATTGCAAGGAAGTTGTGGCGCCGACTGCATGCAGGATGACTTCAAAGTGCGTCCCAGTTGCCACTGAACCGAGACTACTTGGAGTGCCTGCGGGAACCAGCGAAGTGTCGGTCTAGGCTTGATTGGTCGACACGAGCGCAGCCCCGCGGCGGTAACGGGCCGCGGATACCCGGCCACGTCGACCAAACCCAGCCTCTCGCGAACAATCGTCCCGCCTCAACCGCGAGCCGCAAACCGCAGAGTTGTGGAGGCGCGAAATCTCCGGCGCGCACGGCGGGAAACGGGACTTTCGTATGGTCGGCGCTGTATCCAAACCGTGCGCATAAGCTTCCGCATGATGAGCTGGAGGAAGAGGAGTGCGGTTTCGGACGTCTGGCGGTCGTCCGGGAAGTTGCCTTGGATAGGCGCTTTCGGCCCCCGAGGATCTCTTCAATCGTGCGCTGGATGGCGATCTGTTGATAGTAGCGCGGCGGCTTGGCCTCTACCACAGCAAGGGGGAGGTCGCGGGTGTAGCGAAGCAAATAATCGACTCCCTTGGGTGGCTTGCGGATAATGCCCTTGCCGACGGGGATCACCCGCCCGTCTGTGATGCTTCGCTGTTCCGCGATCGAATGCGGGTCATTGTCCCATCCTGCTGCTTGCAGCCTGGGCGTCACCCATTTCCGGCATGTTTCGGCTTCATTGCTCACGCCCTTCCCCCCGGAGCGGTGACGAACAGCGCCACCAACGGCTTGTTGATATAGAAATTGTGCTTGCCCCAAGTCTGCTTCTCTAGGAAGCCCGCAGCCGTGAGTTCTTCGAGATATCGCGCTGCCGTCTGGCGAACGACGCCGACTTCCTCGGCGAGAAATTCGATCCGCGTGTAGGGGTGACGGAACAGGTTGTTCAAGAGGTCCTGCGAATAGATGCGGGGATGGTTGTCGCGAATGCGCTTCTTGTAATCGGCCATCAGTTCGGCAAGCCCGTCGATCAGTCTTAGAGTTTCGGTCGAAGTCTCCGCCACTGCCGCCAGCATGTAGAGCAGCCAAGGCTCCCACTTGCCGTCGTCGCGCACCGACTGGAGCAGGCGATAGTAGTCCGCCTTGTGCGTGGTGATGTACCGGCTGAGATACAGGAACGGAATGTTTAGGAGGCCGGTGCGGGCCAGGTACAGGACATTGATGATCCGCCCGATGCGGACGTTACCGTCGGGAAACGGGTGGATGCTTACGAACTGATGGTGGATGATCGCCATCTTCACGAGCGGATCGAGGTCGCTCGAACTGTCTTCGTTGATGAAGTGCTCTAGTGCACTCATGTGCATGGCGATGTCGTTCTTGTCCTGGGGCGGAACGTAGACGGTGTCGCCGGTCGCATCGTTTTTGAGAGCCGTGCCGGGCGTTTCCCGGAACCCGCCTTCATGGCGCTTCAGCACCCGGAAGATCTCAATGATGGTGTTGTTGGTCAGCAGCCACTGCGACTGGGTCATCAGGTCCCAGCCGCGCTTCAGCGCATCCCGATAGCGCGCCACTTCTTTTGCTGGGCCGTGGTCGGGGCCTTCCGGAAAAATGGCCGCCTGAAACATCTCCTCCTGAGTGGTGATGATGTTTTCGATTTGGGAGCTCGCCCGCGCTTCCTGGAGTGAGAGGGTGTCGATTAGGATGGCCTGGTTAGGGATGGCGGTGGCGCGTCCCTTGACCTCAGCCAGCCTACGGTGCGCCAAGGCAACCGCCCGCAGCACCGCCGGGGTTTCAAGCTCTCCGACGGGCGGCAGAGGCGGAATGACGTAGGTCGGCTTTAACATGAGAATCACGTCAAGTTAAAAAAAGTGCGTATCTTTAACATGAGATTCCGCTCGTGTGCAGAAAATCGCGATCCGCGAACACGATGGGAGCGGGCGCGCAGCGATCTCTCCGCCTCAGATCATGAGAGACGAATTGGCCATGCCGGTGGCAAAAAGTCCGACGCGCGGCGTGCTCCGGCGGGCAGAACTTCGACATCTGGGGACTGCAAACAGGCGCGCGTATATGCGTTGGCACTGTGGTGGCATGAGCCAAAATTGGTTCGCCTAAGCTAGCCAATTCTGCTAAATTTCTCTTTGATTTCTGGTACCAGCTCCCGGGCTCGAACCGGGGACCTCTAGATCCACAATCTAGCGCTCTAACCAACTGAGCTAAGCCGGCATCCGGAGCAGCGCCTGTGGGGCGCATGCGCGAAGGCCGTGGTCTTATCGCCAAGCCGGGGCCCGGGCAAGACGCGGAAATCGACTGAATCCAGCTTTCCTTTTGTGGGATGGAGGATCGCCGAACGGCCTGAAACGGCTGAATTTCCAGCCGTTTCAGGCGCTGGCGAATTGGGGACGGGCGTAGCCACCCACCCTCACCCCTCCCAAGCTAGCCGACAATCGGGTCCCTCTACGCGATGGGTGCGCGGCGGGAGACGGAGTCTTTGGATGACCCAGCAGAAGAACAAGGCCGCGATCCGGTCGACGATCGTGCGCTTTCTTACGGCAGGGGGCCTTCCGCTCGGCATCGCCGTCCTGCAGGAAATCGTCAAACCTGATCGAGACTGGCCGATCATCGCCACGATGGTGGCGGGCATGGATGGCTTTGGCGGCGGCGTCTATGGCTGCCTTAAGGCGGAAGGGGCGATCATCTCGGCGCTGCGGAACTAGTGGTCCCTAATTCCTGCCGAACAGTTTGTTGAGCGCCTTGTCGGCTTCGGCCTTGAGACGGTCTTCAGCTGATTTCGGCGGCTCCGCCGCCGCTTGCGATGGTTGTGCGGGCGCGGCTGGCTGCCCCTCGACAACAGGGGCGGGCGCG
>Ga0138256_10005882_pt1 | contig 12992 bp, 11 predicted proteins | sample KNB2016incub_MG_FD_105486 | JGI IMG/M metagenome (GOLD analysis project Ga0138256, IMG submission 105486) | Active sludge microbial communities from wastewater in Klosterneuburg, Austria - KNB2014incub_MG | ecosystem: Engineered > WWTP > Activated sludge > Unclassified | place: Austria... | reverse complement strand
CGGCGGCCAGACCTTCTATGTCTGCCCGCGCGTGAAAGACATGGACGATCTGCAAAAACAACTCGCCGATCTGGTCCCCGAAGTTAAAATCATCTCCGCCCACGGCCAGATGACGCCCACCGAGCTAGAGGACCGCATGAGCGCCTTCTATGACGGCCAGTACGACATTCTGCTCGCCACCAACATCATCGAGTCCGGCATCGACATCCCGACTGCCAACACCATGATCATCCACCGCGCCGACATGTTCGGCCTCGCGCAGCTTTATCAGATCCGTGGCCGCATCGGCCGTTCGAAAGTCCGTGCCTACGCCTATCTTACCTGGCCGCCGGGACAGATGCTGAATCCGAACGCCATGAAACGCCTCGAAGTCATGGAAACGCTCGATACGCTCGGCGCGGGTTTCCAGCTCGCCAGCCACGACATGGATATTCGCGGCGCTGGAAATCTGCTGGGCGACCAGCAATCCGGTCACATCCGCGAAATCGGCGTCGAGCTTTACCAGCAGATGCTGGAGGAAGCCGTCGCTGCCGCGCGTGAGGGCGTCGATTTCACCGAAGCGCCGGAAGCCAAATGGGCGCCGCAGATCAATATCGGCACCTCCGTTCTCATCCCCGAAGATTACGTCGAGGATCTCGGCGTGCGCATGAGCCTGTACCGCCGCTTGTCCGACCTCGACACTCAGGACGATATTGAATCCTTCGCCGCCGAACTGATCGACCGCTTTGGCAAACTTCCCAAAGAAGTCGAAAACCTGCTCGATATCGTCGCCATCAAACAGCTCTGCCGCAAGGCGGGCATCGGTCAGGTAGAGGCCGGACCCAAAGGCGCCGTCATCGGTTTCCATAAGAACCGCCCGCCGAATGTCGATGCGCTGTTCAAATGGATCGGCGAAAAACGCGGCGGCGTGAAGCTCCGCCCGCAGGACCAGAAACTCGTCGCCATACGTCAGTGGGACAGCCCTTCCGAACGCGTTAAAGGCGTGCAATCGCTCATGAAAGAGCTTGCCGCGCTGTAATTTGGCCGGATGACAGTCCCCCTGAATTGTGCCATTATTATAAATACAGCAAAGGAGCCGGCCATGTCCGAATACGCCGAACGCTATATCCGCGACGCCCTGAAAATCTCGAAGGGCAATATCACGAAAGCCAGCAAGCAGCTGATCGAATGGGCGCTGGAAGACCAGCGGCTCATGCATGCGCTCATCAAGCCGCATCTCAACGGCATCGTTGCCTATAATGTCGAGCGCGTTGCTTCAGGCCGCAGCGAAAAAGCCAAATCGCTGGAACCGCTGGCGCGTAAAATAAAAAACAAAAATTCTCAGGATAAATTCGGCATGGAATTGCTGAAAGCCGTGGTCGACGATCACGCCACCGTGTTCGGCTTCGAGGATCAGCCCGCCCGCCGCAAGAGCGCCTCGCAGGATCACATCGACGCCATTAAAAAACTCGCCAACACCCGGACCAAGTCCAAAAAAGACAAGTGAAGCACGGCGTCTCTCCCAAAAACTGGACGATTATATCTCCCATGGGGCAGGACGCATCGACGCGTTCCTATGCGCGCGTCGAAAAATCAGGCCGCGCCGCCATTCTCATGGATTGCTCGCTGGACGAAAGGCTAGACCACGGCCTGGATGATTATATCCGTATCGCCGAATGGCTGAACGATATCGGGCTCAGGGCCCCTGAAATTTACGAGCGCGAGAAAAATTATCTCATCATCGAGGATTTCGGCAATATTTCTTTCAAAAAAGCCATGGAGAAAAATGGCCCCGATGAAATTTACGCGCTCGCGGCAGATGTGCTGGCCTATCTCCGCGAGCAGAAAAACCTTCCATCGATGCCGTTTTATTACGACAGCAATGTGCATAAAACCCACCGCCGTGTCATCGACTGGTACGTGCCCACGATCAAGCGCAGGAAAAACCCCGACGGCTTGGCGGAAGAATATTTATCCATCTGGGCTGAAATTGAAAAAAATGCGCCCACGCGCACAGATAATTTCGTCCATGCCGATTATCATGTTGAAAACCTGATGTTCCTGCCGGGCGAAAAGGGCCTGAAACGCTGCGGTATCCTTGATTTCCAGGACGCGCTGCTTGGCTCCGGCCTTTACGATCTCGGCAATTTACTCGAAGATGTACGCATCGACGTTCCGCCCGCTATCCGGCAAAAATACACGCCCGAAGATCCCGCATACCGCATTCTCGCCACGCAGTTCCACTGCCGCGTCGTTGGTCAGTTCATAAGAATGGCGGCGAAAGATTACAAAACCGGCTATTTGCAGTACATTCCGCGCACGCAGGCCTATATCCGCGCCGCGCTGCAGGACCCTATCCTGAAACCCCTCAAAAATTTCTTCGATAAAAACGGAATTACATTCGACGCAAAGCCCGACTTGACGGACATCAGGTCGCTTGTGCGTCCTGACGCGGTCTGACCAGCGCCAACCCCAGCATAAACCACAAAAACCGCGTATAAAGCAGTTCATGGAACAGCGAAAAAATCCCGAAACATAAAAGAATAATCAGGACGCCGCGTGCAAACGCATCCTCTTTTGCTTTTTTTAATAGAGCCAAAACCATAAGCAGATATGACCCGGCAAAAACCAGGAAGCCAATAATCCCCATCTCGCTCAAAATCCACAGCGGCGTGCAATCGATGATATCCAGCGTTTTTCCGGTCTCCTGCCGCTGGAAATAAAGCGCCGAGCCGAGTCCCGCGCCCTGTATAGGTCGCTCCTTAAACATGGCAATCGCGCCATGAATAATATCCATCCGCTCCGCATGCCCGTATTCCTGCGCGCTTTCCTGTTTTTCCACCAATACATCCATACCGGTCAGCGGCGCTTCTATAAAATTCTTCTGCTGTTCGGCGGAAAAAATCAGGAAGAAGAGCGACAACCCAATAACCAAGCACGGCAGAATAATTTTCAAACTCTTCCGCCAGTCGAGATAAACAAAAACCATAAGCAGGAAAGCCATGCAGAGCCATAACGTCCGCGACCCGTTAAAAATAAAAACCGCCGGGAACAGCAGCCAGAAAATATAAAATTCCGGCCCGGCCTTCTTAAATCCCTGCGTGGTAACGAGCGCGGCAGCCGCAACCAGCAAAAAGCCAAACGCATTGCGATTGCCCATGAACCCGCGCGCCGCTTCCCACGGGCCGTAGGCGCTGATCTCGATATCGAACATTTTAAAAACCTGGATCGCGATATCCCACGCCATCGCCGCCATCGCGAAAAACACGAACGCCCGGATAAAATAGGGTAGGGCTTCCCTGTGATTGGCCGCCAGCCACGCGCTCGCGCCAAAATATCCCATCAGCGCAAACCAGCCCGCCAGCTTGTTCGTGAGCGCCCAGCGGCTGATTTCGCCCTGCACGAAATATCCATTAACAAACGCAAAAATCATAACCGCGCTCATCAATATCGGCGCTAGCCAGCGAAACGGCTTTTCCCATTCCGGCCACACGCTGCGCCGTCTCAAAAAGCTCATGCCGATAAACAGTGCGGCAAGCGGCAGAAGAAAATCCGCCGCCGAAATCCTCAGGCCCGGGTAATCGCCGGAGGCCATGAAGGTAAGATTGATCTGGAGAGTGATAGCAAAAAAAACGGCAGCAAACGCTGCGCCGCCGGTTGTCCTAGCCGCGAACATGCACAGGCTGGCGCTTTTTATGCCGCCATTGCCGCAGGGCGTCCTGCGTTTCGTCGTCGATCAGGGCAGGGATGCCCGAAATCATCGCCGCAATCGTCGAAAGAATGCCGATCTGCACCGAAGCCATGAACGCGGCCTCGAGCGGCATGTTGATCAGGCCGAGGCCGTACATGAAAGCACCCTCACGAATGCCCCAGCCGCCGTAACCCACCGGCAGGCTGGCAATCAAGGTAATAATCGGGATAACCGCCAGGAAACGTATGAACGAGAAATCAGTGCCGAGCGAGCTCATCACGATATAGACAGCGGCGAAATACATGATCTGGCCCACGAGCGATATGGCGATAATCTTCGCCATTCTTTCAGTGTCCGTCAGCAGCGCGCGGATATATTTATAACAGATGGCAACCCTGCGGTGTGAAAAGATGATGGCACGGCGGTTCCGGTAAACCAGCGACAGCATGACAATCGCAAGCCCCACCAGCATCAGCGAAACGAAAACAGTCGAGGCATTCAGCAAATCGGGATGGAACACGCCATTCAGGAACGGCATGAACAAAGCCGCCAGGATCAACAGCGCCAGCAATGTCATGCCCCGGTCGATCAGCGCCGCCGCCAGCGATTTCATCAGCGTAAAACCGTGGCTCATGGTCAGGCCGATACGCGCGACAATCCCGCCGAGCGATGTAATGAAAACGTAATTGGCTAAAAAGCTGACCGCCGTGATCCGCACCGAAGTGGGAAAACGCATCGGCTGCGCCGTGTCTGCATTCATCAGCAGCATCCAGCGGGCCGAGAGGGCACCAAGCTGCAGGAAAATGAAAACGAGCGCATAACCCCAGGTAACCGGGTGAATATTTTCAGCCATCAGATGAAGCTGGCTTTTATCCACCTGCAGCAGCAGGATCGCCATAATGGCGGCTGAAAACAGGAATTTGATGAGGAGGGTTCTTCGGCTCATAGTCCGACCATTTTTAAGGGCTGAACCCTTGCAGCACAAGCCTTTAAATGGTGTGCCAACAGCTTATTTTGATTGTTTAAACAATAAAACATGCCCCGGCTCGCTTGATTCGGAAACTTCATTACCATATGCTGCGGTCGTTTTACGGAGTTTACGAGAATGTCCCTAACCGCCAATCGCCTGAGCCGCATCAAACCGTCACCCACGCTGGCCGCCACCAACAAGGCCGCCGAGCTTAAAGCCGCAGGTAAGGATATTATCGGCCTCTCGGCGGGCGAGCCCGATTTCCCGACCCCCGATTTCATCAAGGAAGCGGCCTATACCGCGATCAAAAACAATAAAACCAAATACACCGCTGTCGACGGCACGCCCGAACTGAAAGATGCCATCATCGGCAAGTTCAAACGCGACAATAAACTGGAATATAAACGCGAGAACATTACCGTCGGCACCGGCGGCAAACAGGTGCTCTATAACGCGCTCATGGCCTCGCTCAACCCGGGCGATGAAGTCATCATCCCCGCGCCGTACTGGGTTTCCTACCCCGACATGGTCATGCTTGCGGAAGGCACGCCGGTTTTCATCGATTGCACGGAAGACAACGGCTTCAAGCTCCAGCCCGCCGACCTTGAAAAAGCGATCACGAAAAAAACCAAATGGATCATCCTGAATTCGCCGTCCAATCCTTCCGGCGCTGCCTACACACGCGCCGAAATGAAAGCACTCACCGATGTGCTAATGAAGCACAAGCATGTCTATGTCATGACCGACGATATCTATGAACACATCGTCTATGACGGCTTCAAATTCTGCACGCCTGCGGAAGTCGAGCCCGGCCTGTTCGACCGCACATTCACCGTCAACGGCGTGTCCAAATCCTATTCCATGACCGGCTGGCGCATCGGCTTCGGGGCAGGGCCCAAGGAACTGATCAAGGCCATCAGCATCATCCAGAGCCAGAGCACCTCGAACCCCTCATCCATTTCGCAGGAAGCATCCGTCGCCGCGCTGAACGGCGACCAGTCCTTCCTGAAGGAGCGCAATGAAAGCTTCCAGCGCCGCCGCAACCTTGTTGTGAAAATGCTGAACGAAGTGGAAGGCATTTCCTGCCGCACGCCGGAAGGCGCGTTCTATGTCTATCCGTCCTGCGCAGGCGTTATCGGCAAAACCACGCCGCAGGGAAAAACCATCCAGACCGACGAGGATTTCTCGAATTACCTCCTGGAATCCGAAGGCGTCGCTTGTGTGCACGGCGCAGCGTTCGGCCTTTCGCCATTCTTCCGCATTTCCTACGCGACGTCGGACAAGGTTCTTGAAGATGCCTGCAAACGCATCCAGCGTGCCTGCGCGGCGTTAAAAGGCAAAGCGAAGGCGGCCTAAACCCTTATCCTGTCCAGGCCGAAGAACCGCCGCATGTCTTTCATTAGCGTTCTTTTTTCAGTGACATTCTGATCGCGGTTGTTGACGAGGATGTTACAGATCTCGTCGAAGCTGTTTTTATTCTCCTCGAGCATTTCCTCGAAGAAATTTTTCAGCTTCTTCAGGTTTTCCGGCCGCGCATCGTCTATCTGCGTGCTCGGGTTTTTCGGATTGTTGATCTCGGGGATCAGCGACTTATTGAAGGTATAAATATTCCCCTTCATCTCCTGCGCGAAGCTTTCGATCAATGCCGTTTCCGATGCGTGAAAGAGAATGTTGATCAGCGGCAAATCGTTGGTCGGATCGACAACGCCAAGACCGCCGAAACTGTTCCAGTCATCTTTTTTGAATGAGCGCAGCGTGTGCCCGGTCCCGAGAATAATCATCACCAGTTTCGAATCCGGCGGCACATGTTGGCGGATCGCGCCGTGATAACTGATGCACGGATTGTCGAAGATACTGCCATCAATGCCCGCATATTCAATCGTCTTGCGCCGGTTCTTGCCGTACACGACCGTGAAATTGTGGCAGGGGAAATAGGTCGGCGCGGCGCAGCTCGCCAGGATCGCATCATAAATCGAAACATCCGGCGTCGGGTAAAGCGCCATGCCGGTCTTGATGTTCTTCAACCACACCGCATAACCACCCTGGTCGACGAAATTGTTCTGCGTGTGCACGGGTGCGTTGCCGGTTTCTCCGACTTCTTCCACCGCCTGCAACCCGTCGCCGTCTAAATTATAAACGGGGATGATCAGGCTTTTCAGCGTGTCGGTCAGCTTCGCATCGCCATACATCGCGCGCAGCGATTTCTGCAGGTGCCCGGGATGATAATGCCCCTGCCGGAACAGTTTTTTCATCTGCCCGATTTTCATCGTGCGGTTGTTGAAATCATGCACAAAGGCACGGAATTCGCGGAACCTGTCATGCGGAAAAATACTCAGGCCTTCGCGCTCGTAAAACTGCACCATCTGCGACGCGCGGTATTTCGGCCGCGTCGGGTCGTTGGGCGAGGGCATGTTCAGCGCGGCATTCAAAATCGCGCCGGTCGAGGGGCCCGTAAAAATATCGACCATGTCGGTCATCGCCAAGCCCGTGACCTGTTCGATCCGCGCCATGAAATGCGCCGGGATCAACCCGCGCATACCGCCGCCGTAGTTGAAAAGGGCAATCGTCGTTTTGGAAGGTCCGGGAGTGCCCGGAACGGAAGGAGCAATCATCTAACAGATATATCAAAAAAAAACCGGACCATAAAGGTCCGGCGAGTTGAACAGGGAGGTTTCACGTCTGGGAGACGTAAGAACCCTTGCGGGTCCTTCTCGACGCAATGTGTGGCGTCGATGCGTGAGTTTATATACTTTTCCAGCCATAAGGCTCTACGGTCAATTCGCGATGCCAGCTATGCATTTTATGCATGGGATAAAAAAATAATATTTAAAATCAATGTGTTAGATATTGGATTCCGTAGGCCGAAGTGCGAATGACGTCGCTTGTATGTTCTCGAGCAGGAAGTCGCGGAACGCCGTCAGGCGGCGCGAATTGCGGCGTTCCTCGGCATAAATGAAGTACATATCGACCGGCGGGCGCTCTAACCGGGGCAACACGGCCTCCAGAGATTCGTCACTCGCGAGCAGGTAATCGGGCAGCACCGCGAGTCCCGCGCCGGTTTTCACCGCCTGGTGAATCGCATGCATCGAGTTCGTCATCATGATGATGTTGCTGCGCGCGTTCACCCCCGCAACTTCGAAAAGCCAGTTCGGATTGCCGAACGGCCAGGTAATATGTTCCGGCACACCAATCAGCCTGTGATTTTTCAGTTCATTCACAATTTTTGGACGCCCGTATTTCTCGAAATACGATTTTGAACCACAGATGTGAAAGTGAATCGAGGCGAGGTGCCGGTGAATCAAATCCGATTCCGTCGGCTTGCTGAGGCGCAGCGCCGCATCCGCTTCCTTGAGATTGATTTTGAGAATTTTATCGTCGACGAGAATCGTCAGCTGGATGTCAGGATAGGTTTCCCGGAACTGCACGAGCTTCGGTGCCAGCCATGTCGAGGCGACGAATTCCGAAACCGTAATCGTCAGCGGCCCTTCCGGGCGCTTGCGTGTATCGCCGAGCTGACCTTTGACCACCGAAAGCCGGTGAAAAATATCTTTCGTCGTCTCATAAAGAAGTTCGCCCTGTTCGGTAAGCACAAGCCCTCGCGCGTGCCGCCTGAATAATCCAACCCCGAGATTTTCCTCGAGCGTCGCGATCTGGCGTGATACGGCAGGCTGGCTGAGCGATAGCGCCTTGCCTGCGCCCGTCAGGCTTCCTGATTCTGCGACGGCGTGAAAAATGCGGAGCTTGTCCCAATCCATATTATTCCGCGGCTTCCGCCTGTTTTTTATCGTTTACATGCGCGGCCAGGAACCTGTCGGCTTCCAGTGCTGCCATGCACCCCATGCCGGCCGCAGTCACGGCTTGCCTGTAAACATGATCGGCCACGTCTCCGGCAGCGAACACGCCCGGAATTTCCGTCGCCGTCGAATCCGGCGCTTTGATGATGTATCCGCTTTCATCCATTTTTAGTTTGCCCTTGAACAATTCCGTCGCCGGGTCGTGGCCGATCGCCACGAACAATCCGTGCGCGGTGAAATCGCTATGCTTGCCGGTCTTGATGTTTTTCAGCTTGAGGCCCGTCATCCCAGTCGCATCGCCGACAACTTCCTCGATCACCGTATCCCAGAGAACATTGATCTTCGGATTTTTGAACAACCGGTCCTGCAGAATTTTTTCAGCCTTCAGTGAATCGCGCCTATGAATGAGTGTGACCTTCGAGCAGAAATTCGTCAGGAATATCGCTTCCTCGGCTGCCGTGTTGCCGCCGCCGACAATCGCGACCTCTTTGCCCTTGAAGAAAAATCCGTCACAAGTTGCGCAGGCCGAAACGCCCTTACCGCGGAATTTTTCCTCGCTTGGCAATCCAAGCCAGCGCGCCTTCGCGCCTGTCGCGATAATCAATGTGTCTCCGGTATAAACCGCACCGCCATCGCTCGTCGCGCGGAAGGGGCGGGAATTCAGGTCGACATTGGTGATGTAATCGGTAATGAGCTGCGTGCCGACATGCTCGGCCTGTGCCTTCATCTGCTCCATCAGCCACGGGCCCTGGATCACGTCTTTGAATCCGGGATAATTTTCGACATCCGTCGTGACCATGAGCTGGCCGCCGGGCTCGTGCCCCGTGACAAGAATAGGCTTCAGATTCGCGCGCGCCGCGTAAATCGCGGCGGTATATCCGGCTGGGCCGGACCCGATAATCAGGACTTTGGAATGCAAATTGGTCATATTTACCCCTGTAGTAAATTACATTTCTCAGGCCCGATGTCCAGCCATCCGGAGCCTTATTTCATCGGCTATTTTCTGCGAATCCCGTAACGGCTCATAGCTCCAGCTCTCTAATCTGCCATCGAAAGGGCGGGTGATTCCTTTTTGCCGCAGATTCTCATGCAATTTATCCAGCCGCTTTGATCCGCCTTCGAGCGCAATCACGTAAACCGGTTTTCCCGTCGTCGCGGCATCTGAAAGCATCGACGCGCTGTCCTCCGTCACCAAAATAAAATCCGCCCAGGCCAGCATGCCGAAATAGGGATTCTCGCCTGTGCCATCCCAGAAAAAAATATCTTCTTCTTCGTAACCCCGTCGCAAGACGGGATCGAGTAAACCATCGCGCAAAATCTTCGTATTCTCTTCTCCAGTCCTCCGTGACGTCGTCACCATCAATCCGGCATCAAGAGTCTTCAACTGCTCCGCCAGATTTTTCGTGATGGATGCCGTTAATTTATGCGACTTGCTGTCGCCGCCTGCCAGCACCGCCACGCGCGGAGATTTCAGTTTTCCAAACGCGCTGAATTTCTCCCGCGCCGAAGCAAGTTTTTCCGCTGTGATTCTATTCGGGCTCGCATCCGTAATAATAACATTGCTTCCACGCGTCGGATCATGCGCGGGCAGGGCGACAAGATCGAACTGCGCGGGCGAGACGCGCGGATCCTGAATCTGTACCGTGAAACTTTTTCCATTACTGGCTTTTCTAATGTAACGCGAAGTGGCAATGCTCTTGCGCCCGCTGGCGATCACAAGGTCGGGCCATGGCGGCGACAAAGCGGGCTCGAAAATTCCCGCATGCTCAAACCCCAGCCACGGCGAAAAACTCTTCCATGGCTGGCGCAGAGTAATGCGCTTCACCTCTGCTGAAACGCCCAGCGCCTCGGCGACGCCAAGGCATTGATTTTCCGTTCCGGCCATACCCTCTGTAATGATCCAGCACTTCATTGTTCGAGTCGTCTTTCAACCATGAGCTGTCAAGCGATAAGTTTCGTAATATTTAAAAAAGAAAAGCCTTGCATCAACCCTCGCGCAACTTTATATCAAACCCGGTATTAATTCTAAAATCCTTATTTAAAGGGCAGTGATTATTCATGCGCCGTTCCAAACTAGACAAAATCGACAAAAAAATCCTCCGCGATCTTCAGGACAATGGACGTATCACCAATGTCGAATTAGCCAAAAACGTAGGCATCTCCGCACCGCCGTGCCTTCGCCGTGTGCGTGCACTGGAGGAAGCCGGCTACATCAAAAGCTACCACGCCCATTTAAGCCCCGCCACGCTGGGCTATACCGTCAGCGTTTTCGCGATGGTCAAGCTCAACAGCCACGCTGAAAACGAACTTTCGAAATTCGAGAAGCAGGTTCGTGAATGGCCGATGGTCCGTGAATGCCACATGCTGGCCGGCGAGGTCGATTTTATCCTCCGCATCGTTGCCCGCGACTGGGACAGCTACCAGAGCTTCCTGACGAATGATCTGACGAAAATGCCAAACGTCACGTCGGTGAAATCATCGCTGGCAATTCGCTCGATCAAGGAAGATCCAGGCGTTCCGGTCGACGAATAATCGTTACCTGTAATTCACTTCCGCGATTTCATAAGATTTTTTGCCGCCGGGCGCACGGACTTCAACGGAATCACCGACCGATTTTCCAATCAATGCGCGCGCGATAGGTGCGGTAATTGAAATTCTTTTCTTTTCGGCGTTCGCTTCATATTCGCCGACGATCATATAAGTTTCCTTGGCATCGGTTTCTTCATCAATGATTAAAACGGTTGCGCCGAATTTGACGACATTGCCTGACATCGTTGCCGGGTCAATGATTTGCACTTTGCTGGTGACGGCATCCAGTTCCTTGATGCGCCCCTCGATGAAGCTCTGCTGTTCCTTAGCGGCATGGTATTCTGCGTTCTCTGATAAATCGCCATGCGCGCGCGCCGTCGCAATCGCCTCGATCACGGCGGGGCGCTGAACGGATTTCAGGTTCTTCAGTTCCGCCTCCAGGTCTTTCAGACCCTGCGGCGTCATCGGGATTTTTTCCACGTATACTTCCTTTTACAGCAATATCCCGGCGCAAGCCGGGATGCCTTTAAAGATAGGGGGGTTAGGCCATTTCGTCAATCAGGCCGTCTTGCGGCGCTTTTCAGGCTTTTCGGTGGGTTTTTCCGCCGGTTTTGGCGCTTCGAAATAACTCTGCAGCGGCGCCACCTCGATTTCCTTGGCTTTCACGGCCCGGATAGCCTGCACCGCGGCATTTGCTGCTGTCAGCAGTGTGTAATAGGGAATCTTGTTCATCAAGGCTAACCGACGAATGTTCGTTCCATCGGCCACGGCCTGCGACGATTTCGCTGTCGTGTTGATCATCAGGGAAATTTCGCCGTTGATGATCGCATCGCCAATGTGCGGCTGGCCTTCCATCACCTTGTTGATGCGTTTGACCTTCAGGCCTTTTTCTTTCAGGAAGCGCGCCGTGCCGCCTGTGGCGACCAGCTCGAACCCGACATCGGCCAGTTCCTTCGCGATCGGGGCGAGGGCTTCCTTGTCCACATCCTTGACCGACAGGAATACTTTTCCGCCCGTCGGCAGGCGCGTGCCCGCCGCGAGGAACGCTTTAGCGAGAGCATGCGATACATCCGTATCGAGGCCCATCACTTCGCCCGTTGATTTCATTTCCGGTCCGAGCAGCGGCTCGACGCCGGGGAAACGGTTGAACGGGAACACTGGTGCCTTCACCGCGTGGTGGTTTGTGCTCATGCCTTTCAGCATGCCTTTGAAATCTGCAAGCTTCTCGCCTGCCATGATCCGCGCGGCGAGTTTGGCGACAGGAACGCCCGTTGCTTTTGCCACGAACGGCGCCGTGCGTGACGCGCGCGGATTGACCTCGAGAATATAAATATCCAGCACGCCGGTTTCATCATTCTTGCGTACCGCAAACTGTACGTTCATCAGGCCTTTGACTTTAAGCGCTTTCGCAAGCGTCACCGTCTGCGCCTCGATTTCTTTCACCGTCTCGGCGGGCAGGGAGTGCGGCGGCAATACGCAGGCAGAATCGCCCGAGTGAATACCCGCTTCCTCGATATGCTCCATGATCCCCGCGACATAAACATCCGTACCGTCGGCCAGCGCATCGACATCCACTTCAATCGCGGATTTCAAATAACGGTCGAGCAGAACAGGGTCGTCGCCCGAAACCTTCACGGCGGTTTTGATATATTGCTTCAGCTCCGTCTTGTTGTGGACGATCTGCATCGCCTGACCGCCGAGAACGTAAGACGGACGAATAACAATGGGAAAGCCAATTTCATCAGAAATCTCTTCCGCTTCCTTGGCCGATCTTGCCAGGCCATTCGGCGGCTGGCGCAGTTTCAGTTTTTTAAGCAACTTCTGGAATCTCTCGCGGTCTTCCGCAAGGTCAATCGCATCCGGGTCGGTTCCCAAAATCGGGATGCCGGCCTTTTGCAGCGGGTGCGCGAGTTTCAGCGGCGTCTGCCCGCCGAGCTGCACGATCACGCCTTTGACTGTGCCGCTTGCCTGTTCAGCCGTGATCAGTTCAACCACGTCTTCTTCCGTCAGTGGTTCGAAATAAAGCCTG
>Ga0138256_10005881_pt1 | contig 12992 bp, 19 predicted proteins | sample KNB2016incub_MG_FD_105486 | JGI IMG/M metagenome (GOLD analysis project Ga0138256, IMG submission 105486) | Active sludge microbial communities from wastewater in Klosterneuburg, Austria - KNB2014incub_MG | ecosystem: Engineered > WWTP > Activated sludge > Unclassified | place: Austria... | reverse complement strand
CGTTATGCCCAATGCTACGAGAACACCACGACACCATCATTTTTAGCAGACTTGAATGTTTCCAACCAAGTTTCATATTTAGAATAATCATACTCATTCATTTCTGATTTTGCTTTTTCATTGTATTTTTCAAAATCAGAGTAAATGGTATTTGAAACTTCCCAATCTAAACAACCTTCGTTGTCGGCAAAATTTACAAGGTCATAAAATGGGATTTCAGAAGGTAATTCATTCCACTTTATTTTGCCTTCATTATCCAGTAAATCATCTCTATCTATCAATTTAATAAGTTTTTCCCTAAACCTATTGTGTGCTGAATAAGCATAAGATACACCTCTAAAAATAACATCACCATTATATGCTTTGCCGTCTTGTAGATTTTTAATTTTATGTTTCCAATCTTCATCAATCACATACGCTGTAAAATCAGCTTCTTCTTCGTTTTCGGCAAGTTTAATGTTGCCATAAGTTCTTACATCTAATCCCATTTTATTTATTGTTTTAAGTTAAAAATTCCGTTAAAAAGCACTGGGGCATAACAGCACCTATAAGCAATACAGCCAATAACATTTCTGTTAAATTTGAAACTATGCGCAAGGCTGTACTGCTCATAGCTGCAAAACGTTACCCACCAGTCTCCCTCTCCACCATTTTCTTGATCTCTGCATGATACAAATGTAGTTATTATTTCAATATATTTTCAAATATATTTATTAACAAACGGTAAGTCTTTGTGTATCAGAACAATTAAATTAATGTTCGTACTTTGATTTCCATGAAAAAGTGTTCATTAAGTATGATCGCATGGCCATATTTAACGCACCGTCACCGATTGAAAAAAAGTGTTTTCCTTCGCCTTCTATGATTTTTGGAATGTGGGGTCCAGGTAAAGAAGTGTTTGTTTTACAGTCAAGTCGAAATTCACCTTCTATGTTCCAATAATTGCAGTACATCGATCTGAAAACGTAACCATGTTTCGTGTTCCAGTCAAACTTTTCAATCATCTTTTTTGCTTTGAATTTATCATAGATGATTGGATAGTGACAATCGAAGTTTTTTACATTCAACCCATTTGCAAGTAAGACTTTGAGCGTTTCTTCACAATGAAGCTTGTATTCCCCTTTATTTATTCTGACTGAATGATGAAGATCACACTTGAAATAATACGGATAATCAATAGCTGAAAACGGTTGAATGGCGAAATAATCATCATTCCATAGCATAAAGTTTTTGGTCATTCTTGAATCGTTGCAAGCACGCAAGATCTTAGCCATTATGTTCCTTGCCTTGTTTGTGTAAACGTCTTTATATGGAATGTGAATGACTTGATCGTTTATGAAGGAAGGCTTTTCGCCTATTATGAAAACGTTTCTTATTCCGGTCACAAATTTTTCAACGGATCTAAGGCTGTAACGTATTTCGTTGTTCTGCCAGTTCGAACCTCTACCAAGAATGTAAACTAAATCGATTTTGTTTTTATTTTCCATGTGTTTATGTATTCTTTCAGGTCTTCAGCGCTTAAAGAGGCAATGTGTTCGTATTCGCGCTTGTTTTTGGCCTTGTATGGGTTCTTGTGTGAACTGTTAACGCCTCTGAAGTGTTCCATGTGGTAAATCGGACCGTTAACGCGTTCAACTTTGTATCCAAGTTTAACGAATCGAACATAGCGTTCACCGTCTTCTGGTCCCCAACTTATAAAGTTTTCGTTTTCACCACCGCCTTCAAAATATGATTCTTTTTTAAAGAAAATAGCACCACCGAATGAGCCGGTTGCCGTTGCGCATTTGATATTGGATATTGATGCAAGATCATTCGTTCTTTCTAAAACAGAATAGCAAGGTTTTCTTGGAGCTTTTTCAAAGGTCCCATCATAAGGATAAACAACATCAATCCCGTTTCTGATCATTTCGACGGCCTGGAAAATTTGCAAAGGCGCTGAAAACACATCAGCATCCCAATTAACAATTATCGGTGTTTTGCTGTTTAAAGCTAAATGATTAAGAATTCGCGTTCTGTGAAAACCAACGTAATTGAACTTTGAATAATTCGACGTTAAATGTTTGAATCTATCAGAAATGTTTTCACCAATAGAAACTTCACACTCAAAGTAAGTGCATAACAAACGAACATTCAAATTCGCGTTTTCAATTCGATCTTTGTGATCGTACTGTAAAGGAATCATGAATGTTGTATCTGTCAAGTCGATCTTCTTATGTACATGGTCAAATTTTTCCCATGAATCAAGCCAGAAATCATCTGTATTCAGATTCCCGGTAAAGTAATGAGCCGGATAAATCACTTTCTTTGACTTTTTATTTACAAAAAATGCCATCATCCAACTATAAGAACTATTTGAAAGAATAAAATTATCACACATAGATCCAAGGCACATGTCAAATATATCAGAATTTCCTTTTATTATCGTTGCGTTTGGTAGTGCTTTAAAATGAAAATCTGCATACTTCGAATCATCTGAAAAAACAAGAATGTTCTTTTTCTTCCAGTCTGGAATTTGAAACAAAGCAAGAATAAAATATGTGATAGGTAACTGATAGTAAAATTTGTTTCCTACATAATCACCTCTTCGAATGTGGATCGCAATCGTTTCTTTATCGAATAAAGAACTGTATTTTGATTTCACCTTATCGACAAATTCTTTTTTGAATCTCAAAGATTCAAGAACTTCATCTTCGCAATGTTGCCAATACTTTTTTGATTGATAGTATCCGGTGAAATCATAATTTTTATTTTTGAAATCAAACTGATCAAAGTATTCTGGTGTATAGTGAAATTGTGGTTCTGCTATTTTAATAGGTGTACCATTGAATGATGCCGTTCCTTGTGGAATGCATTTTTCAAAATAGTTCTTGTACTTCCAGTCTGGTAAATAAAAATTAGTATTGTATTTGTTAGCAAAGCCAATCATTGAAGCATACTGGAAGAGTTGGTTCGCCAAACGGCCATTGTTGCCGAAATTTGACATTGTGATGCTCATAATTTAATGACATTTAAATTAGCAAATTCTCCATGTATTTTTATTGCATAATCATTATATGCCAATCCAGCCTGTTCTTCTGTATCATATCTGCCTAATGATTTTTGTTTATAATTATTATAAATGGTTGCCCTCCATTTATTGGTTATTTTACAGAAACTAACACCTAAGTATTTTGATGTGCTATTTTTAGCACTTTTTTTATAACAATTATTTTGTTTGTGCGTTGCAATTCTTAAATTTTTACGTGTATTATTTAAACCATTGTGATCTATATGATCGCCTCGTAAATCTTTATCATGGCTTATTGCCAATATCTCTCTATGCATCCATATACATTTACTCCCACTACTTCTATAAGCATAAATTGTATGCTTATTTATTTTCGCACTCCAGTGGAATTGATTTAACCATTCAAAATCTTCATCATCTACTAAAGCAAATTGGCCCTTGGTTAATTTTATTTCTTTCATAATAAAAATACCAGCAACCAAACAAAGGCTTACCCATGTGTACGAATGTACTTTTGGCAATGTTAGGCGCTGGATTATTTTAAATGTTTTCATCATAGGTAAGCATTGCTAATATACAAATTTAAATTATTAGCGTCTAATCTCTTTATGATTTTTATCTAACAATAAAATTTTGCAAGTATAGTTTTCCTTCCAGCTTTTTTTATTTTTATCGCTCATTGGATAATGAAAACTTGGGTTAAGTATTTTTGTAGGTTGGTTATCGATCAAATATCTATTTAAAACGGATTCGTCATGATGTTCTGGTGTTATTCCATTATTCGCATCAGTTGTGATCATTTCAATTGCCTTATCAATAAACGGCCAAAATTCTTTTTTTGAGAATCCCCAGAAACCACCACCAAAATAATTTGTTCCTTCATTCGGTCCTACATAACAACATGATGTTGGCCTTCCTTCGTAAGATCCACGCTTATTTACAAAACCACAGTGTTGCGTTCCTACTCTTTCACCAATAATTTCTTCAGCTGTGATCTCTTCTTTTATTTCAGTATCAGCATCAATGTAAAAAAAGTAATCAGCTTCTTTTAATTTGTCTTTGTACTTATTGAAGAAATGGAATCGGTAAAGGGTTGTTCCAGGCCAGGGTAAATGTTCAATTTCAAAAATGTTCATTCTTGAATTGTGAAATGAATTTTGTTCGCGAACTTGATAAGGTTTATCTGTAAAAATTGAATAAGTTACATCTTCTGAAGTCAAAAAATTGTTTTTCAGTGATCTCAATAATGCTGGTAAAAATTGAGTGTATTTATTCGTTGCTATGATTAATAGATTAACCTTCATTTTGCCTTGTGTGTTTTTGTTACTTGTTTTACGTGAAGCCTATAATTCAGAAGATAATCATCAATAATGAAAAATCTCTTTCCTTCTGCGTATGCTCTTTTCCATAAATCAAGATCTTCATAACCGATCAGGTCTTTATATCTTAACCCGGTATTGAAAAAAGATTTATTGAAACAAACACAAGGATGCGCGATAACATTATGATTCTTTTTTAAGTTCAATCCAATATCACCGGAACCGATCATGTTCATTTTTTTAAATCTCACTCCGCGATCATTTGTGTACCAGAAATTCGAACTTACAATATCATACCCCTGTTTTATTTTTTCGTACTGCTTTATAAATCTCACAGGGCTGAATGTATCATCAAGATTTACATTGAAAATAATATCGTAATCTAACTGAAGTGCTGATTCAATTAAATGATTCATTGCGTGAATGTGGTTTGTAAGGTCTAATTTTTTCCTATATACAAGCCTTTTGTTATCTTCTGGAAAATAAAATTTATCGGCGTTTCCGTAATTCAATTCGAAAACATCAAAGTGTTGAAACGTTTGATTTCTTATTGAATCGATGCACTCCGTTATCCAACGGTGACTGTAAATAGATTCAACGTTCTTATGGTAAATTATAACGGCAATCTTTTCCATCAAGATTTTGCAAGTATGTTCAGTAAAGAATTTATTCTTTCTTGATGATGCCCTACGTTGTTCCAGCCAGATCCGTTAACGAAGTGAAGAAACATTCCTTGGTTTATTAACGCGTAAAAATTATACATCGTTTTTGTAAACTCTGGATTCTGTGTGTGTATTTCATCGAAGTAAATCACTTCGTTTGGGTGCTGTTCGATGATCTTGTAAAGATTTCCGCCAGTATCAAGTCCAAATTCATGATTGGTCCCAAAATCAACTTCATCCATTCGCTTGAACATTAAGCACCCAGGCCATAAATAAGTTTTTGATTTTTGCTGACCTATTCCAGCAATCAGTTTATCGCCAAGAACTTCTTTTACTGAAAAGTCTTTGATTGGAAACGCATCATGATCTAAGTACAAAAACAGATCGTATTGGTCCTTCATCATTGTGTAACTCAATTGAGCAGAAAAACAATGTGATGCACTTCCATTTGAAGATGATGCGTTTGTTTTGATTCTTTTTATTCCAAGTTTATCACAATGATGTTCAATAAATCTGATCGTTTCGTGATTTGTTGAATTGTCAAAAATCAAAATTTCATAATCATCCTTGCAGTGTTTTTTTATTCTGTGAATTTGTGGAAGAAACAACTGGTGATTGTTGTATGTAATTACAATGATTGCTGTTTTCATTTTAAAACTGCATAAGCTATTCTTGTATCTTCTATTCTGTAAAGTTGGTATTTTTTATCCCCATCAAACGCGTGAATAATTGCTTCATAAACTTCCTTTATGTCCGAATCATGGAAAATAATAATTTTTGGATTTTGTTTTAAAGCTTCTTTTGTTTCGTGATGTGGATGATCATAATCATGCTCGCCATCGATGAAATAAGCTTCACACGGATATTTTGAATAATCAAACTTCATGCTGTCACCACGCAATTGAGTGAATGGTAAATTACAACGGTGACCAACACTATCACCTTTACCTTCATTTATTGGGTGCTGAAGTGAAATATGTGCTAATTCAGTTGGAAGATCCAAGCTAAAAACTTTTGCTGAACCAACTGCATTTTTAATTATCTTGGTCCCAACCCCCATATTTGTCCCGATTTCAAATACAGATCTTGGTTTGTACTTTCTTAAAAGAAGGTGCAACATCAAGTAATCTTGTTTGAACCCGTGATATTCATCGTTGATAATTGCATCTGCACAGATTTCTGAATCATACAGATCTTCAAATTTTTTCTTAATCATTTTTTATGTGGTTTTATATTACGTGTTTCCATTTTTTATTAGAATTAATGCTATATATTGTTGTTTTTCCTACACCAAACATATTAGCAATTTCTTTTTGAGTTTTATTTAATTTAAGTAATTCTTTTATTTTTAAAACATCAGCTTCTTTTAATTTTGAAGAAGCATTTCCAGCGCCCCTATTTCTATTACTAATTGTTCTTTTTTGACACTCTGTTAATTTTTTTCCTTTATGTGCTAATCCTATTTTTAGCCTTGTTTCCAAAGTGTATTTTCTTCCAGTTGACGAATCCTTCTTTCTTTGCTTAAAGTCTATTGAGTTAATGGCTTTTTTATGCGATTCCGAATTCTTAACTGAAATAGAAATTTTTTCTTTAATTTCATTACTCCACCGTTTTCCTTTATTCCAAGCTGGCTTCCCTTTTAACGCCATTGAACATTTTTGTAAAGTTTCGCTTGAAACTATACCTCTTCCGTTTCCGCCACTTCTTAAATTCATGCCTTTAATAGAATTACAGCTATCGTGTAATTTTATGAAAAATTTTTCTTTATCATTAAGCTCTAATCGTTCACAAACACAAATTATTTCAAATAAATGGTTTTCAAATCCATGCTTTTTAAGTGAATTAAAAATCCTCGGCTGATCTTTACATAGCATGGCCTTATAGTACCTCCTTCTGGCACTTATATTTATTGATTGTCCAATATAAACGGCTCCAGTTGGAGAGGTTATTTTATATATACCACAATTTTTATTATCCATTACTTATGATGATCAATAAACTTTTGAATATCTTTTCCCATTAATAAATTAGCATTTTGAATTACCCTTGAATCTTCCCAGTTCCACCATTCTATTTTTAAAAGTGATTCTATTTGCAAGTTCGTAAACCTTATTTTTTTTGTAACAGCTGGAGATCCACAAACTATATGATAAGGATCTACATCTTTTGTTACTATTGAACCAGCACCTATAACAGCACCATTTCCAATTTTTACACCTCCTAAAATTATTACTCGCTCACCAACCCATACATCATTTTCAATTACAATATCACCTTTTGATTTTGGATGTCCATGAATGTGCTTCAGTTCTGGATAAAAAACATTTAATGGATATGTGGTTACAAATTCAGATTCGTGATGCCAGCCAAGATCAACGATTACATTTTGTGCTATTGAACAGTATTTTCCTATTCTAATATCAGAAATATCACCCCTTACAACTGGTGAACCATAACTTCGATGTCCCATGAAAACATGTCCTGGCATAACTACAAATATAATTATTTTTCAATAGTGGTTGCGTACATGTGAACAACAATCATTCGGCCTTCAGTGTTTGAAATTTGAACTCCAGAAGGACTTGGATGATCGCCAGCCAAAACAACTTCTTTGGCCCATTTGTTTATCCGTTTATCAAAAGCTTCTAAACTTTCATTCGCTTCTTGAATAAATGTTTTTTGTTGTGGTAATAATAATTTTTGTACTGCCATATTGTTATTTGAAAAAAACCCTGGCTAAATTACCAGGGTTTGTTTTTTGATTAAATTATTTATGATTGTTCGATGAAAACAAAAGTTTCTGGAAATCTTTTTAATTCAAAATCAATTATTGTTTGTGCATCTGATTTAAAAGCTTCTTCAATCTCTGGCGATTCCATCCATAGATCAAGTGATTTTTCACGAACAGTATAAAGAATTTCTACTTTAAACTTCTTTTTAGGCTGGCCAATAAAAACAGGAAGAAGCACATCAAAATCAAGATTAATGTTTGATGTATTTCTTATTTCATAAAGTGCCTTTTCGTTACCTCTATTATCGTTAACGGCCTCAATTGTTTTTTGAGCCTCCACCTTAAAAGATTGTAAATTATTTAAAAGTGATTTGTGCTGATCTGTATCGGCAAAGAAAAAACGCTTCATTCTAAGATGATTTGTCAAATCAGAAACGGATAATTTAGATCCCGAATTTATTTTTAGATTTGCAATGTCTGGATTTTTAATTAATCTGCCTTCGATGCTGTAATTTATTTCTTGGTTTTCTTCAGTTTGAAGTTTAATGTAACCATTCGCATACGAATACTGAACATTTGCAAGCAATTCAGCATGTCGCTCTTTTCTTTTTTGAATAAAATTACCTGGGGCCGAAATTGTACCTTGCAACTGAACCGATTTATCATAATAAACCTTTGGTGTTTCAAGTGTTTGTTTTACGTGAGTTATTTTCAGCTCACCATCTTTTGCTTCAAGCTTATTGAAGTCTAACTTTTCAAGTGTTTTTTCTTCTGACATTTTTATTTTTTTTAGTTTGTTTATCCGTTTGTTCCTGTCTTTTCTGAAAGATTGATCATTCTTGTTTGTCTTTCTTCTGGATATAAAGCGCGTGAAAGAATTAATTCGCCTCGTTTATCATAAATATTCATCAAAGAATTTTCTTGATCATCTATCATGTAAACCAATTCTTCATTTTCAGAATATCCCTTTTTCAAACAAGTAAGCGCATTTTTAATCGCCTCTTTGTATGATTTCAGAGCTTTATTAAATTCTTTTTTGATTTCGGAAAACTCTGCATCTTTATCCATAAGATCAATAGATTCACTTGAAATGTATTCTTTCATTTGATCTTTTTCATCTTGCGTGTAATGCCTTCTGACTTTTTGGTTTTCTGTTTTTACTGCAAGTCCTTCGAGTGCGCTTGCTCTATCCTCTTCTGGGATGTTTTGAAATAATGCTTTTTCTACCATAATTTTATTGTTTGTTTATTTTACAAATATAACTTTTATATTTTAATATATTTCAAAATAGTTACTAACAAATTACTTATAAATTCCGATTAAGGTATTGAATCCTTTTCTTGCTTGAATGGAATTTTCAAAAACAAAAGTATCAAAATCTCTTATTAATTTTCGAACCAGCGTTAATTTTTCAACTGCTTCTTTGTTATTTAAGTGAATTTCTCTGTACTTCAGTGGTAATTCATTTACAACATAATTTTTATACTGATCACCGTATCTTTTTTCAAGTCCTAAAATATATCCTTGCTTATGTGTATCACTGAATTGATTACAATCAGATCTTCCAGAATGAAGATTATCAAGATTATATCTTAAACTATTGTTTCCACCTCTTCCATGAAAATGGCAAGCATCAATTTGTTTTCCAAAATTGCGATCACAATCAATGCAAGTTATAAATCCAAACTTTTCATCGATCATTCTTGATAATTTATTTATGCATGTCTGAAGATCTCTTCTGTGTTCTTTTGAGTGTGTGTTAACTTTAAGTTCTTGTTTCTGCTTGTTCCAATTTTTTACTTGTTCTTTCTTGTTTTTTTCGCGCGCAAATTCAGTGAATGCTTTTATACATTCGTCTTTTTCCATACAAAATTTTTGAAGAAATTTCTTTGGAATAAATTTTTCTTTACAACATTTACAGCGCATCTTCTTTTTTATCTAATCCAAATTTATATTCTAAAAACTGAATTTGATCCATTGTTTTTCCATCACATTCAATGAACCTGGAACCACCTTTTGTTTTTACTGGCTTTTCTTTCCATATCTTATCAAATTCGGCAAATGCTTTTGATACTTCAGAACTTTTTGGCTGTACTTTTTCTTTTTCCTTCCTTTCAGTTTTTACGTCTTCAGCTAATTTTTTCTTAGCCTCTGAAAAAACATTCATCAACTGGACTGGAACTTCATTCGGTTTTTCTTTGTGAACATTTGCCAATCTCATTGATTCATTTTCGATTATGCTGGCCCGTTTGTCTGCATACTCTGAAGCAATTCTGAAAATTATCTGACCGTCGAATCGATCATACAAATTCCCGTAATAACCTTTCTTCATGTCTTCGAACATAACCTTGTAATCTTCTGGTTTAAGATTTTTAGTTACCAGATCGGCAAGAAGCATTTCAACAACCATTTTTATTTGTGCCGGTCCCATCGTTTTACCAACGTTGAAATACAACACAAGATCCGAAATAAGCAAAGTTAAAATTCCTATTGCAACATCTTTTTTTGCAACATAGATCAACGCCATTGAACTTGATTCGGCTTTAATCGCCTCCTCCATTGTCTTGCACTTGATTTGATCTAAGGAAGTTTCTGGTTTGTTCAGCCAATTGAGCAACGTCGGCTTTGTTACTGTGATAATTTGTTTGTCCTTGCTTTGTTCCATTTTGATTTGAATTATTGTTTAATAAAAAAACGCCTTGCCAATTTCCAGCGATTGAATTTTTCATCATCTGAATAGCATCTTGTTCGTTTTGCGCTTTTGAAAGTGTATCCAGCGAAGCTTGAAGCGCGTTCAAAGTTTTTCTTTTCCATTTAGGTTCTAAAATTAGGATATTCCAAACTTTTAAAAAATCTTCTGAAGAAAAAGGGAAAACAAGATCTTCTTGTTTTATTTTACTTTCATTTACTTTGTTTTCATTTACTTTCTTTTCTTTTCTTTTCTTTTGGGGTGTTTCTGTGACAATTAACATATCTGAACTACCATTAATGTTATCAAAAACAGGCTTCACCGGGCATTCTCTCTTCCTTTTATCGTATAAATCAGAAACAGAGTCAATAAGTTCCTGACACCAAACAACCCTTTTTTGAACCCAAAGATCTTTATCAATTGTTCCAATATCTGCCAAAGTTGTAAGCATTTGGATAGATTGTTCCTTTGTTACTTTCAATGATGCTGAAAAACTTATTATTGTTTTTAGATCATCGAAACAAACAAAGTGGTTTTCTGATCTTCCAAGCAAACCAAGTAATTTATAATAACACGCGTATCCAGTCATTCCGTATTCGGTTTCCATGATGTACATTCTGTCACCGTCTTTAACCGGGTGTGGAAAATAATTGATTGTATTAGTTGTTGGTCTGGCCATAAAAAAATAAGCACCCCATGAGATTCCCAGATGATATAAACGGCAAAGTATAAAACAACGAGGGAATGGGGTGCTGTATTTTTAATGTCATATTGTTTTATTTAATTCTTTGCCGAATGCAAATATATGCTTTTTTCATGATTCAAACAGACTTTGTTGAAAATTTTGCTGATCTCTATTCATTTCTTCAATGAACACAGGCTTCACTTGCTTTTCATACGACTTAAAACGATTTAAACAGTCGGTAAATATACTTTCATTCAATTCGCTATAATTATATCGCTTATTCATACGCGCCAGTTATTTCATTTCTTTTTTCGTCTGATTTTTTAACAGTTGCAAATTCAGATGTTGAATTTTGAAATCCTAAAGATGATATAACTTCAATTTCGTCAATCGCAATTGGATCTTTAATGCCATATTTCTTTAAAACACGTTTATTATTGAAAATTTTATCGTCAGACAAAATAACAATGTCGGTTATTTTAATTTGTTTCTTCTTGTGTGTAACCTTGATGTTAGCGTGAATTATTTCTTTACCTTTCATTTAAAAAAGAGTTGGTGCATTAATATAATTTGAAATTCTTTTATTTGCAATATCGCAATACTCAGCTGATATTTCAGACAAAATAAATCTTTTCTTTTCCATAACAGAAGCAATAGCCGTCGTTCCTGTTCCGCCGTAAGGATCATACCACAGATCATTTTCATTGCCAAAATTCAACATGAAATATCTTGGTATATCCAAAGGCATTACAGCACTATGAACGTCTGAAAAATCATTGTGATTCTTATTTTTTATTCTATATAAATTGCTTTGTGTGCCACGTTCAAAATTAGCATCTTTAAAATAACGCTTATCAGCATCAACATTAGAAAAAATTATTATGTATTCAAACGCTGAATTAAAAACTTTTGGGCTAATAGCAGGCTGTCCGAACCCCTTATTCCAAATAATAACCTCTTTTATTTTTTCAGCAAAATAACCAATCAATTTATGAAGAGCAAATTTATTACCTGAAAGCATTTGTATATTGTAAAAAACATGATTTTTTGTTACCCTTAAAAGTTCATTTATTAAATAAACCTGTTGTGAAAAATAATCATCATTTGATAGATCATCACTGAATTCTTTGTATTTTTTGAAAAGTTCGTTTGAATTTGATGATGAAATGTTATAAGGTGGTGACGTTAATGAGTAATCAACAAAACAATCAGCCATTTTTTTCATAGTAACAACGTTACTCTCATTATAAACCTTGTTAATTTCCATTGCTATTTTTCAATAAAGGTCTTATATATTTAGAAACAACATCGGATCTTCTACCTGTTATTTCAACAATTTCTTGCTTTGAATAACCAGCATTAAACAGAGCAACAACCTGATTAAAACTATTTATATCCGATTCCATTATTTTTAAAGCATCTGACTTTAATAATTTATGGTCCATCGGCTTAACAACGTGTTTTTCTCCTTTGTAAACTTTCTCTTTAGTCACCTTTTCCTTCTTTGGCTTTGCTTCTTTCTTCTTTCTTTCTTTGATAATTTTTGAAACTACTTTTTTGTCTATTGTTCCAGACTCTTCAATGTAGGCAACTGGTGTTTTTTTGTTTGATGGGTTTAGATCAAAAAAAAGTGCTTTGATTTCGTCTTTGCTCAAATTCTTGCTTTCATCAGCATCGTTTGTTAATTGATATTTTGTCCTTCCAGTTTTCATTGAAATGATGTTCTTTGTTTTCACATTTCGAACAATGTTTCCATTAAATTCATACGTTGAAAAGCCAGGAATAATTCTGAATGTTTCTTTTATCGATTGAACTTTTTCTGTTGATTCTTTCACAGATTTTACTTTTGCGTTTGCCTTAGCAACTAAAGCTTTAACGTCTAATTTTGGTTTTGTTGTT
>Ga0138256_10005880_pt1 | contig 12994 bp, 8 predicted proteins | sample KNB2016incub_MG_FD_105486 | JGI IMG/M metagenome (GOLD analysis project Ga0138256, IMG submission 105486) | Active sludge microbial communities from wastewater in Klosterneuburg, Austria - KNB2014incub_MG | ecosystem: Engineered > WWTP > Activated sludge > Unclassified | place: Austria... | reverse complement strand
GTGAACCTGATCAGCGGCCTGCTGGATTCGGCCCCGGCCGGGGTCAAGGACGCCATCATGGGCGGCAGGGCCACGGACGGTTCCCCGATGATGAGCCATCCGGACGTTCTGCGCTGGCTTACCGGCATGGCGCTGGAACTGAATCCGCAGCACACGGTGGTTGCCGGCCACGGCCCGAACGCATCGGCGGCAATTGACAACGAAATCACCACCATCGAGAAGCGCATGGTCGATGATCGTGCGGGGTATTTCAAGGACGAAAAAATGCAGGCCCGCTATCGCGACCTGATTTCGGTTCGTGACCGAGTCAAGCAGAAAGCGGCATAAGGATTCCCGGCAACCCGCAAGGACCGGAATAAAGAAGCACCGAAGCTAGGAGCCGCACCCGACCACTAGCGACCGCGTCAGCGGCAACCGCGAAGGGTCGGGGAGGATAACCCAAGGCCGAGGGGCGAAATTAACCTCTTGACTAAGGAGAAACACCATGTCAGAAACTGCTTTCCAAACCCAGTACCGGCAAGAGTTCGTTGCCGGATTCGAACAGCGCCAGTCGCTGGTACGCCACGCCGTCACCACGGAAGCCGTGATCAAGGCCAACAGCGCCGTCTTCCTCGTCGCCGATTCGGGCGATGCGGAGGCCGTCACTCGCGGCGTCAATGGCCTGATCCCGGCCCGCGCCGACAACCTGACCCAGTACACGGCCACCCTCGTGGAATGGCACGATCTGGTCCGGCGCACCAGCTTCAACATCTTCGCCTCGCAGGGCGACGGCCGGCGCATCATGCAGGAAACCTCGATGGCGGTGGTGAACCGCAAGATCGACGACGACATCATCACCGAGCTGGCCACCGGCACGCAGGACACCGGTACGGCGGCAACGGGTTCGCTGTCGATGGCGATGCATGCGTTGACCATCCTCGGCAACAACGACGTGCCCATGGACGGCAACATCTACGCCCTGATCACGCCCGCGATGCTGGCCTACCTGATGCAAACGAAGGAATTCGCCTCGGCGGATTACACCGGCAACCGCCCGTTCGACGGTAGCCCGATGACCTTCAAGTGGGCGATGTGCAACTGGATCGTTCACCCGAACCTTCCGGGCAAGGGCACCAGCGCCGAGAAGTGCATCATGTTCCACAAGAACGCCGTCGGCCATGCGGCGAACGTCGGCGAAATGCAATCGGTCGTGGACTACGACAAGGAACACGACTACTCGTTCGCCCGCTGTTCGATCTTCATGGGTGCGAAGCTGCTGCAGAACTCCGGCATCGTCATCATGAACCACGACGGCTCCGGCTTCGCGGCCTCGTAACCCACAACCCAACTGAAAGGAGAATGATATGTCATATGCAGCTTCTGGCCTGAAACTTTTGGTGCCGCACATGGGCGGAGGCCCGGGCGTGTGGTACTACAAGAGCAATGACGCCCACACCGACGTGGATGCCTCCGGCTATTTCAGCGATGGCCTTCAGATGGGGATGAAGGACAACGACATCGTCATCGTCGTCGATGAGGACACCGGTACCACCACGATCCACCACGTCTCCGGCGTTTCTGGCGACGCGGCCACCATCGCGGCGGCAACGCTGTCGTAATCGTTCCAGTGCAAGAAACTCCCCCGCCCGTGGGCGGGGGGTTTTAAAAGGAGACTCAGATGGAAAAGTTGCAAACCACCCGGCTGCGCAACGCGGAATTCGAAAGGGCGATCTACACCGCCACCCCCGAACACGGCACGAAGTTCGAGGACATGCTCGTGCCGAAATACTGGGCGAACGTTGCCCACAAATTCAAACCCGGTGACCGTGTCGAAATCACTGCCGAAAATGGTGAGTGGTTCGCTGAACTGATGGTCGCCGCCGCCGCTCGCCTGTGGGCCAAGATGGCTGTGCTGCGCTACGTGGAGCTGGTTGATGCGGCCGCACCTGCCCACGGCCCCGAAGCCACGCCCGAGGAAGCTGACCCCGCGAACGACTACGACATCAAGTGGGCCGGCAACACCGCCAAGTGGCGCATCATCAGGAAGGTCGACAAACAGGCCCTGCACAGCGGCTTCCAAACCAAGGAGCAGGCACAGGTCTGGCTTACCGATTACCTGAAAGCGGTGGCCTGACATGACAGCCAAGCTCGCTCTCTACAATGGCGCTCTTCGCTTGTGTGGGGAGCGTCGCTTGGCTTCTCTTACCGAAAACCGGGAACCGCGCCGCTATCTCGATGAGGTGTGGGCCGACGATTTCGTCAAGGGCATTCTGGAGAAGGGGACGTGGAAGTTCGCCCTGCGCAGCACCAAATTGGACCCGGACAGCAACGTCACCGTCGAATTCGGGCACACCCACGCTTTCGCGAAGCCCGATGACATGGTACGCATCGCGGCTGTCAGTTCCGACGAGTTTTTTAACACCCCGTTGCTGGCCTACAATGAGGAGCAAAGTTGGCTGTTCTCAAGCACTAACCCCTTGTACTTACGGTATGTGTCCAGTGACACGAACTACGGGGCGGACATGTCGCGCTGGACCAAGGCTTTCTCCGATTTCGCTGAAGCGGACTTGGCGCTGGCCATCATCAAGCGTCTCACGCAGGACAAGAGCGAGTGGGACAGACTGGCCAAGCTTCATCGCAGCATATTGACGATCGCCCGCTCGCTGGATGCAATGGCCGACCCGACCAAATTCCTGCCGCGAGGCGATTGGGTGTCGTCCCGGATCGGGGGCAACTTGGTGCGGCGTGATGGCGGCAACCGTGGGGGATTGATCGGGTGAAGATGGAAACAGCACTGCTGGCGTTTAACAGGGGGCTGATAGACCCTCTGGCGCTGGCTCGTACTGATCTAAAGCGCACTGCGTTGTCGGCGGAAATGTACGTCAACTGGATGCCGCGAACTTTGGGTCCGATGATGTTGCGCCCCGGCATGGAGTATATTACTACTTCCTGCAATGACACCCCCGCCAAGTACGTTCCGTTCGTGTTTAGTGTCACCGACATTGCGATCTTGGAGTTTACAGATTCCGTGATGCGCATCCTCATTGATGATGCTCCGATTTCCAGAGTGGCGGTATCGTCGACCATTGCCAACGGGACTTTCGATTCCGACCTGACCAGTTGGACGGACAACGATGAAGTGGGAGCGACTTCCGCGTGGGCTACCGGTGGCTATATGTCGCTCCTTGGCACTGGCGCCAATGCCGCAATTCGCGACCAGCAAGTAACAGTGGCGAATGCGGATAAGGATAAGGAACACGCTTTACGCATCGTCATCACACAGGGCGTGGTGGCCTTGCGTGTCGGCAGCACTTCCGGCGGGGATGAGTACATCGCCGAAACTGTCTTGTACCCGGGGGCGTACTCACTAGCGCTGACCCCGACCGGAGATTTTTACGTCAGGTTCTTCAATCGCAATAAATACGCCGGGATCGTGGATTCCGTGGCGATTGAGGGTTCCGGGATTCTGGAGTTACCCACCACTTGGGTTGAGGCCGATCTTGGGAATTTGCGTTGGAAGCAGTCCGGCGACGTGGTGTTCGTCGCTTGCAAGGGTCAGAGGCAACGGCGGATAGAAAGAAGGGCCGCTCGTTCATGGTCGTTCGCCAAATACATGACGGATGACGGGCCGTTTCTGAATCCGAATACCGGCCCTATTAGGATTTCAGCGAGCGCCGTTAGCGGTAACGTTACCCTGACGGCGACAAAGCCCCTATTTCGTTCCACCCACGTGGGGGCGTTATTCATGATGGCGTCCACCGGTCAAGAGGTATCGCTCGCGGTGAGCGGTGAGGATCAGTGGACGAACCACATTCGCGTTTCCGGAATTTCGACCGGCCGACAATTTACCGTTGCAATCACCGGCACTTTCTCCGGCACCGTCCGGCTGCAGCGTTCGGTCGGAGCGCCGGGGGTGTGGACAAACGTCGGGGCGTATACGGTCCCGATAACCTTTGCGTACAACGACACCTACGACAACCAGATTATTTACTACCGCATCGGCATTGCGGTCGGTGAATATACGTCCGGGACCGCCAACGTCGCGCTGATTTATGCGGGCGGCTCAATCACCGGCGTTGCGCGTGTGACCGATTTCACGAGCAACGTTTCGGTGTCCGCCGAAATTCTGGAGGACTTGGGTAGCACGGACAGTACAGATGATTGGAGTGAGGGGGCGTGGTCCGACCGGCGCGGCTGGCCGACTGCGGTGGAGCTCCATGAAGGGCGGCTCTGGTGGGCCGGCAAAGATAAGATGAACGGATCAATTTCCGATTCATACCACAGCTTCGATCCGAATTATGAGGGGGACGCCGGGCCAATCAGCCGTTCCATCGGGCAGGGGCCGGTCGACACCATCAACTGGCTGACCAGCTCAAAGCGGCTAATCATCGGCGGGCAGGGGCAGGAATTCGTGGCGATGTCGTCAACTATCGATGAGCCGCTGACCCCGTTGAATTTCAAGATCGACAAGGTATCATCGCAGGGGTCGGCCGCGTTGCCGTCAGTTGCTATCGATGGTAGCATAATGTTCGTGCAGCGCGGCGGTTACCGAGTGTTTGAAATGGTAGAAGGGGATTCGCTGTCCGGTTACGATAGCGAACACATTTCGCAGGTGGTCCCGAACATCGGTGCCCCCGGCATCATCCGGACGGCCGCGCAACGACAACCCGACACCCGTATGCATTGTGTGCGCTCGGACGGAACCGTGGCCATTTTGGTGTATGATCACGCCGAGAATGTGCGGTGCTGGGTCGAAATGGAAACGGACGGGGAGGTCGTTGATGTTCTAGTACTTCCCGGGTCCGATGGCGAAGATGATGTCTATTATCAGGTGAAGCGCACCATTGATTATAACGATCACTATTACTTGGAGAAATGGGCCAAGGAGAGTGAGGCGGTTGGCGGGGCTGTTAATAAACAGGCTGATTCGTTCTACCACTATTCCGGGGTTTCCGCCACGGTCATCACCGGCCTTGACCATCTGGAAGGCAAGGAAGTAGTCGTGTGGGGTAACAGCAAGGATTTAGGCAACTACACGGTGTTCGAGGGAAGCATCACCCTGACGGAAGCCGTCACGGAAGCTATCATTGGGCTCGGCTATCAGGCCCGGTGGAAGGGATCAAAACTGGCGCACGACCTCGAATCCGGAATCCCGTCCCTGTCACGGCGCATGATCATCAATAGGATAGGGCTGCTTTTGGGCAGCACACACGCACAAGGATTGCGCTACGGTCCCGATTTCGACAACATGGACGAGCTGCCGATGTATGAAAAGGGCGAGGAAATTGACGGCGACTATCTGTGGGACCAGTACGACAACGATCTGATAACATTTCCGGGGGAATGGAGTACCGATTCCCGCATCTGCCTCGAAGCCAATGCTCCTCGCCCGGCTACGGTAATGGCGTTGATCGTGGATATGGAGAAACACTGATGATTGAGATTCGCGAGGCCACGCCGCGGGACGTTGCCGAGTTTTACGATGGTCAAGGGTCGATGATGAGCCTGCGCGGGTTTGTTGCCGTTGCCGACGGTAAAGTGATCGCAATTGCTGGTGTATATTACGAGGGCATCAAGCAGATAGCTTTTTCGGAAATGAAGGAAGAAATGAAGAGCCGTAAAAAGGACATCGTTCGATTGGCCCGTCGCGTGATGAGCATGATCGAACAGCGAAGGCTCGCCGTGTGGGCGACATGTAGCGATGACAGAAGTTCAAGGTTCGTTGGCCGATGCGGGTTCAATCCCGGCCCGGTCATCGACGGGAAAAGGGTGATGCTATGGAATGGGTAAGCCCGTTGCTGGAAAGAATACTCGGGACCGGTATCACGGCCGGATCACAATTGGCGGCGGGCAGGGCCTCCAAGCGAGCCGCTGACTTTGAGGCCGCCCAACTGACGCAGCGGGCTGGCGAAGCCCGCGCCGTTTCTCACCGGCAGGCGGAAGAGGCCCGCTTGGAATCCGTGTTGCTGCAGTCACGGGCATTGGCCGTTGCCGCAGCTTCCGGGGCCGGGGCCTCCGACCCGTCTGTCGTGAATGCCATTGCCAACATCGCCAAGCGCGGTGATTATTCCATCCGCAGCCGCGTGTATGAGGGGGAAGCGGCCGGCCGCAGATACGAGGACGCCGCCACCGCCCGCCGTTACGAGGGCCGACAGATGGAGAAGGCCGGGGAAATGCGAGCGTTGTCTACGGTTGTGCAGGGGGGCTTGTCCCTGTATGGTCGCTACGGGGAAGAGGACGACCCGGCCAATGCGAGTTCGCAATCTTCCACGGCGCGTGATCTGGAATATGACGACTGGTGGACTGAATAATGGCGCGTTTACCGGGTGTAACGGAAATAGGCAACCCCGCACCGCGAGCGGTGGGGGGTCCGATCGCCTCGTACCGGACCGGGCAGGCCGAAGAAGCCACGGCGGATTTGGGGCGCGTGCTGACTGTCAGTGCCGACAGGGAACTGGACAGGATCGATGATTCCCGCGCCGAGGACGCCTTCAACAAGTTACGCGAAAAACAGATGGAACTGACGCTCGATCCCGAGCGCGGTTACACCAATCAGCGCGGGCGGATGGCGGTCGAGCGCAAGACGCCACTGATCGAGGACTATGGGAAGCAGTACGATCAGGCGATCAGCGAGATTTCTTCCGGCTTGTCAACGGACCGCCAACGGTCCAAGTTTAAGCAGCGGGCTGATGCCGCTTCCGTGGGTTTCCGCTCGGAAGTTCTGCGCCACACGATGCGGGAGACTGACAAGCACCGAATCGAGGTGCTGGGGGGTGTGCTCAGCACGGAAACACAGAACGCCGGGGCCAACTGGGGCGATCAGGGTGTCATCGATCAGGCCCGAGCGCGGATCGAACACAATTTCAGCCAGATATACGGCAAAACTGGGATCGCTGGGGAAAAAGCGAAGGCTGATTTGGCGGGCGCCATGGCTAAGGTTCATGATTCGGTCGTGACGGCCGCGATGGCGAACGGGGCGTACGATTATGCGGAAAATTACATCAAGTCGAATTCAAATGAAATGGGGTTCGCTGACATCGCCCGGCACGGAACGCTGTTGCGCACCATGCGCGAGAACCGGGCAGCGACGGGGGTGGCTTCCGAAGTTGTGAATTCCGCGCTTCCGCACTTGGCCCCTGACGACTTCGATCGCCTAAATAATCTTGTCCGAGGGGTCGAGAGTGGCAACCGCGATTACGTTAACGGCGCTCCCGTAACTTCTTCAAAAGGGGCCAAATACGCGCAACAAGTGATGCTGGCCACTGCCAAGGACCCGGGGTTCGGCATAAAGCCCGCGAAAGATGATTCACCGGAAGAGTACAATCGCGTCGGCCGGGAGTACCTCGGGGCCATGTTAAAACGTTATAACGGTGATGTGCAGAAGGCACTGGCCGCATACAACGCCGGGCCGGATAAGGTCGATTCGGCACTAGCTGCGGAGAAGAACCCTAAAGGTGACGCCAAGCCGTGGCTGGTGCGTCTGCCAGAGGAAACGCAGAAATACGTGGCAAAGATTACCGGTCAATACGAGTCCGGTGATGCCGGGGTCGCTCGCCCCACGCTGCAGGAAGTAAAGAACGCGGCAATCGAGCGGGCCAAGCGTGGCGGGTTGTCCCCGGAGGGGCAGCAAAAAGCGGCCACCCATGCCGAGGCCATGTACAACGACACTCTCCAGTCATTAAGCCAACAATCGGATGGCACCCTGACTGATATCATGGCCCGTGTCGATGCTGGTGAAATCACACGAAATTCTGACTTGACGCCGCAGGAACTGGCGGTGCTGGGCCAGAAGCGTACATCCGCTTACGCTTACATCGAGGCCAATTCCCGGCGCGGCGAGAAGGCGCTTAAATTGTCTGTGGCCGGGACCGACTTCTATTACACGATGCTGACAGACCCGGTGGCCCTTACCTCGGCCAGCATTGCGGACATCATGGCCCTTTCTCCGGAAATCGGTAATGATCGGGTGAATTCCCTGCTCAATCAGCGCAAGGACTACGTCAATCGGCCGGAGTCAGAAAAGGCGGCAATGCTGGACGCCGATCAATTCCGCGCCGCAGCCGTGCGGATGGGGTTCAATCCCAAGCGCAAGAAAGACAAGGAAGAGCTGATCCTGATCAAGGATCGCACCGAGGAGGCTATTACCGTCAAGCAAGCGGAACTCAAACGAACGTTGACCCGTGAGGAAAAGGGCGATGTCATCAAGAAGATGATGGTGGAAGTCCCGGCCGTACAGGCTCGCTATACTGGAGTATTCGGCGGCAACAAGACCACCATGACCAAGCGTGGTTACGATATCGAACATCCGGAGAATGTAGTGGTGCCGGAGAAGGAAAAGGCCAAGATCGTCGCTGATGCCCGTCGCTACGGCCGGCAACTCAGTGACACTGAAATCCGAGACGTGTACGTCCGGCGTCTTGTGGATACACAACAAGGAAGATGATGGAATCTGAATTCGATACCGGGTTGGGGGGCGGCTTTGGGGGGGAGGCAGCAGATTCTGCGCGAGTAGCGGGATCGCCCCTCCCCCCGCCCGAGGCCAAGCCCGAAACTGCCCCGGCCGGGGAGTACGATTCCTACGTCAGCGACCTTGTGCGGAATGACGAGCGGAAGAGTGTTGCCAGTCGTTCGATGGCGCAGGCCATAACCAAGAATCCCGATGAATACGCCCGCTATGTGCGTCTGTCCAAGCTCACCGGCATGGACCCGGAGCTGTTGCTGGAAGACGCCGAGGTGCGTGGGGAAGCCGAGCGGCGCGTCAAGGTTGGGGGGCTGGACTTCGATTCCCTGATCAAGACGAACCCCAAGACCGTCGACTTTCTATCCAACCCGGAAAATGCGGCCGTTGCACAGGACGATTTGCCATTTTTCCAACGCGTTGAGGGGGTATTTCGTTCGCTGGGGTCCGGCTACCGTACCGCCGAGGGTCAGGAGGAGACGTTTGCTCTCGCTCGCAAGTTAATGGACGCCGGGCAATTGGCCCCGGCGGAGCAGGCGCGGCTGGAGAAGTTACAGGGGGACGAGGCTTACAAGTCACGGCTGGAGCAAAATCAACCGTGGACGCAGGACTGGGCGCGTGACCTCGGCTACTCGATGCGTCAGTTCATGAAATCCACCGAAGCAGCGGCGTTCGGGGCCGGGGCCGGCGGGCTTGTGGGTTTCGGGGCCGGATCAGTGTTCCCCGTCGTCGGCAACGTGGCGGGCGGGACGGCCGGCATTATCGCTGGCGGTGTCACGGGCGCGGCTAATTACGCCTACGACATGGAACGGGCAGGGGCTTTCCTGGAACTGTCCCGTGTGCGCGATCTGAATGACCAACCCATCGATCAACGGACAATAAAGGTCGTTGCCAACGGCGTCGGAGTCGTCAACGCCATCATCGAATCTGCTTCCGATGTGGTTCTGGTGCGCATGGTGCCGGGGGTTAAGAACCTGATGGGCAAGTTGGGTCCGGATGCGGCTAAGGCGGAACTTCGTCGCCGCGCCGCCGAGGCTCTGCGCAACCCGACCACGCGTCAGATCATTGGACAAGCCGCCATGAAGATTGGCGGAATGGCCTCCGTCGAGGGCATCGAGGAATTTATGCAAGCCTTGATGGGGGCCGGCGGGCGGGAATTTGCGCAGGCCGAGAGCGGGCAACAATTCAAGGACGACGCTCTGTCGGACGACGTGAAGCAGGCGTCGGACGAGGCCATGCGGGCATTTCGGGGCACCTTATTGTTGATGTCCCCGGTGGGGGCTCTGCACTACTCAACGATGCGTCAACAACAGGCCCGCGTACAGCAGAACAAAGCTTTCTTCGAGGCGCTATCCGGCGCGGTGACGGAATCCAAGACTCATCAACGCCTGCCGGAGAAGACGCGGGAATTCATCGAGTCCCTCAAGCAGGACTCGGAGGTCAAGGAAGTATTCATCGACGCCGACCGCGTTAATCAATATTTCCAGTCAAAGGGCTTGGATGCCGGGGCCGTGATGGAGCAGGTCATGGGGCCGGAGGGCGCGGACCAGTTCCAGCAGGCGCTGGCCCTTAAGGGCGACATAGTCATCCCTGTCGAAGTCTATGCCGAGAAGCTGGCCGGAACCGAACACCATCAGGGTCTGGCCGAGGACTTACGCCTTCGGCAGGGCGATGAGTCGGAGCGGGAGTTCAAAATCTCCGAGGCCAATCTGTCGCAGGATGAGAAGGTCCTGCGCGACATGGCCGAGGTCGCCCATCAGCGCGTCGCCGAGGACGAGCCCGCGCAGCGTGTGTTCCACGACATGTACGGGGAAGCTCTTGCCGCCGGAGCATCACCTTCGCAAGCCTCCGCTTGGGCGGCAATCGAAGCGGCCCGATATCGCACCCGTGCTTCCCGTATCGAGGGCGCGGACGCCTATTCACTCTGGCGCGAGGAGGGCGGAATCAGTGTGCGCCGCCCCTTACCAGATGTCTTGGCCAAGTATCGGGAATCGGAGCCCCGTGTTGATTCGTTGCTGAACGCCATGCGGGAGCGCAAAATCCCGATGGAATCCCCCGGGAAAGCATTAACCGAGGAGGAACTGACCCTGCGCGGGCAAGCCGAGGAGCTGGGCCGCGTGCTGGACGACTTCGGGTTGGACATCGATACCCTCACCAATGAGCAGATCAGGGCGCAGTTGTTCCGGCAGGAAGAATTTGACACCGAGGGCGGGGCGGTGTATAATGCGGGTGTAGACGATCAGACATATGCTCAGCCGCTGGATGTGTACCAATACTCCAATGGACTGTTTGGGCTTGCTGGCGATGACTTTGTGCTGGCGGCACCGCAGGACATCGGGGCGTGGGCGGGCGGTACTCGCAGCATCAGCTATGACATCATGTCCGGTCGCGAAAGGCTGGGGACTGTGGTGCTGGCGATGCGCGGGGCGGAAGTGATCGGCCTGTCCGCCATCACCATTAATGAAGAAAGGCGCGGACAAGGTGCCGGGCGGGCGGTCGTCAAAGAACTTTTGGACACCTACGGCCGGTTAGAAGTGTACGGCATTCGTGATTCCGCCAAAGGGTTTTGGAACAAACTGGGAGTCAAATATGACGAAACGCAAAGCGAATTCGAAAGGAACGGAGTCATCGAAGCCCACGGCGAAGCAGGTGCGCGACGTACAGAAGCACGCCGAGCAGCGGCTGGCGGAACCTTTGGTCAAGCAGGACGAACTGGTCGACTTGCTCGACCCAACGGTAACGAAAGAACCGTCGCAGGAACTGCCCCCCGACAAAATTGGGTCACGGGTACTGCAATTCGAGGGCGGGATGGCCTTCCGCTCGCGCTCCTCCGGGGGGAGAACCGTCCACTAAATCCGGATGACTTCAAGCCCGAGGCGTTTGGCTATAACACCGGCCACGCCTCGTCCTCACGGGGCGTTCACTTCACCAATTCCATCGGGGTAGCCGAGAAGCACGGCACTGTCCGCCGTTACTGGCTCGATATTCGTAAGCCCTTCGTCATAGAATCGGACGACGAGCAATATTCCCACATCGAGACTCCCGAGCAATATTTCGCTTGGCGCGAGTCCCTGCGTGAAAAGGGCTACGATGGGATAATTATTTCCACCAAGAACTCCGGTTCCACCCGCGTCGATATCGTCACGTTCGATCCGGAACAAGTCATCCCGGCCCCGGATCAACCGACCTTCTATCAGTCCCAAAAGGCTGACCGGTTGAAACTGACCGGAATGGCGCGGCATTGGGTCATCCGGAACGAGAGGATGGTGGACTGGAATCGGGTTCTCGGAAAATCGGACGGGGCGGATATTCTCAGCAGTATTGTCAAGGCTCGTGTCGCAGTGACGATCAGCAAAGATGGGATCAATGGGCTCCTTGATCTTGACCTGTCAGCATATCTTGAAGCCATAGTGGCACAAGGCGGGGGTTTCCATAACGAGGAACTAGCGCAAGCCATCCGAATGTATCGATCGGATAAATCTAAGGCCACAAAGGCCATCGAAAAATGGGCCACGGATAATCGCAAGGAGGTCTTGAACGAGTGGCGCAAGTATTTGACCGAGGGTAATGATGTTTACGCCAATGACCCTTTCTTCCAAGACTATGTGTGGGGGTCAATAACCTCAGAACTTCGCAATAATCGGCCCGACGTTCCAGTGTCCTTGAATCCCGCAGCACTGGCTTTAGTGTATGATGCCCTGATTGAGCAACCGGATGGCCGCAAGTTCATGCCATTGTATTCAAGTGCTCTTGAACAAGTTTCGATCGGTGATATCGGGGACAACGCCGTTGACATTGGCGCGGAAAAAGAATGGATCAAAATTCCTCAAACCGCTAAGAATTCCTCGGACTACGAGAAAAACGCGGGATTATTGCGCAACTTAAGTTGTTCGACTTGGTGCACCAGCCGAGGAATGGAGAAGGAATATGTGACCAGTGGGGATTTTTGGGTCTTGCGCCATGGCGGCGAAACTAAACTGGCCGTCCGTTTCAAGGATGATGAAGTTGCAGAAATTCAAGGCCAAAGAAACGATGGCACCATCCCGGCGGAATACGCCCCGGATGTGGAGGCGCTGGTAAATAGCGGCTCAATTAAGTTGAATTGGCGTTCAACTGCGGCATTGAGCCGGGCTTTAATAGAGTCGGCGCGACTAACGCGCATCCAAACCATGAATGACGCGAAGGTTGTAAAATATTTTGGGCTTCGCAAACTCATGGACGGCACCTACGAATTTACCCCGCCCTCTCGGCCCAGTAAATCAGTTAAAACTATCGACCTATTAATGAAGTCCGCAGCGTGGCCGAGAGTCTCGACAATTAATGGGAACCTGGCGTTGAGTGTGGGCGCTTCCGCCCCCAACATCACCTCGGTGGGCGGGGACCTGGTGTTGTATGAAGGTGCCTCCGCCCCCAACATCACCTCGGTGGGCGGGAGCCTGTGGTTGCATAAGGGCGCTTCCGCCCCCAACATCACCTCGGTGGGCGGGAGCCTGACGTTGAGTGAGGGCGCTTCCGCCCCCAACATCACCTCGGTAAGTGGGGACCTGAGGTTGAGTG
>Ga0138256_10005879_pt1 | contig 12995 bp, 16 predicted proteins | sample KNB2016incub_MG_FD_105486 | JGI IMG/M metagenome (GOLD analysis project Ga0138256, IMG submission 105486) | Active sludge microbial communities from wastewater in Klosterneuburg, Austria - KNB2014incub_MG | ecosystem: Engineered > WWTP > Activated sludge > Unclassified | place: Austria... | reverse complement strand
CATGTTTGAAAGGCCTTTGATGCAGATTCGATCGCACGGTCAACTAACGACGTATCTGTGTCAACCTCTGAAAACACCCCAACGATGCGTGAAACCTTAGCCGGATCGCGGCTTTCAAATTTTGCATCGAGATTGATCTTCTCGCCGCCGATCACAATAGGATATTCGCGGCCGAGTTCACCGCGCACTTTTTCAAGGGCCGCGGCCATGGCTTCGGCGTTTTCGGGAAGGCTGTAATCAGTGAATGGTTCGTTCTTAAATTCATCCAAAACTCGCTGTGTTTGCATATTTTTTTCCTTATCTGTGTCGCTGCTGGTCCAATTCATGCAGCTCCCATTGATCTAGCAGTTCCGGAACTACGGGTTCCGATTCGCCCTGCCAGGCAATAACAAAACGGGGCTCCTGCGTGTCGCTCAAATGCTTCACGTAACTCAATATCAACACCCAGCCGGCAAGTAAATACAGGTTTAGTTCGCGGATCGAACGTACCTCGGTCGTGATCTTTGTATTTTCAAGGTTCATTCCCACTTCCCGGTCTTTTGAAGCCGTTTGATCTTTCTCTTTGCCAATTCACGTTTCAACACCGTCATTCGGTCGAGAAAAACGATCCCGTCACAATGGTCAGTTTCATGTAGAACGCAGCGGGCCGCAAGGCCGTCCAGGTCCATCTCAAATTCACGTCCCAATGCGTCCTGCGCCCGTACGATGACTCGCATGTCTCGCTTCACTACCTGGTACAATCCGGGAAACGAAAGACAGCCCTCGTCGCCAATCTGCTCACCTTCTACAAAAACTATTTCCGGGTTGAAGAACGCCAGCTTGTTCGATGTTCCGTCTTCGTCAGGAACGTCCATCACAAAAAATCTCCGCGAGATCCCAACCTGGGGAGCAGCCAAGCCGACCCCGCCGGCGGCGTACATCGTCTGAAACATACTTTCAACCGTGCTGCTCAGGTCCGCAAACTCGCCATCATCAACCGGCTTGCCGATCGTAAGTAAAACAGTGTCCGGATAATGTACGATCGTCAGCTGAGACATAAAGGCTATTTTAGCTTAAATTGCCCCAGACTTGCATCCTGACGCCGTTGACCTGCAGCTGAAAGAATACGATTCATTCGACTCCGAGCTTTAACCTTTCCGCTTTTGCCCAACTACATAGAAGTCGTGATTGATCCGCCGACAGCGCGGCGTCGCGATGGATCCAGAGATAAGACGGAAGCGGCATTGCTCCGGCTTCGACCTGCTCGCAAATTTCCTCAAGCTTGTGTGCTTTCTTTTTATCAGTGTAAGTTCCCCATTCGCTAAAGTTCAGTTCATTCCGGCCTTCGCTGACATGGTTAGCGAGAAACCACGAAACAGGAGCGATATGCGAGTACCACGGATAGACCCCCTTATTCGAATGGCAGTCATTGCAAGAACGAGTGATCACCATCAGTACTGCCGCGGGAACATCCGTGGACTCCTCTAGCGTCTGGCCCGCGATAAGCGGCGGATTAGAAAACGAAGGGCGAAAGAACTGGATCACGAGCAACCCGCTCACCAGCAAGACCGCGGCGATCTTCAAAAACTTTCTCATAAGATCACACTTCCTTAAATATTTTTCTGAATCATACTAGAATAGTTGACCGGCATGTTCAATCCCGTTGTCATAGCTATACCACTTTTTGCGCTCACTATCGCACTGGAAGCGTGGTGGACGAATCGCGCGGATTCTGCCGACTATGACCGGAAGGATGCGTGGAACAATATTTTCATCGGGTTTGCCAGCGTTGCCTTTGGTTTTGTATTTGGCCTGTTCATCAGTGTAATTTACGAGACCGCTTATTCGTATGCCCCTTTCAGATTTCCGGCGGATGCCTGGTGGACGTGGGTCGTCCTTTTTTTCCTGGATGACCTTGCGTATTATTGGTTTCACAGGATCAGCCACGAATCGCGCCTGTTCTGGAATTTTCACGTCGTCCATCATTCAAGCGAACAATATAATCTTAGCGTCGCCGTGCGCCAAAGCTGGTTTAGCGGCATCCTTCACTGGATGTTTTACCTTCCAATAATGTTGTTAGGGTTTGCACCATGGATGTTTGTGGTCATGCACGGATTCAACTTGATCTATCAATTCTGGATACACACCAAACTCGTCCGCCGCCTTGGGCCGCTTGAGTGGATATTAAATACGCCTTCGCACCATCGAGTTCATCACGGCGTAAACGAAGATTACCTTGATCGAAATTATGCCGGCGTTTTGATAATCTGGGACCGCGTTTTCAGATCCTTTGCGGATGAAACCGAAGAGCCCCGCTATGGCATCATCAAACCGGTCGGCAGTTTCAATCCGTTGTGGGTAAACACCCATGCATGGTTCGAAATGTTCGATGCGATCAAGGCACGTTCGACCATTGTGTCTAAATTAAGATGCATCTTCGGTTCTCCGAATATTTGATCGTCAATCTCGATCTTTTCCGGGCTTAATTATGAGACTTCCAATCCTACTGTTTTTGATCGTATTACTTGCCGTTGCAGGCAATTCGCAAAGCGTCGTTGTCACATCCAGAAAGACCACATACACACGCCCAAAACCGATAGCCGAACATAAAAGGACCTTTACCGTAAATTATCCGAAGGTGCGCACATCGACCCCGGCTTTGTCTCGAAAGATCGAATCAAATATAGGCTATCTTAAAGTTCTAGGGTTAAATGTAAGAGAAGAGCTGCATGACGTCCAGTGGCTTGAGGAAGCAGATTACGAGGTTTGTTACAATTCGCGCGGACTCTTGTGTATGACGCTATTTATGAGCGGATCGGGCGCATACCCTTCGGGCACTTCAAAGACGGTCGTTATCGATCTAAAGACTGGAGCACGCGTTATGCCGGCGGCGGCGTTTCAAAAACTCGTTGAACTTGTAAAGCGCGTAAAGATGAAACAACGGTCCGAGATCGATGCCGCTATCGCCGAACTTAAAAATGATCCCGACGAAAAAGATGTGAACCCCGCAGAACTTTTTGAAGGTGCGGATATTACTGTAAATGAACTCAATGAATTTTCGGTTGACGACAACGGCGTTACTTTCATCTATGATTATAATTTTCCGCATGTGATTAGGGCACTGCAGCCGGATGGCAAGTTCCATTTCACATGGGCCGAGTTGAGCAAGTTCATTAACCCTAACGGGCCGTTCGCAAAATTTATTGTAGAGTGAGAGCTCATTATGCAGGATAGAAAGATCAGAGTATTGGTAGCTAAGCCCGGCCTTGACGGTCACGATCGCGGGGCAAAGGTCATTGCACGTGCGCTCCGTGACGCGGGAATGGAAGTCATTTACACGGGCTTGCGGCAAACGCCGGAAATGATCGCGATGGCCGCACTGCAGGAAGATGTTGACGCCGTTGGCATTTCAATTTTAAGCGGAGCACATAGAACGCTTTGTCCGCGCATTGTTGATCTGCTTCGCGAAAATGGAATGACCGATACTCTTGTTCTTGTTGGCGGGATAGTTCCTGATGAAGACATACCTGCGCTAAAAGAAAAAGGTGTTTCAGAAATTTTTCTTCCGGGTACTTCGACCGAAGCCATAGTTGATTACATTCATGCGAATGTACGTGCGCAAAACTAACAAAAAATAATTGCAAAATTTATTACTTAATGTTGCATAAATTGCTATGCAACATTTTTGCAATATGCTATTGTGCATTTAGCAGGCGTTATCAAGTTCAAACCTGTTCGCTGTCGCGCAAATGACGGTGGTAGAAATACGAACAAATCTCAACGTAAAAATTCAACCAACGGATGCAGTCGATTCGTTAAACGAACCGGCGACGGTAACGTGCGCCGATCAAGAGGTCAGTAACGAAAGATAAGACAATTGGAGGAACGATGACAGCAAAGAAGACCGAAATGAAAAATGAGAATGCAAAAGTAACAACCGGTACGACTATAGTTGCAATGGCAACTAAGGCTTCGGCCGGTGCAAAGAAGGCTGCTGCTAAACCGGCCGCTAAAAAAGCTGCTGCTAAACCGGCCGCTAAAAAAGCTGCTGCTAAACCCGCTGCTAAAAAAGCTGCTGCTAAACCGGCTGCTAAAAAGGCTGCTGCTAAACCGGCTGCTAAAAAAGCTGCTGCTAAACCCGCTGCGAAGGCTCCGGCGAAAAAGGCCGCTGCTAAACCGGCTGCAAAAACCGCAGCTAAAAAGACCGCTGCAAAGCCGGCCGCTAAAGCTGCGGCAAAACCGGCTGCAAAGAAAGCTGCGGCAAAACCAGCTGCAAAAAAGGCTGCCGCTAAACCGGCTGCAAAGAAATCGGCTGCAAAGGCTGCTCCTAAAAAATCAGCTGTTAAAGCCAAAGCTAAGAAAAAATAATGGATACTCCTTCTTTAAGGAGGAAACTATCTCAGACAAAAGGCGTCGGCCAAGCCGACGCCTTTTTCATTTACGCATTACATTCCGTTCCGTGTTCGGTCCATTTCGTTGCGTGGACTTTTCGGCATCGGCCCCGAACACTAAGGCCCGCTGTGATCGTTTTTTCGTCGTCCAACTATCGATATTTAAATAGACCGACAACGGGTTCGCTCTGCTGATACAACATATGTGAGTTGCCCGAATTAATCAGACCGCTATTCAGCAATACGTCCGCGCATTTGAACGCCCATCAACCGACCTGGAAAAGTACCAAAATCTTCTATCTCGATCTGACTTTGCCCGTCCCGTTCCTTGAATCGTATCTGTGCCGCCGCAATAAAAGTTCCTTCTCCCTTTCCGGTACGCGGATCCACAAAGATCTCTATGTACGAAAACGGATAATCGACCGAACGATAGCCGCCGCGAACCTCGCCAAAATTGATCCAACGGGCAAAGACCGCGCGAACCCTTGTCCGTCCGCCAACTTCATCAATAGATGCGGCGTTCACATCACGTCCGACCTCCGAACCAAGCGAGAAAGTTCCGACTTTTTTCTCGTCCAGTTGATCAAGAAGTTCAGATTGGCCGCTCTCCTGAAGCACTCTGATCAGCCGCGTTGCTTCATCACGCGGCGTCTCCCGATTTAGCCGAAGTGTAAACGGGCGCGACACTGTGCGTGTATTGAACCCGGATCCATATATAAACACCGTACCAGTAAAGACTGCCGAATCATTCTGCCCAAAAGCGGTGCCGGACAAAAACAATACTGTAATTAATAAAACAATTTTCCTCATTCAGAATTCCTCCATATCTTTTCTAATCATAGTACTTACTTAGCCGGGATATGTACGAATTAGAACATACGGGCGCGGCAGAACGATTCACAATATAGCGATAGACTGAAGAAGTCGGTCGGCCGATCTGGTCGGATATCGATCAGATTTTGGCTTGAGAAACAGATAGGAGAAGGCACTTGCTTATAACAAAGTATTGTTCTAATCTAAATTTGCATGACAAAATGCCGTCGCCCGACGGCATCGTGCAGATGGGGGCCGGAGTGGGAGACGGCCCCTTTTCCTATTCCATCCAAAGCCTTCAGACGATATTATCCCTTGGTGCAATCTTCGTCCCTAGATTGGCCGGTTTGTTTCCCGTCCGGGCTTGAACTACAATTTAACAAATGATTGAATTTAGAAAAATGTTCTTCGAATTTTGATTTTTCAATAACAAGGAGTAGTGATCATGAAGAAATTTACGGCGTTGGTATTCGCACTTACAATGATAATGTCCGTGGCGTTCGTTGGCGGCTCGCTCTCAAATTCGGGAGGCCCATTTGCAGCACAGGCCCAAACAGTTAAGGCAAAGACAAAGAAAAGAAAAAAAGGAATAATTCGGAGTACTTATGCCGGCGGAAAATGGGTTACCAAAAAGGTATATCGCGGCGGAAAGTGGGTCACGGTAAAAACGTGGAAGGGTACAAAGTGGGTTGGCAAGAAATCATGGAAGACGGGCCGAAAGGTCGTAAGCCGGACAAAAAAGATCGTTTATTAAAGAACGCATAGATCCTGCAAATGAAAATGCCCGTTCGCGGGCATTTTCATTTGGCAGATCGGCGGCGTGTGGATGAATGGCCCTACGGGAAGAAGAAATCGTGCCCTTAGGTACGCCCGTTCCGATCCAAGTCACTTTTTGTATCAGTCTATTCGACTAACTCAAAATGAAGGGCGGTCATTGACCGTCCCCTTTTTTTGTTTTCTAATTACTTTCTTATGAAGCAAACAGTTCGCGTCGCTGGAGGGCAGGGTTTTTGGGGTGATCTTTTGACGGCACCGGTCGATCAGGTTCGGCACGGGCCCATTGATTATTTAATGCTCGATTATCTTGCCGAAGTTACGATGAGCATTTTACAAAAACAGCGTGCACGCGATGCGAGTGCCGGATATGCGCGCGACTTCATCTCGCTGATGAAAGAGATCCTGCCTGACTGTGTTGGGAAGAATATAAAGGTTATGTCAAACGCGGGCGGTGTGAATGTTCGCGGTTGTGCCGAAGCGTTGCGGCAGGTCGCCGAGGAAATGGACCTGGCCGGCAAAGTAAAGATCGGCCTCATCACAGGCGACGATATTCTCGATCAACTTGACCTGTTCGCGGCCGACGGGCATCAGATCACCAATATGGAAACCGGCGAACCATTGTCGTCAATTAGAGACAAAGTTCAATCGGCAAATGTTTACCTTGGGGCTGAAGGAATTGTCGAGGCACTTGGCCGCGGCGCTCAAATTGTCATCGGCGGCCGGCTCACGGATACCGGTTTGACGCTTGGCCCGCTTATGCACGAGTTCGGATGGAATTTTGAACAATGGGACCTTGTTTCGGCGGGAACGATCGCCGGACATATTATCGAGTGCGGAGCCCAATCTTCTGGCGGAAATTGTCAGTATGAATGGCAGTCAATTCCCGATCTTGCGGGCGTAGGATTCCCGATCGTTGAAGCATCGCCAAACGGCGAATTCGTGGTAACAAAACACGCCGGCACTGGGGGCCGTGTAAGTGTTCAATCCGTCACGGAGCAGCTGCTTTACGAAATGGGCGATCCAAAAAGTTACATTACGCCGGATGTAGTTGCGGATTTTTCGTCAATACAACTCGCGGGCGATGGAACCGACCGTGTAAAGGTATTCGGTATAAAGGGCTCGCCCGCAACCGAGTTCTACAAGGTTTCGATCGCGTATTCAGCCGGATGGAAATCGGTGGGAACGCTCGTTTATTCATGGCCGGATGCCTTTGAAAAGGCAAAGGCGGCAGGCCGCATTCTTCGCGAACGCCTTGACCGCCTTGGGCTGAAATTCGATCTGGTACTGACTGAATTTGTCGGAGTAAACGCCACCCACGGACATCTTGCAGGCGAACCTTCAAGAGATATTCCTGAAGTTCAGCTTCGCGTCGGTGTACGCGGCCAGAGCAGGTCAGATGTCGAACGATTTACGAAAGAGATCGCGCCGTTGATCCTGACCGGCCCGCCGGCGGTTACGGGCTTCGCCGGCGGAAGGCCAAAGGTCAAAGAGATAATGGCATACTTTCCGGCCTTAATACCGAAATCTTTGATCGAAACAAAGGTTGACGTGATTGAGGTTTAGGCCCGGCCCAGATCGGAGCTGGCGAGAATTAGAGATTCACAAATCAGCCATCGGTCCCGGTCCCATTCTAAACTACAAGTTCAGGTTGATTTACTGTCGGCCTTTTCTAAAAAGCGTCGGATGCCGTGCTGACAATCGCTGGTCATCCTCGCTTCTGCATTCATTCGCGAACCGATCTCGATCGCATCATTAAAAGAACGAGAATCCATTTCGTAAAGCAGCCGTTTGCTTAACTGAACAGCAGACTTGCTTACTTTTTCATATATCGAAACGTATTCGAGCAAGTCAATTTCAAAGCTTTCATCGGGAAAGCATTTATTGATGATCCCCAGATCGAGAGCTTTTTCGGCCGTAAATTCGAACCCTTGCGTCGTTAGTTCAAATGCCGTTTTCTCGCCAACGCTCCGACGAAGAAATGCCAAGACTATTGCAGGAACAAACCCGATCTTGACCTCGGGATATCCGAACCGAGCGGAAGTCGCGGCTACGACAAGGTCACAAGCGGTCGCAAGGCCGCAGCCGCCGGCAAGGGCCCGGCCGTGAACGGCTGCGATGACCGGAACATTCATACTCCGCGGTATCGCCATGAGGTCGGCAAGTGATCTCGCGTCATCAAGATTTTCTTCAAAAGAAGCGTTTGCGATCTTCTGCAAGGCCGACAGGTCAGCGCCCGAACAAAAGTCGTTTCCGGCACCGCGGATCACGATCGCTCTCAATGATTCAACCTCATTGGCCGCCAACAGCTCTTCTTTCAACTTTGATACGAGAGCATCATTAAGAGCGTTTCGCTTTTCCGGCCGGTTCAAGGTCAAATACCGGGCCCGGCCTTTATCCTCTACAAGTACCTCTGGCATAGTTCTCGTTACTGCGGATCAAAGACCGCCGCGGCCTTATCAATTTCGTTTGCAAATCGTTCGATGACGCCGGCCGTAATGACGATCTCCTCATTTGCTTCACGCCAATCGCGCTGTTCGATTGCCTCGCGGATTCCAGGGAGCGTCTTAACGCCGTAACCTGTATAAAATCCGGGTGCATAAATATGGTGTCGAAACCAGTCGCGCCGCGGAAGGCCTTCCGCACGAGTCAATGATCGTTCGGCCCGAAACAATATTTGATCAAGTGTTTGCTGGCGCACCCGGGCGCCGGGTGCTGAATTCGCAGCCTTTTGATACGCTGCCGAGCTAGCTTGAAGTTTGCCAATAGCATTCTGGAGCGGCGCGAAATTCAGATACGGGACCAGGCCCTTTGCCTTGGGCTCAACGAGTTTTTCCGTCGGGTCCTGCACCAGTGCCCAACGGCCGGACGAGATCGCACTGTTAAATGTGCGTGTTTCTTCACGCATGTTTTGAAGCAGCTGCATTACATCGGAAGAATATTGATCGATAGTTTCGGCAAAATTAGAAAACTCGAACGGCAAAACATCCGCGCTGGCCAATCGAAGCGTGGCGTGCCCGCACACCTTCGCAAGTGCGACTCCGTACTGCAGTCCCGGATCGCCAAAACGGGAATAGTGTTCAAATGAATCATAGATGGAATGATAGGATCCGCCGCCGTCCTCGCCGCCAAACCCGATATTCAGCGACGCAATACCAAGATGCTGTAGAAAGGGCGTGTAGTCTGAACCGGAACCAAGCGGCGCGATCCTGAGGTCCGCTCGTTCAAGTGCTTCGCGGCGGGCGGCTGCCGAACCATTGACTATCCGGTTCGCCCTTAAGCGTTCCCAGACCGAGACCTTTGTCTGCGGGTCCGGTACGTCCTTTCCAACCTGGTTTATAAATTTTTCGAGCGTGTGCGATCCGCCGATGCCGAGGAATCCGCGGCCGTTAGAATCGGTATTAATATAAACAACGCCCTTTGCCGTGAGTTCCGCGGCGTGTGCTTCTACCCACTCAGTCGAACCTAGCAGCCCTTCTTCCTCCGCGTCCCATGCCGCATAAACGATGGTGCGTTTCGGTCTCCAGCCGGTCCTTGCAAGTTCACTTACCGCTCGGGCCTCTTCCATCACGGCGACCAGGCCGCTCAACGGATCGCTTGCCCCGTTTACCCAGGCGTCCCGGTGGTTACCCCGGATTATCCATTGGTCCGGCCGTTCATCGCCCTTCATCGTGGCGATCACGTTATAGATCGGTTTTATATCCCAATTAAATTCGAGCTTTATGCGAACTGTCGGTTTGCCGCCGCCAAAATGGTAAGTGATCGGAAGAGCCCCACGCCAACTGTCCGGCACTACCCGGCCGTCAAGATTTCTGAGCAGCGGCAGTGCGTCGGAATACGAGATCGGCAGAACCGGAATCTTTGTAAGGGTCGGTGCATCCTTGATAGGAATTCTCTTCGCGTCCTTTGTCGCTCCGATACCTTTGGTCAACGGATCGCCCGGGTACAGAGGCATATCCATAACTGATCCGCGCTGAACTCCGTTCTCATTCCGCCATGCACCTTTTGGGTAAACGTCCCCCTGATAAAATCCGTCATTTCTTGGATCGGAATAGATCAGACAGCCGATTGCTCCACGCTCGGCGGCGACTTTTGGTTTAATGCCGCGCCATGAACCGCCATAACGGGCGATGACGATCTTTCCTTTTACATCGATTCCTTGTTTTTCAAGTTCGTCATAGTCAGCCGGGATCCCATAATTCACATAAACTAGCGGGCCGCTCACGTCTCCATCGATCGAATATGCGTTATACGACGGCAACTGTTCGGATTGCTGCTCGGTGTCTGGATCGCCTTTGACCGGAGGCTCGTTCAGCTTTAGCGTAAAACGTTCCGGCGCGGTCATCTCGACGATACGCGTCTTTGGCGTTGGAAACAGTACGTCAAATTGTTCGAGTTTGGTATCGTAGCCCCACGAGCGAAATTGTGCAGCGATGAAGTCAGCGTTTTCTTTATTATATGCTGAGCCCAAATGATGCGGCCGGGCAGAAAGTCGTCTTAGCCAGGACCGAAGGTTTTCGGCAGAAAGAGTTTTATCAAACTTCTCCTCCAGTGACCTTTGCGACTTTGAACCGGCCGCCGAAAAACCCATCATGCCGGCATCTTGTGCGACGGCAATTGAAATAAGCTGGCAGATAAGCAGCCCGGCGGCGGCGAACGAGCGGAAAAAGCTTTTTCTCATAAGCGTGGATCAATGAATATCAATCGGAAAATAATAGGCCGGCGGACGCAGTTTTTAGTTTAGTCCTAGCGCGGCCGCTTCATCATCAGGAATCTCAATGTACATTCGCAATAGTGCGGTTGAGAATGTCTTGCCTTGGGCATCGGTCATCAGACTGAGCGTTCCTCCGCCGCCGAGCGAACCGTGCAGCAAAAAGTTCAGCGATTTTAGATTAGGAAGCTCAAACCGCTCGACCTCAGCCTTCACCATATCGCCAAAATGATCCTTCACTGCTTTGGCTGTTACTTCTCTAACAAGTATTGGGTAGAGATCTTCCTTTAGGGCAATAAGGCCGACGTTAGCCGTGTCTCCCTTATCGCCGGACCGTGCATGTGCGATGTTGACCAACTGGATCTTCATAATTAAAGTTTCGGCCCGCTAAAAAATGGAAAGTATGGGCTGGAGAATGAATTTCATTTGATATTAACCCAAACAGTCGGTTGCCGCTAACAGACTTGCTTATTTGAGCATGAGAGATCTCTTATCTGTGTTTACGTGCACGGTAAATTTGATAGTAATGAAAAGCGGCAACGATCAGCGCATGGGTTATTTTTCCCGACGCGATCAATTGATCGACATCGTCAACACTGACATTCCGGGTTAAGATACTCTCATTTGGGTCGAATTCCGGCTCGGCGGTCTTTTCACAATCAAGAGCTAAGTAGAAATGCACCGCGTTCGTCTGAATCGCCGGATTGGGATGTGAAATTCCGATCTTTATCCAACTGTTCGAGGTATATCCGGTCTCCTCCGCAAGTTCACGTACTGCGGCCCGTTCGGGACCTTCTTCTCCATCAACCATACCACCCGGCAATTCGAGGACCATTGACCGTGTCCCAGATCGGTATTGCTCGATCATCAACACCTCGAAATTTGATGTAAGCGGAATTATGTTTACCCAGTCGGGTGAATCAATGACATAAAAGTCCGAAGTTTCTCCATCCCGTTCTCGTTTGCTGATGTCGCGCCTCACTTTGAAGACCCGACAGTCGGCAACCGGCTCCGACGCCACTGTTTCCCAAACATCCGCTATTGAATTTTCCATAATGGTACAATCAACTTTAGGGTTTTAGACCGATATTCTTCAAGGAAGAGGTGCAAAATGTTGTTCAGGCAATTTTGTCTTTTCGGATCAGCCGCCGTCTCATTACTTATTTTTCCAATTCTCCTATTTGCTCAGGATCCAACTGTTCCTTCGGTGAATGAAATATTGGACGGAGCCTCGCGCGAACGGTCGCTGTACCTAAGTGAATTCAAGGACCTGATCTCTAAAGAGACAAAGAATCTGATCATATATGACAAGAACCATGAGGTGAAGAAAAGGCGGACTGTTATATCCACTTTCATTGTTTATCAGGTCGGCACGGGCGACCAGGGAATTGCAGAATTTCGAAACGTCAGATCGGTCAATGGCGATCAAGTCGAAGATACTGAAAAGCGTTCGCAGGATTTTTTGAACGACATTGCCCGATCAAGAAATTCAGGCAAAGAATTGGCGAAAATAGAAAAAGAGAGTTCCAGGTACGACGAAGGACTAACAGTCAGCGGAATGACACTATTCAAGGCCGCGATCCTTGCCGATAATCTTCGTCCATATTTTGAATTTTCGCGCGATGGAAATGACTCTATCAACGGGCGCGCTGTTTATGTCATTTCATATCGCCAGACGAAACCGAGTCCGTTTGTCTCAGCAAACTCGAAAGCCGCGGCAAATGACGGCAAAACCACGCTGATCTTCGACATCGGCGTCGATGAAGAGGCCAATGTGAAAGTAGATGGCCGCCTCTGGATAGACCGCAATTCATTTCAGATCGTAAAGGAGACACGGACCCTAAAGGCCGCTCCCAAGCGGTCTTCGGAATATTTTCCCGCAGCGGAAACGGTGCTCGATTACAGTGACAGCGACTTTGGCATTCTCACGCCCACGCGCATCTCATTCACGCAATTTCGTCGGTCCAGGAATGGCCGCGGCGAAATGAAAGATGCCGCAGTAGTTCTCGAGTACGGAAAGTTTGAGCGTGCAACGGTCGAAGTTAAAGTCGTCGAGATCAATGAATAAAAGCCTCTGCCAACGGGTTCTCGGTTATAAGATCGATCAAACCGATTCGAATTGCCTCGGAGGCAGGGATGGGCGATGCCGTGAAGAACATAGAAAGTGCGTTTGTCTCCCCAACCAATCGCGGAAGCCGTTGGGTTCCGCCCCAACCAGTAATAATACCGAGGCCTGCACCCGGGTGGCAAAAAGCTGCGGTTGGTGCAGAAATTCGTTTGTCGCATGCCAATGCAAGATCAAGCGCACCTCCATAACAGTGGCCGTT
>Ga0138256_10005878_pt1 | contig 12995 bp, 7 predicted proteins | sample KNB2016incub_MG_FD_105486 | JGI IMG/M metagenome (GOLD analysis project Ga0138256, IMG submission 105486) | Active sludge microbial communities from wastewater in Klosterneuburg, Austria - KNB2014incub_MG | ecosystem: Engineered > WWTP > Activated sludge > Unclassified | place: Austria... | reverse complement strand
GACGTGGCTCCGGCGGCGAACGCGACATCGACCTGTTTGGTCGCAAGATCGAGTTCGGCGAACAACTGGTCGCGCTGACCCATCCCGACGATCGTGAGCGCGTCCGCGCGCTATGGGGCGACGATGCGGTACCGGTGGACCGGTTCGAGATCGAGTTCCGTGTTGTGCGCGGCGATGGCGACGTGCGCTGGATCAAGGCCGTGGGACGGTTGGAGCGTGATGCCCGCCAAGCGCCCCTGCGTCAGGTGGGCTTGTCTTGGGACATCACCGAGCAGAAGCGCGCGGACATTGCGCTGCGCGATTCCGAGGCACAGTTGCGGCGTGCCCTCGACGCCGCACGCATGGTCTCGTGGGAGTGGGATTTGGCAAGCGGTACGCGCCATGCCATTGGCGACGACCTCGCGGTACTTGGTGAATCACCAGCGACCATCCACACAGCGAAGACACGCGTGCATCCGGACGATCTCGAACGCCACCAAACCGATATCGACCAGAGCTTGCTCACCGGCAACGATTATCAGAGCGAATTCCGCGTAATTTGGCCGGATGGCAGCGTGCACTGGCTGCTGTCGCGAGGCACGCCGATCCACGACGCGGAAGGGCGTGTCGTGCGCTTGTCCGGACTGGTCTGGGACATCACTGCGCGCAAGGCAGCGGACAATGAACTGATCGAGAGCCGGCGCTTGCAGGAACTGGCTATCGAAGGTGCTGGCCTGAATATCTGGGAGATCGATTTGCGCAGCGGTATCCGCCGTGGCGGCCCGCGTGATATCGACTTCTACGGTTTCATTCCGGCCACGCATGACGATTTCGCTAGAATCGTCGGACCCGAGGACGTGGCGCGGCTTGATGCCGCGATGCAACGCGCGATCGCTGACCAAGGTCACTACGAAGTCGAATACGGCGTACGCAAGGCTGATGGACAGCGCCGCTGGTACTCGGCACTCGGACAACTGGTGCGTGGCCCGGACGGCCGACCGGACAAATTGGTCGGCGTCACCTACGACATCACCGCGCGCCGCGAACAGTCGCACGCCATGGCGCTGGCGCTTGAAGCTGCAGAGCAGACGTCGCGCGCAAAATCCAGTTTCCTCGCAGCAACCAGCCACGAGTTGCGTACACCGATGAACGCTGTGCTCGGCATGACGCGGTTGCTGGTTGATACTGATCTCGACACCCGTCAGCGCGACTTGCTCGATACCATTCGCTCCAGTGGCGACTTGTTACTGCGTCTGATCAACGATGTCCTCGACTTCTCGCGGATCGAGGCCGGCGAAATGCCGATCGACGTGACCGAGTTCGACACCTTGGCCTGTATCGAGTCATCGATCGAAATCGTCGCGCAACAGGCGGAAGCGAAAGGACTGGATTTGTTCCTCGATGTTGCGCCGGAAGCGTGCCGGCGCGTGCGTGGTGACCCAACCCGGCTACGCCAGATCCTCGTCAATGTTTTGGTCAACGCGATCAAGTTCACCGACCACGGCGAAGTGCGCCTGACCGTGTCGGCGCGACCGCGTAATGACGGCACGGTGGAATTCGATTTCCAAGTCAGTGATACCGGCATCGGCATGAGCGACGAGCTGATCGAGCAGGTATTCCTGCCATTCCGTCAGGGGGATGGCTCGATGACGCGACGGCACGGCGGTACTGGCCTCGGTCTGGCGATCTGCCGGCGCCTGGCCGAGTTGATGAAGGGTGAGATTGGCGCGTCCAGTCTGCTCGGTGAAGGCAGCCATTTCGACATTCAATTGCCGTTTGACGACCACGGCAGCGCGCTTCCGAATATTGGCAATGTGCAGGTGATGGTGGCATCACCACATCGTGCGTCACGTGAAGCTGCGGTGTCGCAGTTACGCCGCTTTGGCGTGTCAGTCATGAGCTGCAACGCCAGCGACCCGGTGCCTGATGCGATCTTGCTCGAGCAACAATTGCTGCTGATTGATGATCGACTGTTCGCTGACGATCCGGAATGGATCGACGACATGTTCGCGCGTCATCAACGCGATCCGGCGATCGCGCGCATGCTGTCCTTGCGCGACGTCACGCAGCGCATTTTGCCGGATTGGGTGCGCGATCTCGGCACGATCATTCGGCCTGTTCGGCTGAGCGTGCTATTCGGGTTGTTGCACGAGTTCGATACCTCGCCCAAGACGCTGGTTCGCGGCGCTGGTGTACAAGCGATCGTCAAGCTATCAGAGCGGCATCCGCTCAGCATCCTCGTGGCCGAGGACAACCTGATCAACCAGATGTTGCTGCAGATGATGCTGGAAGCGTTGGGTTACAGCTGTGACATTGCGAACCACGGACGCGACGCATTGGTCGCATTCGAGAAGCAATCCTACGATTTGATTTTGATGGATGTCGAGATGCCGGAAATGGACGGTATCGAAGCGTCGCGTGCGGTACGACTGAACGTCGGGCATCAAGATGCACCTCAGATTGTGGCGGTGACCGCGCATGTGCTTACCGGCAGTCGCGAACGGTTCCTCGCTGCGGGCATGAATGACTTTGTCGCCAAGCCGATCATCATCGACGAACTGCGCGCCGCGTTGATCCGGGCACATGAGGCCAAGCTGAGATATCAGCGCACGACGATGGTCTAACGCAATCTGCCCGGACCGGACGGAGATGGTTACTCCGTTCGGTCCGGCGAGATCAATTCGCCTTGTGAATTGCGCGCTTGTCGACCGCGAGTGCGGCTTCATGCACAGCTTCCGACAAGGTCGGGTGGGCATGGCAGATTCGCGCGAGATCTTCGGCCGAGCCGTGGAATTCCATCGCGACGACCGCTTCGTGAATCAACTCGGAGACGCAGGCACCGACCATGTGCACGCCGAGCAGACGATCTGTTTCGGCATGCGCGATCACCTTGACCATGCCGGCAGGTTCGTTCATTGCGACGGCACGGCCGATGGCAGCGAATGGAAACGTACCAATTTTGTACGGCACACCGTCTGCCTTGAGTTGCTGCTCGGTCTTGCCAACCCACGACACTTCCGGTTCGGTGTAAATCACCCACGGTACGGTATCGAGGTTTACGTGGCCTGGTTTGCCAGCGATGATCTCGGCGACCGCGATACCTTCTTCCGACGCCTTGTGCGCCAGCATCGGGCCGCGCACGCAGTCGCCAACGCCCCAGACGCCTTCGGCACCGGTCCAGTTGTGTTCGTCAACAATGATACGACCGCGCTCGTCAAGTGCTACGCCGGTGCCGTCAGCAAGCAGTTTCTGGGTACATGCACGACGACCAACGGCGACCAGCAGCTTGTCGAATGCTTGCGTCTTTTCGCCGTCCTTGTCGGTCCAGGTCAGGTGAACTTCAGCGTTCTTGATTTCGGATTTCGAGCACTTCGCACCGAGTAGGATCTTCAATCCTTGTTTGTCGAACTCGCGCTTGGCGAGTTTGGCAACATCGGCATCAGCCGCAGCGAGAAAATCCGGCATCGCTTCGACGACGGTGACTTCGGCACCGAGGCGCTTCCACACTGAACCGAGTTCGAGTCCGATCACGCCAGCGCCGATCACGCCGAGGCGTTTTGGCACCGATGCAAAATCGAGTGCGCCAGCGTTGTCGACGATGTATTCACCGTCGAATTTCGCGAACGGCAGTTCGATCGGTACCGAGCCTGTAGCGAGGATGATATTGGTCGCCGCCAGCAGTTGCGTGCTGCCGTCATGTGCGGTGACTTCGACTCGGCGGTTCGGTAACAACTTGCCCCAACCGGCGTAGGGCGTGACCTTGTTGCCCTTGAACAGCATCGAGATGCCGCCGGTGAACTGCTTTACGATCTTGTCCTTGCGCCCAACCATCACGCCGACGTCGATGGCCGCGTTGTCGGCGCTAATGCCGTGGTCGTTGAAGGTGTGCGTGAGGTTGTGGAACTGCTTCGACGAATCGAGCATCGCTTTCGACGGAATGCAGCCGACGTTCAAGCAGGTACCACCGAGCGCGGGCTTTCCATCCTTGCCGATGAAGGCGTCGACGCACGCGGTTTTCAGGCCAAGTTGTGCCGCGCGGATTGCCGCGACGTAACCGCCGGGTCCACCGCCGATGATGATGACGTCAAATTGTTGGTCGCTCATGTCGTCAGAGTCCGAGCAGCATGCGGTGCGGGTTTTCGAGCTGATTCTTGATGTCGACGAGGAATAGCACCGCGTCCTTGCCGTCAATGATGCGATGGTCGTAGCTGAGTGCGACATACATCATCGGTGCGGCGACGACCACACCGTTTTCGACGATGGCGCGCTCTTTGATTGCGTGCATGCCAAGAATGGCGGATTGCGGTGGGTTAACGATTGGTGTCGAGAACAGCGAACCGAAAGTGCCGCCATTGGTGATCGTGAAGGTGCCGCCCTGCAGGTCTTCCAGCGCCAAACCGCCTTCGCGTGCTTTCTTGGCGTAACCGGCGATCGCCTTTTCGATATCGGCGAAACCCATGGTTTCGGCGTCGCGCAACACCGGCGTGACGAGACCCTTCTCGGTTGCTACTGCGATCGAGATGTCGCTGTAGCCGTGATAGATCACGTCATTGCCATCGACCGATGAATTGACGATCGGGTGGCGCTTGAGGGCGTCAGCAGCGGCTTTGACGAAGAAGCTCATGAAACCGAGCTTGATGCCGTGTGCTTTCTCGAAGGCTTCCTGTTGCGACTTGCGCATGTCGGACACGGCCTTGAGGTTGATCTCGTTGAACGAGGTCAACATTGCGATCGAGTTCTTCGCCTGCATCATGCGTTCGGCAATGCGTGTGCGCATACGCGTCATCGGCACACGATGCTCGCTGCGCGGGCCCGCCGGTAGCTTTGCGACTGCGGCGGGTGCCGCCGGTGCCGGCTTGGCCGCCGGGGTCACAGCGCCGCCGCTCCGCATGAAGTTGACCAAGTCTTCCTTCGTGACCTGTCCACCACGGCCAGTGCCACTGACGTTGGCCGGATCGATCCGATTTTCCTCGGCGACGCGACGACCGGCCGGAGACAGCTCGGTAGCGCCGGCAGTTGCCGTCGGTGCTGCTGCTGGAGCGGCGGCGGGCGTAGCGATGCTCTTCGTTTGCACTGGGGCTGCGTCAGTAACTGCGCCAGGCTCGATCACTGCGATCAGTTCTTGCGAACCGACGATGTCGCCAGTGTTCTTGATGATCTGCTTGAGCACGCCATCCGCCGGCGCCGGAACTTCCAGCACAACTTTATCGGTTTCCAGATCGACCAGATTTTCATCGCGGCGCACGCTATCGCCAGGCTGTTTGTGCCAAGTGGCAATGACGGCGTCGGAAACCGACTCGGGCAGGACCGGGACTTTGACTTCGATGGACATGCTTGCGTCCTCTGTTATGCAAGTTGAATCGGGTTAGTCATGACTTTGGTCGCCGTTGAGCTTGGCTACCAAGGCTTGTTCGATCAGCGCGGCCTGCTCAACCACGTGGGTTGCATAGTGGCCGCAGGCGGGCGCTGGTGAGCGCACTCGACCGGCGTAATGCAGTTTGTGCTTGTCACCGAGGCAGGCGCGCAAGTGATGGCCAATCTGATACCAAGCGCCTTGGTTCATCGGCTCTTCTTGGCACCAGACGACGTCCTTCGCGGTGGCGAAGCGCTTCAATTCGGCGGTGAGTTCACTCCGCGGAAAGGGGTACAACTGCTCGACACGGACGATGGCGACGTCCTTCAGCGCGCGCTTCTCGGCTTCTTCGATTAGATCGAAATAGACCTTGCCACCGCAGACGATCACGCGCGTGACCAGCGCTGGATTCTTCGCATGGCTATCTGGAATGAGGCGTTGGAACGAACCGGAGGCCAGTTCATCCATGGTTGAGGTTGAGAGTTTGTGGCGCAGCATCGATTTCGGCGTCATCACCACCAACGGCTTGCGCACGTTACGAACCATCTGTCGCCGCAGCATGTGGAACATCTGTGCCGGCGTGGTCGGCGTGCACACCTGCATGTTGTTCGCAGCGCACAGTTGCAGGAAGCGTTCGAGGCGAGCGGAGGAATGCTCTGGACCTTGACCCTCATAGCCGTGCGGCAGGAACAGCGCCATGCCGCAGAGACGGCCCCACTTGGCTTCACCCGAGGAAATAAACTGGTCGATCACGACTTGGGCGCCGTTCGCGAAATCGCCGAACTGGCCTTCCCAGATCACCAGCGTCTGCGGGTCGGCGGTCGAGTAGCCATATTCAAAACCCATCACCGCCTCTTCGCTGAGTACGGAATCGATCACCGCTACTGACTTCGGGTTCTCGGCCAGTGCCCGCAGCGGGAAATGGGCTTCACCGGTTTTCTGGTCGTGAATGATCGCGTGGCGATGAAAGAAGGTGCCGCGTCCGGCGTCTTGACCGTCGACGCGCAGCTTGTAGCCGTCGTCGATCAGCGTCGCATACGCCAGCGTCTCCGCAAAGCCCCAGTCCATGCGTAGTTCGCCGTTGGCCATCCGGATGCGGTCGTCGTAGACCTTGGCGACGCGCGAATGCAACGACCAGTTCGCCGGAATGATGTTGATGCGGTCGGATAGCGTCTTGAGCTTGTCCGCAGCCATGCCGGTGACGACGTCGTCGTCGAGTTTGCCGTCGTGGAAATGGTGCCATTCGATATGCGGCAGACCATCGTCCGGCTTCGACAATTCCGCTACTGATTGCCCGGCATCGAGCTTGGCACGATAGCCATCGACCATCGCCTTGGCGTCGTCCGAGTTGATCACCGCAGCGCGCGCAAGTTGCTCGGCGTAGAGTTCACGCGTGGTCTTGCGGGCACGAATGTTCTGGTACATCAGCGGTTGCGTCGCCGCGGGCTCGTCGGCCTCGTTGTGACCGTGGCGGCGATAGCACACCAGGTCAATGACGATGTCGCGCGCAAATTGCTGGCGATACGCGAACGCCAGTTCGGCGACGAACAGGCAGGCTTCCGGATCGTCACCGTTGACGTGAATGATGGGTGCGCCAACCATCTTGGCGACATCGGTGCAATACAGCGTCGAACGCGTGTCGTCTGGGCGGCTGGTGGTGAAGCCGACCTGATTGTTCACGACGAGGTGCACGGTGCCACCGACCGCGAAACCGCGTGCCTGCGACATGTTGAACAGTTCCATGATCACGCCTTGGCCGGCAAAGGCCGAGTCGCCATGGACCAAGATCGGCAATACCTTGCTGCCGCTGTCGTCATTGCGGCGCGCTTGGCGCGCGCGTACCGAACCGGCGACGACCGGATCGACGATTTCGAGATGCGACGGGTTGAACGCCAGCGCCAAATGTACGGCGCCGCCCGGTGTCCGCACGTCGGCCGAATAGCCCATGTGGTACTTCACGTCGCCGGTGTGGGCAGGGTCGGTGTGGTGCGCGTGCTTGCCTTCGAACTCGTCGAACAGCAGCCCCGGCGCTTTGCCGAGGGTGTTGATCAAGAGATTGAGACGGCCGCGATGCGCCATACCGATGACGATTTCCTTCACGCCATCGGTGCCGGCGGTCTGGATCACGCCATCGACCATCGGGATCAGTGATTCACCGCCTTCCAGCGAGAAGCGCTTTTGGCCGACGTACTTGGTGTGCAGATAGCGCTCGAGTCCCTCGGCTGCGGTCAGGCGTTCGAGCAGACGCTGGCGCTTGCTGACATCGAAGCCGAATTGCCCGGCGGTGCGTTCGAGGCGGTCATAAAACCAACGCCGCTGCAGCGAGTCGCTGATGTGCATGAACTCGGCACCAATGCTGCTCGAATAGGTCGCTTTGAGCTTGTTCAGTAGGTCGCGCAGTGTCATGCGCGATGCGCCGACGAGCGAGTTGGTGGTGAATTCAGTATCCAGATCAGCGTTCGACAAGCCGTGGAAGGGCAGGTCGAGATCCGGCGCTTCCGGCTTGCTGGTCAAACCGAGCGGGTCGAGTGCAGCACCGAGATGCCCGCGCGAACGATAGGCGGTCACCAGCTTCAGCACTGCCGCCTGCTTTTCGGCGTATTCATTGCTAACGGGCGCGGCGGCCGCGATGTTGGGGCGCTGCTTGGCGGCTTCGACGAATCCTGCGATCACCGGACCATGTGCGCGATCGCCGGCTTCACGGCCTTTCAGGGAGTCGAAGTAACGCTGCCATTCTGCGCCGACGCTATTCGCGTCAGCCAGCCAGAGTTCATACAACTCGTCCATATACGCGGCGTTGCCGGTGCCGAGCTGGGACGACGCCCTGAATTGTTCAAGAAGACTCATGCCTGTCGCTCTGCTGCACATGCAGCGAAAAGATGAAGGGAATCCGGGGCTTGCGCGCTAAAATGGGGCTGCGCGAAAACGGCCCGCGATTATAGCCGGGCGGCCCGAGTTTGCGGGCGTCGATTCCGGGGCAATGCGACTAAAGTTTCAGTGCGCGAACCGAAGTTTCCGGCTCGGCGCGCTCCCAGGAGCGGTCAAACGACAGCCACATCTCGCGGTTGCGTGGGCGGTCGTCGAGGCTGGCCTCACCCTCGTAGCGCATCGGGTCGGGTCGGCGCAGCCAGCCACCGTTGTCGGTCAGTACGACGGCGGGTCCGAACTCGGGGTCATCGCGGCGGTTGCCGCGGCGGACCTCGATGACACTCGACAGGCGCTGGGCCAGCGCGACTAGGCGATGGCTGTTCTGCAGTGCGGGCGTAATGTCTTCCACCAGAATCTGGATACGCGCGCCGCGGCCGGATAGGCCAATGCGCTTAAGCAAGGAAATCACGGCATCGTGATCGAACAGTTCGGCATCCAACGAATGACTGGCGATGCCGATGCGATGACGCGCCGTGCGCATCAGGTCCATCGCGGTGACGCGCGCGGCGGCGGCGCGATTGAACGCGAGCAAACCGGTCGAAGTGGTCGTCGGCAACGGTCGCTGCATCATCCGGTGTGGGATGTTGGCATCCATGTACTCCGGGCCATCAGCGATGAAACCGAAGCGCGCGTAAAATGGAATCGCGTGGACCTGCGACGACAACGCTAATTCGGAATAGCCGAGTGTGCGTGCTTTCGCGATCAGGTGTTCCATGATCATCGCGCCGACACCAGTGCCTCGGTAGTCCATGAGCACTGCCATGCGGCCGATTTTATGGTCTGGTGTCAGGCGCCCGGTTGCCACCGGCTCGCCACTTTCGTTCACTACGAGCGCATGTGCAGACAACCTATCCAGCGCATCCCATTCTTCTTCGGCCGGACAGCGTTGCTCGACGACGAAGACCGGCTCGCGCACGGCGCGCAAGCGCTCGAGGTCGGCAGGATAGTAGGCGTCAATGACGCGCAGGATCGAGCTCATGACACGAATCCGATCAGTCCAAGGTTGAGCCATTTCAGCAGATCTGCACGCTCGGCGTCAGTCAGTGCAATCACCGCCGACGCATTCATCTCATCAGCGACCAGCAGTTTCGTGACCCGTGTGCTGGTTTCGAATGATTGGCCGGCGAGAAACACCACGACGCGTCCGCGCTTGCTGGCACGGGTAGCGATGCGCGCGAATGGATGTCGCGACAATGCGGTGCCTTTGCTGATGCGGCCATCGAATTGCGCTGTGGTCAGTGCACGCGGTCGCGGCGCTGGCGTCGGCGCATCGCCATAGCGGGTGATGAAACGCGCAAATTCGGTGCCGAGTAAGTCGTCGTCCATTTGCAGAAATCGCGACAGCGCACGCCGCACGCGGCCGACATCGCTGGCATCGATCGCATAGGCATCGCCGCGCGCCTGCAATTCCGGATCGGTGTAGCGTTCGGCGTCGCTCAAGCCCGCTGCGACCTGACTCGACAACCCGATCAGCAATTCGGCCTCAGACGGCGCCCGCATTACGATCGATAAGGTCATGCAATCGCCCATCGCGATGCCACGATGGGGAACGCTTGGCGGCAAATACAGGACGTCGCCGGGCGACAATACCCAGTCGTGCGATGGGGTGAATTGCTTGAGTTGCTTCAGTCCGCCGTCGATGCCGAAGTCCTTCGGCGCGTTTACATCGACATCAATCTGCACACGACACTGGCCGAGGCCCTGCATCAGGAACTGATCGAATGGTTCGACGCATGCGCCAACCGACCCACCGTCGACGGCATACGCGACCATGATGTCGTCAATGCGCCAGCGCGGCAGAAAATGCACATGCGCGAGCAAGGCGGCGACATCGCGATCCCATTGGTCGACGTCTTGCACCAGCAAGGTCCAATGCGTCTTTGGCAGTTTTGCGAAGCGCGCTTCCGCAAACGGCCCGTGTTCAAGTGCCCAGCGGTCGCGCTTTTGATCATGCGTTACCAGACGCGCCCGCGCTTGGGGTTCGCAGGCCAGTCCGGCAAGATCGTTCGGCGAAATTGGTGACGCAAAATCGTCGTCCAGCATGCCCCGGATCAGCAGCGGTCGCTTCTGCCAGTAGGTCGACAGGAACTTCTCGACCGACATGCCGAGCGGCTGTCCCGGCTTGGCCTGCGCTTCGATCGCCGGGCGCGGGTTGCTGGCCCTAGAGCGCATCTGCCAACTCGGTCGCGAGGCCGGTGTAGTCAGCGGGCGTCATCACCATCAGGCTGCGTTTGACATCTTCCGGCAGCTCTAGTCCGGTGATGAATTCACGCAGGCTCTCACGCGAGATGCCCTTGCCGCGGGTCAACGCCTTTAGTTGCTCGTAGGGTTCGGGCAGACCATAGCGGCGCATCACCGTTTGGATTGCTTCTGCCAGCACTTCCCAGTTCGCGTCGAGATCGGCGGCCAGACGCTCGTCGTTGATGCTGAGTTTGTTCAATCCGCGCATCAGCGCGTCGAGCCCGACCAAGCAATGACCGAAGGCGACGCCAAGCGTGCGCAACACGGTCGAATCGGTCAAATCTCGCTGCCAGCGTGAGATCGGTAGCTTGGCGCCGTAGTGCTCGAACAATGCGTTGGCGACGCCGAAATTGCCTTCGGCATTTTCGAAGTCAATCGGATTGACTTTGTGCGGCATGGTCGACGAACCGACTTCGCCGGCTTTTACCGTCTGCTTGAAATATCCCACTGAAATATAAGCCCAAAGATCGCGGCAGAGGTCGATCAGAATAGTGTCGATACGACGCAGGATGTCGCTGATTTCGGCGATGCCATCGTGCGGCTCGATTTGCGTCGTGTAGGCATTCCATTGCAGGCCGAGTGAAGCGACGAAACGGTGCGACAGTGCGCGCCAGTCCACTTCCGGATAGGCGACGACATGCGCGTTGTAATTGCCGACCGCACCGTTGATTTTCCCCGGCGACTGCCAGGCGTCGAGTTGCGCGCATTGGCGGTCAAGACGCGCCACCACGTTCGCGACTTCCTTGCCAAGCGTGGTTGGCGACGCGGTCTGGCCGTGCGTCCGCGACAGCATCGGTTTCGCGGCAGCCTGTTTCGCGAGTTGCGCGAGCTTGTCGCGCAGGCGCTTCAGTGTCGGCGCGAATACCGCATCGCGTGCGTCTTTCAGCATCAGCGCATAAGCGAGGTTGTTGATGTCTTCGCTGGTGCAGGCGAAGTGCACGAACTCGCGATAAGGCGCGAGCGCCGAGACTTGCGCCATGCGTTCCTTGATGAAGTATTCAATCGCCTTGACGTCGTGATTTGTCGTCGCCTCGATTTCCTTGACGCGCGCGGCGTCGGGCAAGTCGAAGCCAGTGCTGATCGCACGCAATTGCGCCTTGGCGGTGTCGTCGAAAGCGGGCACTTCGGTGATTGCAGACTCGCTGCCGAGCACGATCAGCCATTCAATCTCGACACGGACGCGCCGCGCCATCAGACCGTATTCGCTGAACACGCCACGCAACGGTTCCATCTTGCCGGCATAGCGGCCATCGAGCGGGCTGAGAGCGGTCAGAGGATCAAGCGACATCGCGGCAATCCGAAACGGGAGAGACCCCGATTCTAGCGAAGCGCCGCATGGCGACGGGATGACTTAACGCAATCCGCAGGCCGACAGTACGGCATCCGATAGCCGGCGGCGTTCATCGAAGCCGATCTCGAAGCTACGCTCACGCTCAGCCTTCGCACGCGCAGCTTTCGCGTTCGTACAGCCGTCGTCGCCTGCCGATTGCGGGTTGCGGCTGTGTGTGCCGGCGCGATTGCTGAATCGTGCGGCACCACCGAGAGACACCGGCAGTCGCCCACGCGAGGCCTTTTCCCATGCTGCGATCTGCTTCGAATCGGCATCTGCATGCGATTTGTCTGCCGCCGTTGTGGCCGACACGGCAACCTCGTGGCGTTCGCTCGCGCCCGGGCAGCCGTGGTCGACAAAACTCATCTGGCCGTTGACATCACGGCAGGCGAACAGTTTGCCGGCATGACCGGGCATGGCGACGCAGGCGAGCAGGGACAGCAACAATAATCGGCGCATGGCGACTCCGGTTTCGGCAAGGTCGCACTATCCGCGCGGTCAGTGGTGTCGTCGTGAGGGTGAATCGGAAAGCTGGCTCAGAGAATTCGCAAAGCCGCGACCATCGCGCGAAGATGCGCTATCGGCAGGAGTGCAAGTATGGACAAGATTCGTATCGAACATGACAGCCTCGGCGAACTCGCGCTGCCGTGCGATGCGTTGTGGGGTATCCAGACGCAGCGCGCGATCGATAATTTTCCAGTATCGGGTTGGCGTATGCCGCGCGCATTTTTGCGTGCGCTCGGACTGATCAAAGGCGCTTGCGCTGATGCCAATGCCGGGCTCGGTGCGCTGCCGAAAGCCAAGGCGAAAGCGATCCACAAAGCCGCGTTGCGCGTGGCGATGGGCGAGTTCGATGACGCGTTCCCGGTGGATGTGTTCCAGACCGGTTCCGGCACATCAAGCAACATGAACGCGAATGAGGTCATCGCACACGTCGCGGCTCAGGCACTCGGTCGGCCGGTGCATCCGAATGACGACGTCAACTGTGCGCAATCCTCGAATGACGTCATTCCGTCCTGTATCCAGATCGCTGCTGTGCTGGAAGTCGGTGAGCGCCTGTTGCCGGCACTGAAGCACCTGCGCCGAACCATCGAACGTCGCGCACGCGAGCTCGCCACGGTGGCCAAGACCGGACGCACGCATTTGATGGATGCGATGCCGCTG
>Ga0138256_10005877_pt1 | contig 12998 bp, 15 predicted proteins | sample KNB2016incub_MG_FD_105486 | JGI IMG/M metagenome (GOLD analysis project Ga0138256, IMG submission 105486) | Active sludge microbial communities from wastewater in Klosterneuburg, Austria - KNB2014incub_MG | ecosystem: Engineered > WWTP > Activated sludge > Unclassified | place: Austria... | reverse complement strand
CGGTCTTATTGACGTGCTGACCGCCCGCACCACTGGCGCGAAAGGTATCGACCTTCAGATCTGATTTGCGGATATCGACATCTTCCATCTCCAACTTGGGGATTACCGCAACAGTGGCTGCTGAGGTATGCACCCGACCCTGTGACTCGGTCTTCGGCACGCGCTGTACCCGGTGTCCACCGGATTCAAATTTCATCTTGCCATAGACATCCTCTCCACTGACTTCCATGATGAGCTTACTGTAACCCCCCGAGGTGCCTTCATTCATTTCCAGAATCTCATAGGTCCAGCCGCTCATATCAAAGAACCGGGTGTACATCCGAAACAAATCACCCGCAAAGATTGCAGCTTCATCACCACCGGTGCCCGCCCTGATCTCAAACAAGACATCTTTCGAGTCCTCCGGATCCTGTGGGATGAGCATAAACTTCAGTTGATCTTCCTTTTCAGCCAACTGTGCCTGCAATCCATCGAGCTCTGACTTGCCCATCTCCTGCATCTCCGGATCCTCATCCCGGATCATTTCTTGCGCCATTTCGATCCCGGCCAGGATATTCTTATACGCTCTGAACTCAGTAATGATCTCACCGAGTGACTTATACTCCTTATTGATCTTCTGCATCCGCGCGATGTCACTGACCAATGCCGGATCACTGAGTTGTTCTTCCAGTAAATAATACTTGTCCTCTATAGCTGATAGCTTTTCTAACATTTACCTCTGTGCTGTTTTATTTATATATACGAATCTCCTGTACCGCCCTGTGTCGGACAGCCCTGACAATATAGCCTGATGAAGCAGCTATTTGTTGATCGTGTTCTTGATTATTTGCTGGATAAAGTCACTGGATACCTCAGGTCTGCTGACTTTTTCCTTGATAAAATTTTTGAAATTATTGCCTGAGATTTCTTCGATAGAAGGGCCTGATGCCGGTGAGTTTGAGTGGTTGGTGTGATCGGTGTTCATCGTATATTCCGAATTATGCTTTAATTCAATGCTCAATTTGTGTTTCATTGTTGATGCATCGTTTATTTATTAGTTAATAGTCGTTAGTTCTTTTGTTTTTTGTCTTTATACCCCAATGCAGTGGCATATTTACGCAGTTTTTCTTTCAGCATCTTTCTGCCTCTGTGAAGTCGCGAACGTACCGTGCCGATCGGGATATCTGTAATCTTCGATATCTCTTCATAAGTGAATCCCTCTACATCACAGAGCAATATCACTGTCTTAAAATCCACCGGCAGTGAGTTAATAGCTACTGTAACTTCATCTCCAATCAGATTCTGATACATATCTGTCCTGAGATCACTCGCACCATTGGACTTATCACTCTCCAGATAACTCAGGAAATCTTCAAAATCCACCTCAGTCGGCCGCTTGACCCGCTTACGATACTCATTGATGTAAGCGTTTTTCAAGATTTTAAACAACCAGGCTTTCGAATTAGTTCCTTCGGTATAGCCTTCTATCGCTTTATAAGCTTTCAGAAAAGTATCCTGTACGAGATCTTTCGCATCCTCATCATTGAATGTCAGGTGATAGGCAAAGGTAGTCAGCGCATTAATATGCGGCAGTAACTCCTTTTCGAATAGTTCCTGTTTTCGTATTTCTTTTGATTCCGGCATACAATTCTGGCTGATGCGCTGCAAAATTGATATTTTTCTTTGAATAAATATAATTGTAACGCCTCTCTTTGTAATATTACCCTGTACTTGGCTAATTTTACAGACTAAAACAGAAAAATACGAATGTTTCTATTCATCAGTAAATATCAGGATCCCTGGTACCTCATCCTGGGATTCGTCATTGCCATCATCATCATGCTGGTCATCGACCTGAATTCATTCAAGGTTCGTGATGGGCAGAAAGTAAACAGCCGGGATGCGCTGATCTGGAGTATCATCTGGATTCTCGTTGCCTTCCTGTTTGCCGGAGTGATTTATTTCCTGGAGGATAAGGCGCAGGCGAGTGATTTCGTCACTGCTTATCTGATAGAAAGGGCACTTTCTGTGGATAATTTATTCGTCTTTATTCTGGTCTTTAAATTCTTTAAAATCCCCGAAAAGTTTCAAAATAAAGCATTAGCCTGGGGGATTATCGGTGCAATTTTCTTGCGGGTGATCTTCATCTATTTTGGTGTCGCTCTGATAAATATGACGTATATCCCGGACTTTCAGTTGGGGGGTATCCTGTTTCATAAAGTAAATATCATCCTGACTGTTTTCGGTCTATTCCTGATATATGCCGGAATTCATTCCTGGAAAGATGAACCCGAAGATCAGTCACAGGACTTCTCCGGCTCATTTGGGATCCGCATGCTAAAATTCTTCTATCCCGTGACGGACAAACTGGATGGTGAACGCTTTTTTACGCGAATCAATGGACGACGAACCGGTACACGCTTGTTGATGGTGGTCAGTGTGATCATGATTACCGATTTGGTTTTTGCTGTAGATAGTATTCCTGCCATCTTTACCATATCTACAGATCCGTTTATTCTGTATTCATCCAATATATTTGCCATTTTAGGCCTGCGGGCTATGTATTTCCTACTACAGAATTTTATCAATTATTTCGATTTTTTGAAATACGGGCTGGCAATTATCCTTTCATTTATAGGTGTGAAAATGGTCATCGCACCTTTCTTTCATATTTCCAGTATAATTTCGCTTGGAGTAGTCGCCGGTGTGTTGGTCTTATCGATGGTATTGTCCTATTTCATTGACCTCAAACCGAAAACGGAAGATAAGGAGTAGGGTTTATTTTATCACAACTTGTCTCGATATATCAGGAGGGAGTATAGAGAAATGAACACCACCTGCCTCGACTTATCTTAGGATGCATAGAGCGTTTGTAACTATTCAGCTCAAATAATTCTAATTCAAATTAGTCCGGAATAAGATCAACAATTGATCTTCTCAATCTGTTTTCTCTCCGGTAAAATGCGTTGGAAACGAAACGCTGCCATTGTGAAAATAGCCGGTAGAGTAAGTGGCATGAACTTTATCCCGCCGGATAAAACTCTTCAAAAAGGCATTCATTTCTACTGTATTGATATTTTTTGAGTCCGGTTTCAGGAAATATCCGATATAATCAATCTTCCCTTCCGGGCTCCAGTATATATTTATCCACATTTTTACACCCTGAATATTAAAATCGATACTTTTCGCATATTTTTCCATCTCCAGCATCACTTTTTGCCATTGGGCATAAGCTTTATCCATATCACCATCATAGGTCTCTATCAACAGGGCCGGATATTTAGCATTCAGTATGTTCAATTGTGCTTCGTCCTCACCCAACTGGAAAACCGGACTCTTACTCGTGTCCACCAACTCTGATGCTTGCACAAGCGGCAAACCCATTAGTAAAAAGAAAAGAACTGACAATGAATTGATACGTTTCACAGGCGTTTATTTTATTACCTGGGTCAAAAATAAACAAACTAAGATTTCTTTTGCATTCCCACAGTTATTAAAAGTATCTTTAACTTTGAGCCCGTGACACCTTTTATTACAAAATACGATATATACGTATGACAACAGTCGATATTTTAGCCATCGGTGTGCATCCGGATGATATAGAACTCTGTTGTACCGGTACTTTACTCGGCGAGATTGCGCAAGGTAGGACGGTGGGATTGCTCGACCTGACCAGGGGCGAACTGGGAACCAATGGTGATCCGGAGACCCGCATAAGAGAATCTCTTAAGGCTAAAGATATCATCGGTGCACAGTGGCGCATTAATCTGGGTATGCGGGACGGTTTTTTTCAGATAAATGAGGACCACATTTTACCGATTGCCGCAGTAATCCGTCAGGCAAGACCAAAAATAATCCTGTGCAATGTTCCTTCTGACCGCCACCCGGATCATGGTCGCGCCGCACAACTCATCTATGAATCTGCTTTCTATAGCGGCCTGTCCAAAATCATCCTGAAAGATGAGCTTGGCAACAACCTGGAACGCTGGCGCCCACAGGTGATACTGAACTTTATCCAGGATCATTATCACGAACCGGATGTAGTGTATGATATCACACCCTACTTCACTAAAAAAATGGAAGCTGTCGCTGCCTATGCCAGCCAGTTCTCACCGGTGGCAGGCCGGGAACTGACACATACGCCGATCAGTGATGATAACTTCTGGAGCTTTATCGATGCCAGAGCCAGGGAGATGGGCAGAAAGATTCAGTGTAAATACGGAGAGGGCTTCATCGCCCGAAATCCGCTGCACATCAGTTCACTATCTCATTTAATTCAGTAAATACATATTGATTGATTAATAATTTTTATATGTTTAGACTAATTTTCCGGTATGACAGCGATCGTTGAATTATGCAGCCACTTGCTCGAACTGCTTTTTAAACAGAAAAAGGCCATAATCCCTGAAATCGGGACCTTTGAGTTCTCAAAAGTTCCGGCTGAACTGGATGCCCAGGAAAATAAAATCTTACCTCCCTATCAGGATTTAAAATTCTACCCGTACAGTTATTCAGGTGATTGTATAAGCCTGGAAAATTTTCTGATAAGTGAGAAAAATTACACGCCGGAAGATGCTTCCACCCAGATCAAAGCAATGTCATACCAACTGAAAAGGGGTCTGGCAGATTATCAAAAAGTATATCTGCCTTACTTTGGATCGTTGGTGCAGTCTGATTCGGGTATTTCTTTCGAGCCCGGTGATGATCTGAAAACGATGATATCGGTACAGGATCCTGTCGCACTACACCTAACTCCTATTCCCAGAAGTTATCAGGGGACCGAAGAAAAAACTATCGGTAAGAATACCTTTGTCGATCCGGACTCATCAGCTGTGAAATCAGAAAAAAATCGTTGGGTACTGCCTTTGATTATCGCTTTTTTGATTTTAGGCATCGGGCTGATTGCATTTTTCGTGTACCGCGAACAAATAAATCACACGCCTGATTTAGTTCCTGTAGATACACTCACCGTAAGTGATAATACTGCCTTGGGTGATACCACACTCTATGATACCACCCGGGTGACCGACACTGCTAATGCCTTTGTACCTGCAGATACACTAAATTCAAATGTGCCGCCTCCAGCGGATACACAGAATACTATGTCACAAAATACAACAAAGACAGAGGAATATGTCCCGGATGACAGTTCGGTTCATAGTGACATGCCTGCAACAACTTCCCAGCAATGTGCAGTGATCGTCGGTGTAATGGCACAAAAACAGAACGTAGTAAAACTATCACACCGGATCCGCAAAATGGGTTATACCCCATTCTCCTATGTCTCGAAAGGACTTACACGGATTGGTGCAGCTACCGCTTGTGATGAAGAAAGTATCGCCCGGACTATGGCCGATATGAAGACAATCAGCAAGGATGCCTGGTTGTACAGTAAATAGCACATTTAAATCCGCAGTAATCAGGTGATAATTATTATTGACTCCGGTGGCACAAAAGCAGATTGGAAGATTATAGATGCGGAAGGCTCTGTTCATTCACAGGAAACAGAGGGTTATTCACCGCTGTTGCATGATGATGTACGACTAAACCAAATTTTACTCAACCTTGATATTGTATTAGCTGAGGTAAATCAGGTTTATTACTATGGGAGTGGCGTTCATGCTGATTTGGTCAGGTCCGGTTTACATTCATTATTGCAACAACATTTTACCGGTGCTGAGATTAATATTGCATCTGACCTGTTGGGAGCTTGCAGGGCTGCTTCCGGCACAGCGGCTGGTATAGTCAGTATTCTGGGAACCGGTGCCAGTACTTGTGTGTATGATGGTCAGCATATCATAGATCAGGTTCCATCTCTGGGCTACATCCTGGGTGATGAAGGATCCGGATATGCACTGGGAAAACGCATCGTACAGGCTTTTTTCTATAGAGAAATGCCGGCTGATATTCATGAATTATTTGTTAGTGGCTATCCGATTGATAAAAGTATAGTACTCGATAATGTGTATAAAAGCTCGTCAGCCAATGCTTTTATAGCCTCATTGGCTAATTTTGCAGTGGAAAATAAACAACACCCGTATATTCGCGCTCTTATCCGGGAAGAATTTGATCAATTTATCCGGAGACATTTATTGAAATACGAAGAATCAGGCAGATTAAAATGTCATTTCGTCGGTTCACTTTCCTGGTTGCTCAGGGATGAACTTTGCGAGAGATTGGCAGCGCATCGATTAAGTCCGGGCACTTTTGTCCGTAAGCCGATTGACCGTCTGGCTGATTTTCATACAATGATTTAAATATGAATACAGATATAAAAAGAATAGGCGTACTCAGCTCCGGGGGTGATTCACCGGGCATGAATGCAGCTATTCGCGCGGTCGTAAGAACCGCAATTTTCAATCAGTTGGAAGTCTTTGGCATCCTCAATGGTTATGAAGGTCTGATTGATGGCAAAATAAAGCGTCTGGAAAAAGGTGACGTAGGTAATATCATTCAGCGGGGTGGGACTATACTCAAGACTGCGCGCAGTCAGCGATTTATGACTAAGGAAGGGCGCAAACAGGCTTACGAGGTCCTGCAGGCCAATGCGATTGATGCCTGTATCGTCATAGGGGGCAATGGCTCTCTGTCTGGTGCTCTGGCTTTTGCCGGTGAGTTTGATTATCCATTCATTGGATTACCGGGGACGATCGACAATGATCTGTATGGTACTGATTTTAGTATCGGGTTTGACACGGCGATAAATACAGCGATGGATGCCATTGATAAGATCCGGGACACAGCTGATTCACACAACCGGATTTTTTTTGTGGAGGTCATGGGCCGGTATTCCGGTTTTATAGCCTTATATACCGGTATCGGAAGTGGTGCCGGAAATGTACTGATAGCGCATGAAAGGGAGTCTATCAATGATCTGATCTATAATCTGAAACTGGCTAATGAGCGGGACAAATTATTTAGTATCATCGTCGTAGCAGAAGGTCATCCACTGGGTGGAGCGACGGAAATAGCAAAAATAGTGAGCAAGCATCTTCCTAATTCAGAAACGAAAGTCACTGTAATCGGACACCTGCAACGCGGCGGTTCGCCTACCTGTATGGACAGAGTGCTGAGTAGTCGTCTCGGATATGCAGCTGTAGAGGGCCTGCTACAAGGCAGACATACTGAGATGGTAGGAATAATTGATAATAAGATTGCTTTTACTCCTTTCTATCAGGCGATTAACAATGAAAAAAAGGTGGAAGCCGAACTGCTAAAATTAGTAGAGATCCTTGCCTAATGCAACTTTGGGTTGTCCCGATGCCGGGTATGATCCCGTTGAGTCTTTTTCTCCAGGTTTTTTCGCATGATTTCGCTGACATCCATTCCGGTTTGATTAGCCAGACAAAGCAGTACAAATAAGACATCACCCAACTCATCTTTCAGCATCGTATGTGGATCCTGGGTTTGTTTATCCGGTTTAAATGATTGTTCGCCATAGATCCGGGCAACTAACCTGGACCATTCTCCGACCTCTTCTACCAGCAGAAGCGTATTAGTAGTGACATCGAAGTATCTGACACCATATTCCTTTATCCAGTGGTCTATCTGTTGTTGCAATTCCTTTATACTCATTATTACTTTTCGTTTGAATTTAAAATAATTGTTACCGGACCATCATTTACCAGTGAGACATCCATCATGGCGCCAAATTCACCGGTAGCGATCTGTCTGTCACTTGCCTCATTCATTCGCAGGATAAAATATTCGTAAAGTGGTATTGCCTGTTCGGGTCTTGCCGCTCTGATAAAGGATGGTCTGTTACCTTTTCGTGTATCCGCAAATAGGGTAAACTGACTCACCACCAGTATTTCACCGCCAATATCGATTAGGCTCAGATTCATTTTATCCTGTTCGTCAGCAAAAATCCGCATCTGCACTATCTTTCGCACCAGGTAATCTACATCTGCACTATCATCATCTTCAGCTATACCCAGAAGTATTACTAATCCTTTCCCTATCTTTTCTGCCTTTCCGCCCCTGATTTGTACAGATGCATTACTTACCCTCTGAATAACTGCGATCATAGACTTACTAACATTTGATTTATTCCTGATATATAAATATAAGAACTCAAACTCAGAATGATATATGTTTTTTTAATATATAAGATTAAAAAATGTCAGAAACTTTTTTTGATTGTGAATAACTTTTGGAAAATGTGATTTTATATTTAATTTTTTAATATATAACATAATCATATGCAAACTATTCATAGCATTCCTGTTTTACTCACAGGTAAACAAAAAATATTTTATTCAGGAGCATAATTATTTTACAGAATGTGAAATTGTTAGTTTGTATATAAAAAATTGAATATCAATATTTTAAATTATATAAGAATGTGAATAACAATAATAGAATGTGAATAAGTAAAAATTATAATTTAATGCAATAAACTTATACACAAACTCACCGGACTAATAACAACAATCATTATTTTATTAATTTATATATTATTATCTATTATAGTGTTTGTGAAAAAATATTCATAAAAAGTTGAATTTGATGGTCTATTTTTACTTTTGAAATGGCAGAGTTAAGAGAAGAAGAGCGGTCAAAGGTTAAATGCGCAGTTCAGACATGGTTGTGGATTGGTGTAGGCATGTTGTTGGTACAATTTGTGCTGGGTTCAGTGACGCGATTGACTGGCTCCGGACTTTCGATTACGAAGTGGGAGATAGCTATTGGAGCTATTCCACCACTGAATGCAATTGCCTGGAATGAAGCTTTTGACTTATACAAGCAGACACCACAGTATCATAAGATAAATCAGGGTATGAGCCTGTCGCAGTTTAAGTTTATCTATTTTTGGGAATATACACACCGCTTGTGGGCCAGAAGTATGGGTCTGGTTTTTGTCTTTCCATTTTTTTATTTCTGGAAGAAGAAATGGTTGGATGCCAAACTTAAGCGACAATTGCTAACAGTCGTACTATTAGCTGCAGTCGTAGGTGCATTTGGTTGGATTATGGTGGCGAGTGGATTAGTCAATCGTCCCTGGGTAAATGCCTATAAACTGACACTTCATTTGAATCTGGCTTTTATTGTATATGGTTATTTACTTTGGGTTGCGCTCAGTACCAGTATGACCCGGATTACTATCATTAATAATGACAGCGTAAAGAAATGGAGTACTGTATTATTTATTTGTCTTGTGTTCCAATTACTTTTAGGTGGTATCATGTCAGGTATGAAAGCGGGTCTATTTTATCCTACCTGGCCTGATTATGCCGGATCATTGATCCCTAACATTCTCCTGTCCTCTGATTCCTGGCGATGGGTTCATCTGACAGATTATGATACGCATTTATTTGCGCCCGCTTTTTTCAATTTTTTACATCGGAATCTGGGATATATAATTTCGATAATTGGCCTTATTTTATTTATAAAATCAAGAAAAATTAATTCATTGAATAAAACGGCTTCAGTCATCCTTGGAATAATATTTTTACAAATTTGTCTGGGAGTTCTAGTACTCTTATATAGTAACCATGAAATACCAGTTTTGATGGGTGTGTTACATCAACTTGGAGCAATAAGCCTGTTGAGTGTTACTATTATATATAAGTATAAATTGAGTAGCGGCAAATCAGGGGTATTTTAAACAAATGAATGTGTATATTTGATATCTCAATTGATATAGATGGACATTAGGAAGGAAGGAAAGTTTACATACATCGAATCCCGACCGGATGGCGAAGTATTATTATTGCTGCATGGACTGTTTGGGGCACTGAGTAATTTTGGTGATTTATATACTTATTTTAGTAAAGATTACCGGGTAGTAATCCCTATCCTGCCGATATATGAGATGCCATTAATAAAAGTTTCTGTATCTGGATTAGTGGATTTCGTTGATGATTTTGTCAAGCATAAGGGCTATGGTAAGGTCAATGTATTAGGCAATTCTTTAGGTGGACATATTGCTATACTTTATGCTCTGAAGCGTCCATCGCATATTAATTCGGTTATCTTAACCGGTAGTTCGGGTTTATTCGAAAGTGGAATGGGCAATACCTATCCTAAGCGGAACAATTATGATTTTATTAAAGCAAAAACTGAAGCTACTTTTTATGATCCGAATGTTGCCACAAAGGAGTTAGTTGATGAAGTTTTTAGTGTGGTAAACGACCGGAATAAAGGAATACGTATCGTAGCTATGGCAAAATCTGCAGTGAGACATAATCTTGAAAATCAGTTATCCGGCATTACTGCACCTACTTTATTGATTTGGGGAATGAACGATACGATAACACCTCCCTTTGTTGGCGAAAAATTTCATGAATTAATTAAAGACTCGGAACTTTATTTTATTGATAAGTGTGCGCATGCGCCGATGATGGAAGTTCCTGATCGGTTTAATGAAATACTTGAGAGTTTTTTAAAGAAAGTAACAAACGTCTAATATTCGTTATCATGTTCCACGTGGAACATTCATTCAGGCTATAACAATTCCCTCATTATTAACTTTCAGAAGACAGACCTTGCTTACTACCTTTTTTTTCTGAAGAGTTTGCATTATTTGCTCTGCTTCCAAAGTGTTAGAACAAAGTAATCGAAGATTTTTACCAATTCTATTTAATGATATTATTGTTGGATAATCTTTGATATCCAGTTGTAAATACGCTAGCAATTGTTCATTAATTAGTTCCGGATACATATTATGATCTGTCATTAATAATTTATAAATCAGTGCAGCAGAATTTGTCGGGGCATATTTTTCTAATTTTTCAAACACTGATATATCATTTATTTCACCTGTGATGAGTAGAAGAAAGTTAGAAGGTATTCGGACTATATTCAATTGAAAACTCAATGAAAGACCGCCTATAAATAGTGCTTTTTCACCTTTGCAAAGCTTATCCGAAATTTCCCTGTTTGTCAATCCCTTTTTAAAAAAATGATTCAATGAATAAATGATACCACTGAAGATATATAGGTTTTTATTTATATCGATGTCTGTTAGTTTCTTGAAATCAATGTTATAATCAAAATTGCTTATCTCTGATAAATCATATAAAGCATTTATTTGGTCTAAATAATTGATATCATTATCTAATAAATTGCTTACTTGGGTGGATAATGATTTACTTTGGGAAGTAGTTTTATGGAAAATAACTTCCATAGCTTTTTCAGTACTAACAAAATTGAAGTTATCGTTTTGATATAGAATATTGCTAACTTGCAATGGAATAATCACTTTGAACCCTGACATAAGAAATACTATTTAAACGTTCCACGTGGAACATAATGAAATAAATTACGTAAAGATAAAATCTGCTTTAATATTTAATGAGCGCGCAAATAATAGAATGTGTACCAAATTTTAGTGAAGGTAGAGACGAAAATACTATAAATGCAATTGCCGCAGCTGTGAAGACTGTGGCAGAAGTTACATTGCTGGATGTCGATCCCGGGAAAGATACTAACAGGACTGTATTTACATTTGCCGGACCGCCAGCTGCTGTGGTTGAGGCTGCTTTTAAGGCAATCGGAGTAGCTGCACAATTAATTGATATGACTACACATACCGGAGCACACCCACGCATGGGTGCGACAGATGTATGTCCCCTGATACCGATAGCTGGCATCAGTTTAGCTGAAGTATCTGAATACGCAAACGAACTGGCACGCCGGGTTTCTGCAGCGTACAATATTCCTACCTATATGTATGAAGCTTCTGCTAAAAATCCTGAAAGAAGGAACCTGGCAAATATCCGGTCCGGTGAGTATGAAGGATTGAAAGAAAAATTAAGTGACCCGAATTGGAAACCGGATTATGGAGAAGCTATATTTAATGCGAAATCTGGCGCGACCGTCATCGGCGCACGTGATTTTTTAATTGCTTACAATGTAAACCTGAATACTGACTCAGTCAAAAAAGCAAATAGTGTTGCCTTCGATGTCAGAGAGAAAGGAAGAGTTAAGAAAATAAATGGCGTTGATGTACTAGATGCAGAAGGCAACCCGGTGAGAATCCCCGGAAAACTTAAAGATGTAAAGGCCATCGGTTGGTTTATCCCGGAATATGGCTTCTCGCAGATTTCAATGAATCTGACCAATCCCCAGGAGACATCGATTCATGATGCGTTCATGGCCATCGATGAAGCTGCCCGGGAAAGAGGACTGAAAGTGACGGGCTCAGAATTGGTTGGAATGGTACCCAAACAAGTGATGGTGGATGCCGGAAAGTATTTTCAAAAACTACAAAATGGGAATACTGCCTTACCCGAGAGAGATCTGATCCGGATCGCAGTCAGATCACTGGGACTGGAAGAATTAGGTCCTTTTGATCCCGAACATAAAATCATTGAATATTCAATCGAAAAAAGTAAAGAAAAATTAATCGATCTTTCACTGGAAGACTTTACAAACCGGATATCGTATGATACACCGACGCCCGGTGGAGGTTCGGCAGCCGCTTATATCGGTGCTGTTGGTTCTGCGCTGGGCGCAATGGTTGCTAATCTGTCTCAAAGTAAAAAAGGCCTGGAGAAAAGCAGATCTTATTTTATGGCCCGGGCAGAGGTATTGCAATCGCTTAAGCAATCCTTGCTCCATCTCGTAGATGCTGACACCGATGCATACAACGAGATAATCACGGCTATACGAATGCCGAAAGAAACCGATGCAGAGAAAAAAGTCAGAGGCAGAGCCATCACAAATGCAACCAAAACAGCTATTGAAACGCCCCTGGCCACCATGAAAGTAGCCAGTGATGCATTGCCCGGAATCATTGATCTACTCCAGCATGGTAACCCCAGCTCATTTTCTGATGCAGCTGTTGGGCTACTCTGCGTAGAAACAGCGATCAATGGTGCATATTTCAATGTAAAGATTAATCTGAAAGATGTAAAGGATGCAGAATACAGTGCAACCATCCTTGCACAGGCAACTGAAGTAATGAGAAAATTAGCAGATACAAAAACTGAAATTCAAGATAAAATAAACAGATTCTTTGATTTATAAATAAAATTAGTATTAATATGATTAAAAATTTCAAACTTTTTTTTATT
>Ga0138256_10005875_pt1 | contig 12998 bp, 8 predicted proteins | sample KNB2016incub_MG_FD_105486 | JGI IMG/M metagenome (GOLD analysis project Ga0138256, IMG submission 105486) | Active sludge microbial communities from wastewater in Klosterneuburg, Austria - KNB2014incub_MG | ecosystem: Engineered > WWTP > Activated sludge > Unclassified | place: Austria... | reverse complement strand
GCTCTTTTATTCATCAGCTTTTTTACTTTATCATTTGCATTTGTAACACCCTGTATAATTGCTTTAATAGAACTTTCGACAGACAACCCGCCAAAGCCGCTGCATATCATCAGAGAAGTTATTCCCGTTGAATAATTTTCCGGAGCCGGATTTTTTTTAAGATGACAATCAGCAGATTTACATTGATTTACCGCTAAAACGGTTTTATCATTCATCTCAAGAAGGTAATTGCAAACTCCTTGCTCAATGCTTTGTGTAAGCCGGTAAGCGGTTAATGAACCAAGCTCTCCTACTCCGACTATGATTGCTCCTTTAAAATTTTCTTCTGCTGAATATAATATTTTACTTGTTCCGATATCTCCCGGATATAATCCAAGAATGTGCCGGTGTGTCAAAGCATTATTTAAAAGTCTGTTGATGACTTTTTCCGCAAATAAAATTCCGTCATTTTTAAAGTGTCCTGCCAATACAGGGTATGCTGAATATTTCAAATCACCGTTTGTCACACTTACTTTAATAGGAGTTTTGCTTTCATCTTTGACTGCTTTTTTTCCTAGTCCCAGCATAGTGTTTTCAAATCCTTCCGCGGATAGATCAAAATCAAATTGCGGAGAAGCTCTGAATAATTTTTCTTCACCTATTTGACCATGATCCTGCTGACCAGTTAAACCTCTTTGACCGCGTCCCCGCTGACCTATTAAATTAGTAGTGCCGTTTATCAGGATCTCAGATATGCCTTTGAAAATATTTTCTTCGTTTGCAAGTTCACCGTGAACAGTGTCAGTATAATAAACAGAATTTGTCTGCTCCATTATTTTAGGGATTCCTGATTCCCACGTAACACTTTCATCACCTCTGTTTGTGCTTATGAAAACCAATTCATTATCTTTGATACGGTAACCGGACATTGTTTCGTTACCTTTACCGGCGATGTATACGCAATTTTTATAATCAATCTTATCTGCATTCTTTAAAACATTATCTCTGAATGCTGCAAACTCGTTAAGATCACTTTGAGTTAAGGGAGAATTACCCGGACTGCCCATAGCTGCATACATCCTGTCCCAAGTTGATAATTTAGCAAAATCATTTTCCGGATCTTTAGTCAATGGAAGCAGATTCAGAATTCCCGGAAATCCTGAAAACATTTTTATTAATATCTCTTTCTTGTTAAACCGGTCAAAAAAGTCTAATTTGTTTATTGTAGATTCCTGTCCGCAGAGAACTGCCGGTATTCTGAAGGAACCTCCGAAAGGAACTCCAAGAAATATCATTTTAAATCCGGGAGAATTATTTAATTTTTCCCAGGTCCCTTTATGATTTAAAATAAATTCCCTGACCATTACTCCGCCCATGGAATGGGCTAAGATTTTTATCGGTTGCTTATGTTTCAATAGTTCATTTATTTTCTTTTCAAATTCAACCGCCGCATCACTCAGTTTCAAACGCCAGTCGTAAGGGAATGTAAGAACATCATATTCATCGGACAAATATTCACAGAGATTTTTGTATGCCGATTTCATTACCGACGACGCGCTGATCTTATTGCTTCCGACTTTTAATTTCATTAATTTGCCGCGAGCAATGTCCCATAAATCTATCCATATCCTGTCATCTTCAATCTTAAGATTTGATCCCATAATTCCCGGAACTAAAATTGCAATTGGCTTTTTACCTGTAATTTCATCTTTCGTGTATTCACTTGCTAATAAATTCAATATTACATTCCTATCGCCTTCGGTTAATCCTTTCTCCGACCATGGAAAATATCCGGGTATCAGAGTATTCCCATCAGACTGAAGAGCGAGAAGAATAGCGTCACGTGTTTTTTTGTTGTTGAAATAATTAAAATGATTAACCTCGTCTCCGACATCAAAAAAATATTGCACTAAACCCGTTCTCTTGGTTCCGAGATACATTGAATTTGTATTCACTACCAGGTCGTTGTCTTCCTTATAAAAAAAGTTTCCTACAAGAGCGGGAAGAGATTTTAAGTCTGCATTCGCTTTGCAGTTTCCGGAAATGATAGTCAATGATTTGTCAATTGCTAGGCGCGAGCCGGAATTTAAAAAAGTCGAATTATTAATCGCTTTTATAAATGGTGATTCCGGATTCATTGCTTCAAGTCCCGGCAAAAGCGACAAATCGTTTTTGGAATTTATAACAGAGGATATAAGATTTCTGAATGCCGATACTAAAATCCCTTCTCCCTCAAGTCCGAGTAAATTAAAAATCATGTTAAAAAAATATTCAACACGACCGGAAGCAAGCGTAGTCCCGCATGCAGGACACGCGACACGGATAAACTTATTAATGTTTATTTTTTTATTTTTTATTTCACTCCTGATAAGTTTAATGTATCTTATATCTTCGGGCCGGTCTGATTTTTCAAATAACGAAATTTCTTCATCAGTAAAGCCTTTATTACTATACTCCTCATTCGCAAAACGTGAAAGAATATCTCCGACCAGACCTCCGCGCGAGTGACTTATAATATCCAAGGAAATTTTTTCAGGCAGTTGCTTAACCAGCTCGTGAACATTTTGTAAAGGACTTTTTGTGAGAGTCTCATGTTGAAATGCCAGCACATTTGAGCCGTAATTCTGCTGAATATGATTCCATACAGGTGAACCGGATAATTTACCGAAAGAGCCGATAGTAGAAGAACTTGTTCCGTGAATGAATAACAAATAAGGTTTATTTGTTTTCTCCGGATTGAATTTATGAAATTGAAATGAAGAATCTAATCTGAGCAGACCAAGATCATCAAGCAATTGTTTTTTTTCGAGTTCACCCGCAAATTTCTTTATCTGACTGCCAATTAGTTTTTTTGAAAGCACATTAAATACTTTTAAAAAAACATCACTAGTCATTCCTCTTTCGCCTCTATCTGTGAGAGTCATTGGAATTTCAAATTCAGCTTCACCGCCTCTTTTTAAAGTCAATGCACCTGGATAAATATCCTGCAGCGAGTCAGCGCCGCAAAGCCATCTGACTCCGTCATTGAAAACAAGCTCGACTACTTCATCTTCTTTGAGTATTACCTGATGGCTTGCGTCTGTTGCTCTCGTTTCGCTCCCAACGAGATAAGATTTCTGCAGCTTCAATAAATTTTCCGACTGCTTTGAAGTATCAACTTCCTGCTCGGTTCCCATGACAATGACTTTATTTATTTTCATATAAATAGGTATGAGTGATTAACAAATTTTATTTTTAATTTTTCGGCTTTATCTACTGAAAATAATAACTAAAACCTGTCAGGTCTTTGTCTGCATAATTTCAATTTAAGATTTTACTTAATACCTGACAGGTTTCCATTAGCTCTTGTATTGGTTTTTAGAATTATACACCTCTCACTTCTTTTCTTCCACCTTATCTCCGTCACTTTTCGTTTCCACTGGCTTTGTCCCTGCGCCTCTGAGGTTTGTAACTTTATTCAATACATCAAACCAAAACGGCGCGCCGAGATAGATAGCAATTATAGATATCAGCCAGCCGATTATATTCGATATGTCATTCCATTTCGGTTTCGAATCCCATCCTATCGGTATGTTAGTTTCTTTTAGCTTATTCATAATTACATCTATGTCATTCTTATTTTTATTAATGGTCAGAAGAACATCAGATTCATCTCCTCCTTTTACTTCAAGAGAAGTCATTTCACCTTCTGTAGCGCCGCTATTTAGACTGTCATTGTACCGTTTTGGGTCAAACTGGCTGTATGTACTGGTAGCAATCGTTACAGCATTCTGAAGCATGTCTTTATTTGTCTGCAGTGATTTCACTATCCTAAGAGTGTCAACATTTATAAGCAAAACAACAATAAACGAGATTATAAATGTAATCCACTGTGATTTCCTTTTATAAATTCCCGATGCCCTGTCCATGCAATCGTTAAAAGTTTTCTCGATTCCTTTTGTAAAATCATTTAAGACAAACTCCTTACCCTGCCCGGCTGAGTCATCTAGTATCGTTTTGAGAAGATCCTTTGTTTTTGATAAATCAACCGGATTATCATCTTTGTCTTTAATTGAAAGCGTTTCAATCTGTTGCTTGATGTTTTTATAATCAATTGAATAAAGATTTTTAATTTTTGTTGAATCAATGACAGCTAGTGCTAACGCGTTAGGTGAAATGTATGAAGGAAATTTTGCATTGTCTATTTTTATTATACCCAGCTTCACAAGCCACCCAACAGTTCTTGGCGGCTCTCTTGTTAATATTTTGATAAACGGACTTTCCATTACATATTCAAAAACCGGGTTGCTTTCAGTTATATCCTTGTTGCTTTCAACATTATCGAATAATGCTTTCAGTCCCTGCCGGAGATAAACACTTCTTCTCTGCATTACAGTATTAAAAATTTCTGTGACCGTAGAAACTATCAATGCAAGCAAAAGATAGATAAAACCGAGAGTTACCGCTATATCAAGAATATTTGAAGTAAACATTGTATTTAGGTTTTAATTTTATAAAAAGTTGGTTATTAAATTTTAAATAAACTTCCGTTGTCTTGCCTTTTGAATTCAGAAGTTTTTATATTCTATGTATGTTTCTTCACTTTTTATGAATTAAGCTGATCTTACCATCTGTCTCTAACGTTGCATACAAGTCTTCACTTAATTTCCTTAAATCATCATTTATTCCGTTTATTCTAAGGGCTTCTTTTAAATCCGGTTTAGTCAATCTATTTTTTCTTAAATTAACTTCGTTAATTATACCGTTTTCTATTAAAACGACAGGTTTTCCATCGACAAGTTTTTTGAACCATGAACATTTAAATGATAATCTGTCAATTATAAAATTTGCTCCAACTAAAGACAGAATGGATGTTACAGCATGGGGGAAAGAGTTTTTATCCGGTATTATAGAACCTATTGATTCTCCAATTATTATTAGCAGGATCAAATCGGGGAGGGAAAAGTCAGACAAACCTCTTTTCCCTATAAGTCTGACACAAATTATTATCAGAATATAAAGTCCTACACTATATAAAATAGTACATAAATAACTTTCAGCAGATTGACAAGGATAGTCTGTTATTTTCTGAATCATATTAATAGTTTATTTTCAGATTCTTACTTTAATTAGTAACCCTACTAATCTTACTCCACTAAATCATACGTTTTTAAAAAAATCTCCTATAATTAAATTTTGAATCATTGGATAACCTTCAACTTTTAACTTTCAACTTTCAACTTTTAACTTTTAACTTTTAACTTTTAATTACATCATACGTCTTTAGAAAAATCTCCTGATCTATTGGATACATCTCACCGTGAATTCCTATGATCAGATAATCTCCTTGCTTTCCCTTCATAACTCCTTCCATGGTCTCAACTTCAAAGGTCTCATCAATCTGAATACATCTGACAGGTATCGGTTTCTTTATAGCTTTTTGAAATCCCAGATCAGGAATTTCGTTTTGTTTAAATGTTTTCATGATTATTATTTTGTGACAATCTTTTGTGAATGCCAGTTTTAGTTGTATTGAGAAATATTATTGTCATCACATTCAATTTTTGTTTCATTCAATTGCATTACATTTCCAAATATTTTTTCATTGTTTACCCAATTGAGAATATAAAAAGGATCAATACAGTACATATTTATTTCTTGGGAATCATTTTTGATAATGATGAATTTTTTATCATTTGCAAATCCCCAATCAATTCTATGACTTCCTAAATTGTGACCAAAAGTATAACAGAACCGAAGAGACTTGGACACATTATTTTCGCAAATCATATAATACAGACTTGAATTGTGAGGTATTAGATTTTTCTTTTCATAAAGTTGGGTATTTTTTCTATAGATATTAGCAAAATAATTTTTTGAATTTTTTGTTTCCGATTCAATAAAATAATTCCATTTATTTAACTTCCAAATCTTAAAATTTCCAGTTTTATGAATGCTTAATGAATTTCCACCTTCAGGAATTGTTACATTATTCTCCATACTAGTGTAACTTATTACATATTCTTCTTCTGAAAAACAAAGTCTGCAATTTCTTATGTTAAAACATTTTAAAGAAAAAAGTGAATTTTCATTTGTATCACATACATCAACTTTTTCGTCACATTCAGTGCTACTTATTGGAATTGTTATTAGATTACCTTCATCCGAAAGGTATGCATGTCCCGAATAGACCTGTTGATTCAATTTTCTTATAAGTCTTCCAGAGAAATCATATAATAATCCTGCTCTTGAGTTTCTTAAAACATAAATGATATTTTTTTTAGATATCTCAAAATCAAAAATTTCATCGTCAATTATTCCGGGAATTTTATTTATTAAATTCCCGGATTCATCCCAAATTTTTATTGAATCTAAGTTATTCGTAAAAATTAAATTTCCATCTAAAGAAATTTTTACGCCGACAGTTTTCTCACCCGAACTTAATTTCAGTATGTTGTTAAATTTGTTTTCATAATCCCTGATGTGAATTTCTTTTATGTAAATATCACGTTCTGGATGAGATCTATCCCTTCGAATTTTTAATTCTTCTAAAAAAAATTTTTCATTCATATATTTATAGGTTACTTCATAATCCGAAGCTAATCTATTACTTAATTCTGTTTCCATTAAAGATTTGCCCTTAACGTTATATAGATGGATCTTGTTTGAATAGACACATATAAATTTATTTTCATTGTAAAATTTTGCTACACCATTGCCAATATTCGGAACAAAAATACTACTTTCTCTTTGTCCATCATAATTGTAAATATTTACATAATTTTTTAGAATCACTGCTAAGAGTCTAAGATTATCATTGTATTCTAATCCTTGTATAATTTCACTTTGCTTTTCAAAATTCTTCAAATTATTTCCTTCATAATCCCACTTTGAAACTGTCTCATCTAAATTAGCAGTAAAGAAAAAATCTTTATTAGGTATAATTTTGACTTTGTATATAGACTTATCAATTTGATTATAAAATAATGACCTATCATTAAATGTCATTGCCAGTGCCTTTGTTGAATAAAATGTTGGTGTAATATTATTTGCAGCTTCCGCCAATCTAAATGCGATAGTTGGATCACTGTCTAACATCCCTAATGCATCACCGGAAATTTCATTTGAACTTGTTACTTTCTCAACACTATCCAAACTCTTTTTCGCTAATTCCAATTTTTCTAATGCAATTTTTTGTTTTTCTTGTGCATCTCTCATATCTGTTTCTGCTTTTACTCTAAGAAAGTCTGCTTTCTTAGCTTCTTCTTCAGCAACTATTCTTGATGAATCAGCAATTTTTGTTTTCTTCTCGGCTGCAATTGTTTTTCCTTCTTCTAACTTTGTTCTCGTCTCAGCTTCTATTTGATTTTCTTCAGCAACTATTCTTGATGAATCAGCAATTTTTGTTTTCTTCTCGGCTGTAATTCTGTCTTGATTGGCTAAATATGCAAATAGAATAAGTAATAATAGTGTTAATAAACCAAAATTAAAAATATAAGATAAAATTTTATTTCTCTTTCTAAAATTAAATGTAGCTTCTATTCTATTGATGACATCATCACCAATTTCTTTTTTGTTTAAGTCCTCGTTGTTAATATCTACAAATGCCAAGCCCTTTACATCCTCATACCAAATTGCTTTTTCATTTTTTATATTGTCATCAACATCAAGAACTACTATCGGCCGTTTGCCTTTTCCTTTTTTAAATGCTAATATTTCTTTTTTAACATTTTCGGAATTGCATGCACCTTCAGAACCTATTATTACCAATGCCGTACATCTTCTGACTTCGCATAATATTTCTTCAGGTAATTCGCCGCTTGGAATATTACTTGATAATTGATCAACATAACACTTATATCCCTTTTCTCCAAGTTTTAAAGCTAAGTTCAGAGCATAGTCCAAACCATCTATTCTTGAATAAGTAATAAAAATATCATTCCCAAAAATGAATCTATAGATGCCTGTGTTTTTATACTTGTTATCTAACTTCTCAACAATATTTAGAACTGAAGGCATATTTATAATTTTAAAATTACACCAATTTCTACTAACTTTAATTATTCTTTTGTAAATTCACGATTAATTTGGAAATCTCTTTTTAAAAAAAACGAATGAACCCACTTTCCTGAAGATTTATAATTTCTACAATCCCCTATACACCCCTCTATTCTTATATATCTCTGCTCAATAATCCTTCTGAAATGTAAATGCATCAACATCCAATCCCCTTGACTATGCTTTATCTTCAATTCACTGTCCGCAGGTATAATGCGGCCGTGATGACTTTTTCGAAATCTGAAGCTGACAATTTATTTTCCATCCCGGTTGAACACTTTCTATTCTGTTTGATCTTTGAAGTCTTGTATTATCTTTTAGTTTCATTATTAAAGGGATAGCACATGTATGTGTAATTTGGTTTAATAAATTCCTATTGTATTCCAAAAAACTTCCCCAGCGCCGTTACTAATAATTCAAATGCTTTTTTATTTATTCCGAAACTGTAATAAGGTTGAACATCATCGCTGTCAGGGTCAGATGTGCTTTTAAAATTTGCTCCGACACCAAGACTTCCGTAAACATTGAAATCATAAGTGAGCGCAAGAGCCAATACCTGAGCACTGTCGCTGAATAACTGGTTTGAAATTGCAAATGCAACTCCGAGCCGATCAAATGATAACGTCGGCTTTACAAATTCATCTCCCGATACAGGAACATTTCCAAAGCCTAATCCCACTTCAAAGACCGCAATGGAATTAGCAGTAAACGGTTTGTATAATTTATTTCCTATTATGGGAAACGGAATATATCTTAATCTGAAAATTCCCATTTTTTCGGCTGGGTCTAAGGCAACAAGCTGTCTTAATTCTTTTTTATAATTTCGGTACAGAACTTTTACAAAAGCTGTGTCATGTTTAATATCAATAATTATATCGGATTCGGTAATACTCGGTCCTGCCTGTTTGGAAATACCTGCAATGTTGTTGTTTATGTCTTTCAATAATTGTTGCTTATAAACCTTTTCAAGATCTAACCTGTCGCTTATAAGTGAAGAAAGTGTATCCTTAATTGATACGATATCCTGAATCAGCATATCGGAGAAAGAATTCTTAAAATCATTTAAAACTTTTTCAATATCCTTAAAACTTTTTTCTATGGCTTTATTCTTCATCTCAAAATTTTCTGCAAAAATTTTGAGATCTTTTATGCTATTTCCAAGACCTTGATCCGAATCTGTGATTCGTTTCAATGCCTCTAATTTCTTGTTTATCTTATCCTCATTCTCCGAATTTTTAATTCCCTCTCCAATCTCCGTTAACAAATTCTTAATCTTTGATAAATAAACAGAATCAATATTTATTTTTTCATTAATATCTTTTAATAATGATTCATTTTCGGACCTGCTTTCCGGCACTAACTTTTCCAGTTCAGTTTTAAGTTTTTCTATAATGACTTCAATTCTTTTTTTAAAATCATCTTTATTCGTTTCTATTATTTTTAATTTCTCACTAATTATTTTCTCATACCTTATCGCCTTTTCTGAATATTCCTTGATACCATCATCAATAATAAAGAAATGTGTCTCAACATCTAATCTTTGTATGGACTCACCCAGATTAAAATGAGGCAACAATACTTCCCAATATCTTCCGTCATCCATTATATTTGCATCTCTGGTATAAACCAATGAGCCGTAATATACAGTCACTTTCACCAACGTTGTAACATCCCTGAATTTAAATACAGGATAGAACCTGAGCAAATTTTCAGAATCAACTAACGGCTGCCCATCAAGAACATTGCCTACAGCATAATAACTCAAAACATTCGGGTCATCATCAGCAAAAATATTTGATTGCAAAACTAAGAAATAAAAAAATACATAAAGCAAAATTATTTTCATCATCATTTTTTATTTAGAATTTATTGGATAAATGATTTGAAATCCAAAATTAGCTTTCTGGTTTGTTTGTGTAGAGCCACCAAGAAACATTATCGGTGAATCGCTTGAATTTCCCCTGACAAAAACGCCGTATGTATGATTATTCGGATAAGAAACATTCTTTGTCGTCCCGTTTTGATTTAAATAAAAATATGATGCTCCAATAATCAGGCTTCCCGTAGTATAGGAAATGCCTCCGCCAAATTCATTCGCCTGCATTGCTTTATAGTTAGCTGCTCCGAAATAAAAGGAAAGCAATCCTGCTATCTCAAGTTTTTCAAAAGGAGCATATTTAAACTGTCCACCAATAAGTGATTTAGGAGCTTCTGTTGTATCCGCGCTGCTTAATTCTCCGTTAAGATAAAAGCCAAACAGAAAATCTTCATTAGCTTTATATGTATATTGTAATCCGCCGGCGAAATCTCCTTCTCCTTCTGATAATGCCATTCCGACATTTCCCGAGATCAAACTTTTTGATGCAGTTTCTACAAGCGACCGAACCTGAACTTCTGCAGCGTTAAGAGTATTGTTCAAAACGCCAATAGCAGTTGACATTTGTTTGTTTAGGTATTCATTCAAATAGTTTATATACTTATCTTTAAATTTTTCAATTTCCTCATCCGTTGTAAGTTTAATTGTCTGCGTAAAATCCGATTCCATCTTTTCGGAAATTCCTTTTATTAAACCTGCTGTTAAATTATTGGTTATGGTATTTGAAATTTTATTGAATAACTTATCGTCCTTGTCAACCTTAGTTTTATTATATTCATTTAAAAAGATTATTATATCATCCGGAGTTAAATTTTTATAGTAATCGGAATTTTCCAAAAGTTTGTTTAACGTGAACAGCATTGGTTTTTTGAAAATCTCGGACTTGAAAGTTTGACTAAAGGCACTGTTTAGGTACGTAGCTAAATAATCATTAAACTTTATATTTAAATTGCTTTGAAGTGTTTCTGTCAGACTTTCAAATGATTGACCTGCGGTAATGTCAATTGGAATATCAATTTTTTTAGTGATACCAAGTTTCTTCAGGAATCCGGGTTCTATTTCAAGGTTAAGTTTACTCTCACTTAACTTGACTTCCGGAGCTTTTATCTCATCAATATATTTTTTTCTCAGATCGGACAGCTGAGAATAAATAAAGTTAAGCTGAAGCCCTGGCTTTGTGGAAGCAATGTTATCCGAGAGTTTGGTCTGAAATGTTCTGAAAACTTCAGGTCTGTCTATCAGCTGATTGGTGCTTACATACGGAACAAGCGGGCTCAAGCCCTGTGAATAGATTATTATGGGTAATAGTAATGAAAAAAATAAAAATATTAAGAATTTTTTCAACATATTAATATTGTTTTAATTAGTAATTTATTACTTTTTACGCCGGTATCTGAGTATCCTCTACATAAAATTCATAATTATCTGCATTCTTTATCGCGTCATCGGGTCTGTCTATGGCAAGCTGTTCGCATGATTCGGAACCATAAACATAATCTAAAGTCCATGCCGATGCGTGGCTGTGCTCGTGAAGTAACGCAGCTGCCCTCTCTTCATCACTGCGTTCCCAGAATAAATCACATAATCCTATTTGTGTAGCTCCTTTATAAGTTACCGCCACCATTCCGGCTATACAATTTTGTCCGGTCATGTAATAATTAAACTGGGTCTGTTCCAGTCCTTCTTTGATTTTTGTAAAATTAGATTTTACTAATTGAAATCTGGAATCAGTGTGAGCACCAAACCATATGTTGTATAATTCATCGTTTGCAAAATTAAGCAAAACATTTTCACAGAAATCCAATGCTATCCTGTGAGCCCTCAAGGTAATTTCGTGCTGCTCGTCTGTTCCTCCTTCAAATGTCGGCTCTTTAACACTTTCCAAACCTCTGTCGGATTTCTTTTTTGCAAACTTATTCTTTTCTTCTTTCCTGAAATTTTCTCCGATCGTTTGTTTTTTCTTGCCTTTCTTTACTACTTCAAATACAGCTGGCGTATTCTCAATTACCGTTTTCAAGGAAGAAGGCATTTTTCTTTTTTTAAAATCATCAATTTTCATATCTACTGCAGAGAAAACCATAATATTTCTGGAATTACACTCCACGGAATATTTATTACCCGATGAAACGTTATATGCGCCACTGATCTCTATTTCATTAATTGACTTCTTTCCGTTCTTTAAAAAAAGAAATGCTTTTTTATCAGGTTTTTCTCTGTAAATAAATAATCCGTCATATTCAATTTTTTTCCCTTTACTGTTCTTTACTGTCAGACAGTCAGTCATAATTCCTTCAAGAGGAGTTCCCCATTTATAAATATAAACGTCCTGACCGGTATTATTTATTATTTCAAACTTCATTGAAATTTTCTGATGTGAATAATATTTCTTTTTGGAAACGATCTTGCATTCAATGTTTTTCATAAAATTGTAAAAATATTTTGTTTGAAAAAAGTATCATTCTAAAATTTCAATTAAACTCCCGTAAACTCTCCCCGTTAAATTATCCTACAAACTCCTGTACATCCCTCTGCTCTTAAATATCTCTGCCGAATAATCTTTCTGAAATGTAAATGCATCAACATCCAATCCTCTTGATAAAGCTTTATCTACATTTCCCTGACCGCAGTTATAAGCCGCTGTTATAGCTCGCTCGAATTCTGTTGGAGATAATTTATTTTTCCAGCCTCTGTTTTCTAAATATTTTCGTTTTTCTTCAAGGACACTTACTGCCATTTTAGCTGTCAGCATCGGGTCTTTCCATTTATCGGAATTGGTGAATTGTGGAAATGAACCTACATCTATTTGCCAGAATCCGAATCCCCGGTATCTGTTTTCGTTTTTTCTGTAATCCCCTTTCATTCTTACACAAATGTCTCCAAATGAAAATCCCTGGTTGAAATATCTTATAATCAAAAAACCGGTTTCTCTGGCAGCCATTGATGCAAGCCAGTCTTCCGTGTAAATTGTTCCGCTAACTGCCTGCCGGATCATCGGTCCTAAATTATCTTTGATCCATTTGAGCAATCCTTTTGTTCCAGTAATTTTATCTCCGGTCGGTTCATTATCCGGGTTGAATCCAAGTTCAGATGCTTTACCGATTGTACT
>Ga0138256_10005874_pt1 | contig 12999 bp, 11 predicted proteins | sample KNB2016incub_MG_FD_105486 | JGI IMG/M metagenome (GOLD analysis project Ga0138256, IMG submission 105486) | Active sludge microbial communities from wastewater in Klosterneuburg, Austria - KNB2014incub_MG | ecosystem: Engineered > WWTP > Activated sludge > Unclassified | place: Austria... | reverse complement strand
TGCGAAGGCGCTGGTAATGGAGTTCCCCGGCATCGATCAGTTGCTCGGGCAGGCCTCGCGGGCGAGCGGCGGCCTCACCGACTTCGGCACCGGTCACGAGCCGGGGCTCGCGCGGCTGGTCGACGAGATCCGTCGCCGCGTGTAGATGAGTGAATCACAGTAGTCTCGGTGAAGTCGTTCGTTCTCCTTGAACGGCGACTTCATCGCTGGAAAGACGGGCAAGATCGTCGCGCGAAGCAGAGTCTGGCTCTGCGCCGCCCATGCCGAGACCCACATGATTGGAGCCGCTGCTCCATCCGGTGAAATAAAGATATCGACATTGCGATTCCAATGTTGTTATGCTTGTTGGAGAGTTGACTGACAGTTGGGTCTCCGCTACCGCCATGGACGGGTAGGACATGGGGGGCTTGAGTATCTACTTGGCCTCAAGGCCTCCAGGGGACTAATAAATCGATTGATTTCAGATTTGTAGCCGTCCTTCAAGTTGGCCATTGCGTGGATGATTTCAGAGCAGATCACGCTCGAATCATGAATAAATGGTTGGCGCAGCACATCGAGCAGATCGAATTCCAGCCGGCCCTCGTACGGCTCAGGGCGCAACCCCGATGAATGTCAGTCAGCAAGCGGTCCTTATCACGCAGGCTCGGCGCGCTCGCGGGGTCAGCTCAGGAGCGCGCGCGATCTGCCACATGCAAAAGCGGTAAGAATACCCGCGGCCATCTGCAAATTTTTTCACCGCAACCCGGTTTGCTTCGCAACTTGAGGAGAGTGAACAGTGGCCAGATTGATAATTGACCGAAAGGCAAGTTGTGGCTAAGGAAAGGAATAGATCAGGGCCGCTATCCCCATACCGGGGCTTGGATCTCACCGAAGATGACCGAGCGTATTGCGGGAAGCTTCTGGCCGAGCTGGGAGCTGACATCATCAAAATCGAAAGACCCGGAGGGGATCCTGCTCGATGCATCGGTCCTTTCGTGGATGACATACCCGGCCCAGAGAGAAGCCTATCTTGGCAAGTGTTCAACACAAACAAGAGAAGCATCACGGCCGACATTGAAACGCATGAGGGGCGCGAATATCTGAAAGGGTTAGTTAGGACCGCAGACTTCCTTATTGAATCATTTCGTCCAGGGTACCTTCATGGATTGGGCCTGGGATACGAAGCGCTGAGCAAGATTAACCCCAGGCTCATTTTTACGTCTATTACCCCTTTCGGGCAGTCGGGACCGAATAGAAATCTTCAGGCCTCGGATTTAGTTCTTTGGGCGATGAGCGGGGCAATGATCAGTTGTGGATATGCTGATCGTGCGCCCTTGCGCCCCGCCGTACCTCAGTCATTCTTGCACGGGGCTCTACACGGGGCGGTCGGCACGGCATTCGCACTGCATGGGAGACATCTCACCTCCAGAGGTCAGCATGTGGATGTATCAATCCAGGAAGCATTGATTCGGGTACCCGTGATTGCTCCGCAGATGTGGTTGCACAAGAAATTGCTAACCCCGCGCAGTGGAGACCGCCAAGGATACCCGCCTCACCTTGCTCCATTGCTTGTCTGGCCCTGCCGTGATGGCGAGGTGATGTTCAATATTTGGGGCGGAGTGTTTGGCAGACTGGTGAGGCGCCTGGTTGATTGGATGGATGAGTCTGGCAGCGCCGGCCATTTGAAGTGGATCGATTGGGATAAGTTTGATGTCATGTCGCTATCAGCAAAGGATTTGGCGAAAAACGAAGAGGTGTTTCTTTCCTTCTTTGCGAAACACACCAAAGAGGAATTGGCAGACAAGGCACTTGAGAGGCGCTTTCCGCTTGCTCCCGTAAACACTACTGCAGAGATCTTTGTGGATAGGCAGCTCAGAGCCAGAGAATTTCTGGTGGAAACCGAGAGTTCCACTCTCGGCAGAAGCATCGTCTTGCCCGGTGCGCCATTCAAACTCAGCGAGACGCCGTGTACGGCACCAGCGGCAGCGCCGCGCATTGGCGAGCATAGCGAGGAGATTCGCTCCGAGTTGGAGTCAACTGCTTGCATCGCTGTCCTTGAGGGACAGGGAAAGTTTGAAACCAGTAATCAGGTGAAGCATCTTGCCGGCCCACTCGCGGGCGTGAAGATTCTGGATTTGTCGAGAGCGATTGCCGGGCCGTGGAGTACCGCGTACTTGGCGGATTTCGGAGCTGAGGTGATCAAAATCGAAAGTCTGGCCAATCTCGACAATGCAAGAACGACGGGACCATACAGAGACCAGCCGGGCGACATAGATGGGAGCTATTTCGGAATCATGGTGAACAGTGGAAAACGTGCCATGGCGCTGAACTTGAAGACAGAGAGAGGAAGAGAAATAGCCAGGAAACTGATCTGCTGGGCGGACGTGGTGGTCGAGAACTATGGGCCAGGCGTGATGGCACGGTGGGGGTTGGATTACAGTGAACTGTGCAAACTCAAACCGTCGATCATCATGCTAAGTTCCAGCAGTCAGGGTCAGACAGGCCCGTTGGCCGATCTGATTGGATTCGGTACTGAGCTCCAGGGTCGGAGCGGCTTCACCTATCTCACCGGCTGGCCAGACAGAGCATCGGTGCCGCCATCCTCAGCCTACCCGGACGTCATTGCCCCTTGGTTTGGCGCGCTGGGCATTCTGGCCACCCTCGATCACCGGAATAGAACTGGGCAAGGTCAATACATCGATCTGTCCCAGCATGAAACCAGCGTAACGTTCTTATCGGTGCCTTTAACGGACTATTCAGTTAATGGCCGCATTTGGGAAAAGCAGGGCAATCGAACTCCAGACGCAGCTCCGCATGGAGCCTATCCCTGCCGGGGCGATGACCGCTGGTGCGCAATTGCCGTACTCACGGATCAGCATTGGAACAGCTTTCGGCGGGCGTTGGGCAACCCCGCGTGGACGCACGATCAGCGCTTCAGCACGTTGGATGGGCGAAAAGCAAACGAGGATGAATTGGATGACTTGATAGCAGGTTGGACCAGGGCGCATTCCGCAGATGAAGTCATGTCTCTGCTTCAGCATGCGGGTGTGCCAGCAGGCGTCGTGCAAACAGCGGAAGATCTCGTGGACAAAGACTCGCACGTGAGAGCGCGCGATTTCTTCATTCTCTTCGACAAGCCCGGATTCGGCGAGTGTTTGCACTATGCGTGGCCTGTGAAGCTATCGCACACGCCGCAACAGCCGAAATGCGGACCTCTATATAACGAGCATACAGACTACGTTTGTCGCGAGATTCTGAGAATGGCCGACAATGAGATTCTTCAACTGATGGAAGATGGCGTGCTGAGATAGTCATCGACGCACTCTGAGCTGGTCTGTTGAAAATGCAGCACGTTAATGACTGCCGAGAGCAGCGCCACAGGTGAAAGGTATAAGGATGATTCAGATTGCGATTGGCCTCTATGGCCTGCAACAGTGGTTCGGTGGCGACTTCGCCCCGGCCGTGGAGCTCGCGCGCAGCGCGGACGAGGCGGGCATCGATCAGGTGAACATCACCGATCACGTCGTGATGGGCGAGAATCTAGACAAGTATCCTTACGGTCGGTTTCCTTCCGGGCTCGACTTCCCATGGTTCGAGCCGCTCATCGTGCTCGCGGCGATCGCCGGGGCGACCCGGCGGATCCGGCTCGCGACTGGCGTACTGATTGCGCCGCTACGTCCGGCCGTGCTGCTCGCCAAGCAACTCGCGACGCTCGATGTGATGTCGCGCGGACGCGTGACGATCGGCCTCGGCCTCGGGTGGCAAAGAGAGGAGTACGACGCCGCGGGCGTGCCTTGGGAGGGCCGCTATGCGCGTCTCGAGGAGCAGATCCGCGTCTGCAAGCTCCTCTGGAGCGAGGCCCCTGCGAGCTTCTCGGGTCGCACAGTGAGCTTCGAGCGTATCCATGCGTGGCCGCGTCCGGTGCAGACGGGCGGCGTGCCGATCTGGCTCGGTCTCGCGCCGAGCGAGCGCAACATCGAGCGCATCGCGCAATTCGGCGACGGCTGGATTCCGATGGAACGGCGCCCGGAGCAACTCGCAAACCATATTGCGGCGCTGCGCAAGGCCTTCATCGCACGCGGGCGCGATCCAAACGATCTCGCGGTGCGCGTCGTGCTCCCGCCTGTACCTGGAAGCGACGGGATGCCGAGTCTTGAGGCGACGCTTGCTGTTGTGCCCACACTCGCCCGCGCGGGCGTCACCATGTTTGAGGTGTCGCCGCGTGTCTTTTGCCGCGGCCCACTGGAATTCGAAGCCTTCTGTAAGCGGGTCGTCGCTGCGAAGCGGGAGGCTTGAACGTGAGTGCCTTGCCGCGGCTGGAAGATGAGTGGGCGCTGCGTCGTCTGGTGCTGCTGTATGCGCACGCCGTGGATCGCAATCAACCAGATCTGCTTGTCTCTCTTTTTACCGAGGGTGCGGTCGTGGAAGGTCCGAACTTCCAGATCGCGGGCCGGCAACAAATCCGCGCGGTGCCGGGGAAGCTGGCCTTGAAGTACCGCGGGACGATGCACTGCGTATTCAACCATACCACGGATATCGCGGGCGACACGGCGCAGGGCGAGACTTACTGCATCGCCTATCACGGCATCGAAAGCGGCGACGGGCAATCGATGACACTCAATTTGGCGATTCGTTACCAGGATCGGTACATGCGGTTGGGTCGCGAATGGCGCTTTGCGCATCGACAACTGGTGGTGCAATGGAGATCGACGACGAAAGTGGAGTCCCTGCCAAGACCTGAGGAATTCGATAGGCGGATAGGTCAATACTTGACCCCGCCGCGCCATGAGATATAGAGTATCGATATGGCAATAAGTTTTTCGCCCACTGCCGCAGATCCTCATTGACATGCGTTTTACCCACACTAATCCGAGCAGGATTAGAGCAGCGAAGAGCGTCCGACAGAGTCTCTGCACCACGATTGCGCTCTGTGTTGCCGGCGCGAGCGTTGCGCAAGTGGGCGCGCCGACGGCCGCGATCGATCCCGACGGCACGCTGCACGTGCAGGGGTTCGTCGCGCCCTTTTCTAGCTTCGCCAGTGCCGAGGCCAGGCAGCAATTCATCCGGACGCATCAGCCGGGCCGCACCTCGGCGGCGATGGCCGGCGTCGATCACGGCGACATCAATCAGCTGCGCAAGTTGATAGATGCCGCGGCGGGGCCGAAGATCGAACACGCTAAGGCGCTGTATCCGGTCAAGGTCGAGTCTTGGTCCGTGGGCGATGTCTATACCGACGTTGTCAGCCCCGCAGACGGCGTGCCAAAAAAGAATAAGGCCCGCGTGCTGATCAATCTGCATGGCGGAGGCTTCGCCTTCGGCGCGCGCACCAGCGGCCTGATGGAATCCATCCCGATCGCCAGCGTCTCGCGTATGAAGATCGTGACTATCGATTATCGACAGGGGCCGGAAAATCATTTCCCCGCCGCCAGCGAAGATGTCGCGACCGTCTATCGGGAACTGTTGAAACAGTACAAGCCCGAGAATATCGGCATTTACGGTTGTTCCGCCGGCGGCATGCTGACCGGCGAATCGCTGGTCTGGTTCCAGACGCACCAGCTTCCCCGTCCCGGCGCGGCTGGCATCTTTGGCTCGGGCGCGGGTTCTTCGATGGAAGGCGACTCTCTGTATTTTGCCGCCGCCATGAACGGGCAGAAACCGCCCGCGCCGCCGGCGTCCGACGCGGCCCCGACCAATCCGATGGCCTATTTTGAACATGCAGATCTGAAGGACCCGCTCGTGGCGCCATTCAACTCACCGACGATGATGGCGAAATTTCCGCCGACCTTGGTCGTCACGGCGACCCGCGACATCTCCATGAGTCCAGCGATCAGCACGCATCAGCGATTGGTCAGGCTGGGCGTCGATGCCAAGCTGCATGTTTGGGACGGCTTGCAGCATTGCTTCTTCGACGAGATCGACCTTCCAGAGTCGAAGGAATATTTCAACGTCGTGGCGAAGTTCTTCGATAAACATTTGGAGAAGACGGGGCGATGACGCGTGTCAAGATCGGCACCATCAACGACAGCAGCGGTTTCGACGCCTGTCTCGCCGAGTCGGCAGGTAGCGGAAAAGTTCCCGCCATTATCTTCATCCAGGAAATTCGCAGCGTGAACGCGAATATCCAGAGTATCCGGGCGATCTGCGACGACAGCATCGCAATCCGCTTACGTTCAGGCGCTATGTATTCGATCAGCTACGGACTCGGCGAATCACCAATGGGCATTTTACCGGGGGGGATCAGATTATGAGTTTATCGAACGTCACGTGGAAGTTGTCGTTGGGAGTTGCGGCCTTGGCAATCGCCGCGCACGCCGGGTTGGCTTCTGGCCAAGACGCCGGCGCCACGAAGGCTGGGGCTCTGGAGGAGGTCGTCGTCACAGCTCAGAAGCGCGAGCAGAATGTGCAGGACGTTCCGATATTCGTCTCGGTGATTTCCTCTGAAAAACTCGCCTCGTCGAATATTATGAATTTCAATGAATTAAGCAAAGTTGTACCAGGCATAATTATCGACGGACCCATCGATGGGTTCGGTTCTACGATACGCATAAGAGGAATCGGAGTGCAAAGATACATCGAAGGAATCAGGCCTTCCATCGGTGTGTTTGTAGATGGCGTTCCTTACGGTCGAATCGACAACGCATTTACGAATTTCTTGGATATCGACAGCGTGGAAGTGCTCAAGGGCCCCCAAGCTACGCTGTTCGGCAAGGAAGTATCGTCGGGTGCCATAGTCATCCGTACGAAGAAGCCTGATACCGCGGCACTACAGGGCGATCTGGAAGCCAACCTCGGTAATTTTGGTTTGCAGGAATACCGGGGCGCGATCAATGTTCCGATAGGGAGCGCTACCGCAGCGAGGTTCAGCGGATATTGGACCACCAGAGATGGTCAAATCGAAAATATCGTTACCGGGAAGAAAGGCGAAATGGAGACGCGGGGCGCCCGAGTGAGCCTTCTGAGAAAAATAACCAACGATGTAGAAGCCACTCTTACGTTCGAGCGACATGAAGCTCAAGCCAGAAACGCGCTTCAAGAAGTAGCGGCCTACGGCAGGAACACATTAGGCTTTGCAGCTGCGACCGGTGTGACGCTACTTCCAGCGAACGCATTCGATCGAAAGGTTCAAGCAGCTAGTGGTCAGGGGCGCGATCAAACGTTCGAGAATGCCGCACTTGACGTGTCCTGGAAGATCAACGATGCATGGACCTTTAAGTCAGTTACGGGGTACCAGGATTTTGTCAGGCATGGCGACAAAGGCGGCTATCCCGGAGGTGGCGTTGACAGGACAAATGGTTTATTCGGCGCTTTCACGTACATTGTCTATACGGGGGACAAGGTGCTGAGCCAGGAGCTCAACTTTACCTATGAAGGCGATTCATTATCGTCGGTGTTAGGCGTGTACTACGAAGATGGTAAATGGCCCACTCGTACCGATATGTTGATAAATACATCACCGACCATCCGCACGCCGCTCCTCTCGTATGGAGATCGAACCAGTAATGATTTCGGAATTTACGCCCACAACATCTACAAATTCAATGACCGGTGGACGTTGACGGCTGGATTGCGCTATTCAGAGGTCAAGAAGGACGACGTTATTATCAATGTGTCTAGAGGTGGGTTTTACGGCACTGCTCCGTTGCCCGCCATTTTGCCGCATCAAAAAGATAGCTGGTCGGCAGTAAGCGGCACGGCGAAGCTCTCATATCGAATGAACGAGGATATCAACATATACGGCGGGTACGACCGAGGCTTCAAGGCGGGCGCCCACAATCTCAGCAGTGCGATCGTGCCGCCGCCGGTAGAGGAGGAAATCGTTGATAGCTTTGAGGTGGGTGTGAAGGGTCTGGTCTTTGGGCGCAGCCTCAGATGGGCACTCAGTTTGTTCGATCAGAAATATTCCGACTTCCAGGTCACTAGTCCCTCGCTTCTCGGCTCAACGAGCTTGATACAAAACGCAGCTTCCGTCGACATATCGGGCGTAGAGGCGGAAGCTACATGGATGGTCAACGACAACTTCACTCTGAATGGAGCGCTCGCTTACATCGACTCGAAATACGGCGACTTCAAGGTCGCGCCGTGTACGGATCTCCAGAAGAGCGTCACGCCTACTAATTGTACGCAAGATCTTTCGGGTAAACGCGTCGATGGCAATCCTCCGCTGACGTGGAATCTTGGCGCTCAATACAAGTCAGCGCTCTCTGGCTCGAGGCTCGCTTTGTATCTTCGCGGAGAGCTTGTATATAGAGATGAGATGCAAGGAACAGTCGCGCAGGATCTGAGAACCGTCGTGAATGACTACACTTTGATAAATGCCAGCGTGGGCCTTTTAGCTGCTGATGGAGCATGGGACCTGTCGCTCTGGGGGAAAAACCTCAACGACGAGAATTACGTATCGTACTATGACCTTGCCTTGGACGGGGCCTTTGGCCTACTCGCCGAACTGGGTGACAGCCGTACCTATGGCATAAACCTGAAGTATAAATTTTAATCGGTGAGTTTCTGGGCGGAGGACGCTTCCTGGATCCTCCGCATCGCTTTCGTGTTCGCGTAACGCGGTGTTGCTTAAGTGGCCGTGCCAACCGGCCGCCGCTTATAGCCACAAGGACATAGGAGTAGACGGTTATGATCAAAGAATATGTGCCTGCCTTTCCGGCGCGCCTCCTGGATATGTACCGAAAGAGGACGCCGAAGTCTCGCGTCGAGTTCCACCGTACGGCTGAAATCCTTCCCGGGGGCAGTCCAGGGGGCTTGGGGTGCGATGCCACCGTGGGTTACCAAGTTTACATCGAGCGTGCGGAGGGCTGTCACTTATGGGACATGGACGGCAACCGCTATCTCGACATGTTCTGCGGCGACTGGCTGCAGACTTTGGGCCATGGCAATCCCAAGGTGAAGGCGGCGATTACGGCGCAACTGGAAAAAGGTACCACCTTCGGCTGTTTCCCTGCCAACCTCGGCTACGAGCTGGCCAGCTTGATCCGCGAGCGCATACCGTCGATAGAAATGATGCGCTTTGCCACCTCGGGCACCGAGGCTAACCTGAACGCTGTACGACTGGCGCGCGCATTTACCAAGCGCGGCAAGATTGCCAAGTTTCACGGCGCTTATCACGGTTCGGCCGACATTACTCTGATGAGCAATATTATCAACGGTCCCAATATCGTTCCGCCCGGCATGTTTCCTGGAACAGAACGCGGGGTCGTGCTGTTGCCGCCGAATGATATTGGTGCCTGCAAAAAAACTATCGAGCAAGAAAAGGACGATTTGGCGGCCATCCTTTTCGAACCGATCATGGGCTGCATGGGCTTTGTCCCCCTTACGCATGAGTTTGTCCGTTTCCTGCGCGAGATCAGCAGTAAGCACGGCATCGTGTTGATTTGCGACGAAGTGGTGACCATGCCGCTCGATGTGGGCGGAGCGCAGGGATACTATGGAATCAAGCCGGACCTGACCACATTCGGCAAGGCGATCGGCGGCGGCCTCCCCCTGGCTGCCTATGGAGGGCGACGCGACATCATCGGGTTGCTGGACGATCAGCAACACAACGGCAGGGCTCCGATAACGATCGCATCTACCATGGGGGGGATGCCGATTTGTCTGGCGGCCGGCATCGCGGCGGTAAAGCAATTCACGCCTCAGATGCATCGTCATCTGCACATGCTCGGCGATCGAGCTCGGAGCGGCCTCGCAGCCTTGGCGAAAAAGCACAACGTGCCGTTGCAGGTGACTGGGGTGGGCCAGTTCTCCGGCCTTCATTGGGCTCCGACCAAGGTCGTAGATTTTCCGTCTTACACCACCAGCGACTACTCTAAAATGATGGCATTCTGGACCGCCATGGCTGCGCGAGGGTTCGTGGGAGCTGGGCTCGGAACTTTCTTGGTGAGCGCACCGATGACAAGTGCCGATATCGATGAATTTGTGGTTGCGGCGGAACAGGCGCTGTACGACTGCGAATTCGTCAATTGACTCAAGACCGGTAGACGCCAGGACAAGGGGACAGGAGAAGCGTCAGGCCATGGCAACCGCTCCACTTCCTGCGAACGCGGTACGCGTTGTTCCCGAGGACAAAGTAGTTTGGGGCATGCAGCTGCCCATTCAGAGCCAGTCAAACCTCTACGTTTCCGAGTGGGAGAAGACAGCCACTGTAGACGATCTGGCAGCAATTGCAGTTGGTGCTGATGATGCCGGATGCTTCTATATCGGGGTCTGCGATCATACGGCCATCCCTGCGCGGCTTGTCGGAGCCATGGGGTCTGTTTGGTATGACACCATCGCTACTCTGGGATGGCTGGCTGCCCTCACGAGCCGTACGAAGTTGCTTTCGCATGTCTTGACGCTTTCCCAGCGCCATCCATTGCGCGCCGCCAAAGAGTTCACCACCGTTGACAGGCTTTCCCGAGGTCGCCTTATTGCAGGCATCGGGGCGGGGCATGTCAAGGAGGAGTTTGATCACTTGAGCGGCCCAGATAGCTTTGAGAAAAGAGGAAGCGACGCGGACGAGGCTATCTCGGTGCTGGCGATGTGCCTAAGCGAAGAGGCCCCCACCCACCATGGTCAGCGCTGGCAGTTCTCAGGCATGCATGTCGGCCCCGGTGCGGTTCAAAGGCCAAGGCCGCCGTTGTGGATCGGAGGCTCCAGCGCTCGGGCATTGCGCCGCGCCGCGGCCTATGGGGATGGATGGCTGCCTCAGGGAACGCCGAGAGAACATCTTCCGAGGCAGATTGCGCAACTCAAAGAGATGCGTCAGGACTTAAGGAATGGAGCGTCGCTGGATATCGGCACCATCGCGGAGCCGCTTTACGTAACTGCTTCGAACGACCAGGATCCAGGATGGGAGGTGCCAGGTAATGTCCTGGTGGGAGGGCCCGAACAGATTGCCGAATCGCTTGGCGAACTGGTTGACATGGGGGTCAATCATCTTCAGATACATTTCCGGGTCCGCTCTTCCCAAGAGTTCATAGAACAGACCCATCGCTTTGGCGAGTTGGTGGCGCCGCTCTTGAACTGAGGGTCTCCCGGAAATCCAGTGAGTAGTTTCAGGGCTTGGGCAAAGATTTGAATCTGCATTTCAAGGGGTTTGCACGTGCTCATGAAGTTTTCGCGCAAAGCAGGGGCTTTTGATGATCTGAAACGGGAGTGGAAATGAAACGGCTTTCAGGAAAGGTCGCTCTCGTCACCGGCGCTGGTCAGGGCGTCGGTCTCGGCATCGCGCTCGCGCTTGCCGCAGAAGGAGCACAACTTGCGCTTGCCGGACGCACCCTGTCGAAAGTCGAAAGCGCTCGGCGGCAGATTGAGGCGCTCGGCGGTGAGGCGCTCGCCATCGAATGCAACGTCACAAGCCCTCAGGCCCTCGCTGCCTGCGTGCATGCCGTCGTTCAGCGTTTCGGCGGGATCAATATCCTTGTGAACAATGCGCAGGAAGTTCCCCTCGGCACTCTTGAGGAAGTTACCGACGAAGCATTCGAGGCGGGATGGGAATCTGGGCCGCTCGCGACCTTCCGGCTAATGAAGCTCTGTCACCCTTGGCTCAAGGGCGGCGGCAACATAGTTAATCTCGCCACGGCCGCGGGCTTTCGCTGGGATTCGAGCGGCCGCAGCGCCTACGGCGCGGTCAAGGAAGCGATCCGCCAGCTTACGCGTGGGGCTGCTTGTGAGTGGGCCAAGGACGGTATTCGTACCAACGTCATACTGCCGCTCGCCGAATCCGAAGCGCTCAGGAGCTGGGCGGAGGCTCGCCCAAACGAGGCAGCCGCCAATTTCGCCTCCATCCCGATGGGCCGCGTTGGCCATTGCCAGGATGATATCGGTCGCTTCGTCGCGACGCTCTGCAGCGAGGACTGTCGCTACGTGAACGGTCAGAGTATCGCGCTCGATGGCGGACGGGCTTACCTCGGCTGAGAGCCCACGCGCGCGATCGCGCGGCCCCCGCAGGGTAGGCCACTTATGATGATCGTCTGGGCAAGATCAGCTCCACTTTCCATTACTTTGAACGGTGACGGAACGGCAGCATGCAGTCAGCTTCTTCACGTACATCTGAATCTCTTCCGTACTCAGCTCTTCGCCGAAGCCACTCAAGTAGATTGCGTAAGCTACTACGCCATGTCGATTGAAGATCGGTGCTGATAACAATCGAACTTTATACCGCTTTCCGCTCCTGGGACGGACAAGATAGTGGGCATCAATGTCGAGTTTGCCTATAAGCTTGGTCATCATTGCCCGATCTCTCGGTGACGAATTGGAGAACGATATCTCCCGCGCCGCCTCCCCAAGCTCAATTGACACGGCATTTTCTACGTATACCGCATAGCCTCGATTCTTAATGGTGGCTAGAAGTTCGTGATACTTGTCTCTTTCACTCTTCGTTACTGTGCGGGGAGACTTCTTCAGCCAGGCTTCCACCTGGCCACTGTTCGACCAAGCCATGAAAACTGCACCCAATGGTGGAATCAACGGCACATGCTGACCCACTTGTATGATCGGTGCCGAAAAGTCGAATTTTCCGTAGTGCGCCAGCCCGACCATGTCTTTGCCCAGTCGTGCTGAAACCACCACTTCGAGATTTGTCTCCGCGGATAGCTTGGCGGCTTCTGCTCTCGCAATGCCGATTGCGGGGTGGCGCTCTTGGGCCGCCTGTCCCGCTGCAATCAGTGCGGGTCCCAGAGTGTATGTCTTGTGAGTCGGATGCCTCACGAGGTAGCCATTCTCGGTAAGCGTGTTGAGTATTGCATGGCACGACGCAATATTGATCTCAAGACGCTGAACGAATTCCGAAAGGGTGAATTCGTGTCCCGGCTGATTGGTAATAAAGTTGAGAATGTCTATCGCACGTGTTGCTGCCAGGGCAGGCCTTGCCATAAATGTCCTCTTACGCTTAAGCAGCGATTGTCAAGTTAGGTATCATGCCCTTTCTATTACACACATCTCGAGCAGTTTTTGCTGACTTTTGACGTTCCCGAAGAAAGCGCTGGACACAGACGCTTGCGTTGCATAGTCTTGCCTTCGTCGCGATGTGCGGCG
>Ga0138256_10005873_pt1 | contig 12999 bp, 12 predicted proteins | sample KNB2016incub_MG_FD_105486 | JGI IMG/M metagenome (GOLD analysis project Ga0138256, IMG submission 105486) | Active sludge microbial communities from wastewater in Klosterneuburg, Austria - KNB2014incub_MG | ecosystem: Engineered > WWTP > Activated sludge > Unclassified | place: Austria... | reverse complement strand
GTGAAATCTCTGGTCATCCTGATTTCAGGCAGGGGCAGCAACATGCAAGCCTTGCTGGAAGCCTCATTACCTGCCTATACCGCTGTCGTAATCAGCAATAATCCGGCGGCGGCAGGATTGGTATATGCCCGGTCGCGCGGCATTTCTACGTATACAATTGATCATCGGGATTTTTCAAACCGAGAGGCGTTTGATCTTGCGCTGGCGGATCAAATTGATCGTTGCCAGCCCGATTTGGTTGCTTTAGCGGGCTTCATGCGCATTTTGTCTGATCAGTTCGTGCATCGTTATCACGGCCGGTTAATCAATATTCATCCTTCCCTGCTGCCTGCTTTTCCCGGACTGGATACCCATGAGCGCGCATTGCGCGAGGGAACCCGAATTCACGGTTGTACGGTTCATTTTGTTACGCCACAGCTCGATCATGGTCCGATTATTGTTCAGGCAGCCGTACCCGTACTCCAGAATGATACTGCGCAAATGCTGGCGGACAGGGTGTTGCGTCAGGAACATCTGATTTATCCTCAAGCGGTGTGCTGGTTTCTGCAGGATCGTTTGCGAATCATCGATAGCCATGTCGTGGTCAGCGGGACCGGGTGCGAACCTCATGAAGTACTATTGTCACCTTGCGTAGAGTCATAACCATATGAAATTATTGCTACTTATTTTATTGTTCTGGCTGACTGGCGCAGCCCATGGCGTGGATCTGCCAACTCAATTTGAACTGGAATATACCCTGAGGGGAAATATCGGGAGTGGCAAAGCCAGCCATAAATTTGCCATCGGGCAACAACAGGATATCCGTCACTATCAGATAAAAAGTGAAGTCAGGGCAAGCGGATTACTCAGCCTGCTCAAGACCGGCAGCATTGTATTGCATAGCACCGGCATCATTCATCAGGAAAATCTGCAACCTGGACTTTTTACTGACCAGCGCGGAGACAAACCGGTGCGCGAGGTCACGTTCGACTGGCAACAGCAGCGCATCGTCTATCGGCGCAAAGGCAGGGAAATGGTAGAACATCTGCCGAATGATACTCAGGATAAGCTGAGTTTCATGTATCACTTCATGTTTGCCGGTATTCCGCAGACAACACTCTTCATTCATGAAACAGATCATCGTCGCTTGCAATCTGCCCGTTATACTGTCAGCGAGGAAGCCCTTATCACTCCCATAGGTAAATTCGCAACGATCGTGCTGACCAGACAATCCACACCAGAAGACCCTCATCCTAAAAAACTTTGGCTTGCCAAGGACTATTTTCTATTACCGCTACGGATCATTTCTATGGAAAGTGGTGGTATTGAAGTTGACCAATTGATTTCTGCCATCCGATACAATCCAGATGGTCGCATGCAACAACTGGTGACCCATGCCGCTGACCACTGAGCAACTTAGTCTGCTGATCGCAGGCACGCGCAAGGTATTGCCGCTTCAGGCACCCGCTGATGTTCTGCTTAGTCAGTACTTTCGTGACCATCCACAACTGGGGCAAAATGACCGTGCCGCTATAGCGGAAACGGTATTTGGGGTGCTGCGTCACCGTTTTTTCCTGGAAAGTCAGTTCGAGAAAGCGACTGCACGCGAAATGGTCATTGCTTATCTGGCAAGATTTCAGGGCGTCAATTTGCGTGAGATACAACCACTTATTCGTGAAGTGGAGGCGAAATGGATCCCTCGCATCAAAGCCGTATCACTAGATACGTTATCCTTACCCATACAGGCGGAATTGCCATCATGGCTGGTCGAGAAGCTGCAAGTCTTCATGACAGATGATGAAATTCTGAATCTGGGAAAAACGTTACAACAATCCGCCCCCCTGGATATTCGAGTAAACACGATGCTGGCAAAACGCGAAACTGTGTTGACCGAATTGGCGCAAGCAGGAATGGATGCTCACCCGACTCCCTATTCTCCCGTTGGCATTCGTTTGCCTGGTAAGCCCACAATCAACCGCCATCCTTTATTCCTGGAAGGCAAGATTGAGGTACAGGATGAGGGTAGCCAGTTGTTGGGTTATCTGCTCGCACCCAAACGGGGTGAAATGGTGGTAGATTTCTGTGCAGGTGCGGGTGGAAAAACCCTGCTACTCGGTGCATTAATGCACTCCCATGGACGCCTTTACGCTTTCGATATTTCCGAAAAACGTCTTGGGAATTTCAAGCCGCGCCTGAAACGTTCTGGTTTATCCAATGTTTACCCACAGCGGATTGACAGTGAGCGTGATATGAAACTCAAACGACTGGCCGGGAAAATTGACCGGGTACTGGTTGATGTCCCCTGTAGCGGGCTGGGAACCTTGCGTCGTAATCCGGATTTGAAGTGGCGGCAAACACCTGACAGTATTAGCGAACTCAAAATCAAGCAAGAATCTATTCTCAATGCTGCAGCCAAACTGCTTAAATCCGGTGGACGACTGGTTTACGCGACCTGTAGTTTGCTACCGGAGGAAAATCAACAGATTATCGAGCAGTTTCTCGCAGCACATCCCGACTTTGCACTACTGGATTGTGGTCACCTGCTCGCTCAGCAGCAAATCCCGCTAACTAATGTGGGAACATTCCTGCAACTATCCCCCCTTCATCACCATACCGATGGCTTCTTTGCCGCAGTAATCGAGCGCACATCCGATCAAAATAAGGCACCTGAAAAAGCAGTCTGATCCATAAATTGCTAAACTCGGGTGAATACTTGCCGTTAATGAGAATTCATTATCTCTCGTTGTCTGTGAGTCAACAACATGGCATTGAAAAACAGCATAAAAGAATTTGCAGATTTTCTGGGTGACCAGGAATCTATTCTTGATCATTCCTATCCAAGGATAGCGGAAAAAATAGAACTGCTATGGCGTCACAATGAAGTTTATCTGTATCTTGACCAGATGATGGTCGTTGAGAAAGGACGCGAGCGTAGCGGTTTCCCGCTTGAAGTCATGAAGGAATTTCAGGTATTACGCGAAATTCATGCCCGTTTATATGGTGAAGCTACCGTGAACAACATGGGTAGCAAACCGATCTGGCGTGGCTAGGCGCCTGTGGCCGGTTTGCTACCCAATAGCCGAGAAACAAGGAGACAGCACCTCTATAGCAACTGTCACCGACGGCTATCTTATTGATTCAGCGTGGCTGGTTTTTTTCTTTACCTCTTTTTTAATCGGCCTGTCTGCGCAGAAAAGCGGGAATATCCATCGGGTCCATGCCTGATTGCTGCATGGCAGCCACAACGGCGTTACCTCTTCTGCCCGTGCGCATCACGGCGGGTTCATCTATATTGTGTGACATATCCCGATCATCAGTACCAGTACGGGCATTAATCACTTTCAACGGTCTTTGTGCTTGTTGCGATACGCTACCCAGACCGGTTGCAACCAGTGTCACCCGCAAGCTTTCTCCCATATCTTCATCAATAACTGTACCAACAATGACGGTTGCATCTTCAGCGGTCAGTTTTTTGATGGTATCCATCACTTCCTGTACCTCGCGCATTTTCATCGTTGAGCTGGCAGTAATATTGACCAACACACCCCGTGCACCCGTCAGCGCAATATCCTCAAGCAACGGGCTGGCAACTGCCTGTTCTGCTGCCATGCGTGCACGATCAACCCCACTGGAAACTGCGGAACCCATCATGGCCATACCCATTTCCGACATGACCGTTTTAACGTCAGCAAAATCCACGTTAACATGCCCTGGGCAGTTGATCACTTCGGCAATGCCGGCGACGGCGCCATAAAGTACGTCATTTGCCGCCCTGAAAGCATCCAGCATGCTGATATCATTGCCAAGCACATTCATCAGCTTGTCATTGGGGATAACGATCAGAGAGTCGACATACTGGGCAAGTGCTTCCATTCCAAGCTGCGCAGCTTTCAGACGTTTGCCCTCAAACGAAAAAGGCTTGCTGACAACGGCAACGGTCAGAATGCCCATATCCTTGGCAATTTGTGCCACGATTGGTGCGGCTCCTGTGCCAGTGCCGCCGCCCATGCCCGCAGTAATGAACAACATATCTGCACCCTGAATCATTTCGGCGATGCGATCCCGGTCTTCCAGCGCGGCCTCCTTACCGACTTCTGGATTGGCACCCGCACCCAATCCGCGAGTGACATTGGCGCCAAGCTGGAGCAGGGTTGGCGCCTGATTGCCTTTCAGTGCCTGCGCATCAGTATTCAGGCAAATAAATTCAACCCCTTTCGTTTCATTACGAATCATGTGATCGACTGCATTGCCACCACACCCCCCTACGCCAATGACTTTAATAATGGCTTCCTGAGACTCGGTATTGGTAATTTCAAACATGGCATTACTCCTTTTTGATCAAAATTTAAGACAGACAACTAACTGGTGACACACAACATTAACTTCGTTAAAAATTTTCCTGAAACCATCCTTTCATTCTTGCCAGCACCTGTTTGGCTGAATTATCTTTCAATCTGGTTTTATGGTGACGCAGATGCTCCTCGGCGCCCACCATTACCAAGCCAATTGCAGTTGAATACCGGGGTGTTTGGATAACTTCTTCAAGATTTCCTTTGTACATGGGCAGCCCCAGGCGTACCGGCATATGAAAAATCTCCTCGCCCAATTCGACCATGCCTTGCATTGAGCTGCTACCTCCGGTAATCACAATCCCGGAGGAGAGCAATTGCTCAAATCCGCTTCTGCGCAGCTCAGCCTGGATCAGGAGATAAAGCTCTTCCACCCTTGGCTCGATGACTTCGGCCAGAGTTTGTCTGGAGAGTGCGCGGGTACCACGATTGCCTACATCAGGCACCTCCAGCATTTCATGGATATCCGCCAGTGCACGCAGCGCACTGCCATAACGGCACTTGATATCTTCTGCATTTTTGGTGGGCGTGCGCAATGCCATCGCAATATCGTTGGTAATCTGGTCGCCAGCAACCGGGATGACAGCGGTGTGCCGGATTGCGCCGTCGGTAAATACCGCAATATCTGTCGTGCCGCCTCCAATGTCGACCAGACACACACCCAGATCTTTTTCATCATCGGACAAAACCGCTCTTGCGGAGGCCAGCGGTTGTAACACCAGATCTCGAACACCGATATCGCAACGATGGATACATTTAGCGATATTCTGTGCGGCAGAAACTGCACCAGTAACAATATGTACTTTGACTTCCAGACGGATGCCGCTCATGCCTACCGGCTCACGAACATCTTCCTGACCATCAACGATATATTCCTGATTGAGAATGTGTAAGATCTGCTGATCGGCGGGAATATTGACTGCTTTTGCGGTTTCCATGACTTTTTCGACATCGGCCTGCGTCACTTCTCTGTCTTTGATCGCCACCATGCCGTGCGAGTTGAAACTTCTGATATGGTTACCTGCAATGCCAGCGTACACCTCACTAACGTGGCACCCGGCCATGAGCTCGACTTCTTCAAGTGCTCGCCGGATGGCATCGACCGTGGTTTCGATATTAACAACCACCCCCTTTTTGAGGCCGCGCGATGGGTGGCTGCCCAATCCAATGACTTCGAATCCTCCCTCAGGCATCAACTCAGCAACGATCGCCACAATTTTGGACGTTCCGATATCGAGACCGACGAACATTTGTCTGGTTTCCCCGGCTTTACTCATTTTTAAAATCCTCCCTGACTAGTCACTTCCCTGCCTGGCCAAATAAACGTCGCCGGGTTAGGACTGGCTGAACCAGACAGCTTGCCGATGGCAAATCCGTCGGGATAGCGCAAATCCACATAGAACGGCAAACCATCCTGATCAAACCCATGCTTATGCTGATGCATAACGGAAATATAGCGCTGCAGGCGTGACTTGATCTCTTTACGTCCCAGTTTCAGCCAGGCACCGCTGTCCAGACGGATATGCCAGGAATGCCTGGGTGTCAGCACCACTTCCACTACATTTTGTTCAATTGTTTGCAATATTTTCCTGAAAACCCTGTAGTTGCGGGAGATTAACGAACTACTCTCGAAATCAGCGGCAATAAACACAGGCATGGAACTCTCCTGGACGCTCGCATGAAATACTTCCCCATGTGTATTGACCAACGCGGTATTTCCCCAGTACGCCAGCGGAACATGTTCTTCGAGCAAAATATGCAGAGCCGGCGGCCACTGGCGCGAAATGGTGGCTGATCGTATCCATGGGAGATCAATTAACGCTGTCTGCAAGGCATGCAGATCAATAGTCATGAAATTTCCGCTTGTAGAATTTTTAATAACCAGCTCCAGCTGATTACGTGAAACATTAAGTGGTGTTCCCTGCTTGACCCGCAAATGATCCACACTTTCGATCCGAATTTCCCGGAGAGAAAAAAACGGTAATGCTAACACTCTAACGCCAATTGCATAAATCGTAATTAACAGCACACCTGTCAATAGTGTATTAGCCAATAAATTCAGAGTCTGATGATCATTCCACATGATGTTTTTATTTCCCAGGCTGTCCAGCCAATTTGAGTATTTTAATGACGAGTTCATCAAATGAAATATTAGCTGCCTTTGCTGCCATGGGAACCAGGCTGTGATCGGTCATGCCCGGTGACGTATTGGCTTCCAGCAAAAAAGGGCGCTCATCCTTATCCAGCATCACATCGATCCTGCTCCAGCCCGAGCACCCCAGTATCCGGTGAGCATGAAGGGCAATCGACTGAATCTGGCTCGTTAATTCATCTGATAGCCCGCTTGGGCAGGTGTAGCGGGTTTTTTCCGAACAGTACTTGGCGTGATAATCATAGAGCGTATCTGCAACATCAATGCGCACGAGAGGTAAAGGCGCATCGCCCAGAATGGCAGCAGTCAATTCGATGCCATCGATAAACTGTTCAGCCATCACCAATTCATCGCAGCTGGCAGCTAAGGCATAACCTACCTGAAATTCCTGCGAACTGGTCACTTTGCTCAGACCAATAGTGGAGCCTTCACGCACCGGCTTGATGATCATCGGCAAACTCAACATTTCAGCTGCTTCATCAAAGCGACTGTCGGCGTCGAGCATGAGATGCTGCGGCGTATCTATTCCGGCTGCCTGCCAGATCATTTTGGTACGCCATTTATCCATCGCTAACGCGCTGGCAAGTATACCGCTACCTGTATAGGGTATTCCCATCAATTCCAGCGCACCCTGCACCGAGCCATCCTCGCCATAACGCCCATGCAACGCAACGAAGGCACGATCAAAACCATCTCGAAGCAGGTTATCCAGCGACTGTCCGGCAGGATCAAAGCCATGTGCATCTACCCCGCACCGGTGTAAGGCAGCGAGCACAGCCGCGCCACTTTTCAGTGAAATTTCCCGTTCCGCAGATCGCCCCCCCAGCAACACGGCAACCTTGCCAAACTCGCTGGTAGTCATGCTTTCTGCTCCTCCCCGATAATGCGAACTTCCGGAATGAGTGTGACCCTCATTCTGGATAGAACCGTCTCTTTTACCACATTAATCACATCTTCTATATTGCTGGCCGATGCCCGGCCACAGTTAATAATGAAATTTGCATGCCTGGGAGATACCATGGCATCACCGATACGCAATCCTTTCAATCCACATTCCTCGATCAGGCGAGCGGCGTGATCTCCGGGTGGGTTGCGAAATATCGAACCCGCATTGGGGAAACTCAGGGGCTGGCTTTTGATGCGCGTCGCCAGCAATGACCTGATTTTCTGGCGGGAAGTCTCCTGATTGCCAGAATCGAGACAAAACCACCCACCCGCGAACCACGATTCGGTATCGCTGGCATGGATATTCTGACGTAGCGCAACCTGCCGGTAGCCAATTGCATATTCATCCGGTTGCCGTTCTCGCAAAGCACCGATTCGATCGATGGTGTTGACGCGCGCAACCCGTTCCCACGTCTGGCTGCCGTAGCAACCGGCATTCATTGCCAGCGCACCACCAATCGTGCCGGGAATACCCGCCAGAAATTCCGCACCAGTCAGGTTCTGCGCAGCAGCAAATCTTGCCAGTTTGGCGCAAGCTACGCCTGCTCCGGCATAAATTATGCCGCCCTGTGCGTTGTGTTCGATCAACACCAGATCATTGAGCCGCGCGTGCAGCGCAATGATTACCCCGGTTACGCCGCCATCCCTGACCAGCAGATTACTGCCGAGCCCGATCATGTAAACCGGCTCATTTTCCGGCCAGGCCGCCAGAAAAACAGCAAGATCACTAAGATCCGCCGGTACATAAAAATTGGCCGCATGACCGCCCGCCCGCCAGGAGACATGCCTGCTCATTGGCTCATCGCTCAATAATTTTCCACGCAGACAGGCTTGCACAATTTCTCCCACTTTCATCATTCCCACTTTGGGTAATTGCCGGTGATTGTCATAATTGGGTGTCAGCATGATCAGCAATCTGCTACTGCCATTTCTTTCTCTGGCTGTGCAATTTCTGCAGCCAGCCTGCCAATCGTACCTGCTCCCATGATCACCACCACATCCCCGTCCCGGGCAATTGTTTTGATGGCATCCGGTAACGCATCCACCTGTTCGACATAAACCGGCTCAAGCTTGCCATGCACTCGAATAGCGCGTGATAGCGACTTGCTATCCGCCGCAATGATCGGGTCCTCACCGGCGGCATAAACTTCAGTGAGCAGCAATCCATCCGCCTGCGACAGTGCCTTGACAAAATCTTCGAACAGATCGCGGGTACGGCTGAATCGATGTGGCTGAAATACCAGCAGCAGGCGGCGTTCAGGAAAAGCGCCCCTGGTTGCAGCCAGTGTGGCCATAATTTCCGCAGGGTGATGGCCGTAGTCGTCGATCAGGGAAAAAACACCGCCACCCGGCAGATCAATTTCCCCATAATATTGAAAGCGTCGCTCGACACCGCCAAATTTGGCTAATGCAGCAATAATGGCAGCATCGTTTATATTCAGTTCGTTGGCGATTGCAATTGCCGCCAGCGCATTCTGCACGTTGTGCAAACCAGGCAGATTGAGAATTATGGGCAGACGACGTGCAGAACCATTTGTGCCGACATGTGCAACAAAACGCATTGTGCTGTGATCGGGTTGTATCTCCGTAGCATATACCTGTGCCTCATCTGTCAATCCGTAGGTTGTCACCGGTTTGGTGATCATCGGGATAATTTCGCGTACATGCGGATTATCAATACACAGCATGGCCATGCCATAAAAAGGCAGATGTTCAATGAATTCGACAAAAGTCTGCTTGAGCCGGTTGAAATCGTGTCCATAGGTGCTCATATGATCGGCATCGATATTGGTCACGACGGTCAGAATCGGCTGCAAATACAGGAAGGAAGCATCAGATTCATCTGCTTCGACTACAATGAATTCTCCCGCTCCCATTTTGGCATGGCTGCCCAACGTCTTGAGTCTGCCACCAATGACGAATGTCGGATCCATATTGGCTTCGGCGAGAATGCTCGCAATCAGACTGGTGGTGGTCGTTTTTCCATGGGTACCCGCAACGGCAATACCGCGACGCAGACGCAGCAGTTCGGCGAGCATCATGGCACGTGGAACAACCGAAATATGCCGCTCGCGCGCGGCTATGATTTCTGGATTATCGGTTTTGATGGCGGAGGAATAAACGACTACGTCCGCCGTTCCCACGTTTTCCGCAACGTGCTGATGTTGAATGACCGCACCCAGATGACGTAATCGTCTGGTAACCGAATTATCTGACAAATCCGATCCGCTGATCTGATAATCCTGATTGATGAGCACTTCGGCAATACCGCCCATACCGGACCCGCCGATGCCGACAAAATGGATATGATTGATTTTATGTTTCATCTGGCAGGCTCCAGTATTTCTTCGCACGAACTGGCCACCTGGGCGGTTGCATCCGGCCGGGCAAGCTGGCGCGCTTTTACAGCCATGGCCTGCAGGGATTCACGCGAACATTGGCGCAGCCAGTGCGCGAGAGATGCTGGCGTCAATTCACTCTGTGGCCAGAGCACAGCAGCTTTCGCGTCGCTCAGAAAACGGGCATTGCTAGTCTGGTGATCATCCACCGCATGAGGGTAGGGAACCAAAATGCTGGCGACTCCGGCAGCAGCAAGCTCCGAAATCGTCAGCGCTCCCGCCCGGCAAATAACCAGATCGTTCTCGGCATATTGCGTAGCCATGTCCTCGATGAAGGCAACCAATTGCGCGCTCACACCAAATTCTGCATAGGTTTTTTCGAGCCCGGCAAAATGCGCCCCACCTGCCTGATGCGTAACTTGCGGACGTTGCGCTTTGTCGATCATGGCCAGTGCCTGTGGCATGACCGTATTCAGTTTCTGCGCACCCAGACTGCCTCCAACCACCAGCAATTTCAGTTTTCCGGTGCGTTTGGCATAGCGATCTTCCGGTGACGGCAACCCGGTAATTTCGGCGCGTATCGGATTGCCGGTAACTTGCACTTTTTTTTCATTTCCCTGAAGTGCACCCGGAAAAGCCAGCAAAATACGATCTGCAATTTTGGCCAGCACCTTGTTGGTCAGACCCGCTACCGTATTCTGCTCATGGATGATGAGCGGAATACCCAGCAGTACCGTCATCATGCCGCCCGGTAACGCCGGATAACCCCCGAGCCCCAATACCACATCGGGGCGCAAGCGTCGCAGAATACGCAGGCTTTGCCAGCAGGCACGCTGCAATCGCCAGGGCAGGAGGACGAAATCCATTGGTTTTTTTCCTCTCACAGCAGAAAACTGAATGGTTTCAAGTAGAAAACCATGCTGTGGCACCAGGATAGTTTCCATGCCGTGTTGCGTGCCCAGCCAGACGACCCGCCAGCCTCTATCCTGCAGCCATGCCGCTACCGCAAGGCCGGGAAAGACATGCCCACCGGTACCACCCGCCATGATCAGGATGGTGTGTGCCATATCGTCCCCGCCAGACAGTTTCATATGCCTCTCCCTGACGGTTTCTGCCGGTTTTCCCAGTCGAGGCGCAGTAACAATGCTGTCGTGATGCAGCAGATAAGCATACTGCTTCCACCATAGCTCATAAAGGGCAAGGTTAGTCCTTTCGTGGGCAATATTCCCATGTTGACCCCCATGTTGATCACTGCCTGCAGGCCAAACCAGGTACCAATTCCATAGGCAATCAGTGCGCCAAAATGATCTCCCAGCTCCTTGGCGTGACGTCCAATACGAAAAGCACGTAGTAACAGGATGGCGAACAGAATCATAACGGTGACCACTCCCGCAAACCCCAGCTCCTCGGCCAGCACGGCGAGCATAAAATCTGTATGTGCTTCCGGCAGGTAATGCAGTTTTTCAACACTGCCACCCAACCCGACCCCAAACCATTCCCCAAGCCCAAATGCAATCAGGGCATGGCTGAGCTGATAGCCTTTATTAAATGGATCGTCCCATGGGTCCATGAAAGTAGTAATTCTGAGCATGCGATACGGCTCTATCATCACCGCCAGTACAGAAAGTGCAGCGCCCATGCCGACGAGCAGCAAAAAGGATTTACCGTTCATTCCACCCATGAATAGAATGCTGACCATAACAAAGGTGATGACAAATAATGAGCCATAATCCTTTTGCATCAACAGCAAACCGGCAAGGATTCCCAGAATGATCAGTGCCGGCAGGATTCCCCGGATCAGATGACCCAGATGCGCGCGTCTACGGACAGCATAGTCTGCGGTAAAAAGGACGATGATCAGCTTCATCAGTTCGGAGGGCTGGAAATTTGCCACACCCAATGGAATCCAGCGATAACTGCCATTAATTTCTCTACCTATCCCTGGCACCAGGACGAGCAGTAACAGCGCGAATCCACCCAGCAGGAGGAATGGGCAGAGCGCCCTTAAATGTTGAATCGAAAGCAGATGAAATACTATCAGACCGATGAATACGCCGCATAAAACAGCAACGCCCTGTTTCTCAAGGTAGTAAGTGCTGCGTGCTCCCTGCTCCGCTCCGGCGATTGCAATGGAAGCAGAATACATCATGACTAACCCCAATCCCAATAAAAACAATACTGTCCACACCAATACCAGATCAATACCGGGTTTACTCGTCTTGTTTGAAATAGCAGAGGGGGCTGGCGAAGTTATCATGGTTTAATGCTGCGCATGGGTTGATAACACCAAATTATTCTCAATAGCTTTGACTGCATTGACAAATACCTCGGCACGATGCACATAGCTGCTAAACATATCGAGGCTTGCACAGGCAGGTGAGAGCAGCACGCAATCTCCCGGCTCCGCCAGTAGAAAACTAAGCTGCACTGCCTGTTGCATGGTTGCAACTCGGTGTACCGGGATACCACAGCCCTGAATGGAACCAGCTATGCTGTCAGCATCACGCCCCAGCAAAATCACGCTGCGCGCATGCTCGCGAATGGGGCGCTTTAATGGTAAAAAATCCTGCCCTTTACCGTCTCCCCCTGCAATCAGTACCGCTTTGGCTGGCAGGCCATTCAGTGCGGCAATCGCCGAGCCCACATTGGTACTTTTGGAATCATTAAAAAAAGTGATGTCATTGATATTCGCCACTTTCTGCATGCGGTGCGGTAATCCCGTGAAAGCACGCAACGCATTGAGCAAGGGTTCAAACGGGAGAGCAATTGCACGGCATAACGCCAAGGCTGCCAGTGCATTTGCGGCATTATGTAGTCCAGCCACCGCCAGTTCACTGGTTTTCATCAGACAGGTATTTCCTTGAGATAACCACAAATCTGCGCCATCTGCCAGTAGACCAAATTCTTCGTCTGTCGCTGGCTCACCCAGACCAAAACTGAATAGCTTGTGACTTGCCTGCGCCATAGCCCAAACGAGAGGATCATCGCGGTTCAACACCTGCATGCCCTTGCAATTGCCACTGGAAAATATGACTGACTTGGCAGCAATGTAAGCTGACATATCCGGGTATCGATCCAAATGATCTTCACTCAGATTCAGCACAACAGCCGCGTCCGTCTGCAAATTCCGTGTGGTTTCCAGTTGAAAACTGGATCACTCAAGCACCCAAAGTTGCGGCCAGTGATGACTATCCATTCTCTGCATCAGCGCATCCAGCACGGTGCGTCCAATATT
>Ga0138256_10005872_pt1 | contig 13000 bp, 10 predicted proteins | sample KNB2016incub_MG_FD_105486 | JGI IMG/M metagenome (GOLD analysis project Ga0138256, IMG submission 105486) | Active sludge microbial communities from wastewater in Klosterneuburg, Austria - KNB2014incub_MG | ecosystem: Engineered > WWTP > Activated sludge > Unclassified | place: Austria... | reverse complement strand
TGGTGGAAATGCAGGAACATCATCGCTCACTTTTGTTGAAAATTGATTTTAGTATGGCGGTCAGTGAAATTTTTGACCATTAAACTTTAAGTAAATATTGTTGAAGTTATTTAATAACATGTGTTAAAATTAATCGTAAGTGCTTGATTATTAGGACGAAGCTCATTTTGAGTTTCGTAGCCAAAGCTACGGAACTAAAAAAAGCTGAAGTAATAAGGATCCACGCCTGCCCGCTCTTAAAAAATTCAAAGGATGGTGGGCAGGAATGGCTTGCGAAGAAATTAACAAGATGTTTTTAAATAACTTCAATAATAAAAAATGATGTGTTGAAATGCAGATTCAAATTTCTGTTCATAAAAAAAAGGGGCTCTCAAACAAATGAAAGCTCCTTAATTAATCGCAATTTCGGGTGCGTATGTCTTATTTCACAGAATCGATCACTGTTTTGAAAGCCTCAGGATGATTCATGGCAAGATCTGCAAGTACTTTTCGGTTTAGTCCAATTTCCTTTTGATTAAGAGCATGGATAAATTTTGAATATGACATCCCATGCATCCTTGTAGCAGCATTGATTCTGGCGATCCATAATCTGCGAAATGCTCTTTTTTTGTTTCTTCTGTCTCTGTAGGCATATACATAAGATTTTTCCAAAGCATTGACAGCTACAGTGTAAACTTTACTTCTGGCACCAAAGAAACCTTTGGCGGCTTTAAGGACTTTTTTTCTTCTGGCTCTTGAAGCCACAGCGTTGACTGATCTAGGCATAATTATTTGGTTTTAGTACAATACAGGGATCAAATTGATACTTTTCCTGTATTCTCGTTAAAAAATAGAATTCTTATTTGCAAAGCAAATTTTTAACTTTAGCATAATCCGCATCACTAACCAATGCAGAACCCAGCAATCTGGTCTTTGCTTTGTTGGATTTTTTTCTCATCAAGTGTCGTGCATTTGCCTGAAATCTCTTCAACTTTCCTGTTCCGGTAAAGCTGAATCTTTTCTTTGCACTTGAATGGGTTTTCATTTTTGGCATAACATATTCTTTTTAGGGTCGCAAAGGTAATAAAATTCATATTAATTTTCATACTTCAACCTCTATATATTTTGATAAATATATTAAATTTTAGAAACAGAATAAATTTTATACCAATTGATCCCAAAGTAAAGCTGAACTTCAATGACCGCTGTTTCTTTCCGCTATAGTTCAGCGACTGAGACATTCCGGCTCACAAATAAAAAACCGGAAAAATATTACATCTGTCCGGTTTTAAAAATTTTATTTCAAAGCGTGACTATACCCTTTTCTTCTTGGGTGATATCATCACTATCATGCGCTTGCCTTCCAGTTTTGGCAACTCCTCAGCTGCGCCTAGTTCTTCCAGTTCTTTCAGAAATCTCAGTAATATAAGTTCACCTCTGTCTTTAAATACAATGGCTCTTCCTTTAAACTGAACATAAGCTTTTATTTTATCCCCATCTTCCAGAAATTTTATAGCATGTTTTACCTTAAAGTCAAAGTCATGATCATCAGTATTTGGTCCGAATCTGATTTCTTTAATAACTGTTTTTGCAGTTTTTGCTTTAAGTTCCTTTTCTTTCTTTTTCCTATCGTAAATAAACTTTTTGTAATCAATTATCTTGCATACAGGAGGATCTGCATTCGGACTTATCTCTACTACATCCAATTCCAATTCTTCAGCCCATTGGAGTACATGGTAAGTATTATATATGCCAGGCTCTATTAATTTATTTGCTACTTCACTGACCTCATCAAAATTTTCTCCCACCAATCGAATTCTCGGTGCTGTAATTTCTCTGTTTAGCCTGTAGTTGTACTTATCATCCTGTACTTTAGATTGTGGTTGAACTCTACCTTTTGCCAAATGTTTTTTGTTTTTGTTTTTTTGTAATGCAAATATAAATACAAAAGTGCATTAATTATCAAAAATCAATGCACTTCCGGATTAAAAAAAATTATTTAATATCTTCATGTGTATTTGCTTCCGAAAGCAGTGTTATTTTTAACCCGCTTTTTTCTTCATTTACATCTGCAAGAAGCTTAGTACCTTTCTCAGGATTTTCATTAAGTATGAATTCAGCTAAAGGATCTTCGATATACTTTTGAATTGCCCTATTGAGTGGTCTTGCTCCAAACTGAGGATCATAACCTTTATCTGCAACAAAAACTTTGGCTTCGTCCGTCATAGTGAGTTCAAAGTCAAGGTTATTCATTCTTTTGAACAGATGCTTGAGATTGATGTCAATAATTTTGAAAATATCATCCTTCTCAAGACTATTAAATATAACTACATCATCAATCCTGTTAAGAAACTCAGGAGAGAAAGTTTTTTTCAATGCTGCCTGTATGATTGATTTAATGTTCTCTTCGGTGTTTTCCTGTCTTGAAGAAGTCGCAAAACCTAACCCCTGACCAAAATCCTTAAGTTGTCTGACTCCTATATTTGAAGTCATTATTATTAATGTGTTTTTAAAATCTACTTTTCTGCCCAAGCCATCCGTCAACTGTCCATCATCCAGTACCTGCAGCAGAATATTATACACATCCGGATGCGCTTTTTCGATTTCATCCAGTAAAATGACTGAATAAGGTTTTCTTCTTACTTTTTCGGTTAGCTGCCCACCTTCTTCATAACCCACATATCCGGGAGGAGCACCAATTAGTCTTGAAATGGAAAATTTTTCCATATACTCTGACATATCTATTCTGATAAGCGAATCCTCAGAATCAAACATGTACCTGGCGAGTGCTTTTGCCAGTTCAGTTTTACCAACGCCTGTTGGTCCCAGAAAAATAAATGAGCCAATAGGTTTGGAAGGGTCTTTCAGTCCTACTCTGTTTCTCTGAATAGCTTTGGTAACTTTTACTAAGGCTTCATCCTGACCAATAATCATTCCTTCCAGGTCTTTTGTCATTTTGACAAGCTTATTGGACTCACTCTGAGCTACCCGTTTTACTGGAATACCCGTCATCATAGACACTACTTCTGCGATATCATCTTCATTGACAGGATATTTTTTTGTCTTAGCTTCTTCTTCCCATTCTTCCTTATTCTGCTCAAGCTTGCGAAGCAATTTTGATTCCTGATCTCTGAGATCTGCAGCCCGCTCATATTGCTGGCTTTTTACGGCCTGATTTTTTTGGTCTTTTACTATTTCGATTTCTTTCTCAAGATCCTCGATATATTTTGGTACATGTATATTTTTTAGATGAGTACGGGCACCTACCTCATCCATTACGTCGATGGCTTTATCCGGGAAAAATCTGTCAGAAATATATCGCTCACTGAGTTTTACACATGCTTCGATAGCCTCGTCAGAATAACTGACATTGTGAAACTCCTCATATTTGCTTTTTATATTGTGCAAAATGTGAATGGTTTCCTCAGGAGATGGTGGGTCTACCATTACCTTTTGGAATCTTCTGTCAAGTGCACCATCTTTTTCTATATATTGTCTGTATTCATCCAGCGTCGATGCACCTATACATTGTAACTCGCCTCTGGCCAGGGCCGGCTTAAATATATTTGATGCATCCAATGAACCGGTTGCACCTCCGGCACCAACAATGGTGTGTATTTCATCTATGAAAAGAATGATGTCTCTTGCTTTTTCCAATTCAGTCATGATGGCCTTCATCCTTTCTTCAAACTGCCCTCTGTATTTGGTACCAGCCACCAGAGCAGCCAGATCCAGCATTACTACCCGTTTGTTAAAAAGGGTACGCGAAACTTTTCTTTGAATGATTCTTAATGCCAGGCCTTCCACAATGGCTGTTTTACCAACACCAGGTTCGCCTATAAGGATCGGGTTATTTTTCTTTCTTCTCGAGAGTATCTGAGAAACTCTTTCTATCTCAATGTCTCTTCCTATGATCGGGTCAAGCTTTCCTTCCTCTGCCAAACGTGATACATCTCTGCCAAAATTGTCCAAAACAGGCGTCCTTGATTTGCCGGCTGTTTTTCTTGTGGTACCATATTGATCACCGCTGTCATCATCGTCCATTGGTGCATCTGAATCAGAAGGTGCCTGCCCTGTAAACTCCGGGGCGCCAGGATCCAGTTCCTGTTTTACATAGTCCAATTCTGTCTTGAATGCTTCATAATCAACATTAAAATCATGAAGAATTTTATTGGCCATGTTATCATCGTGCTTTAAAATGGATAACATTAGGTGTTCAGGTCGAATCTCATCACTTTTATATACCTTGGCTTCCAGTGAGGTAACTTTCAATACTTTCTCTGCATGTTTGTTTAGAGGAATACTGCCATAATTATACCCTAATTCTTCTTCGTGTCTGGGTATATGTGTCTTTTCAATTTTATGTTTGAGTTCATCAATATCCACCTCAAGAGAGTCAAGGACTTTTACAGCAAGACTGTCTTTTTCCTGTAATAATCCAAGTAAAAAATGTTCAGTACCAATAAAATCATGGCCTAATCTGATCGCTTCCTCTCTGCTGAGCTGAATTATTTTTTTTACCTTGGGTGAAAATTTTCTGTTATTCATCTATATTTAACTTATATACTTTCTGATCTTTTAATTATTGTTGTCTGCCTTTTAGCTAACATGTTGCCTTAGCAACAAAATTTTAGCCAAGTGGTTCTATCTTAATTAGTAACAATTTCGTGCCATTAATCATTATCGGAAATATTGTCAGATCAAATCCAACTTCAATTCGCTATTCCAATCCTACAATAATTAAATGTAAATATATTATTAATCTAAATTACTTTGAACAATTACATCAAAAAAACTGACTATTTAACCTATCATTAACCAATATTTATAACAATAATATACAAATTTATACAATTATTCATACATATTATAAAATAATTTAATGTAATAAAGTAATTTCTTTAAAAACAAACTTCTTCTATCTATTTTCTCACTAAAATTAAGCTGTTTCCTAAATATTCTGTTTATTAAAGTACATGGTAGTTATATATTATTTACAATATTTATGATGCTGCTCCATTGTTTTTATTGCAACTAAAATGAAAAATTGCAATAAAAATAGTATTTTTGCCCAGCAAATTTGAAAACACAGGGCTAAACCTTTTATTTGGCCAATGTTTATCTACCTATTAAAAATTGTCAAATGAAATTTACCTTAGATAAAACAGAAAGATATACCATATTTAAACTGCATGAGGAGAATCTGAATTCTATTCTTGCTCCAGATCTTAAGTCTGAATTTGTGTTCTTCAGCAATGAGGGCGTCAGAAATCTGATACTTGATCTGGCTGATGTGAAATATGTCGATTCGTCAGGTCTCAGCGCCATCCTGACAGCTAATAGGCTATGGAAAGATTACGGATGCTTTGTACTTACAGGTGCAAATCACCCTGCAGTGAAGAAACTGATAGAAATTTCCAGACTTGAATCCATTCTTACTATCATTCCAACCATTGAAGAAGCAATAGATTACGTTTTCATGGAAGATATAGAAAAAGAGCTGACAGCGGAAAGTGATGATGAATAATTTTGAGAAATCAAAATAAAATTTATCTCATTCCAAAATAAAACCCAACATAAGTTTTTTTAGCATTTGGAATCAAAAGGCTTTCGTCTCAATCTCGTTTACTCTTTTAATCTGATGTACGGACAATCGTATTTTCCTGTATCCAGCAAGGCACAAAATAATTATCTCCTGCTTTAATATTTCTAAAAAATATGTCTTCTTTGGATGGCATGTACTGTTTATATCTGCTGATTAGGGCATTTGATTCACCCGCTGTTTTTGCATCTATATTTTTAGCTTTAGTCCACATATCAATTGCCGGCCAGGTCACTACCTGACTCTCCCAGCCTCTGCCTGTACCGCACAGTGGGCCACTGGATGCATACAAATTTCCTATAAGCAGATAAGGTTCTCCCCAGCCTGATTTAATCTTTGCCGCATCCAGTGCAAATTTCCTGGCTTTAGTATAGTTTTTAAGGTCTCTGTAATAAATTTTTGCTATCAGCAACAAGTATTTTGCCTTCTGTTCGTTCTCATTACTTTGCTCCACACAATTGAAATACGATTCTATTGCCTTAGAATACTGACCATTGGAATAATCCTCATTACCTTGTGCGGCACAACTCAAAGCTGGTGGTGCTATGTAACATTTCTTTTCTTTTGCCTTCCTGATTTCTTTAAGCCTTTCATCAGTAACCGGACATTTTCCTCGTAACATACGGGCATATGCCAGATTGATCACATCACAGCTGTCCGGATTTGCAGTAAACAAAGTGTAGTATTTTTTACTGTAATAATTACAATCATAAAAGTCATCGATTCCTTCCAGTCCTTCCAAACGAACCGGCGCATACTCTTTTATAATCTCCCAGGCTTCACAAGACTTTCCTTTGCAGGTTGCGAGCCCATTGTCGATCGTATTAAAAATCAGTTCAGCATATTTTCTTCCTTCACTATTGGATATTTTTCTTTCTGCTACCAAATCATAAAGCAATTTCGTAAATGGGTTAACAACAAAGTAATCCGCATTAATACCTTTGACATCAAAGTTTGATTTTAGCAACTGAAAAATATTTTCCTGCGTGGTATATTCAGGAAAATAATAAAAATAATCAAATCCTTTAATTCCATTTACATAAGCTTCATCCCCAAAACATTCCTTCTTTTTATCATATATCATCATTATGGTATCAACATACCTTCTTTTCAAGTCGTCTTCCCCGGTATTCTCTATCAAGTATTTATAAATATTGGCTCCGTCTTCAAAGTGACTTTTCACTCTGCCATTTGACCCTGGAGCCAATTTATACGCAATTTTCCAATGAACCAGGGCTTCCTGATAATTTTTCAGTTTTATATTGTCCTTATATAATACAAATGCTGTTTCTGCCATTTCCCGATCATGTCCGGGAAGATCAGCGAAACCCGTGCAAGGTCCTTTGGGTTCTTGCTTTATGGGTTCAGTATTCTTTTCCTCAGCAGGATCTGTCTGTTTTATTTCAGTTACTTTTGGCGAACAAGCCAGTATTCCATATCCAAATATTAATAAAGCAATCTTAACACGCATAATTCATAATTTTATAAATAGGAGAAAAAGAAATCATAGTTTAATCAGCAAATTACGACAAAAATATTAAAACAGTATTATTTTTTTACAAAAATGGGTATCCCCTTTTCAAGAAGACACCCATTATAATTTAACAATTAAAAGTATTATTTAAATCTAAGCCTTACAGTCTCACCTATCCAACAACCTACAGATGCAGTTTGTCCTTCAGAAAGTCCTCTCATAAACCCTTCACTTTTGTCAGGAAGTGATCCGTAATAATTGGACAGCCTATCGTTTGCTTCGCCTGCTACACTACCATCTAATGATTTGGCTGTATTATATTTGTCAATGGCTGCAAGAATGGCAAGTCTCTGAGTCCAGCTATCTCCACATGATCTGGCTGTTTTCCCATACATGTCACCAATCAACATGTAGGGCCTGCCCCAGTTAGGATTTAACTTAGCAGCTTCATAAGCGGTTGATCTTGCTTTGCTGTAAAGACTTAATTTCCTGAATTCAATGGATGCAATGGCAAAAAGCATAGTGGCTTTTTTCTTATGGTCCGTTTCATCTTCAATAGCCTGACGGTATTTCGATATGGCTTCCTGATATTTTCCGTCATCATAGGCTGCTTTTGCTGCAGCAGCAGGATTATTTGCTTCAAATTCTGCCTGTAACCTGGCATTTTCTTCATTGGCATACTTTTTCCATTCTTCAGATAATTTGACAATCACTGGATCCGTATCCAGACAACCTTGTGTTTTTAGTGTAGCAAGTACTCTTTTTAATACAGAAGGATCATCCTTATTTTCTTCATATTCAGGTATCAGTTTTTCTTTGAAGAAGTCACAATCAAAAATTTGGTTTTCTATTTCTGCAAAAATACCTTCCATAGAAGCCTGAGCCTGTTGGTAGCCTTCAGACAACTTTTCATTATTGGCAATATTGTATTCAGCAATCTGATTTAATTTTTTGTAAAGTTCCACTGCTTTTTCCTTTGGCATTCTTCCCTGTTTGAACTCCCAGACTATTATTTTTGCATATGGATCCATGATGATGTACTCAGCCAAGTCGCCCGATGCTTTAATGCTGTTATCAAGTGCAACTATATTTTCATCATAAGGTGAATTGATAGTATAAAACATATCATAAGCTTTACGACCGTACAAATACCCTATTTTCTGATTCAGGGCTTCTTCTGTAGCTGTTTTTAGTGTTATACTCTTTGATTTATAACAACTTATGGCCTGATCATATAACTGCATTATTTTAGCGTGATAATCGGCTTTGGTCTTTTCGTCGGTAGTTTTAGTCAATAAGTGTTTATACAATAAAACTCCATCTGTAAAATGATAATCTCTTTTACCATCCGCTACAGGCGCAAGTTTGAAGGCAATCTGCCAGTTTTCAAAAGCAGTAGTATAGTCGTTTGCTTTAAGTGCCTGCCTGTATATAGAATGAGCATTTTCGGCATCGGTTTGTGTTGGTTTCCCAATCCAGCTATCACATTGTGCACTTAATGACATTATTCCGGCTGTCGCCAGAAAAACAATAAAAGCAGAATAAAAACGATTGTTCATAATAAGTCAGGTGATTTAGTTAATTGTTTTATTAATTATATTTTCTCTTTAAGAACCATTCATCATCATTAAAAGTTACGCCCAAAGAAATTTTAACAAATTTTTCTGATATCGGTGTACCCTGACCTCTCGTCCCAATATTTAGTCCTAAATTTATGTGAGAAACTTTTCGTTGAAAAACAAAAGGCATACCAAATCCGAAAGTAATTCCATAGGTTGATATCTGATGACCATTTATCACCCTTGGGTCTGTTTGATAATAAGCTCCATATCTATAATAAACCCTTTCAAAAAAATTGTCAAAAGACTTATAGTCAGGTCTGATATAACCTCCTACACTTATTTTGGAAGCATTTTTTAATGAGCCCTTTTCCTCACGGGATGCTTCATTAAAATATTCAGACCACAAACTGGCAGAATAGTTAAAGCCCAGACAGAATTTTTCTCCGGAATAAAATGTAGCTCCAATTCCAATTTCAGCCGGTAGTCTTCCTTTGCCTTTTATTGAATCCTGTAAAAATACTGTATCTACATTAAATACTCCTCCCAATAACTGCTGAATTAATCTGTGATCGATATTATAGGTAGTCGAAAAGTTAGTAGCTGAATTGGCATTAAGTCCTATAGAGATTCTTTTAACCGGTATTGTTTTGTTATCAATAATGGCTTTTTTATTTAAGATATCTGTGTAAATCAAACCTGCATTCCACAAAAAACCACTTACATTATAATCTGTAGAATAGTAATCACTGTACGCAAACTCCCCTGGATCAAATATTAATTTATTTTCGTACTTCAGTTTTCCAAACAAATATCCAACATTGACACCACCGGAAACATTTTTATACTTGTATGAATTTCCCCATAAGAATTTGTATGTCCCGCCGGTTCCTACATAATTTCTTGTAAAAGGAGCAGTTGAAGACAGAGAATCAATGGCAGCAATATTATAGCTGACGATTGAATGAGGCATTAGAGTAAAACTCATCCCCAACTTGTAGTTTTTTCTTACCCCGTCATAAATTTCATTTATAGGATTTCGCAAAGGAAATGCCAAAGATAAATACTCCAGATTTCCACTCCAGATTTTATTGGTATTCAGATTATCTTTAAGCCAGGTTCGTTTTACAAATACTCCAGCATCAAACGCTGTAGAATTAAGAAAACTATAGCTTGCCGGATTTACTATATTGATGTGATAGCCGTCAATATATGATGCACCCAATCCGCTCATCTGACGGGTATGATTAAAATTATTGTCAGAAATATCACCAATACCAAATCTTGAAAACGGGCTATTATCATTCTGTTGTGCGGTACTCATCGAAAACAACATAAAAGAAATGACCAATATAAAACAAACTCTATTTAACATTATATTTTAAAATTTCGTTCAGTCCCTCCAATACCAGGTTTGGGGCGACAAATATCATATTTTTTGTGTAACTTTCAAACATTTCGGCATCTCCTCCAGTTAAAATTATATTAATTAACCCATATTTGATTCTTATTTCATCAATAAACGAATCAATTTCCCGAAATGCTCCTTTGACTGCTCCGTTTTGTAAAGCTCTGACTGTGTTCCGTCCAAAGTCTTCAGCAGGAATCTCTATTTCTACCAAAGGTAATCTGGCTGTAAACTTATGCATTGCTTTTAATCTCATCTTAATGCCCGGGCTTATATTACCGCCAATGAATTCTCCTGATGATGTTAAATAATTCATAGTGATACACGTCCCCATATCAATAATCAAAACAGATTGACCCGCAAATCTTTTATAAGCACCTACCGCGGCAGCGAGTCTATCTCTTCCCAGTAATGATGGTGTCAAATATAAGTTTTTTACAGGTGTTTTTGTATTGCTATCCATATGAATAAATACCGATATCTCCTGAAGATTCCGGATCAAGAAATCATCTATCTCTGAAGTTCCAGTAATTATTGCCGCTGTAACCGGATACTTTGGAATAACTTTTTTGAGAACAGACGCAGCATGGCGCTTTAATACAACATCCCGCAATACGAGATTGTCCTGATGATCAAAAAGCGCATATTTAGCCCTTGTATTTCCAATATCTATGACCAAATGCATTGATTCAATGTTTAAAATGTCTTACACCTGTGAAGGCCATAGACATACCATGTTTATCGCAAAAATCTATACTCAGCTGATCTTTAACAGATCCTCCGGGTTGCACTACAGCTTTTATCCCTTCATTATATACCAATGCCACACAATCCGGAAAGGGGAAAAAAGCGTCTGAGGCCATGACAGCCCCATTAAGATCAAACCCATATTGCCTGGACTTTTCTATAGCTTGTCTGCATGCATCTATACGCGAAGTTTGGCCACACCCCATTCCCAGCATCTGAGTATTTTTTACAAGTACAATTGTATTTGACTTCAGGTGTTTGGCACATTTTAGTGCAAAAACAAGATCATTTCTTTCACGTTCATCAGCAATTGACACTGTTTTAAACTCAAGTGAATTAACTTCTTCTGTGGCTAAATCAGAATCCTGTATTATCACACCATTGAGAAGACTCTTAAAAAATCTTTTCTGAACAAAATAATTCTTAAGTTTCAAAAGCACCCTTTTAGATTTAGACATCAATAATTCCATCGCTTCAACTGTAAAATCCGGTGCTATCAATACTTCATAAAATATTTTGTCAATTTCTCTGGCTGCGTCCATATCAACAGTCTGATTGGTAATCAGAATGCCTCCGAAAGCAGATACAGGGTCGGCAGCTAAAGCAGCACTCCAGGCTTCACTTACCGATGTACGGGTTGCTATTCCACATGGGTTGGTATGTTTTAGTATAACAAATGTAGGTTTATCATCTCTGAACTCCCTCATCAAAATAATGGCCGCATCAATATCCACCAGGTTATTGTAAGACAAATCTTTACCGCAAAGTTTCTCAAAAATCTGATCTGAAAATCCAAAATAGTCTGCCTGCTGATGAGGATTTTCACCATATCTTAGTGGCTCATGATGTAATATACTTTGTTTAAATGATGCTCTTTTTTGTTTGTCATCACTCAAATAATTGAAGATAGCTGTATCATAATGAGAAGTAATTGCGAAAGCTTCTGCAGCGAAATGTTTTCTTTGCTCAAGTGTTGTTGTACCCAGAGATTCATTAAGAATGGCAAATAAGTCGTCATAATGAAATCTGGAAGGAATTACAACCACTTCGTTATAATTTTTTGCTGCGGCTCGAATTAGAGAGATACCACCAATATCAATTTTTTCAATTATTTCATCTTCTGAAGAACCATCTGATACTGTTTCTTCAAATGGATATAAATCAACTATGACCAAATCAAAATGAGGGATATCATATTCGTCAAGCTGTGATGTGTGTTCATCATTATGCATAGCAAGAATTCCGCCAAAAATTTTAGGATGGAGTGTCTTAACTCTGCCCCCAAGTATAGAAGGGTATCCAGTAAGGTCCTCCACTCTGAAGACTTCAATTCCGAGTGTCTCAATAAATTGTTGGGTTCCTCCCGTAGAATAAATTTTTACATTGAGATCCTTCAATTTATTTACCACTAATTCAAGTCTTTCTTTATAATAAACTGAAATAAGTGCTGACCTTATATATTTTTCCATTTATTGAGTATAATATATTTAATAATTTATTATATAATTTTTTTATATGTATCTGATTAAAATAAAAATGGGAAGCTGCATTAACAACTTCCCATTTATATCATTTTCAGAAAATCAATACTCCCAAAGATCATGCTCAAAATTGAGCAATTCGTTTTTTATCTTTTCTGAGTAAAGTAACATATCAATTCCCGACCTATTCGATACATCTTCGGGTTCAGGTACAAAAAAATCTTTCAACCGGTAATCCAAAACATTGGATCTTTTGTAAATATAGCTTGAAAAAACCCTTGAATCAAAAAGATCAGCCCAAGTCATAGGCGCAATATCATTTTCTTCATTAAAAACCCTGTATTTTGATAAAGATGACCTGGCTTCAGGATAATACACCCAAAACAATGGATAAGGTGTAAGTCCGTTTTCTTTATCTTTGTCGCTTACATAAAGAGGAGCTATTCCCAGTATCCTGATATCAACAACAGATCTTTGTTTGTCAAAATACCAAACCTCTTTAATTCTATACTGCTCTATCTTTTCCCAGTTGATATCATTCTTAACAATTTTAATTACTTCTTCGTATGTATCAGGATTCAGGTCGATCAGGGTATCCATTTTAGACATTTTCTTAGCAAGATCTTCTTTAGTCAAAACTGATTTGAAGTCTTCCCCTGAGAATGCAGTGATGTCACCATTTTCAATCATTGTTCTGAAAGTAGAAAACAAGTTTAATTCCTGACTTCTGAATGGCAGGTTTATCTTTTC
>Ga0138256_10005870_pt1 | contig 13003 bp, 13 predicted proteins | sample KNB2016incub_MG_FD_105486 | JGI IMG/M metagenome (GOLD analysis project Ga0138256, IMG submission 105486) | Active sludge microbial communities from wastewater in Klosterneuburg, Austria - KNB2014incub_MG | ecosystem: Engineered > WWTP > Activated sludge > Unclassified | place: Austria... | reverse complement strand
GTCGTCCACGCGTTCGCGGATGAGCTCGCGCGTGATGCTCCCGGGCTGGCCCACGGCAATGCCTTCGGCAATGGTGCTGGCGCCCTGTGCATGCGCCGTGCCCTTGATGGCGTTGACCATGGCTGGGAAGCGGCTGGTCTGCACGCCGATGACCTGCATGCCCGGCTTGAGCGCGCGCACGGTGGTGGCGATGCCGCTGATGAGCCCGCCGCCACCCACCGCAATCACCAGCGTGTCCAGTTCGGGCTGCGCGCGCAGCATCTCCAGGCCGATGGTGCCCTGGCCGGCGATCACCAGCGGATCGTCGAAGGGGTGCACGAAGGCCAGGCCCTGCTCGGCCGCGAGCTTCAGCGCGTGCTCGCGCGCGGCATCGAAGCTCTCGCCGTGCAGCACCACCTCGGCGCCGAAGCCCAGCGTGCGCTCGACCTTCACCGTCGGCGTGAACTGCGGCATCACGATCACGGCGCGCAACCCCAGGCGCTGCGCGTGGTGGGCCACGCCTTGCGCATGGTTGCCGGCCGATGCCGCGATGACACCGTTCAGCACGCAGCGTCCGGCATCACGATCGGCCACCAGCGCCAGCAGCTTGTTCAGCGCGCCGCGCTCCTTGAACGACGCGGTGAACTGCAGGTTCTCGAACTTCAGGAAGATGCGCGCGCCGGTCAGCTGCGACAGCGTCCGGGATTCGACGCAGGGCGTGTCCAGCACCTGCCCGGCCAGGCGCGCGGCAGCGGCCTGGATGTCGGCCAGCGTGACGTCGCCGGCCAGGGCCGCTGTCACGCGGTGCCGCCCACGGTGAGGCGGTCGATGCGCAGCGTGGGCTGGCCCACGCCCACCGGCACGCTCTGCCCGTCCTTGCCACACACGCCGACACCGGTGTCGAGCTTCATGTCGTTGCCGATCAGGCTGACGCGGGTCATCGCATCGGGCCCGTTGCCGATGATGGTCGCCCCCTTGACCGGATACTGGATCTTGCCGTTTTCGACCCAGAAGGCCTCGCTGGCAGAGAACACGAACTTGCCGCTGGTGATGTCGACCTGGCCGCCGCCGAAGTTGGTGGCATACAGACCTCGCTTGATGCTGGCCACGATCTCGGCCGGGTCCTTGTCGCCGCCCAGCATGTAGGTGTTGGTCATGCGCGGCATCGGCACATGGGCGTAGCTTTCGCGGCGGCCGTTGCCGGTCGGCTTGACGCCCATCAGACGCGCATTCAGGCTGTCCTGGATGTAGCCGCGAAGGATGCCGTCCTCGATCAGCACGTTGCGCTGCGTGGCATGGCCCTCGTCGTCGACGTTCAGCGAGCCGCGGCGATCGGCGATGGTGCCGTCGTCGAGCACGGTCACGCCGCGCGCGGCCACGCGCTGGCCGACGCGGCCGGCAAAGGTGCTGCTGCCGCGGCGGTTGAAGTCACCTTCGAGCCCATGGCCCACGGCTTCGTGCAGCAGCACGCCGGGCCAGCCCGGGCCCAGCACCACGGTCATGTCACCGGCAGGAAGCGGCCGGCTGTCCAGGTTGGTCAGCGCGGCATTCACGGCATGGTCGACATAACTCTCGATCACATCGTCGGTGAAATAGCCGAGGCCGAAGCGGCCGCCGCCGCCACCCGAGCCCACCTCGCGCCGGCCGCCTTGCTCGGCGATCACGGTCACGCTCAGGCGCACCAGCGGGCGCACGTCGGCGGCGCGCGTGCCATCGGCACGCGCCACCATCACCACGTCGTACTCGGCCGCCAGACCGGCCATCACCTGCGCGATGCGCGGATCTTTGGCCCGTGCGAGCTGCTCCACCTTCTCGAGCAGGGCCACCTTCTGCGTGCTGTCCAGCGTGGCAATGGGGTCGGTCGGCGCATACAGCACGCGGCTGCGCGCGAACCTGGGTGTGCGCTCCAGCTTGATGCGGCGGTCCTGCCCGGCTGCCGCAATGGTGCGCACCGTGCGCGCGGCGTCCATCAGGCTGGCCGGCGACAGGTCGTCGCTGTACGCAAAGGCCGTGCGCTCGCCGGCCACGGCACGCACGCCCACGCCCTGGTCGATGCTGAAGCTGCCGCTCTTGACGATGCCCTCCTCCAGGCTCCAGCCCTCGTGGCGGGTGGTCTGGAAGTACAGGTCGGCGTCGTCCACCCGGTGTTCGCGGATGGTGGCCAGGGCCCGTGTCAGCGCCGCGTCGTCGAGGCCGAAGGGCTCGAGCATCAGCGCCTGCGCGATGGCCAGGCGTTCGAGAGTCGGTTCACGGCTGATCATCGGTGGCGCCTCGGTACAAACGGAAATCAATTGTAGAGAGAGGGGGTCGCGCCAGCTCTGGGTGGGGGTGCTGCAGCGGCTCAGGCGCCGGTCTCCTGCCGCTGCAGTGCCCGCTGGTACAGCGCATTGCGCGGCGCGCCGCTGATTTCGGCGGCCAGTGTCACGGCCTGCTTGAGCGGCAGTTCGCGCTGCAACACCGCCAGGCAACGCTCGGCGTCGGCCGGCAGCGCCCCGTGGTCGACCGCCACAGCCGGCTGCGCATGCAGCACCAGCACGAATTCGCCACGCAGGCGGTTGGCATCCGCCGCCAGCCAGGCCGGCGCCTGGCCGGCCGGCAGCGTGACCACCGTCTCGAACTGCTTGGTCAGCTCGCGGCCCAGGGTCAGGCTACGCACCGGCGCCAGCGCTGCAAGTGCATTGACCAGACTCTGGATGCGGTGCGGTGCCTCGAACAGGATCTGCGTCTGCACGTCGTCGGCCACGGCCTGCAAGGCCGCCTGGCGCTCGGCGCCCTTGGCGGGCACGAAACCGCGAAAAACGAAGGACGTGCCCGCCACGTCGCCGGCCACGCTGAGCGCGGCCAGCGCGCTGCTGGGGCCGGGGATGGGCACCACACGATGGCCCGCAGCCACCACGGCCGCGACCAGCCGTGCGCCGGGGTCCGACACCCCGGGCGTGCCGGCGTCGCTGACGAAGGCCACCGTCTGACCGCCGGCAAGGCGCTCGACGACACGGGCCGCTGCCTCGTTCTCGTTGTGCGCATGCACGGCGAGCAAGGGCTTGGGGCCCAGCCCGAAGTGGGCCAGCAACTGCGCCGTCACCCGCGTATCCTCGCAGGCCACGCTGTCGGCCAGCCTCAGCACATGCAGCGCCCGCAGCGTGATGTCGGCACGGTTGCCGATCGGGGTGGCCACCAGGTACAGCGTCGCGCCGGGGTGGGTCTGATGGCCGGCGGCGGCTTCGGCGGCCCCGCGCAGCAGGGAGGCATCGATGATCGACAAGGCAGCGGCCCCGGTCAGCAAGCGGCGCGGCGACGAGGCCGAGGCCTTGGCCCTGGCCCATCTGCAGCGCCAGGGCCTGCGGTTGGTGGAGCGCAATTATCGAGTCGCCCGCGGCCCGTCGGCGCGTGGTGGCGAGATCGACCTGGTCCTGCGCGACCGCGACGGCACCCTGGTCTTCGTCGAGGTGCGCAGCCGCAGTGCCAGCGGCCATGGCGGCGCTGCAGCCAGCATCGGCGCGGCCAAGCAGGCGCGCCTGCGGCTGGCGGCGCAGCACTACCTGTTGCGCTACGCGGTTCTGCCGCCCTGCCGCTTCGACGTGGTGGCCATCGACCAGGGCTGCATCGAATGGTTACCGGGTGCGTTCGACGGCGCCTGAGCGGCATGGGGGGCGACGAGGGTGCTCGCATATGATGGGTCTCCATGCTCGAACAGCGCATCCAGCAGCAATTCTTCGAAGGTGCCGACCTCCAGTACCAGACCGCCGAGGCCCTGGCGCGGCCGATTGCCGATGCGGTGAACGCCATCGTCAGCGCGCTGACCGCCGGCGGCAAACTGCTGTTGTGCGGCCAGGGCGGCGGTGCGCTGCTGGGCCGTCACGGCGCCGAGTTGATGGTGGGCCGGCTCGAGCGCGACCGACCGCCGCTGGCTGCGCTGAGCATCGCGCCCGAGCCGCGCGTGATACAAGCGCTGGGCCTGCCTGGCGATCTGCTGTTGCTGATCGACCCGGCGGCCGGCGACCTCGACGCCAGCATGGCTGCGATCCGCACCGCCCAGGGCAAGGACATGACCGTCGTGCTGCTGGTCGGTGCCAGCGCCGCCGGCCTGCGTGAAACTTTGGCCGAGACCGACGTTCTGATCAACGTTCCGCATGAACGCACGAGCCGCGTGCTCGAAGCCCAGTTGCTGGTGCTTCACGCGCTGTGCGATGCGGTCGACGTGCAACTGATGGGAGACCAGGAATGAGCTTCGAACCTGCTGTGGCAAGACCCAGCCCCACCACCGCGCCGCGCCTGGCGCGAACGCTGGTCTTGCTGCTGAGCACCGTGCTGGCGGCCAGTGCATTGCCGGGCTGTGCGCCGCTGCTGATCGGCGGCGCGATGCTGGGCGGCACGATGATGGTGATCGACCGACGCACCTCGGGCACGCAGGTCGAGGACCAGGCGATCGAGTTCAAGTCGCTGTCGCGCGTGCGCGAGCTGGCCATCGACGGCCACGTCAACGTCACCAGCTACAACCGCATGGTGCTGATCAGCGGCGAGGTGCCGAGCGCGGCCGACAAGCTGGCGATCGAACAGGCCGTCAGCCGCGTCGAGGCGGTGCGTTCGGTGGTCAACGACCTGGCCGTGATGGGCAACACCTCGATCGGTTCACGCACCAACGACAGCATCTTGTCGAGCAAGGTCAAGGCCTCGTTCGTCGACGCCAAGGACCTGCAGGCCCAGGCCGCCAAGGTGGTCACCGAGCGCGGCATCGTCTACCTGATGGGCCGCGTGACCGAACGCGAGGCGGCACGCTTCGCCGACGTGGCGCGCTCGGTGCCCGGCGTGCAGAAGGTGGTGCGTGTCTTCGAGATCATCACCGAAGCCAACCTGGCCGACCTGCAACCGCGCACCAACTGAGCAGCCCGCCGGCAGCGGGCCCGGCGGCTACTTCAGTCGACGGATCAGGCTGGACGTGTCCCAACGGCCACCGCCCAGGCGCTGGACGTCGCCGTAGAACTGGTCGACCAGTGCCGTCACCGGCATCGGCGCGCCATTGCGCCGTGCCTCGTCGAGCACCAGGCCCAGGTCCTTGCGCATCCAGTCAACGGCAAAACCGAAGTCGAAGCGGTCGTCCACCATGGTCTTGCCGCGGTTGTCCATCTGCCAGCTCTGCGCCGCGCCCTTGCCGATGACGTCCAGCACCAGCGCCATGTCCAGACCGGCGCGCTGGCCGAAGGCGATGGCCTCGGACAGGCCCTGCACCAGGCCGGCGATGCAGATCTGGTTGACCATCTTGGCGAGCTGACCGGCGCCGCTGTCACCGACCCGCGTGACCGCGCGTGCAAAGGCCTGGGCAACCGGCCGCATGGCATCGAACGCGGCCTGGTCGCCGCCGCACATCACCGTCAGTTGCCCGTTGACGGCGCCGGCCTGACCACCGGAAACCGGCGCGTCGACAAAACCCAGGCCGCGTTCGGCGGCCAGGGCGTGCAATTCACGCGCCACCGCGGCCGACGCCGTGGTGTGGTCGACGAAGACCGCAGCGGCCTTCATGCCGGCCAGCGCGCCGGTCTCGCCCAGCACCACTGCGCGCAGGTCGTCGTCGTTGCCGACACAGGCAAACACGAAGTCGGCCCCGCGTGCGGCTTCAGCCGGTGTCGCTGCGGCCGTGCCTCCGAACTCAGCCGCCCAGGCACTGGCCTTGGCTGCCGTGCGGTTGTAGACGCAGACGCGGTGTCCGGCCCGGGCCAGGTGACCGGCCATGGGATGGCCCATCACGCCCAGGCCGAGAAAGGCCACTGCGCGTGTGGGAACGGAATCGTAGGTTTTGCTGTTGGCGTTCATGGCGCACATGGTGCCATGAAGTGCTGCGACCCGGCGGCTACTGGGGGCGTGCGTCGGTGGCGCGCCGCTTGGGCGACAGCGCGTCCAGTTCGCGCTGCGGGTCGCCGACGATCGCCATGTGCTCGGTGCCGGCCGCCAGGTCGGGGTTGCGCGCGCGCTGGCTCTTGAGCTTGATCTGCAGACGCAGGTCGTTGACCGAGTCGGCATTGCGCAACGCGTCTTCCAGGGTGACGCTGTCGGATTCGTAGAGATCGAACAGCGACTGGTCGAAGGTCTGCATGCCGAGCTCGCGGCTGCGCTTCATCAGCTCTTTGATCTCGCCGACCTCGCCCTTGAAGATCATGTCCGAGATCAACGGCGTGTTCAGCAGGATCTCGACCGCGGCCACGCGGCCGCGGCCTTCCTGGCGCGGCAGCAGACGCTGCGACACCAGCGCCTTCAGGTTCAACGACAGGTCCATCAGCAGCTGGTCGCGCCGCTCTTCGGGGAAGAAGTTGATGATGCGGTCGAGCGCCTGGTTCGAGCTGTTGGCGTGCAGCGTGGCCATGCACAGGTGGCCGGTCTCGGCAAAGGCCACGGCGTGCTCCATCGTCTCGCGGTCGCGGATCTCGCCCATCAGGATCACGTCGGGCGCCTGGCGCAGCGTGTTCTTCAGTGCGATCTCCCAGCCGTCGGTGTCGATGCCGACCTCACGCTGGGTGACGATGCAGTTCTTGTGCGGGTGCACGAACTCGACCGGGTCCTCGATCGTGATGATGTGGCCGAAGCTGTTCTCGTTGCGGTAGTCGACCATTGCCGCCAGCGAGGTGCTCTTGCCCGACCCGGTGGCGCCCACGAAAATGACCAGACCGCGCTTGGTCATCGCCACCTCTTGCAGCACGACCGGCAGGTTCAGTGAACTGATGGTCGGCAGCGTGGCCGGAATGGTGCGGAACACCAGGCCGACATGGCTTTGCTGCATGAAGGCGTTGACGCGAAAGCGCCCCACGCCCTGCGGCGAAATCGCGAAGTTGCATTCCTTGGTGCGCTCGAACTCGGCCGCCTGCTTGTCGTTCATCACCGAACGCGCCAGCTGCAGCGTGTGCTGGCCCGTCAGCGGCTGCGGGCTGACCTTGGTGATCTTGCCGTCGACCTTGATGGCCGGCGGAAAGTCGGCCGTGAGAAACAGGTCCGAACCGGTTCGGCTGACCATCAGCCGCAGCAAGTCGTTGACGAACTTCGAAGCCTGGTCGCGTTCCATCGTTTGCCTGTTCTCAGCCGGGGAAGTTCTCGGGGATCTTGGCCTTGGAGCGTGCCTCGGCCGGCGACACCACGTTGCGCCTGACCAGGTCGGCCAGATTCTGATCGAGCGTCTGCATGCCCAGGCTCTGACCGGTCTGGATCGACGAATACATCTGCGCGATCTTGTTCTCGCGGATCAGGTTCTTGATGGCCGAGGTGGCGATCATGATCTCGTGCGCCGCGACCCGGCCCGAACCGTCCTTGAGCTTGCACAAGGTCTGCGAGATCACGGCCACCAGCGATTCAGACAGCATCGCCCGCACCATCTCTTTCTCGGCGGCCGGAAAGACGTCGACCACGCGATCGATGGTCTTGGCTGCGCTGCTGGTGTGCAGGGTGCCGAACACCAGATGACCGGTCTCGGCAGCGGTCAGCGCCAGGCGGATGGTCTCGAGGTCGCGCATCTCGCCGACCAGGATGGCGTCGGGATCCTCGCGCAGTGCACTGCGCAGCGCATTGGCAAAGCTCAAGGTGTGCGGGCCGACTTCACGCTGGTTGATCAGGCATTTCTTGCTCTCGTGGACGAACTCGATCGGGTCCTCCACCGTCAGCACGTGGCCGTACTCGCTTTCGTTGAGGTGGTTCACCATCGCCGCCAGCGTCGTGCTCTTGCCCGACCCCGTGGGCCCGGTCACCAGCACCAGGCCGCGTGGCTTGAGCGACAGCTCGGCGAACACCTTGGGCGCTGACAGCTGCTCGAGCGTGAGGATCTTGCTGGGGATGGTGCGAAAAACCGCGCCCGAGCCGCGGTTCTGGTTGAAGGCATTGACGCGAAAGCGCGCCAGCCCCTGGATCTCGAACGAGAAGTCGCACTCCAGCGTATCTTCATAGTGCTTGCGCTGGGCGTCGTTCATGATGTCGTAGACCATGTCGTGCACCGACTTGTGGTCCAGCGGGTCGACGTTGATGCGCCGCACGTCGCAATGTACGCGGATCATCGGCGGCAGCCCGGCCGACAAATGCAGGTCCGAGGCCTTGTTCTTCACCGAGAAGGCCAGCAGCTGAGTGATGTCCATCGCCATGGGGTCGGGCGCTCGCGGGCGCGGTCAGAATGCGGCGCGCAGCATGGCGCGGGAAGGTCGGGGGATTATGGGCAGCATCGTCGGCAACCTGCAAGAAGTGAGGCAGCGCATCCGCAGCGCCTGCGCCGCCGCCGGGCGCGGCGAGAACAGCGTCACACTGCTGGCGGTCAGCAAGACCTTCGACGCTGGCGCCGTGCGTCAGGCGCAGGCAGCCGGCCAAAGCGCGTTCGGCGAGAACTACGTGCAGGAGGCGCTGGCCAAGATCGATGCGCTCGCCGACCTGCGCCCGCTGTTGCAGTGGCACCTGATCGGCCCGCTGCAGAGCAACAAGACGCGCGTGGTGGCCGAAGCCTTCGACTGGGTGCACACGGTCGACCGCCTGAAGACCGCGCAGCGCCTGGCCGATCAACGCCCGGCCTGGCTGCCGCCATTGCAGATGTGCTTGCAGGTCAACATCAGCAACGAAGCCAGCAAGGCCGGCGTGCTGCCGGCCGAGGTGCCGGCGCTGGCCGCCGCGGTGGCGGCCTTGCCGCAGCAGCGGGTTCAGCTGCGCGGCCTGATGGCCATCCCCGAACCGGCCGCCGACCCGCAAGCCCAGCGGGCACCGCACCGCGCACTGAACGAGCTCATGCAGACGCTGAATGCCCGGGGCCTGGCACTGGACACATTGTCGATGGGCATGAGCGCCGACCTCGAAGCTGCGGTGGCCGAAGGTGCGACCCTGGTGCGGGTGGGTACTGCCATTTTCGGCTCGCGATGACCACAAGTCCGACTACAAGGGCAGCAGCGCGCTGTTCTTCACCTCTTCCATCACCGCGTAGGTGCGCGTCTCACGCACACCGGGCAGCGTCCAGATCACGCTGCCGATGAACTGGCGGTAGGCCGCCATGTCGGCCACGCGCGTCTTCAGCAGGTAGTCGAAACCCCCGGCCACCAGGTGCGCTTCCAGGATCTCGGGCCGGGCCTGCACAGCGGCCTTGAAGTTGTCCATCACGTCGTGCACCGTGCGGTCGAGCAGCACCTCGATGAAGACCAGCAGCCCCGCACCCAGCCGGGCCGGGTTCAGGCGCGCCTCGTAGCCCAGGATGTAGCCCTCGCGCGTGAGCCGCTTCACGCGCTCGAGCACCGCGGTGGGCGACAGGTGCACGGCCTCGGCCAGCTTCAGGTTGCTGATGCGGCCGTCGGCCTGCAGCACGCGCAGGATGCGCAGGTCGATCTTGTCGATGCCACGTTCGCTGCGGCCGTTGTCGAGCGCGTCCATGTGCGGCGATGGCGCGCGGCGAGCCCGGGGGTGTCGGTCCCCAGTGGCCTCAGTTCAGGTACATGCCCAGGTAGCGCCGGCCGCGGCTGACGGCGGCGGCGTCGCCGCAGACGTCGAACCATTCGATCAGCTGCAGGCGCGCCTTTTCGCGCCACTCGGCCTTGTCGCGCAACACCACCTCCAGCAACTGATCGAAAGCGGCATTGAAGTCACCTTCGAAGACCTGCAAGGCGGCCAGCGCGAAGCGCGCCTCGAAGTCCTTGGCGTTGGCAGCAATACGCCGCGCCAGATCTTGCGGGTCACCTTGCGGCCGGTTGCGCGCCAGCTCGATGCGCTTGAGCAGCGCCGCATGGCGGTCATTGCGCGACCCGGCGGCCACGCGCTCGAGCAGCGCCAGTGCGTCGTCCAGCGCCCCGCGCGCGATCACACGGTCGGCCAGGTCCAGCGTCACCTCGACGTGGCCGGGCTGCAACGCCAGCGCCTGACGCAGCAAGGCCTCGGCTTGTTCGGGGTCGGCGGCAGCCTGCTCGCGCAGCTGGTCTACCGGCGACACCTGGGGCTTGACGTGCTTGTCGAGGAAGGCTCGCACCTGGCTTTCGGGCAGGGCGCCGGTGAACTGGTCGACCACTTGCCCGTCCTTGAGCAGAAAGACATGCGGGATGCTGCGCAGCTGCAGTGCCTGCGCCACCCCGGGGCATTCGTCGGAATTGAGCTTGGCCAGCACGAACTGCCCGCCGTAGGCCTCAGCCAGCTTTTCCAGGATGGGCTTGAGCGACTTGCAGGGGCCGCACCAGGGCGCCCAGCAATCCAGCAGCACCGGGACCTGCATCGACCGTTCGATGACGGCGGCTTCGAAGTCGGCATCGCTGACGTCGTAGGACAGGGCCGAAGCAGGGGTGGCGTTGGGTTTCGAGGTCTGCATGATGGACACGATGAGGGCAAGGTCGCGGCGCGGCCGATGCCCGAGCATATGGGGTTGCCGCTTGCCCTCGCAAGACCTGCGCCTATGATCTGCCGCCCTCTCACCACAACACCTGGAGACCGCATGCAAAGAAGGCACCTGATCGGCACCCTGCTGGGCGGCGTGGCCGGCAGCCTCGCGCCCTGGACCGGATCTTTGGCGCAAGCGCCCTATCCGAACAAGCCGGTCAGGCTGATCGTCGGCTTTCCTGCCGGCGGCGGCATCGACTTCACGGCCCGCACGCTGCAGGCCGGCCTTGAAGCCGCGCTGGGCCAGCCGCTGGTGGTCGACTACAAGCCCGGCGCCGGCGGCACGCTGGCCGCCGCCGAGCTGGCCCGCGCCGCCCCCGACGGCTACACCCTGCTGGTGGCCAACACCGGGCCGTTCGCGATTGCGCCCTACCTGGCGGCCAAGATGCCGTACGACCCGGTCAAGCAGTTCACCTATGTCGGCCAGATCGCCGAGACGAGCTACATCGCGGTCACCCGCGTCGACCACCCGGCCAAGGACCTCAAGCAGTTTGTCGAATGGGCGCGCGCCAATGCCGGCAAGGCCAACTTTGCCTCTGGCGGCATCGGTGCCTCGACCCACCTCAACGGCGAACTGCTGAACACGGTGGCCGGGCTGGACCTGCTGCACGTGCCCTACAAGGGCAGCGCACCGGCGGTCACCGACCTCATCGGCGGCCAGACCCAGTTGCTGATCGACGCCGGCACCGTGCTGCTGCCGCAGATCAAGGGCGGCAAGCTGAAGGCGCTGGCTGTGACCGGCCCGCGGCGCGACCCCAACCTGCCCGACGTGCCCACCGTGCGCGAGCTCGGCCTGGGCGGCATGGAAGCACTGGGCTTCCAGGGCCTGGTGGCGCCGGCCGGCCTGCCGCGCGACGTGCTCAATCGACTGTCGGCCGACCTGCGCAAGGTGCTGGCGCAGCCCGACGTGAAAGCCAAGTTCGCCGCCGCCGGTGCCGACGTCAACCCGCGCGGCCCGCAAGAGTTTGCCGACTATGTCAAGACCGAGGCCGAACGCTGGTCGGCGCTGATCCGGCAACGCAAGATCCAGCTGCAGTGAAGCCGGCGCTGCCGCGGCAGCGCCCTACACTGAGGTCATGACAAGCCTACCCATTGCTTTCATCGGCGGCGGCAACATGGCCAGCGCGCTGATCGGCGGTCTGCTCAACAGCGGCCGCCCGCCACGAAGCCTGCTGGTGGTCGAACCCAGCGAGGTGCAGCGCGACAAGCTGGCCCAGGCCTTCGGCGTGGCTGCAGTGCCGGTCGCCACCGCGGCGCTGTCGCAGGCCGGCACCGTGATCTGGGCCGTCAAACCGCAAAGCTTCGACGAAGCCGCAACCGCCTGCGGCAGCTGGCTGGCCGGCGCCTTGCAGCTCAGCGTGATGGCCGGCATCCGCAGCGACGCCATTGCACGCGCCAGTGGCAGCCCGCAGGTGGTACGCGCCATGCCCAACACGCCGGCGCTGATCGGGCGTGGCATCGCCGGCCTGTATGCCCGGCCCGAGGTCGATGCGGCCGCACGCGCGCAGGTCGAGCAGCTGTTCGCGCCCACCGGCGAATCGCTGTGGGTCGAATACGAGGACCAGCTCGACGCCGTGACGGCGATCTCGGGCTCGGGCCCGGCCTACGTCTTCTACTTTCTCGAAGCGATGATGCAGGCGGCCACCGAGCTCGGCCTCAGCGCCGAGCAGGGCCGCCGTCTGGCCCAGGGCACCTTTGCCGGCGCGGCGGCGCTGGCCCAGGCGTCACCGCTGCAGCCGGCCGAGCTGCGCGCCCAGGTCACGTCCAAGGGCGGCACCACACACGCGGCCATCACCAGCCTGGACGACAGCGGTGTCAAGGCCGCCGTCGTGCGCGCCGTGCACGCGGCCCACACGCGGGCGCAGGAACTGGGCCGCGGCCGATAATCGCGCCTTCGCCCCGACCCCGGGGCCCGCCCTGACCCCGTTCGCCGGCGCCCAAGCGCCGCGGCGACCCGCGCCATGTCCACCGACCCCAGCACCACCCCCCTGGCCCAGGCCGTGCGGCGCCGCCGCACTTTTGCCATCATCAGCCACCCCGACGCCGGCAAGACCACGCTGACCGAGAAGCTGCTGCTGTTTTCCGGCGCCATCCAGATCGCCGGCAGCGTGAAGGCGCGCAAGGCCAGCCGCCACGCCACCAGCGACTGGATGGAGATCGAGAAGCAGCGCGGCATCTCGGTGGCCAGCTCGGTGATGCAGATGGAATACCGCGACTGCGTGATCAACCTGCTCGACACGCCCGGCCACCAGGACTTCAGTGAAGACACCTACCGCGTATTGACCGCGGTGGACGCGGCATTGATGGTGATCGACGCAGCGAACGGCGTGGAGCCGCAGACGCGCCGCCTGCTGCAGGTTTGCCGCGCGCGCAACACGCCCATCCTCACCTTCGTCAACAAGATGGACCGCGAGGTGCAGGAGCCGCTGACGCTGATGGACGAGATCGAGCGTGAGCTGGGCATGGAGGTCGTGCCCTTCACCTGGCCGGTGGGCATGGGCAAGTTCTTCGGCGGTGTGCTCGACCTGCGCAAACAGCAGATGCGCGTGTTCTCGCCCGGCGAAGACCGCGACCGCGACAACGACGAGATCATCGACGGCCTGGCCAACCCGCTGCTGCAAACCCGCTTCGGCGCCGCCTACGAACAAGCCGGTGGCGAGGT
>Ga0138256_10005868_pt1 | contig 13004 bp, 6 predicted proteins | sample KNB2016incub_MG_FD_105486 | JGI IMG/M metagenome (GOLD analysis project Ga0138256, IMG submission 105486) | Active sludge microbial communities from wastewater in Klosterneuburg, Austria - KNB2014incub_MG | ecosystem: Engineered > WWTP > Activated sludge > Unclassified | place: Austria... | reverse complement strand
TCAGCATCACCTATGGCACCGTCAAACAACACATCCACAAAATCTACGACAAGCTCCAGGTTTCTAACCGGACCGAAGCGATCAATAGGCTGAAAGGCTAAGGCTAAAATAAGGCTAAGGCTAAGGCTGAGGCAGAGAGCATAGGGCATAGAGCATAGGGCAGTCTGCAGTGGGCAGTCTTCAGTCTGCAGTGGGCAGTCGGTATTCAGTAATCAGTTGAACCTCAATCAACTCATCAACTCATAAGCATATAAGCTTCATAAGCCCTAACCTTCTAAACTCCTAAGCCCAACAAATCAACTCATCAACGTATCAACCAATAAGCTTATAAGCCCCTCACCTCCTCAGCCTATAACAAAGGTTATATACCCCAGCCCACGCATATCAGGGAATTTTGGATTCAAGATTGTAAATCCTAATAATTCTCTTTTATGAAAAATCTCACCACAAAACTTTTCAGTGTCCTAAAGCCGACACTCACTTTCAGAAGACATTTATGGCCTCTTCTTTTTCTATCACTAAGTTGGTTAATTCCTGATGCAGGCTATGCACAGTCCAGCATCTTCAGCTTAATGGACACGACGGGGTTGACCATCTATGAAATAGAACAACTAGCGGAGGAAATTTTCAACCAGAAGGGCACTGGCCGGGGAACAGGATACAAGCAATTCCAGCGCTGGCTCTATGAAGAGAAATTTCATGTCGATGAGCAAGGATATTTTATTTCAAGGAAGAAAGAAGATTCGGCATTCAAATCCTTTATGGCCAGCCAACCAGATAACGTTCGGAGGATGGTGCCCTGGACCGAACTTGGTCCAGACTATTGGTCACCTACAGAAGGTTGGAATCCAGGCAATGGAAGGATCACTTCCGTTGCCGTCCAGGCTTCGAATAGCTCAATTATCTATGTGAGTTCTCCTGGAGGAGGCATCTGGAAGACCACCAATGCAGGGTCAAGTTGGTCGCCCCTCATCGATTTTGAAAACGCGGCTTGGATGGATGTATTTCATCTTGCGATTGATCCGGGCAATACCACGAAAGTATATGCCGGTCTTACCGAGGGAGGTGTTCTTAAATCCACGAGTTCAGGTGCGGACTGGAGTGAAACAGGATCCGGCCCCGAAAGTGTAAGGAAAATTGTAGTGCATCCAACCAATACAAATATCATCCTTGTTGCCTCTTCAACAGGTGTACATCGCTCCACTAATGGAGGCACCACCTGGGCTCTCGTATCCTCTAATCCGATGGAGGATATTGAATTCAAGCCTGGTGATCCAAACATTGTATATGCATCAGCATCCGGTAATGGAGCAACCGCCTTGATGAGGTCAACCAATAACGGAACGACATGGACGAATATCGGTTCTTCAAACGGGATCACACACTTTGGAAGATCAATGATAGCCGTATCATCTCAAAACCCCGCTATCGTTTATGTTGTACAAGCTTCCGGCGATGAGTTTGGCCGCCTTTATCGTTCTACTAATTCAGGTCAGAATTTTACCACGATGATCGTCGGCAACCATTTTAATGGAACCAATTTTTTTGGATATGAAAGTGATGGTACAGGTGAAGGCGGTCAAGCTGGATATGACATGGCCATCTGCGCAAATCCCGCCAATGCAGATCATGTATACATCGCAGGTATCATCTGCTGGAAATCAGTTAATGGAGGATCATCATTTACCCCACTCACCGAATGGGATTATACCAATAACAACCTTAGTTATAATCATGCTGATGTCCATGCGCTGGAGTTTGTCGGAAGCACCATTTACTCTGGAAGTGATGGAGGTATCTTTAAGAGCACGAACGCAGGAGTAGATTGGGAGGATCTCTCGGAAGGGCTTGGCATCCGCCAGATATACAGGTTATCATGCTCGGAATTAAATGCACAGGTCTTGTGTATCGGATCGCAGGACAATGGCTCTTCTATTCGGAAATCCAATGGTGCCTGGATCGATTGGCTAGGAGCTGATGGTATGGAAAATGTGATTAGTCCGATCAATACCCAGGTCATCTTTGGTATGACTCAGTTTGGGAATCTATATAAAACTACGGATGGCGGCCAGACCATCATTAATCTACCTGAACCCGATGATGGTAACTGGGTGACCCCGCTGGCCATGCATCCGAATAATCAGGATATCATCTTTGGAGGTTGGAATGGAGTATACAAGTCCACAAATGGTGGCAATTCCTGGACTTACATTTCTTCAGGTTCAATCAATGAGGATCTGGATAATCTGGTCATTGCTCCCTCCGATCCAAATTTTATCTACGCATCTGTCGAAAACATCCTCTACCGATCTTCCAATGGCGGTAGTTCATGGACCTCTGTCAATGCAGGTGGATACATTAGTGACATCTACGTAAGTGAATCTAATCCGCAAAAAATCTGGATCGCCCGCAGTACGACATCCGGTCAAGTGAGAGTCTCAGAAAATATGGGAACCACCTTTACTGATCTTTCAGAAGGGCTTCCTTCTCTGCAGGCACGTTGCCTTGTCGTCGATGAAACAGTGGGTGGAAATGATGGAATATTTGTCGGAATGAACATCGGGGTTTATTACAGAAGTTCAGGAGCATGGGGATTGTATGAGGAAGGAATACCACTCGTGGCTATACGCGACATAGAACTTGTCAAATCAGCCAGTGTAATCAGGGTTGCAACGTACGGACGCGGTGTCTGGGAAAATCAAATCAATTCCGCACCACCGGCAACATGCCCGGAATCATGCTGTATACCTTTCCCCTTCGACTATTCGATATGTGATGATCTCGAAAGCTATTCAACAGGCAATATTTATCCGCAAGGCAATCCTCCGTTTGATTTGTTTTCCGGCCAATCAAACCAACAAGCCACGGTCACTACACTGCAATCTGTTTCCGGGACTAAATCTCTTCGTTTTGGAGCAACCTCAGATATCACATTTGATATCATGAGATCCATCAATACCACCACACGCCTGGAGTGGATGACGTATATCCCTGCAGGCAAGGCAGGAGAGTTTGGAATCTATACAGACAATGTCTCCAATTATCCTTTATATGTACAATACAATAATGGAGTGGCCACTATGTTCCGGGAACTGATAGGGGGAGGGAGCCAAAACCTGGGTACGTTCTCATACACACCAAATTCCTGGTTTAAATCTGTCCTGATCTTTTTCCCTTCTGACAGAATTGAATATTGGCAAAACAACACCATGCGGACCTCGATTGCTAACTATACAATCAATCAGATCGGTCATATCAACTTCTATTATAATACAGCGGGAGGTACTACTGATTATTACATAGATGATATATGTTATGCCGAACAATTCACAGGTATCATCTTTTGCACTCAGGAATGGGATCCTGTTTGTGTCAATGGTGCAGAATACTCAAATGCATGTACGGCCGGAACTGTGGGATACTCTTCATGCGAATACACCTATGGGCCATGTGAGGCGCCAGACGATTGTAATCCATGTGATGACTGTTTTTGGTTTCTTCCCCGGTACCAGGTCTCCAATACCGTTGATTTTCAAAACCGATATTGCGGAGGCGGTGATGTAAATCTGGATGATCCATCGGATCAGCAACGATCCGGAAGCTTAACTTTTCAATGGAGTGTGCCTGAAGCAAATGTACAATACACCAACGGAACCTCCTCCATTTCGGAGAATCCTTCAATTGTTTTTCCAGGCCCCGGAACCTATACCGTTTGCGAGGAAGTATTCTACAATGGCATCTCTGTCTTTGAATGCTGTCACGAAGTGATCATCGGAGGTTGTTTCAACCCTCCGGTGGCTTTTTATACCTCAGAGTTTGCTCTTTTTAATCGGTTTGTCCTGAACGCCGCAAACGATGGCAACCAGGTCGAGTGGACCTTCTCTGATCCGAATGTTTCCTTCTTCCAGGGAACGCCGCAATCTCCCCAGATCGTCATTGAATTTGCGCAAGGGACTTGTGTTACTGTATGTCTTTATGTGACTAATGCATGCGGTACTTCTTCCTATTGTACTGAATTGTGTTTTGACCATCCTACATGCTCCGGTAACACCCCTCCGGTCTATATAACCGAAGCGATAGAGCCCTACATTGAAAACACAACTGTGGAAATTGAATTACCATCTCCGCCTTCGGGTCAGCAAGCTACCTATGCCTGGGATTTTGGAGATGGCAACACTTCCTCCAACCAAAATGTGACCCATACCTATGATGATCCGGGCAATTATACCATCTGCTTAATCGTGACCATCGGCTGCAGAACCTGGTGTTATTGCTGGTGCGTCCATATCAATCCGTGTGAACCTACCTATACCTCCAATGATGGGCAGGTGACATTCGAATTTATTGGATCAGAAACCAATCTACAATATCTGATTACCTCTAACGAACCTATCGCCCAGGGACAAAGCTGGCTTGTCAATAATGTTCCTGTGAGCGGCGGTAATTCATCACTCAACTATACATTTCCGGGTGCAGGCAATTACACCGTTTGCTTCCCTTATTTGGGCAATGACGGATGTGTACACTACTACTGCATCGATATTGGGGTAGGAAATCCATTTGCCTGCAACTCGATTTCCTGGAAGTTTGTATCCGCTACCGGATATCAGTTTAGTCTTCCATCCGGATCTACGGATATACAATGGACCATTGATGAAACCAATCAGCAAATTGGCCAGGGTATAAACAGTAATTGGGTTTTACCGGTATCGCCCTGCAACTGGCGGACGATCAGTGTCCGGTATTTTGATGGTATTCGCTATAGGGTATGCTGTCTCAGAATATACTTATGTCCACCGGATGAATGTTCCGGGTCGATAGACTATGGCTATCTGTCTTCAACTGATCAGGCAACGTTTAAACTGAATGTAGCCGGATCATCAGATATAACCTGGTACTTTGATGACACACCGACGCAAACACTCGGCACCACCAGTGCTATTGTAATTACATATCCGGGCAGTTGTGTTTCCAGATGGATATCCGTTAAGTACAGGGATAATACGGGCAGGTGGCGTATATGCTGCAGGTTGATCTATTTCTGCAACCCGGTCAATTGTAACATCATCAGTATAAATTATACACAGAATAGTGGTTACAGGTTTTCGGTGGATCAGGCCTTTGAAAACATGTCATGGATCCTGGAAGAAACAGGAACATCCCTTGGCACTGGATTACAAAGTGCATGGGTACCTGTTGGAGCCAATTGTGATTACAGGACAGTTTCTCTTCGCTATTGGATTACCGGGCTCGGTTGGCAGTTATGTTGTCTGCGCTTTTACTGGTGTGATCCGCAGGCGTGTGGAGATTTGATTTCGTTTTCTGTCACGAATAATATAGTGACTCTGGTGGCACCCGACAATCTCCAAAACGTGACCTGGTATAAGGATAACTGGATATTGGGTTCGACAAATACGCTCTTGACAAGTCTCTCGGGATCGGTAAACCATAAAATTTACATTCGGTATTTTGATCCTTGCGACAATAGCTGGAAATGGTGTCAGAGAGAATATACCCCTGGGGGCATCACTGGTAACCTCACTTTTGATTTTGACAACCGGATCTGTGGCGAACAAAACCAGGTTGTAGAGATCCCGCTGAGGGCAAAAGGATTTCAAGATATGGTCAACTTCCAGTTTAGTATTCAGGTAGAAGATACGACGAAAGGAAAACTGCTCGAAATCATTGCCCAGAATTTGACAGGAGACTTTGAGGATTTTATTAACAATGCTGCAACAGGAAGCATCTACTGGGAGAATCCAGTCGCAACTGACATTCCGGACAATACAATTATTGCGATAGCCCGGGTCAGAATCGTTTCCTCCGCTGCGGGTGAAACTGATCTTAATATCACTGGTACACCTGTGCCCATCTATGCGGAAGATGTAAATGGAAACATCATCGCCCCGGTAGTACGATCAGGTTCATTTTGTTTCGAACACCTCGTCGATGTCTGTGGTACAATCACGCGTGAAGACTTTGTCCCGATCGCCAATGTGAATGTCAGTCTGAATGGATGTAAACGGTATAATGCAATGACGGATGCGAACGGGGATTATTGTTTTATGGATGTACCTGCAGGAGCAACCTATGAAATCCATGCATCAAAGGATATCAATTATAAGAATGGAGTCAATGCAGGTGACCTTAGTGGGATCAAGCGCCACATACTGGGTATTCAAAAACTGAACTCTCCATACAAAATATTGGCTGCTGATAGCAAACAAAGCAATGCAGTCAATGCAGGGGATGTGTCTGAGCTGCGCCGCTTGATCCTCGGATATATTGTGGATCTTCCGACCTGCGAGTCATGGGCATTTACGGATCGGGACTATCTCTTTCCTACCCCGACGGATCCATTCTCCTCCAACTGGCCTACAGGGGTCGTATTGCAGAATATCCAAAGCAATGTGAATGATGCAGATTTGATAGGATGGAAAATGGGGGATGTGAACAACAGCAATAATGCGCAGAGTCTGACGGACAATCCTGCATTGGAACAACGTGGTGTCAGCGACATACATCTGATTGCCTCTTCTGAGGAGGTGTATCTGGTGGATACATTTTCTATCAGCATTTCTACCCGGTTATTTGACCGGATTCGGGCTGCACAATTTTCGGTTCGCTTTGATCCGGCGAAGTTCAGTCTGATAGGTGTCGGGGATTTCCATCCCTTGATTGGATTGGTTCCGGACGATTTCATTCAGGATTCAGTGGCCGGCTTTGTAGGGTTTTTCTGGGCTGATGCTACCGGGGTCACCTTGCCGGATGATGCTGTGATGTTTACCATCAGGTTTGTGCCAAAGCTTCCGCAGATAGATCAATCGGAGGTTTCATTCAGCCAGGATCCGGTCAACTACTATTTTGAAAATGAAGATGGGGAGGAGTTGAATGTGATCACTACGGTAGGGGAGGTGACGGTGCCCGTCCTTGAGCTGCATCAGGATCAACTTCTGGTGAGTCCGAATCCGACAAAAGGTGAATTGAATATTCGTGCATTCTTTACATATCCCACGAAGGTGGGGGTTGAATTGATCAATGAGTTGGGAATATCTGTCCGCCGCATTCCGGAAAACAGCTCGGGTTCAACTACATTTTCTACAAGGCTAGACCTGGAGGATTTACCTGCTGGAAGATATGTCGTGCGGCTTGTCACGGAGACAGGGGTGATCACCCGAAGTATTATTCATTTGTAACAGGGGAAAAGGGAGAGGCCCCGGTATTGGGTTGAATTCAACCACGGGGCTTCTCCTTCAATTACTCTATCAATAAGCCGGATGAAAGCATGATAAACAAGAATGCCCCATATCACCAATGAGTGAAAAGGGGAGAAAGGCCTTATAAAATCTAAAATCAAATTCAAATACATGAAAACAGCTAAGTATTATTTCATGATCGTATTGTTTTCGGCAATCGGGATCATCAGCGCAGGCGCTCAGGATAACTGCACGCCATACCTTTCCCTCGAAGGGCAGGTCAGCGACAAGATCACCCCTGAAAATCTGGCTATGGCGGACAATTTAAAAGTCCGATGTAAGAATAGTGAACTTTCCACCTGGACCATCGTATCCTGTAAAGTGGTTAGGGTGCCCAGGCATGGCGATGCTACCATGACTGTTTCAAAAGGTGCCGGCTTCTCGAAAGCGACAATCGACCAGTTGAAAACAGCTAAGGTGGACGATATCTTTTTCTTTGAGGAGATCAGGTTGATCAGTATGAATGGCGAAGTAAAGGAAGTTGGGTTAGTGGTGGAAGTATATTGATAGCATCGCTGGCCATAATAGTACTGCCTGCACCGGGATGTCAATATGAAGGATCATTTTCAAAGGCAATGACAAAGACGAAACGCTATGATACCTCTTAAATCAACATTTACCACTCATCGGAAAACCGACCCGATCACTTTGAAGGAGGAATTGGAAGCTGATTATCCAGCCTATAGGGTGACCTATTCTGTCATGGCAGACAGCTTTAAGCTTCGGAACAAGTATTTCAGACATACATTGATGTACAACATGGATAAGCCAAGCAAGCTGGAGAGTATTAGCCTGCGGATGAAAAGGAAGATGTTGGTTTATAACCTGGTCTTGTGTCTTCTGGCAGTAATCCTATGGCTTGGGGACGGGTATTTGAATAATGGGATAATATTTAATGCACTTAGTTCGGATAATTTTATATTTTTAACCATTCTGTTTTTGGCGCTGAATCAATATCTGGTCTACCTGCTGTATCCGGGGTTGAAAAGGGATTTGAACACGGATCAAGGGATGTGTGAAGAAGGATGGAGCAAATGTTTATTGTTGACATAATAACTAATGCATTGAATATAACAAAGCATAAAGCATAAAGCATAAAGTTTGTAATTATAAGATATTACAACAAACAATCTTGAATTTAAATAATAATCGAATAAACAAAATCTAACTCATTATGGCAACTAAAAGAAAATCAAAATTTGATATTACAGGCTCAGCCAATGAACCAATCAATGTTGCACCTTATTCTAAATGCAGCATTAGTGTCTCTGGAGCATGGAAAACAGCTGATAGAAATACAAGTTACCCTAGTGACAAAGAAGGCGAAGGTGAATTGAATGTTATAGTTTTCGTTCCAACCTCTGGTTCAAAATTGTGCGCACCTGATCCACCCTTCAGCACAGGAGATGGTTTTTGGAGTGACGTAAAAGATTTTTTTGGTTTTAAGTAAATATTAGCCTGACATGAAGCTTCTGGAATCAATTCGTCAAGATATTAAAGGATCTGGACAGTGTATGTCCTTTCTGCAAACGAAGGATGATGATATTGACCGCTTTCTAAATCAGTATAGAGATATTATTGAAAAAGTGGTTACGCTTCGTTATCCTGAAGATGAGTTTTTGTCTTTTGAGAGAGAAATGCTTTATTTTTATCAGCGTTTGAAGAAGACAAACACAAGTCAGTTTAATGATATAGAATCTACTATTCACATACTTTTCTGTGGAATTTGTACTTTTTATATTAAGAATTATGAGGGTTCAAAGTCCTATTTAGTAGAGGCAAGTATCCTAAGCAAAAGACTACTATTAAATTATACATCAACAATTATTCATCACTTTATTAAACAAATTGATATAATTTTACGAAAAGAGAAAATACTTATATTGGTTTCCCCAAATGGGTTAATGGATAAGTATACAAGGATTTCTCAGAAATGGATACTTAAGCATGAATGGACCATAAAAAACTACCGGATTAAAACGATATCTACCCAAAAATATCAATCCCTGCAAGGAATTCTATTAGATGCAGCAAATTACGAATTTGTATTTTTTATAGGACATGGTGATGATTTTTTTATGGTTGTAACCGACTCAGGTGTTGAAGAATTAAAACCTGAAGTAATTCAAGCTTCATTTAATGTGCAAGGCGCGAAGCCAAAGGTTTTTGGGGCCTTTTCATGCGCTTACGAAAATTATATGGATTTAGCAAGTTCTGGTTATTTCGATTACTTCTTGATCTCTACTAATTCAGGTGATGAGCATTCTGAGATATTTATCAAGGCGTTCATTGATTCTTTGGATGATAACCAAAATATCATTGATGCTAGTAACTTGGGTAGGATGGCCTTAATGTGCCGGATGAGTGGAGCTAATCAAATGGAAGTATATCAAAATAATGAGAAAATTTATCCTGATAGCAGTCCTATTTAACACTTTTGTTTCGGCCAACCTGCTTAACTCACAGTCAATATGTTCATCAAATCTGGAGTTATCCCAGAATACAAATACATATCTATTTCATTCGTCTCGTCATCAAATTTTCGTTTCTTCTACTGAAGGACTAAACATCTTTGATGGCTTGATGACGGAAATCTATCGTCCAGCTACTAGTCAAATGGTAGGCTTGATTTTACAGAGCAGTTTCTTCGAAGATAGTGCTGAAAATGTTTGGTTTACGACCTACGAAGCATTAAATTGGTATAATCCACGCACAGATGATCTAAACTATATGTTCATGATTTCATCTGCTGGTGATACCATAAAGGAAAACTATAGTGCTTTTCATCAAGAGAAAAACAATCTCTATCTCAAAGCAGGGAAAGAGATTTTCGTTGTGGATATTTCAACTAACCAAATCTTACAGTCCTATCCGATTGACTTCTCTAAAATTCATGATGTGGCCCTGGTTCGGACTGATGAACACACGTATATAGTAGGAGTTGGAGCCAAAGGATATAAAACGTACAGGATAGACCAATCTAAAGGGGTATCCCTGATAGATAGTGGAACTGTAAATGGCGTATCCATTTTGAATCACCATGATGGATTGTGTTGGATTGGTGATGCAGCAGGGAATATACATTATTATGATACTAAAACATCAAAGTTCCTGTATTCAAGAAAAGTTTCCAATGGTCTGGTAAACGGTATTTCCTATTTGTCAGATAATAAAATTATAATTTCGGGAAGGTCAAATCAGCTCTATGTGTTTGATATTCATACAAGAAGTATTACCGACAGCATTGTTCTCTCTTCTTCATCTTCCAGCGCCCCTATCAAACATTTACTCACTCCCTATGTTGATTCCGACTCGACATTATGGATCGGTAGTGATGGCCAGGGAGTGCTATTTCACAATTTCAAAAAGACAAAATTCAAGCATTTCCTGGGTGGTACCCATGACATAAAATCAGTTTCTGTTATCAAGGTCCTTCAGCAAAGGGATCACTCGTTTATTACACTCAATCGAAAAGGGGGAATTCTGTGGTTGAGTGAATCGGGGAGTATTCTTAAACGATGGGATTCGTTGCCCGACGGAAAGGCAGATTTTACAGCTCATACAGGCGTTCAGTTAAATGACAGGCAGATACTTTTTTCAAGTTATTATAACCTGTATCTATTAGATATTGTCACAGGAGAGATCAAGTTAGTGACCGGGCCAGTAGGTATTAAGAAGCTAGAAATGGTTCAATTAGAAAAACTTACCAATGGTAAAATTATTGTTAGTTGTTTAGGAGATCTTATGCACGAACTTATTCTATCGGGTGATCGATATAGTCTGCGGCCTTATGGGGATATTTTTAAACATTCAGGCAACACAACTTATTTTAAGACTGATGAGCAAAACCGGCTTTATATAAGTAATGATGAGCTATCTATCCTTGTTTGTGTTCCTTCATCCGACGGCACAACGCATGTTTTTGAAAGGGAACTTGATATAGTTGGAGGAATCAGAGGATTCTGCGATGTTCCTCAATCCAATGCAGTTTACTTATGCAATTTGCAAGGTCTTTTCCGAATCAATCGGGATACCTGGACATTTGATCAAGTTAAGGGTCCGGATAATATCCTCGTTCAAACAATTTATGCTGTGCTGGCAGATGATGATGGTAACCTATGGTTGAGTTCCAATAAAGGGCTTATGAAATATGTTCCTGACACGGATGAAGTAAGAGTCTTCACAGAAATGGATGGTATACAAGCTCTTGAATACAATACCCACGCCTATCTGAAAACCGAAGATGGACACATGCTATTTGGTGGCGTCAACGGCCTGAATTATTTCCATCCAGATGAAGTCAAATTCTCCACCAAACCATCTCCGGTGTATATCAGCGAAATGCTGATCAATGATGAAATAGACAGCACCTATAGAGTCCCACAGTACATTGAAAACTTCGATCTCAAATATACCCAAAACACAATCTCCTTTGAGTTTCATGCCATCGATTATTCAGATCCGTCCGCCACACGCGTGCGTTATAAACTCATCGGCGTCGATGATGATTATGTAGAATCTAAATCCGCCCAGGGTTTTGCACGGTATGCTAACCTTCGCCCAGGAGACTATACTTTTTCTATCCTCGGAAAGAATTCAGATGGTCAATGGAACGAAACACCAAGGACTTTGCAAATAAAAATACATCCTCCCTTCTGGCTCACCTGGTGGTTTATTTCTATTTCATCGCTGGCTATCATCAGTCTGGTATATTGGACCGTGCGTTCCTATTACCGACGCAAGCTGGAAAAGAAGAACCAACTCTTACGCGAACAAGCCCTCATCATCAAAAATCAACAAGCCATCGAACACGAACGCACCCGCATCGCTTCCGAAATGCACGATGACCTCGGATCCGGCCTTACGACTATCCGGTATCTCAGTGATAAGGCATTGATGCAAGCTAAGGATACTGAGGAGGTCGAACAGATACAACGCATAGCCGATCACAGCAATACCCTGGTCCGGAATATGTCCGAGATCATCTGGGCCATGAACTCCCGCTTTGATGACGCCGAAAACCTGGCAGGCTACCTCCGCAGATATGCCTCGGAGTATCTTGAGGAACATTCAATACCTTTTAGCTTTGATATAGATGAAGAGCAATTGGAAAATGTAAACGTTCGGGGTGAAGTCAGAAGAAACCTGTTTCTGGTATTTAAAGAAGTACTCCATAATACAGTGAAGTATTCAGGCGCATCAGAAGTGATCATTCATCTGCATATTGCCGATCATGTCACGATCAAAGTATCTGAAGTTGGAGCCAGGGGCTTTGATCCCTTATCCTCTGAGGAAAAAGGCAACGGGCTATACAATATCAAAAAACGTATGGATGCCATCCAGGGCCGGATAACTTATGAGCAATCTGCAGAGGCTATGCAAATCACTTTTTCAGCACCCATTCACTTGTCATAAATGAAACCAATCAAAATCGCCATCCTCGAAGACCTGAAAGAAGTTGCAGCTCACCTGCAGACGATCTTCAACCGCGAGGACGATATGACATGTACCCAGTTGTATCAGAATGCCGAAGATGCGATGCATTTCCTGGTAGCAAGTCCGGTAGATATACTGATCGTGGATATTGGCTTGCCCAGGGCCAGTGGCATTGATGCCATCCGCTTCCTGACCGAACATTGCCCGACGATGCAGTATTGCATGTTTACAGTCTATGAAGATGACGATAAGATTTTCAATTCGCTACAAGCAGGTGCCAAAGGGTATATACTCAAAGGCGCTCCCGCAGAT
>Ga0138256_10005865_pt1 | contig 13007 bp, 9 predicted proteins | sample KNB2016incub_MG_FD_105486 | JGI IMG/M metagenome (GOLD analysis project Ga0138256, IMG submission 105486) | Active sludge microbial communities from wastewater in Klosterneuburg, Austria - KNB2014incub_MG | ecosystem: Engineered > WWTP > Activated sludge > Unclassified | place: Austria... | reverse complement strand
CTCCTGAACTGCACGTAAGTCAGCACCTCCCTCTACCAGATGGGTCGCAAACGAATGCCTGAATGTATGTGGACTGACCGTCTTTTGAATGCCGGCGCGGGCTACAAAATCTTTGATCAATGTAAATATCATCACTCGTGTCAGTCCTTTGCCTCTGCGATTTAGGAAAAGTGTGTCTTCATGACCTTTTACAATGACAGGAAGGGACTTACGTTCAGAAGTCAGATACAAGTCGATATGTTTAACAGCTGAATCACCGATGGGAACAAGTCGTTCCTTATTATTTTTACCCAATACTTTGACAAAGCCCTGCCCGGGAAAATAGTTGCTTAGCTTGAGTGTTACCAGTTCTGTCACCCTTAATCCACACGCATATAGTGTCTCAATCATTGCCCGATTTCTTTGGCTATGCGGTAGGGACATATCTATTGAGCTTAATATAAAATCAATTTCTTCATAGCTTAATACATCAGGTAACGTTCGTTGAAGTTTAGGACTTTCGAGCATTTCTGAAGGGTCATTATCGATAATATCCTCCATGATCAGAAATTTATAAAATGCCCTGATACCGGATATAATTCTTGCCTGACTTTTTGGTTCTAAACCCAGATCGTTAATGTAATATACAAATGATGAAAGATGACTTGCCATGAGCTGGTCCGGAGTAAGGTCTATTTTTTTAATGATGACAAACTCAAGTAGTTTACCGACATCTCTTATGTATGCTTCAATAGAATGCGATGAAAGTGATTTCTCCAGAAGAAGGTATGCTCTGAATCCTTTGATGCTGCTATTCCAGTCCATGATGTAAAGTAGCGGACTTTTAAGCAAACCACAAACGATTTTACATATTATTTGTTAACCAATCATATTAAAATATCTGTAATGAAAATAGGTATAGTTTGTTACCCCACATTTGGTGGTAGCGGTGTAGTAGCAACTGAACTTGGGCTTGGATTAGCAGATAAGGGTCATGATGTACATTTTATTACCTACAAAAGACCGGTCAGATTGACTGCTTTTCACACAAATGTATATTTTCATGAAGTCACATCCATGGAGTATCCGTTGTTTGAATATACTCCTTACGAAACATCACTTGCCAGTAAGCTGGTAGATGTAGTAAGGTTTGAAAAGCTGGATATCCTGCATGTACATTATGCTATACCTCACGCCGCGGTTGCCTATATTGCCAAACAAATCCTGAAATCCAAAGGTATAAACATACCAGTGGTGACTACTCTGCATGGTACAGATATCACATTGGTAGGCAATGACAGTTCGTTTGCACCAGTGGTCGAATTCAGCATCAATGAGTCCGATGGTGTGACCGCTGTGTCAAGGCAATTGAAAGAAGAAACAATGGCTACTTTTCAAATCAAAAAAGATATCAGAGTCATTCATAATTTTATAGATTTCAGCAGATTCAGAAAGACCAACAAAGATCATTTTCGTAAAGCAATAGCCCCTGATGGGGAAAAAATATTGGTACACATATCCAATTTTAGAAAAGTCAAAAGAGTAGAGGACGTCATCCATATTTTCCAGAAAGTACTTAAAAGTGTAAAAAGTAAGCTACTTCTTATCGGAGACGGTCCTGAGCGTAAATATATGGAAGAACTTTGCCGAACACTACATTTATGTGATGAGATCAGGTTTTTGGGAAAGCAGGAAGCGGTTGAGGAGCTGCTTGCCATTTCGGACTTGTTTATCCTCCCGTCAGAAAACGAGAGTTTCGGTTTGGCGGCTCTGGAAGCAATGGCATGTGAAGTTCCGGTCATTTCATCGAATGCCGGAGGATTGCCTGAAGTCAACATCGATGGTGTCACTGGTTATATGTGTGATGTAGGTGACGTAGAAGGAATGTCAGCGAGATGTATAGAGCTGCTGCAGGATGAAGAGAGCCTGGCTGTTTTTAGAAAAAATGCATTTCTTCAGGCCAAAAGATTTGACATTAAAGAGATATTACCGGAATATGAAAACTATTATGTCGAGATTATAAAAAACTTGAGACTCAATTAACAATCAGTATCTTGGTGACATAAGCATCTGACGAAAGTGATGTGTTTTCATTTGCACTAAATACAAGGTAAACACCGGTGACAGCTTTGACACCATTGTAATCCATACCATCCCAAACAGCCTGTCCTCCAAATGCTTTGGTTTCGAATACCAGTCTGCCGTTAATATCCGTGATTTTGACATTTGCATCCCTGACCAGGCCTTTTATGGCAATGGGTCCATGATAATCAGGTCTTATGGGATTCGGAAACGCATAGACACTACTGCTGTGTGATCTGCCTCCTCTCGTGGTTTCGGTTTTGTAGCTTTGAATACCGGCAGCAGAAATAATAAACATTTCTCCTGTGATTGAATTGAATCCAAGATCTGTTACCTTATTGTCCAGCAATGGGGAGTTTTTAGAATCAAACCTTGCCTCCTCTGTAATACCATCCGGTGATTGCACAAAAATACCATTTCTGGTACCAAACCATTTTCTGTTACCACCATCTACTTCAATACACAAAATGTCTTCATCTTTCAACAATAATGCCGGAATACCGCCAACCACTACTTTTCTTGTGTTGCCCCGGCATGACTCACTAAATGGATCCCCGCAATCGAAAACAACAGGCCCCTGATCTGTACCTGCCCAAACACTTCCATCAAGGTCTACTACCAAACTATTTACCTTATTACCCGTGATTTCACTGTTGTTTTTAGTGATATATCTTATTTTGTCATCGGTAGGATCAGCTATTTGAGGACCTTCATTATATACAATAATGCCATTTCCTGAACCGACAACTGCTATCCATTTATTTCCCTGATTATCGATCACAATATCAGCCAGACTGGTACTTGATGGCACACTGAAATTATGCCAGGTGTTGTCTTTGGTTTTTACAGCCAAAGGTTTGGGGGCCCCATAATTGGAAATCCAGAGGTTATCATCTTTATCAAAAGTTAATCCTGCTATTCTTGTTCTTGCATCATCTCCTACTGTTGCCTGCAAAATACTGTTGTCTTTGTTCCAGTGACTGGTTACCTTGGTTTCTTCATTATATGAAATAATTCCGTTATAATAACTACCCAAATAAACTTCATTAGTTTTTGGATGTGGAGCAATAGTATATAGATGGAAAAAATCCTTTTCCTTAAGAAAAGGCAATGTCTCGTCGTTGAAATTTTGCCACACTGTATTTTCAAGGGTATAAAATCCGTAACGCGTAAACCGATACTGATAGTCTTCTGTAACACCTCCTGAGCCAAAATATGCTTTATTGTTTTTAAATTTTACATTGCTTGCATCATTATTAAAAGGAACAGCAAAGGATAGTTTTTTACAATCACCCGTTATTTTTCCTTCAGTATATTTTACAGGTTCCCAAAGATCCGCATACCAAATTCTACCTTTTTCATCTTCCAATGCATAAACTGCTCTGCTTATACATCCCTGACCCCTTTCTGTTATATTTCCCGCTTCGTCTATAAATATGGTTCTGCTGTTATTATTATTCTCTATTCCTATCATTAGAGAAGTACCTTCATCTGATAGATAGTTTATTTTATCTGAACCATTGGACGGATTATAAATGATAGTAAACAAACCGTTTTCATTTCTTTTGTAAACTTTATTGTCTATTAAGGCAAACAAACTGTTGAATTTTACTGCAAGCGATTTTGCATCAAAAGATTGGGGCAAACCATGACTTGCATTCAATGGTTCCCAGATATTAAAATCAGAAATATTTTTTCCTTTTAAAGGTACACTGTATAATCCTTCTTCTGTACCTGCATATAATATTCCTGCAAGTTCAGCCACAGCCAAAACTTTAAGATCTGTGAAAGTAGTAAAGGGAAATTCAAGTTTTTCAAGATCAAAACCCAATACGCCAAAGTCTGTCGCATAAAAAGCTTCACGTTGATTGGAAATAAAAAAATCATTTACATTTTTGCTTCCTAATATACTCGTATTGGTTTTGATAAATGGAATATTGATAACATTATTTTCTATCAAAACATCAATACTATTATCAAGATAAACAATAATCAGTTGTTTGTTTGCCGAATCATAATATAGTTTGTTGACATTGACGTCCGTAAGGCCGTCTTCTTTTGATAAGAAGGTGACAGATAAGTCTTCTTTATCTATGGTAAATATGCCTTTCCCTGAAGCGTAAATTATTTTATCCCGGCTTTGTGTTATTCTCATTCCTTCCTTATAGGATAGATGTGATTTCCATTGTCCTATGGGTAATAAGCTTTGGGTAGAGGTTCCGGTAATACAGCTAATAATAATAGCAAAAAGACAAAAATACCTGTTTACCATATTTGATATAATTTGATTAGTGGTAATATAAGGGTAAAACCAATACAATTATTGTATTTTGAGTCTTGCTTTGAAGCATTTTGTAATCTTTTATATTACTTTCTGTAAAGGACAGAACTTTCGAGATAATCAGAAACTGCATCAGGGACAAGATACCTGACAGATTTTCCTTTTTGAATGGCTTGTCTGATAAAAGTAGATGAAATATTAAGTAATGGAGCATCTATAGACTTTACTCGCGTCATATTACTATATTTATCAGGATTATAACCAGGTCTTTGGTAAAGATAAATATCATAATTTTCAAGAATATGCTGATAATTTTTCCATTTTTCGATGCTTTCCAGATTATCTCCACCCATGATAAGGGCAAAAGTCTTGCCCGGATACTTCTCCCTAAGAAAAGTCAGAGTATCAACCGTATAGGATGGCAAGGGCAACGAAAACTCTACATTGGAAACTTTTAATTTTGTATTGTCACCGATGGCAAGTTCTACAAGGTGATATCTGTCACTATCTTTAGCCAGAGACGCTTTATTTTTGAGGGGATTGTGCGGACTCACGACCATCCAGACCTGATCCAAATCCGAATATTGAACCATGTGGTTTGCAATAATCATATGGCCTACATGAACCGGGTTAAAAGATCCAAAAAAAAGACCTATTTTCATTTGTATTTAATTGCCCATCATGACCGGCATGACCAGCATGAGTAATGCTTCTCCAGGTTCTTCTTCTGTCGGAACAATAATACCTGCTCTACTGGGAGTTGACAGTTGAAGCTTTATTTCATCCTTTTCCATTACTGCCAGCATTTCACCCAAAAACTTCGCATTAAACCCAATAGTCATTGTATCTCCTGAAAAGGTACAATTAAGTTGTTCTGTGGCTTCGTTTGAAAAGTCCAGATCCTGTGCTGAAATTGTCATACTCTTTTCAGTAAGGTTAAGGATGACCTGATTTGTCGATTTGTTGGCATAAATAGCGATCCTTTTCAATGAGTTGAGAAAGTCCTTCCTATTAATGATGGCTTCATAAGGATTGTCAGGCGGGATCACAGCATTATATTCAGGGTATTTGGCGTCAATAAGGCGACATACAACTTTTGTTCTGCCAAAATTAAAAAAAATGTTTGCTTTATTAAAACTGATGGTAACTTCGCATTCTTCAGTCAGGGCATTTTTTACGAGAGTCAGTCCCTTTTTCGGTATAATAAGGGATTTGGCAATGTCTGTTTTAAGGTTACCCACCGTATATTTTACCAGTTTGTGTGCATCAGTTGCCACAAAATGAAGTTTTGTAAAGTCAATTTGTATCAATACACCTGTCATTGCCAACCGGAGTTCATCAGTACTCGTCGCAAAAATGGTATTAGTAATTCCTTTCTGTATTTTTTTGGAGTTGAGTGATAGTGTCTCAACATCGTCTTCTTCCGGAGGATTAGGAAAATCTTCGGCTGAATCTCCGGAAAGTTTGTATACACCAAAAGCGGACAGGATTTTAACTCCGTTGTTCTCATCTACTGAAATAGTTACCGGTTGTTCAGGAAGCGCCTTGATAGTATCCAGTAGTATTTTAGCTGGTATAGCAATAACGCCGTTTTCATCTGAAGTGACATCCAGCCTTGTAATAATAGTCGTTTCGAGATTGGTAGATGTAATAGTTAATTCATTATCTTTAACGTCGAACAAATAATCTTCCATTATAGGGAGAACAGGATTGGCACTTATGGCTCCCGAGGCTATATTAAGCTGTTTTAATAATTCTGATGATGAAACTTCAAACCTCATTTTCTTACCTTTTAACTGTTTTTATATTTTCTGTCTGTCAGCCTAAAATATTTTATTTAAATTCAAAATATTCCGGCGGCACAAATTTAATACATATTGTCATATTTCCTAACATAACATTGATGTTGAAATAATTAATGTTTTTAATAAAATTAAAATTCATCCAAATTCTGATATGATATGATATTCTCATGATTGGTTCTCGATGCAATTATGTTTTATTACTTTTGTTTTTTCAAAATCAACATTTGATGATAAACAGAAAAGCTGGTCCTATATCCGCTGACATTGAAAAGCTCATTATCCCGGATATTGATCTTTACACATATTCCAATGGTGTAAGGGTGTGTGAAGTAAATATGGGAAGTCAGGAGATTATTAAGATAGAAATTGTACATATCGCAGGCAGATCAACAGAAGACTTTCCATTATTAGGAAGGGCAGTGTCATCATTGTTAAAAGATGGTTGTGTAAGTAAAACTTCGGCTGAGATAGCAGAAGAAATTGACTATTACGGCTCAAGTATTAAAACAGCATCCAATATGGATTTTTCTTTTACTACCCTGTATACTCTTTCCAAACACTTTGAAAAAGTAATACATCTAATGCATGAAATGTATTACCAGCCCACATTTCCACAGGAAGAAATAGAAAAATTTAAGCACCTGAATATTCAGAAACTTAAAGAGGAACTTTCAAAAAATGATGTTATCACATATCGTCAGATAACGGAAGAAATTTTTGGTCATACACATCCTTATGGATACAATAGCAACGAAATTGATTACCAGAATATAAGCAGGGACAAAATAGTATCACATTATGATAACTATTATGGGAGTGACAACAGTTTTATATTTTTAAGTGGGAAAATCAATGATAATGTAAGAAAAAATCTGGAAAACCTATTTGGTAAAACAGTAAAAAAAACGGTTTTGAAAAACTTCGAACCCGTTCTTATTCCTTTTTCCGCTAAAAAAGTAAGACTTACAAGCAAAAATGAGCACCAGAGTGCCATTAAAACAGGAAGAAGACTTTTTAATAAAAACCACCCTGATAATGTAGTTTTTTACTTTCTCAACACGATTTTAGGCGGATATTTTGGCTCCAGACTTATGACAAGCATAAGGGAAGATAAGGGCTACACTTATGATATCTCCAGTAGTGCGGATCAGATGTTATATGATGGTTGTTTTTATATCAGTTCCGAAGCCGCCCCTGAATATACAGAGCCACTTCTGGTGGAAATATATTCAGAAATGAGGAAACTTCAGGAGGAAAAAGTGGGACTTAAGGAGCTAAACATGGTTAAAAATTACCTGATGGGTACATTTATGAATGTATTGGATGGACCAATGAATGTATCTTCATTTGCTAAATCCATGGTTTTATCGGGTAAAAAACCACTCGATTTTATTGATTTTACAAATGAAATGAGAGAAATAACACCTGAAAAAATTATTATGGCAGCCCAAAAATATCTAAACGAAGAAGATATGACAGAAATTGTAGTTTCACCCAGGTGACGAACAATCAGCAGAAAGCGAATATTATATTTTCATTGATAAAAAGATAACTTATTATTGATAATTTTTTATATTTTTGCGCCTCGAAAGGTTGAAACGCCTTTAAAAGTCTAATAATATCATATTCAACTTATAAATAATGAGGTTTTTTAATTTTTTTACTCAGGAGCTGGCTGTAGATCTGGGCACAGCTAATACCCTCATCATACAAAATGACAAAGTCGTAGTAGACGAACCTTCCATAGTAGCTATAAACAGAAATACAGGAGAAGTCATAGCTGTAGGCAGCAGAGCTATGCAAATGCACGAAAAAACACATGACAATATTAAAACGATCAGACCATTAAAAGACGGAGTGATTGCAGATTTTCAGGCGGCAGAAGCATTGATTCAGGGGCTTATAAATATGATCGGTGAAAAAAGAAGGTTTTTTACCCATTTAAAAATGGTTATATGTATTCCTTCCGGAATTACAGAAGTGGAAAAAAGGGCTGTTTTTGATTCAGCAGATCATGTTGATTCTAAGGAAACATATCTCATCCACGAACCCATGGCTGCAGCCTTGGGAATAGGATTGGATGTTGAAGAGCCCATAGGAAATATGGTTATTGATATTGGAGGGGGAACCACTGAAATAGCGGTCATTGCACTATCCGGGATAGTAACGGATCAATCCATAAGAATCGCAGGTGACGAGTTTACCAATGATATCATCGACTACATGAAGCGCAAACACAACATTCTGATAGGTGAGCGTACGGCCGAACAGATAAAAATAAATGTAGGAGCAGCTATAGCTGACTTAACAGATCCACCACCAAAATACGCCGTTAATGGTAGGGATATGCTGACAGGAATACCTAAACAGGTTTTTACTACGCACGTCGAAATAGCAGAAGCTATTGATAAGTCAATAGCAAAAATAGAAGAAGCTGTGCTTAAAGCGCTTGAAGATACTCCCCCGGAATTATCCTCAGATATTTACAGAACAGGAATATATCTTACAGGTGGAGGTGCATTATTAAGAGGCCTGGATAGAAGGATGGCAGCAAAAACAAAGCTAAAAGTCCATATTGCAGATGATCCCTTGAGAGCAGTGGTAAGAGGTACAGGTTTAGCACTTAAAAATTCTCACAAATACTCCTTCCTCATGGACCGTAAAAGTATTTGACCCTAACTCCAGGTGAATGTACAATGTCATTCAATTATTTGTAAAGTACGGAGCCCACATTTTATTTGTTGTGCTGGAGATAATATGTTTTTATCTTATCATCAACTACAATCTGGTACAAAAAGAGATATTTCTGAATTCTTCAAATGTCTATGCAGCAAAGATATCTGAGCAACAATCAAAAATAACCCAGTTTGCAAATCTAAGAAGACAGAATGACAGTCTTATGCATGAAAATTCGACATTGATAGAAAACCTGATCAATATTGAATATTCGTCTGACAGGATACCTGAAGCAGATAGTTTATATACCCAATACAGTTTGATACCGACCACTATTTGCAACAGCACTGTTCATCTTCGCAACAACCATTTCACTTTATGTAAAGGAAGCAGGGAAGGCATCAGAAAAGATATGGGGGTCATTTCATCACATCATGGAATAATAGGAATAGTAAGAAATGTTTCGGACAATTTTTCACATGTTATGTCACTTCTAAATAGTCAGACTCAGATCAGTTGTGCCATTAAAAACAAAAAAGGACACGGAAGTCTGGTATGGAAATCTATGGACCCTCAACGAATGACTCTGGAAGCAATAGCAAAACATGAGAAAATTGCCATTGGCGATACGGTGATCACAAGTGGATTTTCGACCATGTTTCCAAGAGGAATTTTTGTGGGTAAAATTGAAAAATATGAAGTAATGCCGGGTAGCAACAGTTACAACATCACTGTTAAACTGTTTAATGATCTGTCAAATGTCAGGTATGCGTATGTAATTAAGAACCGTTTTGGTGAAGAGCAGTCAAAACTTGAAAAAGAAGTAACAGATGAATAATGTTTTTCAAATTAATATTATAAGAATTGTATTGATTTTTATAGCTCAGGTTTTAATTTTCAAACAAATTACTTTTTCTCTCCAGGGGTTTGCTTACATACATTTTATAATATATCCAATGGCTGTTTTATTGATGCCCGTAAAAACTTCAAGGTCAATATTAATGGGACTGGGATTTTTACTTGGAATTGCTTTGGATTTATTTTATGATTCGCCCGGAATTCATGCCGCTTCACTGGTTTTTACAGCATATATACGGAATATTATCATAGCATTTCTTGAACCCTTTGATGGTTATAATATTGACGATGTTCCTACTTTGAAAAGAATGGGTACAGGATGGTTTGTATCTTATGTAAGTGTAGCCTTAATCATACATATTTTCGTTTATTTCAGTATCGAAGCTTTTTCATTTGTTTTCTTTTTTGAAATATTTCTCAATACAATATTCAGTTTTATCGTTTCATTAATACTAGTGATGGTCCTACAGTTTATTTTAAGAACAAAATATTGATATAAACTGAAAAATATTTGAGATGAGAAACCTTGTTAACCGAAAATACAGCATAATATACACCATTGGTTTTGTTGCTTTTATATTAACTTTGAAAGCCGCTCAACTTCAGTTGTTTTCTAATAAGTACAAAGAACAGGCACAAAAAACTACGCTTGAAAAAAGTCTTATATATCCGTCACGAGGTATTATTTATGACCGAAACGGGAAAAATCTTGTATTTAATAAACCAATTTACATAATTTATGCGGTCTACAGGAAAATAGACCCTAAAATGGATACCACTTTGTTTTGCTCATTGTTAGGCATAGATAAAGAAACTTTTATCAACAATCTGAACAAAGACTGGAAGAATCCCCAGTTTCATAAGTCCATTCCGTTTGTATTTTTAAATAAAGTAAGTCCGGAACAATATGCTATTTTTCAGGAACATCTGTATAAGTTTCCGGGATTCTATCCCGAACAAAGAAGTATACGAGGGTATCCCCATACCAACGCTTCACATGTATTAGGGTATCTTGGAGAGGTAGACAAAAAAATTATTGAAAACGGAGGAGGTGTTTATATTGCAGGCGATTTTATCGGTAAATCCGGTCTTGAGATTGCTTATGAAAAAGAACTTAGCGGAGGAAAAGGAATAAATTATATCCTCAAAGACAATCTGGGAAGACGTGTAGGGTCATATGATAACGGGAAACTGGATAGTATGGCCAATCCCGGTGAAGATATGGTGATTAGCATAGATCTTGATCTTCAGGCTTATGCGGATAGTCTTATGATGAACAAACGCGGTGGTCTTGTGGCTATAGAGCCTTCTACCGGAGAAATACTGGCAATGGTGAGTGCCCCGACCTATGACCCCAATTTATTAAGCCTGGATGAAAACAGAAGTGCAGGAATGCAACAATTGCTTCTTGATACTATAAATAGACCTCTTAATAACAGGGCTGTTACCAACAGGTATCCTCCTGGCTCTATATTCAAACCAGTACTTTCTTTGATTGCATTGCAGAAAGGGGTGACTTGGGTCAACCGACCTATTTTTTGTCCGGGATTTTTCAGACTGAGTGCTTCTAAAGTTCAAAAATGTCATTCACACCAAACCATTCATAATATTTCGGAAGCAATACAACATTCATGTAATACCTATTATTTTCAGATCACCAAAGACTTTCTTGATCTGTATGGTTATAAAAAACCGGGAATCGGCTTAGACACACTCATTTCTTATCTGAGAGAATTTGGACTGGGAAACAAGCTTGGATTGGATTATAGTTATGAAAATAAAGGATTTATACCTGATTCAAAATACTATGACAGAGTCTACAGAAAAGAAGCAGCTGGTTGGCGCTCTATGTGGGTACTATCGTTGGGAATAGGCCAGGGAGAAATGCAGCTTACAACGGTTCAAATGGCCAATCTTGCTGCGATAATAGCCAATCGAGGTTTTTATATCACTCCTCATTTTATAAAAACTTATTTATCCGGGAAACCTGTACCAAAAGAATATACTACAAAAAAAGGGGTTAGAATAGATTCCAAATATTTTTTGCCAGTAGTAGACGGATTGGAAAAAGTAGTGACAGCCGGTACGGCCAGAGTGGCATTTGTTCAGGGTTTAGATATCTGTGGCAAGACAGGAACATCACAAAACGCACATGGTAAGGATCATTCTGTTTTTTTTGGTTTTGCACCCAAAAACAATCCAAAAATTACGATTGCAGTTTTTATTGAAAACGCAGGTTGGGGTGGCGATTGGGCAGCTCCAATTGCCAGTCTTTTGATGGAAAAGTACATCAATAAGACCATCGATCCCGGCAGAAAATATCTGGAAACAAAAATGTTTAAAGGATTAATTAATGTTAATCACGCCAGCCTTGCAACGATAAGGTAATTTACAATTCATACATTTTTTTCTTCTTAAATCTTCAGTTAATTGTATATTGCTACCTAAAAGCAATTTTTTATGAACTCATCTCAGGTTACCGTCTACTCATTATTTTCTGATTTTGATATTTCTTTATTTAAAACGGGGAAACACTTTCATTTATACAATAAAATGGGTTCACATCCTATGACATTAAGCGGAGTTGATGGATGTTATTTTGCAGTTTATGCCCCCAATGCTGAAAAGTTGTGTGTAGTAGGAGATTTTAATCATTGGAACGGAGAAAATTATATGTTATATTCCAGGTGGGATAAATCAGGTATTTGGGAAGGTTTTATCCCGGGAGTGACTCATGGCATGGTTTATAAATACAAAATTTATCCGTACAACTTTGGAAGGATAAGAATGAAGGCAGACCCATATGCTGTTAAAGCTGAAAAACCACCTTTGTCGGGTTCAATGGTTTGGGATCTTAAATATACCTGGAACGATGAAGTATGGTTAAAAAACAGACCTTTAAAAAATGCACACGATCAGCCACATTCAGTATATGAAATGCATTTTGGATCATGGAAAAGAAATATAGAAGAAAACAGATCCCTTACTTATCTTGAAATGGCTGATGAATTAATCCCATATTTGGAGGATATGGGTTATACACATGTTGAGTTTCTGCCACTGGCTGAGCATCCATATGAACCATCATGGGGATATCAGGTGACAGGTTATTATGCTGCAACAAGTCGTTTTGGTCATCCTGAAGAATTAATGTTTCTTATAGATAAGTTACATCAGGCTGGTATAGGAGTTATTATGGATTGGGTACCTGCTCATTTCCCATCGGATGACTTTTCGCTGGCTACTTTTGACGGTTCATGTGTATATGAGCACCCGGACAGACGCAGAGGTTTCCATCCGGATTGGAATACACTGATATTTAATTT
>Ga0138256_10005864_pt1 | contig 13009 bp, 7 predicted proteins | sample KNB2016incub_MG_FD_105486 | JGI IMG/M metagenome (GOLD analysis project Ga0138256, IMG submission 105486) | Active sludge microbial communities from wastewater in Klosterneuburg, Austria - KNB2014incub_MG | ecosystem: Engineered > WWTP > Activated sludge > Unclassified | place: Austria... | reverse complement strand
GTTCAGAACCAGGCCACCGGTGCCGGCGCGGTCGGTGAAGATGCTGTGCGAGCCGCCTTCGAAGACGGCCAGCGCCTTGGGTCGGCCGCCGATGGCGTCGAAGACGGCGATGCGGTCGTCCAGGCCCGAGAAATAACCGGGAATGCGGATGTCGTCGGCGGTGGCGGTGACGTGCAGGCTGGGCAGGTCCACGCCGCCCAGGATCGGCCCGAAGGCGGTTTCACCGTAGAACGGCGGCGCCGACAGCAGCAACGCGGCACGCAGGCGATCGTCGCGCAGCGCCGGCGCGCGGCCAGGGCGTCGCACCCGCGCGCCGGCCGCCAGCAGCGTGGTATTGGCGCCGTACGAATGGCCGGCGGCGACGATGCGCTCGGCATCCAGGCGCGGTGCCAGTGCGCCGGTCAACAGCTGGTCGAGCGCGAAGCGCAGGTCCAGCACGCGGTCCACCGCTTCGGCGTCGGTGGCGGCGCCGTGCAGCCGCTCCAGCACGGCGAAGGGATTGCCGCCCCACAGCGAGCGGTCACTGCCCACGTGCTGCGGATGCAGGCTGGCCCAGCCGTGCGCCGCCCAGTGGCGGCCGAGGTAGCTGTAGCCCAGTCGCGAGCCGCCGATGCCGTGCGAGAACACCACCAGCGGCACCGGGCGCGATGCCTTGGCGGCGCTGGGCAGGTACAGCCGCGCCGGCACGCGGCGCTGGCGGCGGGCGTCGAAACCCTCGAGGTCGAGTGCCTCGAACGCGCCGGGCGTGCGGCCCGGGGCGGCTTCGGCGGCCCGGGTGCGACGGGTGTGAAACCCGGCCGCCAGGGCAACGGCCCCGCTGGCCAGTCGCAGGCAGAAACGGCGGCGTGATGGATGCAAGACGAATCCAGGGTGGGCTGTGGAAGCGAAGCCGCCAGTGTGCCCGCCTTCGCAAAGCCTTGCAGGGCGCGCGCCGCCGCCCGGCACACGCAGGTGGGCCGGCCCGCGCCCGGCCGCCGAGGTCAGGTCAGGATGTCGGGCACGGCCGCACCGGCGTAGCGGGCCACCAGCGCAAGCAACTCGTCCTCGGAATAGGGTTTGCCCAGGAAATGCTGCACGCCCAGTTCGGCGGCGTAGTCGCGGTGCTTCTGCGCGATGCGCGAAGTGATCATGATCACCGGCAGGTCGGCCAGGCGCGGGTCGGCGCGCAGGTTGCGCACGAGGTCGAAGCCGTCCATGCGCGGCATCTCGATGTCCGACAGCAGCACCAGCGGCCGTTCCTCGGCCAGCTGTTCCAGCGCGTCCAGTCCGTCCTTGGCCGTGACCACGCGCCAGCCCTCGCGCACCAGCAGGCGCTGCGTGACGCGGCGCACCGTGAGCGAATCGTCCACCACCATCACCAGCGGCGCCAGCGGCGGCGCCTGGGCCGGCTGCGACGTGTCCGCCACCACGCCGGCGCGCATGAGCTGGCGCGCCGCCTCGGCATAGACGCTGGCCAGTGCCACCGGGTTGTAGATCAGCGCCACCGCGCCCGAGGGCAGCAAGGTCACGCCGGCCAGCCCGGGCAGCCGCGCGAGCTGCGGGCCCACGTTCTTGACCACCACTTCCTCGTTGCCCACCACCTCGTCGACGTGCACCGCCACGCGCTGGGCGGCGCTGCGCACGATGACCACCGCCTGCGCGCGCTCGCCGCTGTCGCCGCGCGTGCCGGACTGCAGCAGCGCGGCCAGCCAGAAGAAGGGCAGCACCTCGCCCTCATGGTCGATCGTGCCTTCGGCGTAGGCGCGTTCGACCTCGGTCGCGGACGCGCGGCGCACGACCTCGATCAGCGTCGAAGGCACGGCCACCTGCTGCTCGCCGCAGCGCAGCATCACCACCTGCGTCACCGCGGTGGTCAGCGGCAGCAGCAGCTTGAAGCGCGTGCCCTGCCCCGGACTGCTCACGGTCTCGATGCGCCCGCCCATGGCGTTGACCTCGGCGCGCACCACGTCCAGGCCGACGCCGCGGCCGGCCAGTTCGGTCACGCTGTCGGCGGTGCTGAAGCCGGGGCTGAAGATGAGCTGGGCCAGTTCGGCGTCGCTGAACGGCCGGTCGGGGTCGATCAGGCCGCGCTCGAAACCGCGCTGGCGGATGCGCTGCAGGTCCAAGCCGGCGCCGTCGTCGGCGATCTCCACCGCCACCTCGTTGCCGGCCTGCGCCACGGCAATGGTGATGCGCCCGCCCTCGGGCTTGCCGGCGGCGGCACGCTGCCGCGGCAGCTCGATGCCGTGCGCCACGGCGTTGCGCAGCAGGTGCTCGAAGGGTCCGATCATGCGGTCGAGCACGCCGCGGTCGACTTCGATGGCGCCGCCCTCGATGTCCAGCCGCACGGGCTTGCCGGTGTCCCTGGCCGCCTGGCGCACGGTGCGGTACAGGCGGTCGGACAGGCTCTCGAATTCGACCATGCGCGTGCGCAGCAGGTCGTCCTGCAACTCGCGCGTCAGCCGTGCCTGCGCCGCCAGTTCGTCCTCGGTGGACTGCAGCGTGCGTTGCAGGCTGCGCTGCAGCGTGGCCACGTCGTTCACCGACTCGGCCATGAAACGCGTCAGTTCCTGGAAGCGCGTGAAGCGGTCCATCTCCAGCGGGTCGAAGCTCAGCGCCGCCGCCTTGGTGGCCTCGATGCGCGAGCTGATCTGCGTCTCGGCATGCAGCTCGATGTCGCGCAACTGGCGGCGCATGCGGTCCAGGCTGTCGGTGAGTTCACCCAGCCAGCCCTGCAGCTGGCGCACGTCGGCGTCGATGCGGGCGCGCGTGATGCTCACCTCGCCGGCCTGGTTGACGAGGCGGTCGAGCAGCGCCGGGCGCACGCGCACGGCCGCACTCGACGCCGCGGCCTGCGCCGGGCGATCGGCGGCAGCGGCTGCCGGCTCCGCGTCGGTCGCGAAGCGGGACCAGTCGATGGTCCGCACGGCCGGCTGCGGCGTCGGCGCGGGCTCCGCGGCAGCCTCGGCCGCCTCCGGCGCCACCGGCTCGGCGCTCGGCTCAGGGGTCGCCTGGGTCGACTCAACGGTCGGCACGGACGCCGGCTCGGCCGATGCCTGGTCAGACTCCTCCGCCTGGAGCAACACCGGGGCGGCTTCCGGCACGGGCTCCGGCACCACCGCGGCTGGCGTGGCGGCCGCCACGCCGGCCTTGCGCAGCGCATCGAAGGCCAGCGCCATGGCGTCGGCACGGCCGAGCAAGGATTCGACGTCGGCAGGCGCCACCGTGTCGCGCGCGGCCAGGCGCTCGACGGCGGTCTCGAGCCGGTGCGCCATTTCGCCCAGACGCATGGCCCCGGCCACCCGCGCACCGCCCTTGAAGGTGTGCAGCGTGCGCATGCACGCCGAAGGCGCATCGCGGGCGCCCGGGTTGTCGAGCCAGTCGCGCAGCCGCGCCTGCAGCTGTGGCAGCAGCTCTTCGGCTTCTTCCTCGAAGATCGGGAACAGATCGGCATCGAGCGCGTCTTCGGCGTCGAACTCTTCGTCCACCTCGGCGGGCACGACCGCGGCCGGCAGCCGTTCGGTGAGTGCCAGCCGTTCGATCAGTTCGGGCGCCACCGGGCGCAGGAAACCGGCGGCAAACTGGTGCAGCAGGCGCCGGATCTCGTCGGCGGTCTCGTTGAACAGCTCGGGCTCGCCCGCGCGCCCGCGCCCGGCGGCGTGCGAGCGCATCAGCGCATGCTCCAGCGCACGCGCCAGCGCCGACAGCCCGCTGTAGCCCACGGTGGCCGAACTGCCGGCCAGCGAGTGCGCCAGCGCCACGCTGCTCTCCGGCACCGGGTGGCGCTCGTGCTCGAGCGACCATTCGGCCAGCTCGGTGCCCAGCCGGCGCGACAGTTCGTCGGCCTCGTTCAGGTAGATATTGAACAGCGGGATGCCGATGCGCAGCGGTCCGATCACCCGCACCTGCTCGTCGTCGGATGACGCATCCGCGGCTGGCGCGGTTTCGCCTACGGACGACGAGCCGGCTGCTGCGGCCAAGGCCGGCTCGGCTGGCGCAGCCAGGGGTTCCTCGGCCACGACCTCGCCCACCGGCATCACCTCGGTGGGCGACTCTTCCCTGGCCACGGCCGCCTCCAGCGCCTGGACGTCCAGGTCCAGCGGCACCGCAGGCGCGGGCGCGAACAGCGAGGCAGCGGCGTCGAAGTCGATCTCCAGCGCCTCGGCCGCCGTCGCGGGCAGGTCGTCGGCAGCGGGCTCGGGCCGCGGCGCCTCGAGCGGCAGGTCGAGCACGAACGGCAGCTCCAGCGCCGCCGCGGCAGCGCCGGCAGGCGCCTCGGCCGGCAACGGGGCTTCAAGCTCGGGCAGACCCAGGTCGAGATCGGCGGCGCTCGGCAGGTCGGGCACCCGTTGCATCAGCGACGCGGTGGCCAGCGGCGCCGTCGCGACGGGTTCGTCGTCACCGAGGTCGAACTCGAAATCGAGCACCAGATCGGGCTCGGCCGGAGACCGCGCGGGCCCCGGTTCCGGCTCGGGCTCGGCCGCGGGCTCGAAAGCCACGATGACTTCGGTCGGTGTTTCGGCGTCGAGCAGCCAGGGCGGCTCGACCTCCAGCGCCGGCGCGGGCGCCGCGACGGCGACCGCCGGCTCGGGCACGGCCGCTGCCCGGCTTGCTTCGCCAGGCGCAGCCGCTGCCGCGGCCGCTGGTGCCCGCGGTGGCTCGAGGCCCAGGCGATGCCCTTGCAGCCGCAGTGAGTCGGCCGCCCGGGTCACGGTCTCGGCGTTGTGCCCGCTGTCGCGGCCGGCAGCAAGGGCTTCGGCCCAGTCGCCCAGGTAGTTCAGCGCCTCGGCGCTGAACAGCCGAAGCGGCTGGTCCATCTGCGGCGCCTGCGCCAGGCGGGCGTTGTACAACTGCTCGCAGGCCCAGGCCGCTTCGCCATACTCAGGCAGTCCGACCATGCGCGCACTGCCCTTGAGGGTGTGGAAGGCGCGCCTCACGGTCGTCATGTCGTTGGCGCTGTCGTGCACGTCGGCCAGTCGCTCGAGTGCGTCGAGAGCGTCGGCGATGACCTCGCGCGCTTCCTCGATGAAGATCTCGCGCACCTCGGCGTTGTCTTCCAGCCCGCTGTGGCCGGGCACGGCCGGCGGCACCGGCGCCGGCGCCGGCAGGTCCGGCGCGGCCGGCTTGCGCGCGGCAATGGCGGCCGCGAGTGCCGCCGCGAGTTCAGCGCGCACGGCGCCGCGGGACGGCTCGTCGGCCGCATGCAGCAGCGCCGACTGCGCGCGGCCGAGCAGCCGCGCGAGGTCAGGCTGCTCGGCGGCCAGCGCCTGCTGCGCCAGCCGTTCGATGCGGCTGGCGAGTTCGTCGTCGCCGACCTCGGGCCGTACCGCCGCGTCGGCCAGCGCCGCTGCCTGCTCGTGCACCGAACGCGCCACCGGCTCGGCCACGGGAACCGCGGCTTGTTCGAGCTCGGCGAAGGCCGAGATGCGCTCGGGCTGCCCCATCACCGCGCTCAGGTTGCCGGTCTCGGGGTCGAAGCGGAACAGCGACTTGGCCAGCGCCGGTTGCACGGCGAGCATGTCGATGAGGAAGCTCAAGGCCCCCAGGTTGTCGGCCAGGCGGTCGAAGGTGCCGGTCTGGATGGCACGCTGCGGGTCGACCTCGGTCTGCGCCAGCGCGTCCACCGCGTCGCGCAAGTGCACCACGGCTTGCGAGGCCTGCTCCAGCCCCAGCACCGAGAGCACGCCGCGCATCGACGACAGCTGCGCCGGCACGGGAATCAGCAAGTCCCGCTGTGCCGGATCGCGGAAATACTGGTCGATCTGCTTTTCCACCTCGGACAGCGAGGCACGCAATTCCTGCACCACGCTGCCCATGGTCTGGCGGTCGCTGACGCGACGGTACAGTTCCTCCATCCAGCTTTCCAGCGGCTGCGGGTCGGCGCCGATGCGCACGTCGTCGATGCGGCGCGCGAGATGCTGCACGCGCTGTGCCAGGTCGGGGTGGTCGAACTCGCCATCCTCGAGCGAGGCGTCGAGGTAGAGCATGCCGGTGGCGACCTCCATCGCCAGTGCCGGCGGCGGCTCGGTGCCGGCGGCCACGGTCTGCGCCACCGCGGTGGCCAGCGCCTGGGCCAGCGCGTCGCCCGCCGGGAACAGCTTCTGCAGCGAGTCGCCGACCAGCGCGAACTGCTCGGCCAGACCGGTGCTGACGTGCAGTTCGCCGCCGGCCATGGTCGACCAGGACTCCTTGGCCGCGGCCACGCGCTTGCGCGCCTGCGAGACCAGCGCCGGGTCGAAGCGGCCCAGGCGCGGCGTGTCGTAATCGGCCGTGGGGCGGTCTTCGAGCCGCCAGGCCCGGCGCACCGCCGTCAGCCGCGGCGCAGGGTGGGCGGCCTGCGGCGGCCGGGCGTGGCTGCAGAAGAACAACAGGTCCTGCGCCAGACGGTCGGACAACTCGGCCTGGCCGCGCACACTGATGCGCAACTGCGCCAGCAGGCGCGAGGCCAGGCGCTTGGTATAGACGTCGCCGGCCAGCAGCCTGCTGGCCTGGGCCTCGAAGACCGCGGCCGCCAGTTGCCAGAAGGTGGCCAGCCGCGGGCTGCCAGCGTCCCGGGCTTGACCGGCGGCGCCGCCCCGGCGCGCCCCCGCGGCCAGGTCGGCGCAGAAGTCGCTCATGCGCGCCAACGCGCTGCGGCCGGGATCGCGCATCAGCGCCAGCACCAGCGTTTCCATGGCGCCGCGCGCCGCGTCGTCGGCCGAGCGCGGCTGCGCCGAGGCGTCGGGCGGCAATTCCAGCCATTGCCAGTCGATCTTCCACAGGTCGGCCGGGTGGATGCGGTCGGCGCCTGCGAGTTGCTGCGCGGCACGGTACTGCGGGAACAGCATCAGCGGCGACACCGGCTTGCCCGCGAGCTGACGGGCCAGGAAGTCGAGCAGCGCGAAAGACACACGTTCCACCGTGGCCACCGCCGCCGCGTCGACGATGGCCGGCCGCGCCATCATGCGCTGCACCGCGGCCTCGGCGGCGCGCAGCACGTCGGCCACCGCCGGCAGACCCACCAGCTCGAGGGCCCCCACGCCCTGGTGCAGGTGTGAACGTGCACTGCGCAACACGGCCGGGTCGACGTCGGCGACATCGGAACCGGCCGCCGCCTCGGATTCCTTCAGATAACGCCGCAGCGCCTTGTGCGCCGTCTCCAGCGACCGGCGCAACTCGGCGTGCACCCAGGCCAGGGCGCTGAGGTCGTCGGCGGCGGCCGGGTCGGGGGCGTGCATGGCGTGGTTCATCGGGTGGCCGCGCGATCAGTCGATCTTGAAGCGGGCCACCGAGGCCTTCAGCTCCTCGGCCGTGCGCGAGAGTTCGCGCACCATGCGCGAGGTCGAGCGCGTGCCCTCGGAGGTCTGCTCGGTGACGGCGAAGATGTGCTGGATGTTGGCCGCCACCACGTTGGCCGACTGCGCTTCCTTCAGCGCCTCGGCCGAGATGCGGGCAATGAGATCGGAGAGCTCGCGCGTGACACGGTCGATGTCGGCCAGCGCGGCGCCGGCGGCGTCGGACAGCCGCGCGCCTTCCACCACGCCCTGTGTGCTTCGCTCCATGGCGGCCACGGCATCCTGGGTGTCGGTCTGGATCGTGCGCACGATGGCCGCGATCTGCCGTGTCGCGTCGCCCGAGCGTTCGGCCAGGCGCTGCACTTCCTCGGCCACCACGCTGAAGCCGCGCCCGGCCTCGCCGGCGCTGGCGGCCTGGATGGCGGCGTTCAAGGCCAGCACGTTGGTCTGCTCGGTGATGTCGGAGATGAGTTCGGTGATCTCGCCGATCTCCTGCGAACTCTCGCCCAGGCGCTTGATGCGCTTGGAGGTCTCCTGGATCTGGTCGCGGATGGCATTCATGCCGCCGATGGTGTCGCTCACCGCCGCGCGCCCGGTCTCCGCCGCCTGCAGCGACTGCCGCGCCACGACCGCCGTTTCCTGCGCCTGCGCCGACACGTCGTTGATGCGGCCGGCCATCTGCAGCACCGATTCGCCGGTGTCGCGGATCTCGCGCAGCTGCTCGGTCGAGGCCGCCAGCAGCTCGGTCGAGGTCTGCTCGACCTGCGAGGTGGTCTCGGTGACACGCGCCACCGTGCTCTGCACCTGGGCCACCAGCGAGCGCAGCTCCTCCACCGTGTAGTTCACCGAATCGGCGATGGCGCCGGTGATGTCTTCGGTGACGGTGGCCTGCTGCGTGAGGTCGCCTTCGGCCACCGACTGCAGTTCGTTCATGAGGCGCAGGATGGCGGCCTGGTTGGCGTCGTTCACGCGCTTGGCCTCCTGCTCCTGGCGCTCGGCCTCGAATCGCTGCGCATCGGCCAGCCGCGAACGCCCGGTCTGGTCCGCGACGAACAGCCGCAACAGGCCGAAGGCACCGGCGGCCAGCAGCAGCAGCGACAAGGCGCCGACCGCCAGCGCCGCGCTGCCCAGTGCCGTCTCCTCGGCCAGGCCCTGCTGCAGCCGCTCCAGACCCTGGCGCAAGGGTTCGCTGTCGGCCAGCAGTGCCGTCTGCGCCTGGTGCGCCTGCACCAGACCCGGCAGGCTGGCGAGGATCGCACCGCCTTCGTTGCGCATCGGCTCGTACTGCGCCAGCAACTGCCGCAGCGGTTCTCGCGCCGCTCCGTCGCGCGTGCCGGGCAGTCGCAATTCGGGGTTGCCTTCGCTCAGGCCCAGCGCGAGTCCGCGAAACCGGTCCAGGTCGTCGCCGAGTTGCTTGCCTGCCGCCCCGTTGACGCCGTCGGCGGTGAGCACCTGGTTGGCGCTGTTGCCGATGCGCTGCGTCAGCATCACGAGCTGGCCCGCGGCCGACAGCTCGGCTGCCGAGGCGCCGCCCTGCGCCTTCAGCGAAAACACCGCCTCCGCGCTGCCCAGCCAGGTCGCCGACTGGCGGTTGACGGCCTTCAGCGCCGCCGCGAAGCGGATCAGCGCCGGCTGCTGCGCCAGCACCTGGGCCGCGCTCTTCTCGGCGCGGTCGACCAACGGCACCAGCGCCTCCAGCTGCGCTTGCAGGTCAGCCGGCACGGCGCTTGCGTCGGTTTTCAGGCCGCGCACGTTGCCGGCGAGCACTTCGCTGCTTTCCCGCACCTCGGCAAATGCCGCGGCCTGGCCCAGCAAGGCCTGCGACGCCGACTTGGCCAGCCGTTGCGACTGCATCGTCGCCTGCCCGACCGACGCGGCCTGCTCGGCGCCGCGGCCGCTGGCGGTGAATGCCAGTGCGGCCGTCAGCAGCAGTCCGGCCAGGCCGAGGCCAAAGACGATGAACAGCGCCCGTTGCTGGCGCGCCAACGGCCAGCCGCCCAGCACGGGCAGGCCGCTCGGAAAGACGTCGTCTGCACTGCGCGTGCCGGCGTGGCGGGATTCGGCGAAGTCGGCCGCCAGTTCCGAGGGTGCGGCCTGGGAAATGATCGACGAGTCGTCGTCGCCCGCACGTTCGCCGGGGATCAGCGTGCGCTGGCCCAGGCGCACGGTGCGTTCCATGGGGTTGTCCGGCGGGTCCAGTTCATCGAAGTGCGACGCTGCGGCTTTGGCCGCAGCAGGGGGGGCGGGGTCGCGGCCGCTGATCCTGTCCAGGAAGCTCATGTCGTCCTCTTCATGTCTGCGGGGCGGCCATGTGTCCGCCACCCCGGCCGCGCCGGCCGCAGCATGGCCGCGTCGCCTGCACGGGTGTCATGCCGCGATCGCCAGGAACGGCTCGTAACGCGACAGCAGGTCCAGATCGATCTCCTGCCAGACGCGGCCGTCGGCGTCGCGCCAGCGGGCGGCGGCGAAGCTCGGGCGCGGCTGGTCGTCGGTCGGCTCGGCCAGCAGATGCTCGGCACTGCGCAGCCCGGCCAGCCGGTCGACGAGCACGGCGCAATGCGAAGCCGTGGCGGCGTTGAAGCTCAGAAGACGGAACGGCTCGTGCAGGCCCTCGGCCGGCAGCGGCGCGCGCAGGCCCAGGAAGGCGGCCAGGTCGACCACCCCGTGCAGCCCGCCACGCAGGTTGGCCACACCCAGGAACCAGGGTTGGGTGTGCGGCACGGGCTTGAGCAGGCTCACGGGGAAGATCTCGCCGGCCGTCGGCAAGGGCACCAGCAGGCCCTGCCCGGCGCATTCCAGCGCCAGCCAGGCGGCCGGGCGGGATTCGGTACGCGCCAGTTGCAGCCGCTCGGCCAGGCGGCTTTGCAGTTGGCGCAGTGCTTCGCGATTGGCCATCCGTCCGGGGGAGCTCAGCCCAGCACCTTGATCTTGGCGATCAGTTCTTCGGCGCCGACGGGCTTGACGATGTAGTCGCGTGCGCCCTGGCGCATGCCCCAGACCTTGTCGGTTTCCTGGTTCTTGCTGGTGCACATGATCACCGGCACGTCGGCGTAGCGGGGGTCGCGTGTGATGGCCCGCGTGAGCTGGAAGCCGTTCTGCCCCGGCATCACCACGTCCATCAGAATCAGGTCGGGCTTGTCCTCGGCCAGCCGGCGCATGGCTTCTTCGCCGTTCTCGGCCGTGCGCACGGCGTAGCCCCGCCGGCCCAGGATGTCTGACAGGTGATGCAGCTCGGTCTTCGAATCGTCGACGACGAGAATCTTGCGGATCGGCATCGCTGGGTTTTTCGGGGCAATACGGGCGGCCGGGACGGAACCGGCGCTCACGCGGCGACGCGGCGAAACGACTCCACCGCCCGCAGCAATTGTTCCTTGGTGAAGGGCTTGGTCAGGTAGTCCTGCGAGCCGACCATGCGCCCGCGCGCCTTGTCGAACAGGCCGTCCTTGCTCGACAGCATGATCACCGGCACATGCGCGAAGCGCGGGTTGCGCTTGATGATGGCGCAGGTCTGGTAGCCGTCCAGGCGCGGCATCAGGATATCGCAGAAGATCAGTTCGGGGGCGTGGTCGTTGACCTTGGCCAGGGCGTCGAAACCGTCCTCGGCCAGCAGCACCTCGTGCCCGCCCTGGCGCAGGAAGATCTCGGCGCTGCGCCGGATGGTGTTGCTGTCGTCGATGACGAGCACCCGGGCGCCGGGCGCGCCCGTCACCGCCTCGCTGGCGTCGATCTCGGTGACCTGAGTGTCCAAGCGCAAATTCCTTTCAAGCCAGGGAAAGGCCGTCCCGAAGTCGTCGACCTTCGAGGTGGGCGGGTTCGGCATGCCGGGTCACGGAAAACCGACCCCCGAGCCGTGCGGCAGGACGCTCGGCCAGGGTCAGATCTGGACCATTTCGAAGTCTTCCTTGCGCGCGCCGCACTCGGGACAGGTCCAGTTCATGGAGACGTCGGCCCAGGCCGTGCCTGCCGGCACGCCGTGTTCGGGGTCGCCCACGGCTTCGTCGTAGATCCAGCCGCAAATCAAGCACATCCAGGTACGCGGTTCGCTCACGGTGGCACGGTCACGTCACTACAATGGATCGGGATTGTAGCCACCCCCCTCGGCCGAAAAGCCGGGTTTGACGGGTGTTTGCATGCTGTTTCCAAGGTTCCGCTGGAGCTTCGGCAGCCCGCCCCGGCCGAGATTTCCAAACCTGTCCCTTCCCCCCACGCCGCCCGCCCATGACCCCCGAACCCCATCCGGCCACGGAGCTCGAAGACCCGAATGCCGAGCCGCCGGCCCCGGCCTGCGTGATGTGCTTCAACGCCAGCGATGCCAGCGGCGCCGCCGGGCTGGCCGGCGACATCGCGACCGTGGCCGCCATGGGCGCGCATGCGCTGCCGGTGGTCACCTCCATCGTCATGCGCGACACCGCCGACGTCTTCGACCAGCACGCGATCGACGCCGACGCCGTGGCCGAACAGGCGCGCACGGTGCTGGAAGACGTCACCCTGGCGGGCTGGAAGGTCGGCTTCCTGGGCAACGCCGACGTGGTGAGCGCGGTGGCCGAGATCCTGAGCGACTACAGCGAGATTCCGCTCGTTTCCTACCTGCCCAACCTGTCGTGGCTGGACGAAGACCAGCAGCAGCCCTATCTCGACGCCTTCCGCGAACTCATCCTGCCGGCCACCGAGGTGCTGGTGGGCAACCACAAGACGCTGCAGGACTTCCTGCTGCCCGAGTGGGACAGCGAGCGCCCGCCTTCGGCGCGCGAACTGGCGGTGGCCGCCGGCGAACATGGCACGCGCTACGTGCTGGTCACCGGCGTCATGCTCACCGGCAAGCTCTCGACGCAGGGCCCCGAGCAGTACATCGACAACGTGCTGGCCTCGCCGCAGGGCGCCATCACCGGCGAGAAGTTCGAGCGCTTCGACGCCGCCTTCGTGGGCGCCGGCGACACGCTCGCGGCGGCGCTGGCCGCCTTGCTGGCCGCCGGCAGCGAACTGCAGGCCGCCGTGGGCGAGGCCTTGTCCTTCCTGGACCAGAGCCTGGACGCGGGTTTCCGCCCCGGCATGGGCAGCATCGTGCCCGACCGCTTCTTCTGGGCGCTGCCGCCGGCCGAGGAAGGCGAGGCCGACGACGGCGGCCCGGCCGAGCCCGGCCCCGACGATGCCAAGAGCCATGGCGCACCGCGCCGGGTGCATTGAGCCCCGCCACGAGAGACACGATGTCGACCAACGAAGAGCTCTTCGCACGCGCGCAGCGCGTCATCCCCGGCGGCGTCAATTCGCCGGTGCGCGCCTTCCGTGCCGTGGGCGGCACGCCGCGTTTCATCCGCCGCGCCCAGGGGCCCCATATCTGGGACGCCGAGGGCCGCAAGTACATCGACTACATCGGCTCCTGGGGCCCCATGATCCTGGGCCACGGCCACCCGGCGGTGCTGGAAGCGGTGCAGAAGGCGGCGCTGGACGGTTTCAGTTTCGGCGCCCCCACCGAACGCGAGATCGAACTGGCCGAAGCCATCATCGGCCTGGTGCCGAGCGTCGAGCAGGTGCGGCTGGTGAGCAGCGGTACCGAGGCCGGCATGAGCGCCATCCGGCTGGCTCGCGGCGCCACCGGGCGCAGCAAGATCGTCAAGTTCGAGGGCTGCTACCACGGCCATGCCGACGCGCTGCTGGTCAAGGCCGGCTCCGGCCTGGCCACCTTCGGCCACCCCACCAGCGCCGGCGTGCCGCCCGAGGTGGTGCAGCACACGCTGGTGCTCGAATACAACAACGTC
>Ga0138256_10005863_pt1 | contig 13009 bp, 10 predicted proteins | sample KNB2016incub_MG_FD_105486 | JGI IMG/M metagenome (GOLD analysis project Ga0138256, IMG submission 105486) | Active sludge microbial communities from wastewater in Klosterneuburg, Austria - KNB2014incub_MG | ecosystem: Engineered > WWTP > Activated sludge > Unclassified | place: Austria... | reverse complement strand
TATAGATGATAATTCATTTAATAATCATAATCTTTGTCATTGTAACTATTTTGATCATTTGGTATATAATAAAATCAAAAAATATTGAAAATATAGAAACTATGATTGATTTATCTAATTCTAATAAATCTCTTAAATGGGCAATTGACAAAGATTGCAAATATGATATGGTTAATGTCTATACTGATATTTTAAAAGAATATTCTATTAATAAAATATCATCTGATAATAATGATTGGATAATTTATTTTCCTTGTACCTATAATGAACCATTAGCTGAAATGAAAAAAATAAAACCTTCATCTGATAACCAACGTATTTTTATAGTTTCTAATACTGACGAAATTGCTAGTAAAAGTATGTTGTGGCAAAATCTTGTTAAAAAATATGGAAGAGATGAGGCAAGTAAAATGTCGCCTGTCTCTTATGTCTTGTATGATAAAGATGACAAAGAATTATTCAAGAAAGAATATGATCCTAATAAAATTTATATTATGAAGAAAAACATTCAAAGACAAGAAGGATTAATGATTACAAAAGATAAAAATGAAATTTTAAATGGTTTTTCTAATAATTATGTTGTGGTTCAAGAATTATTACAAGATCCTTATATTATTCGTGGCAGGAAAACAAACATGCGATTTTATGTGTTAGTTGTATGCCAGAATAATAGTTTGAATGCCTATGTTCATCAAGAAGGTTTTATGTATTATACAAGAATGCCATTTGAAAAAAATTCACAAAAAGATGGCATTAATATTACAACTGGTTATATAGAGAGATGGATTTATGATATCAATCCTTTAACACATAACGATTTTAAGAAATATTTAGATACGTATCATCAAAATAGTAAAATTGTTTATGATAGGATTTATGATTTGATTAGAAAAGTAATTATTGCATGTGATAAATTATGTAAAGATGGATCATTGAAAAACAATATTACATTCCAACTATTTGGTGTTGACATTGCATTAGATGATAAACTATATCCAAAAATAATGGAAGCTAATGTTGGACCTAATTTAGCAACTCATGACAAAAGAGATAGTGATGTTAAACATAAAGTCGTAAGAGATATATTTAAAGTCTTACAAATTGTACCAAATAAAGATAACGGTTTTGATAAAATAATCTAACAGCAAAAACTGTAAATACATCGATCACTATAGTGATCATGGTTTTGTGTCATTAGTTTTCTTAACGATAACATATTTTTGTCTTAATATTAACCAAAATATGATACATAGTATAATACCTAGTGCAAATGACAGACAATTATTTAAAATTTCATCCATGTTATATGTTTATATTTATATATTCATACAAAAATTTCCATCACATATTTTATTTTTATATACTACTCTATATTCGTTTTTATATAAATAAATAAACAAAAATCCTAGAAACAATGCAAAGAAAAAATATATTGGTTTGAATTCCATTATATTAATTGATAAGAAAACTATTTTTATGATAAAAAAATTATTACATTGCATAAGGTGGATCTATATCATATCCGGGATTATTCGCATTAATAAATTCGGTACCGTTATTTAATGCATTAATTAAATTACCATTTTTGTTATCAATAGAAGTCTGATATTCGTTCATAACTTGAGCGTTTGTATTAGTCATTCCTGTAACAAATTTACCAGTATTAGTATTAAAGTTATTAGACCAATCATATGGATTAATAATATTTGTATCTTTTGCATTTTGATAGGTATTATATGTTCCATCATAATAAGATCTTGATGAATTTTTATAAACATTATCATGATCATAATTAGTATGATTCATTGGTGGGTATGCTGGAGGATTTTCATAGATATTTCGCGTATAGACAATACCCTTTTCTGGTAATCTTACTGGTAATGGGTCTGGTGGATAAAAGACATCGTCTTCTTGATCTTCTAATGGCTGTGTTGGATTCATGGAAGGTGGATTATCATATCTTAGATGTCTTGTTTGATAATCCATAATATCTTTCATTAAATTTTTCTCTTCGTCATCTGTAAATTTTTCGGTTATCATTGGTTTTTTTTCTTTGACTGCATAATATCTATAAATTAAATAAATAATTGCCAATAAAAGAACTAAGACAATCATTTTATTTTCCGCAATATAAGTATTATAAAAATCATTAACATATGTAGTAATTTTGTCACTTATAGTATTATTTGATGGTTGTAATTTAGTAACTTTATTAACAGTTGATTTCATTATCGGACCAACAAGGTTTGGTTGTTTTCCTGTATAATAATCCATTATAATAATATATAATAAAATAAAATTAACAATTTATTTATAAATTGTGCATACTAAAGCATGCGACAAGCATAGCTTGTAGAGGATAAAATCCTCTAAGAATACAACGTATTCTTGAAATAGGGTGATTTTTGTATTTTTTAATAGTATATAAACATTTATTTATAATGTGTATATATGAGCGAGTTTAAAGGAATCAAAACAAAGGAATATTATGTTAAACAAGCAATACTAGAAAAAATAAAACAGAAATATAAACAAAAAACGTATGATGAACAAGTCAGATTGAATTATGATAAATTGATATTGAAAAAACCAATATATAGGATAATAAATAGTTTATCAACACGTATACGCGATAAATTAAATGAATTAGAAATAGATAGAACTTTTAAGTACACAGATGTTTTAGGTTGTTCGATCAGAGAATTTGAAAATTATTTATTGGAAAATATGAAAGATGGTATGTCATTTGATAATTATGGCGAATGGGAAGTTGATCATATAACCGCATTTTCTCGTTTTGATTTTACTAAACACGATGATATTATCAAATGTTGTAACTATAAAAATCTTCAGCCATTATGGAAACCAGAAAATAGGAAAAAATATAATCACTAATTTCAAGAACACTTTAGTGTTCTTAGAGGACTTCGTCCTCTACAAGCTATGCTTGTTGCATGTTTTAGCATGCGTTTCAATTTTCAAATTGAAATTAAAATAAATTTAAGATTTGTTAAAATAATATTTAAGACTTGAAATATATAGATAAGCATTATTGAATTTATATGGCAAAACACGAATTGATTTACAGTAGATTGAACATTAGAAATCACCCACCTAACAAACAGTATTACATTACTGATAAACAGATTTATTATTATGACAACGGGACAAAAGTAGTTATTGATACAGATGATAATGCATATATAGAATTAGAAAAAAATTATAATTTCATAAAACCAAAGGTACAAATTGATAATTTAAACGGATCGTTAAAGGTTATTCTTGATTTTGATATAGATGAACTCAGTAATCTTTTACAAGTCCCGTGTAAAATCGTAGGAAGAAAAACATTATTTACAGCATTTCAGAAAGGATATAATGAAGAACAAAATAGTTACTTATCAAAATTAATCCTACATATTTATAGTAATTTATTATCCAAAACAGCCAATTTCGAAACATGGTTTAAACAACAAGAATTAAATCAATTAAAAGTATCATATCTACCGCGCTATATTTATGCAATTGGAGGATTTTACATAGATACACAAGAAGGAAAGATATTAAGTAATGTAAATGCAAATAATGTTATATTTCACGGAGGAATTATTCATGACTCAACAAATTTATGGATTGAAAAAATAGTTGCATTGATTAATAAAAATAATAATGTTAAACAAAGTAAAAAAAATTGTTTCATTTATACAAATTGTACGTTAATTATTTGTACAAAACCAATGTGTACATATTGGCATGATAAATTACAAGGCGAAACAACAAAGATTAGAGTTATTAAAAATAATAGAGACTATGTAAATATGATTTATAATGATATTATGAATCTGGATTATATTATTATTAATTATGAGGTTATTTTACACAAGATATTTATGTCGTCAGTCAATGAATATAATTTAAACAATAACAAGTTAGAAACCATTCTAAATATTATTAAAAATGAATTTAGTACTTTTGATAATATTAAGGATAGAAATCTCATTATATTTTCATTAATTGTTTGGTATAGGATTATTATTGATCATCAAAGTTTTCATAATATTGTAGAAAATAATTTCGATTTAATTATGACATTGGAATCAGTTATAAAATGGATTAATATTAGTAACTTACCGACAAATTATGATCAATATATGAATATGTTGAAATTTATGGGTCATATAAAAGATGTATCGTGTCCATTTTATGATAACAATAACAATATATGTTATTTGGAAAAACTGTTCTATACTCTTGGCATTGCCAAACAAATTAAAATTAATGAACAAACAACTATTATTCAATCGAATACATTAGAAAATACTGTTATTAGTAATATTAAAAATAAAAATATTAGTAAAATTTATGATATACTTAATTTGTTATGCGAAAACACAGTAACAAGGCAAGAATACATTGATATGATGAAAGGTCAAGATGTTGTGTTTGATAATTTACAATGTTCGGTTTGTTATGGAAAATACAACTATGATGAAACGTTATTTATTAGAAATTGTCATCATTATTTTTGTATTAATTGTTGTCTTCAAATATTGTTTGATAAAACCAATTGTCCCTTATGCAGGTCATCTTTTGGATTAAATGATTTGATATATGTTGATGATATGCGTGAAAATAGTAAAATTAATCATTTAATCAAATTAATCAATATGTTACCAGATGATTCATTTGTCTTCGTCCATAATCGAAGACATAAAAATTATATTACAAATTACTTACAAAAATATAAGATTAGAAAGCAAATACAATGGATTTATAATGATATTTCTAAAATTCAATCTATGTTGGAAAGTACAAAGCATAGTAATAATATCAATATATTCTTTTACGATTTATATAATGTCACCAAGATAAAAGAAGTATTAAAATCATGTACAAATGTGAATAATGTAAATATTTATTATTTTGTATATGATGTAGCTACCAACAAGTTCAAATCCTCACTTTGAATAAATAACAATTTTAACGCGCAAGTTTATATACATATAAAAATATTATGTGTATAATAAATAGTTATGACATCTAATTTAATAAATAATGACAGGAGACAGCTTTTAAATGATTACGTTTTAACAGAACAAATTGGATCCGGGTCATTTGGAGAAGTATATTTAGCCAGATATAAGACCGGTGGATATGTCGCAGTTAAAGTAGAAGAGCGAAAAAAATCCAACAGAATATATAATGAATACAAAATTTATGTCTATTTACATAGACATGGTTTTGACATTGGTTTACCCAAAATATATGATTACTTACAGACCCCTGATTATAATATAATGGTAATGCAATTAATGGGACCAAGTCTAGATGATATATTCAATAAACATAAGAAAAAATTTAAATTATCAACTGTCTTATTGTTAGCATTACAAATTATTACTTTAATGGAACAGTTACATGGCGCAGAATACATTCATCGTGATATCAAACCAAATAATTTCTTGATTGGAAGAAATCAAAATAAACACCAGGTCTATATTATGGATTTTGGGTTATCTAAAAAATATGTTATCGATGATAAGCATATTAAATATCGCGATGGACGTTCTTTAATTGGTACAGCTAGATATGCCAGTGTTAATATGCATATGGGTATTGAACCTGCCAGACGCGATGAAATGGAATCCATTGGATATATGTTTGTTTATTTCTTAAAAGGGATATTACCATGGCAAGGAATTAAGAAACAAAAAGGATATAATCATATTCAAAAAATAGGTGAAATGAAAATGTCTACAAAACTTGATAGATTGTGTGAAGGATTACCCGATTGTTTTAAAGAATATATATCCTATTGTAAAAAATTAAAATTTGATGAGGAACCAGATTATGATTATATGAGAGGATTATTTAAAGATACTGCTAAAAAAATGGATATCAACCCCGAATTCGAATGGTTAGATAATCATCATTAAATAAATTTATTAGATCATAAATTAAATATAATTTTATATTTGTTTTAGATTATTTTTCATCCAATTAGTTACTTTCAAATATGCATAAGCTTGACCAAGTGCATCAGCATCAGCATAATGAGTATGCGGTAATGCATCACTATGAGTTAATTTACTGATTAAATTCATATCAACGTTTAACATTTCTAGCATTTTATAAATAGTTGATAAACAAGTAATGGAAAATGGTAACTTAAGTTTCTTTTCTGGACCATATTCATCGTACAAACAATTAAGCCATTGTAAATCATACGATGATGGTTTTGCTACGAATTTGACAATAAATTTTTTATTTAGGTCTTTATACCATTCAGCAAACTCTTTCATAGCTTCTTGCGGTGGAATAGCATTTTGTTGAATATGTTTCCAAAGTTCTTTATTTTCTACCCAAAAATCATTCCAGCATCTTTTTTCGGGTGGTCTATTTGGCTGTTCTTTAATAGACCAAACTTTGCTTGAAATAACCCAATCATCTAACTTTGTTGGATCTGGATCTATATTATCATATACAGCGACACAACCAAGCATAACACAAGATGATGTAGCCGGAGATGGTCCAGTAGCTTCAACATCAAATGATATTATAATACGTTTTTGAGCCATTTGAAATATGATATTGAATAAATAAATTTATATATACATGTAAATTATCAATTTTTTAGAAATCATCATTGATAACGATTGTATTTTTATTACCCTTATTCATGACATGAGCATCTTGATATTCATGTGGTCTGGTTTCAAAGAAATTAGTTTTATCATTAAGGCCAATAGTTTCCATGAATTTAAATGGATTTGTTTTGTTATATAGTTTCTTATAACCAAGCATAACCAGTTGTCTGTCAGCAATATATTCAATATAATCACTCATTGACTCGTTACTCATGCCAATTAATTTTACTGGAAGAGCGTCAGTCATGAATTTTTGAGCAATTTTAACACCTTCGTCCATAATTGCGTATACTTCATCTTGTAAAAGTTTATTAAGAAGTAGAGAATATACCTCACATCCACCCTTCAAATGCAAACCTTCATCACGACTAATAAATTTATTTGATTTAATCAAACCGTCCATAAAAGGTTTTCCTCTTCCTGATTCTCTATGTTTATTCTTATATTTCTTAATCCAAAAGATTGCAGCAAATGCTCCACTGAAAAAGATACCTTCGACAACAGTAAATGCTACAACACGATGAGCAAATGTCTTAGAACTCTCAATCCATTTGAAAGCCCAATCAGCCATCATTTTAACTGATTCTACTGTCTGAATAGCCTTAAAAAGAAATTCTCTTTCCGTATTATCTTTAATAAGATTATCAAGCATTTGTGAGTAGACTAGGCTATGTATGTCCTCCATCATTGCCTGCCAACGATACATTGTAAGAATTTCACTGTTTTGAATCTCTCTAATGAATCTTTCACCAAGATTAAAATTGACAATACCATCACTTGCAGCAAAAAAAGCAAGGATCATTTTGATGAAATGCTGTTCATCCTTATTTAATGTCATAAAATCATTATAATCACTCGAAAAATCTATTTCTTCTGCCTTCCAAAAACATGCTTGTTGTTCTTTATATAATTTCCAGATATCTTGATATTGTATAGGAAAAGCTGTGAATTGTTTTTTAGATGAGTCAAGAATAGGTTCAACAGCGGCATTAGTCGTCTGGCTTACGACATTTACATTAGTATTTTGATTTTCCATTATAATATTATAGTTTTATAAAATTTATATATACTAATTGGTAATTATGATAAATTATCAATTTTTTGGTTATAAGATGGCCAAAATAAGCTAAAATGATAGTAAAGGGTAAATATCAACTAGCTGATATACCTTTTAAATAACCATATAAAATAAATTTACTATAAAAAAAATTGATTTCATTATAATATTATGGATTCCGGTATAGATAGTAAAAATACTAATTTTATGTATGTTATTAAACGTGATGGTCGCAAGGAACGTGTTTCATTTGATAAAATCTTGAGACGTATTGAGATTTTGTGTGAGAGGACAAAACTGGATCGGATCAATACCATAGAAATCGCTAAAGAAACCATTAATGGTTTATATGATGGTATAACAACAGAAGAAATTGATCATTTTGCTGCAGTAAATTGCGCAGAAAAGATCCGCAATGATCCACAATATGATCGTCTTGCTACTGCCCTGTGTATCAGCCGGTTACATAAGATGACCAGTAAATATTTTATTGAGGTGACTCAAAAATTATACGACAATAAGGACAAATTTGGTAAAAGTAATCCACTTGTGACAGATGAATACCTTGAATTTGTTAAAAACAATATTGAACGAATTCAAGAAGCTCTTGACTTTATGAAAGATTATGATTTCGATTATTTTGGGTTTAAGACCTTAGAAAAGGCCTATTTACATAGAATCCTTGGAAATAATACAGTTTTGCCAAAAAATGAGACAAATGTGACTAAAAAAGAAGTTCCGAAAAATAAACCAGATATTAAAAAAGAAGATGCTATTAAAGAACAAAAAGGTTATATTGTAGAGCGTCCTCAGCATCTTTGGATGAGAGTGGCTATTGGATTGAATCTTAATAACATTGATAATGCTATAGAAACATATAAATCATTATCTGATAGAAAATTTATTTTTGGTTCACCAACGCTATATAATGCTGGTTCTAAAACACCGCAACTGTCGTCCTGTTTCCTTTTATACATGCCGGACAGCATCGAAGGTATTTATGATACCATTAAAGATACAGCTCTAATCAGTAAAAGAGCTGGCGGAATTGGTATTAGTATGAGTGATATCAGAGCATCTGGTAGCACAATTCGTGGAACAAACGGCGTGACTAATGGTCCCGTGCCGTTTATCCAGGAATTAAATTGGACCGGGAGGGCTGTGAATCAAGGAAGCCGTCGTGCTGGTGCTATCGCTATTTATATTGAGCCTTGGCATGCTGACATTTTCCATTTTTGTGAACTCAGATCTAATAAAAAGAAAGAAGAAGAATGCGCCAGAGATATTTTTATGGCATTATGGATACCTGATCTCTTTATGAAGAGAGTTCAAACAGATGGTATATGGTCATTGATGTGTCCAGACGAATGTCCTGGATTAACTACTTCCTATGGAGAATCTTTTGAAAAATTATATGAACAATATGAAAAGGAAGGGCGATATAAAAAACAAGTCAGAGCTAAAGATCTTTGGTTCCATATTCTCACCCAACAAGTTGAAAATGGAATGCCATACATGCTATACAAAGATAATATTAATAGACAATCAAATCAAAAGAATCTTGGTGTCATTAAATCAAGCAACCTTAATTAGGGGTTGAATAAGATATTTAATCTTAGTTTTCTTAATGAAAGCAACATTATCAAATTGCTGAAACATCTAGAAGATCTGATTACTGTAAATTGTGATAAAATCAGATCAAAGAATATCAGCAGCCAATCCTTTAAAAGGTGCTGTTCAACGACTAAATGATAATGGATTCTATTAAAGAATTTAAGATATAGTCTATCCTTTATAAGAAATTATAAAGTAGCGAGCTGCTCAGAAATTGTAGAATATACTGACGAAAATGAAATTGCAGTGTGCACATTGAGTTCTATCTGTCTTCCAAGATTCATTGAAGAAGATAAAAATGGTAACCTATTTTACAATTACGAAAAATTAAAATACATTGCGGGATTAGTCACTAAAAACCTAAATCGGGTTATTGATGTGAACTATTATCCCGTTGAAAAAGCTAAAAAATCAAATTTTAGACACAGACCTATTGGTATTGGTGTCCAGGGTTTAGCCGATGTTTATTGTATGATGGATTTGCCTTATGATTCAGATGAAGCCAGATTAATTAACCGAAAGATTTTCGAAACTATTTATTTTGGCGCATTAAGTATGTCAGTAGAACTAGCCAAGAAAGATGGACATTATGAAACCTTTAAATATAATAGCGGGTCTCCTTTCTCTCATGGAGAATTACAATATCATTTATGGGGTTTAGATGAGTCTGATCTTCTCATGGATTATGATTGGGAAAGTTTAGTTGAAAATATTAAAAAGTATGGCACAAGAAATAGTTTATTGACAACTGTTATGCCTACAGCTAGCACTTCTCAGATCATGGGTAATACAGAATCATGCGAACCAATTCCAACAAATGTCTATACCCGATCTACTCTTGCAGGTGAATTTACAGTCATTAATAAATATCTTATGGAAAAGTTAATTACATTGGATTTATGGACTCCACAAGTTAGAAATGAACTTATGTATGATAAAGGATCGGTTCAAAATATTGAAAGCATACCTGATCATATTAAACAAGTTTATCGGACAGCATATGAACTCAAAAATAAACCAATTGTTCAACAATCAGTAGAAAGAGGTCCTTTTATTGATCAAAGCCAAAGTCTTAATCTGTTCTGCTTAGTACCAGATTTTGAAATGTTAACATCTGCACAATTCTATGGTTGGAAGAATAAGATTAAAACAGGTATGTATTACTTAAAGACACAACCAGCTGTTAATGCTATTCAGTTTGGTTTAGATGCTGAAGTGATTATGGAAATTGAAAGAAAGAGAAAACAAAAACAGAATCAACCAATTAAATTAGTTGAAATAGAATCGGAAGAAGATAGCTATGAAGATGAATATACCGAAGAACAATTACTAGAAATGAGGAAAAATAGCAAGTTTGGGAACTGTGAAGCCTGTTCCAGTTAAATAATTTTTAATTTATTTCTTATCATAAATTATAAGTATGAATATTAATAAACTTATAAATAATAATAAATGGAATGAGATATATAATTTAATTATTAATAAGAAAGTTAGTCCTGATGAGGAAATTACAAATGGTAATACCATTGCTCATCTAGCTGCAATTAATAATGAACATAAATTAATTAACTATCTCATCAAAAATGATGGTAAATCGTTAGAAAAAAGTAATGATGACGGTAATACACCGATTCATTTATTAGCTATGTACGGATATAATGATTTGTTAAAAGAATGTATTAAAGAAAAGCCAGAATTACTGACTTTATTAAATAATAATAATGAAAACATTCCAAATATATTGTATAATGATCTTGATTTAGTGAAATTAATCATAAAACTTCATCCAGATGATATTATAGTCAATGATAAATCGCAAGAAAATATCATCACCAAAAATATTAATGATGGTAATATTGACATATTAAAATTATTATTGCATAAGATGATGGATGATATTAATAAATTTCCTGATTCTTTCCTATGTTACGCGATTAATGAAAATAAAGATGACATTGCTAAATTATTTATTGAAAATGGGTATGATGTGAATAAAAAAGATAAAAAATTTATGACTCCATTTTTATACACAGTATTTAATCAAAAGAATGATCTTATGAGAGTATTAATTAAACATCATGCTGATATTAATTATAATGGGGCGGAAGGGGATCAAAATCCATTAATATGGGCTATTAATAACCAAGATAATGAGACAATCGAAATTTTGTTAGAAAGTGGATTCAATGTAAATAATTATAATAAGCATTATGAAACTCCCTTACATCTTGCATTGATGAATAAAAAAATATCGCCATCTATTTTGTCTAAATTACTTTATCAGGGAGATTTAAATATTAAAACAATTAATGGACAAACCCCACTACATTTATTATGTAGATATCACAACTGGAAAAATTATAATAATATCATTAAAAAAAAGAAATTAAATATATTTATTTTAGATAAGGATAATAAGAGACCAATCGATTATTTAAGTTCTAAACATTTATATGATTTTATTGATACTGCTGTTGATAGTTATGTCAAAATAGTTAAACATGATGGTCAATTTGATATAGAAAACTGTAAGAATATTAAATCAGAAGCATGTAAGAATGAAATTAAAAAACATATGTTTTCAACTCAACGATCAATACCAAAACATAAAGATATGCGAATATTAAACCAAAAAATTAAATTAATTAGTGGATCAAAAAGAGCTATTCATGGATTGTTTAATTCTGATGTTTTGCATAATATGATTTATACATTGGTTATGATGAAAAAATATAAGAATATTGGTATGCCATTCCAATATTATAATCACGATAAGTTTATTAATGATAAGCTTCTTCAATTCAATAATAATCTTTATAAAACAAATGTCGAATATATCATTTCTGATCTTGTGCAAATATATACTAACTTCTTTTATGAATTGTCTCCTTATTTAATTGTTTGGAGAAGTAGTACACAGAATTATATCAATAAAGATCTTGGATTCTTTTTAAAAAAGTGTTTAAAGTCACCAAAAATCAAATATATCATTCTAAAATTAACATTGGTAACTGGAGATAATAATACACATGCTAATTTAATTATTTATGATAAAAAAAATAATACATTAGAACGGTTTGAACCTTATGGTACTATTCCTTATTTGGAAAATGATAAACTTAACGATTTCATTAAGGATTTAGGAGTTAAATATTTAAATAGGGATGTTAAATATTTATCACCACAAGATTTATTTGGCTCATTAGGTTTTCAAACAATTAGTATGGACAATAAACCAGAAATGAAGACCCTTTCAGACCCTCGCGGGTTCTGCTTAAGTTGGACCTTTTGGTATCTGGAAATGAGAGTTTCTAATCCAGATATTGATCCTAATACATTATTAACTCAAACCAAAGAATTAATTGTTCAAAAATATGGTAATTTAGGTGAAAAAGCATTTATATCTTTTATTAGAGATTATTCAGCTGATCTAGACAAATACAAAAATGAATTTATGAAAACAGCAGAAATTAGTATAAATGAAGTTTATGATTTAGTTCCGTCTAATAAAAATCAAACTAAAATTATCAATACTTTGATGTCTGAATTCCAGAAACTAGCTAATGAGATCTATTAATATCCCTCACACCATTTTGGCATAGAATCTAATAATTTATCACCACAATTAAAATAGGTATATCTAAAAGTAACGATTTGATTATTTTTAAATTCAATAATAACTTCTTTATCT
>Ga0138256_10005859_pt1 | contig 13014 bp, 9 predicted proteins | sample KNB2016incub_MG_FD_105486 | JGI IMG/M metagenome (GOLD analysis project Ga0138256, IMG submission 105486) | Active sludge microbial communities from wastewater in Klosterneuburg, Austria - KNB2014incub_MG | ecosystem: Engineered > WWTP > Activated sludge > Unclassified | place: Austria... | reverse complement strand
TCCGGCGAGCGAGACTCTGGAGTGCGCGTTGTCGCGCTGTTGCCAGCAGGCCGAAGACGCCGTGCGCGACGGTACCTTGCTGGTGTTCCTGACCGATCGCCACACGGCGCCGGACAAGATCCCGGCGCATGCCCTGCTGGCGGTGGGTGCCGTGCATCAGCACCTGACGCGCGCCGGTTTGCGCGCTGCCTGCAACATCGTCGTCGAGACCGCAACAGCGCGTGATCCGCATCATTTCGCCTGTCTGATCGGTTTCGGTGCAACCGCGATCCAGCCCTATCTGGCCTACCAGTCGCTGTTGGCGCTGGTGAAGGCCGGACAGATCAAGCGCCGTTTCGGCGAACCGCTGGAACTGGGTCGCAGTTACCGCCGCGGCGTGCGCAAGGGCATGCTGAAGATTCTGTCGAAAATGGGTATCTCCTGCGTCGACAGCTATCGCGGCGCGCAACTGTTCGAAATCGTGGGGCTGGCCGGCGAAGTCGTGCAGCGCTGCTTCACCGGCACGCCCAGTCGTATCGAAGGCGCCGGGTTTGCCGAGATCGAAGGCGAGCAGCGCCAACTGGCCGCGCAGGCGTGGAATGCAAATACGCTGGTGGAGCCCGGTGGCTTGCTCAAGTTCATCCACGGCGGCGAGTACCACATGTACAACCCGGACGTCATCGCACGCCTGCAGGCGGCGGTGCGCAGCGGCGATTACGAGCTCTATCGCGAATACGCCGATGTGGTGAACTCGCGACCGGCGTCGGCGCTGCGCGACCTGATGGACTTGAGGAGCGATCGCGCGCCCATTGAGATCGATCAGGTCGAACCGATCGAGACCATCCTCAAGCGCTTCGACTCGGCCGGCATGTCGCTCGGCGCGTTATCGCCGGAAGCCCACGAGGCGCTGGCGATCGCCATGAACCGGCTCGGTGCGCGCTCGAACTCCGGCGAGGGCGGCGAAGATCCCGCGCGCTATGGCAGCGAGCGCATGAGCAAGATCAAGCAGGTGGCTTCGGGCCGTTTTGGTGTCACCCCGGAATACCTGATCAACGCCGAAGTGCTGCAGATCAAGGTGGCGCAGGGTGCCAAGCCGGGCGAGGGCGGCCAGTTGCCGGGTCACAAGGTCGACGAGACCATCGCCCGCTTGCGCTTTGCGCGCCCCGGCATCGGTCTGATTTCGCCGCCGCCGCACCACGACATCTATTCGATCGAAGATCTGGCGCAGCTGATCTACGATCTCAAGGAAATCAACCCGACTGCGCTGGTCTCGGTCAAGCTGGTGTCGCATGCCGGCGTCGGCACCATTGCCGCCGGTGTGGTCAAGGCCTACGCCGATCTGATCACGATTTCCGGGCATGACGGTGGTACCGGCGCCAGCCCGTTGTCGTCGATCAAGTACGCCGGCACGCCTTGGGAACTTGGCCTGTCGGAGGCGCACCAGACGCTCAAACGCAACGGCTTGCGCCACAAGGTCCGGTTGCAGACCGATGGCGGCCTGAAGACCGGCCTCGACGTGCTGAAAGCGGCGGCCCTGGGCGCCGAGAGCTTCGGCTTCGGCACTGCACCGATGGTCGCACTGGGCTGCAAGTACTTGCGCATCTGCCATCTGAACAACTGCGCGACTGGCATTGCCACTCAGCTTCCGGTGCTGCGCAAGGCGCACTTCGTCGGTCTACCGGAGATGGTCGAGCATTACTTCCGCTTCGTGGCGATGGAAGTCCGCGAATTGCTGGCGGGTCTGGGACTGCGTTCGCTCGATGAGTTGATTGGCCATACCGAGTTTCTGAACCTGCACCAGGGCCACACGCCCAAGCAGCAACGCCTGGACCTGAAGCCGCTGCTCAGCCTCGATGGCATGGCCGCGGACGCGCCCAACTGCTGCATCGACGAACGCAACCAGCCGCACGACAAGGGCGCAACCGCCGCGCAGATGCTGACCGCGACACGCGACGCCATCGTCGGCAAGCTGGGTGGCGAGTTTCCGTTTGTGGTGACCAATCGCGACCGCAGCATCGGAGCGCGGCTGTCCGGAGAAATCGCTCGTCGCCATGGCAATCTCGGCATGAGCGATCGTCCGATCACGCTGAAGCTGAGCGGCTCGGCCGGCCAGAGTTTCGGCGCCTGGAATGCCGGCGGATTGATTCTCGATCTGGAAGGCGAGGCCAACGACTACGTCGGCAAGGGCATGGCCGGTGGCAAGATCGTGGTGCGCCCACCGCGCGATGCCGGCTTCGTGCCGCGCGAGACGGTGATCGTCGGCAATACCTGCCTTTACGGCGCCACCGGCGGCGAGTTGTTCGCCGCTGGACGCGCCGGCGAGCGCTTCGGCGTGCGCAACTCGGGCGCCCTGGCGGTGATCGAAGGCACCGGCGACCATTGCTGCGAATACATGACCGGCGGTTGCGTGCTGGTGCTCGGTCGCACTGGCCTGAATTTCGGCGCCGGTTTCACCGGGGGCTTCGCCTACGTGCTGGATATCGAGCGCGAGTTCGTCGATCGCTACAACCCGGAGCTGATCGACATCGTGCGCATCTCGGTCGAAGGCATGGAGAACCACCATTCCCACCTGCGCGACCTGCTGCTGCGCCATCAGCGCGAAACCGGCAGTGTCTGGGCGCGCGCACTGGTTGACGAAGACCGCGACATCCTGCCGCGCTTCTGGCTGGTCAAGCCCAAGGCCGCGAGCCTGGAGAGCTTGAGAGAGACTTTGAAGAGGGCAGCGTAGGTGAAGCGGTCAAACGTGATAGGTAAACGAGAGCGGTGAAAGGTGAAATGTAAAACGTCAATAAGAGCAATGAAGCCGCTAGCCCGTTGTCGCCGAAGGTTCCGGTCTTCCGAATTGACGTTTCACGTTTCACGTTTTACCAGTGCGCCGACGCGCCCCGGTCAACCCTGTGAGCTTCGGTAACCATGCCCGACCCGCTGAAATTCCTCAAAGTCCAACGCGAGATGCCGCGCGAGCTGCCGGTGCCGGTGCGCGTGCTTGGCTACACCGAGATCTACGGGCAGTTCGAGCCCGAGCAGGCGGCCGATCAGTCGGGTCGCTGCCTGGACTGCGGCAATCCCTATTGCGAGTGGAAATGCCCGGTTCACAACTACATTCCGAACTGGCTGAAGCTGGTCGAGGAAGGCCGCATCGTCGAGGCCGCCGAGCTGTCGCACGAGACCAATCCGCTACCGGAGATCTGCGGTCGGGTGTGCCCGCAGGACCGCTTGTGCGAAGGCGCCTGCACGCTCAATGACGGTTTTGGCGCGGTCACCATCGGCGCCATCGAGAAATACATCACCGACGAGGCCATCCGCCTCGGCTGGAAGCCGAATCTGTCATCGGTGCGGCGCAGCGGCAAGCGCGTCGCCATCATCGGCGCCGGCCCAGCCGGCCTGGCGGCCGCCGATGGTCTGGTGCGCCGCGGCATCGATGCGGTGGTGTTCGATCGCCAGCGCGAGATCGGTGGCCTGCTGACCTTCGGAATCCCGCCATTCAAGCTGGAAAAGCAGGTCGTCGAGAAGCGCCGCTCGCTGCTCGAAGGCATGGGTGTCGAGTTCAGGCTCGGCGTCGAGATCGGTCGCGACATCAGTTTCGACCAGTTGCTGGCCGACTACGACGCGGTGTTCCTCGGCATGGGCACCTACGGCGTGCTCGATGGCGGTCTGCCCGGTCTCGGATTGCAGGGCGTTTATCCGGCCCTGCGCTATCTGGTCGCCAACGTGAACAAGGTCATGGACTGGGCGGATGCCGAACCCGCGATCGACCTTCGCGACCGCGAAGTCGTGGTGCTGGGCGGCGGCGACACCGGCATGGATTGCGTGCGCACCGCCATTCGCCAGGGTGCTGCCGACGTCGCCTGCGTGTATCGCCGCGACGCCGAGAACATGCCCGGATCACGCCGCGAGGTGAAGAACGCCAAGGACGAGGGTGTGCAGTTTCTGTTCAACCGCCAGCCGCTGGAGATTCTCGGCGAGAACGGTCAGGTGGTTGGCGTGCGCGTGGTAGAAACCCGGCTCGGTGCGCCCGATGCAAAGGGCCGCCGTCGTCCACAGAATGTGCCGGGCAGCGAAGTGGTGGTGCCGGCCGACGCCGTCATCATCGCCTTCGGTTTCCGCGCAGACCCGCCCGACTGGCTGGCCGCCCATGGCGTCGATCTGCTTGCCGATGGTCGCGTCGATGTCGGCGACCCTGAGTCCCGTCCGCTGCCCTTCCAGACCGCCGCAGCCAAGGTGTTTGCCGGCGGCGACATGGTGCGCGGCGCGGATCTGGTGGTCACGGCTGTCTACGAGGGCCGCGAGGCGGCCAAAAGCATCGCCAGCTATCTCGGCGTGCAATAGCGGCGCAGTCAGCGCCCGACTCAAGCCGCGCGTCGCGGCTCCTCTGCGGTTCGCCAATCGGATAGTTCCGCAGGTGCCACTGGCATGCCGGGTTCAACCGCCTGCAGCGCGCGCATGCCGACCCGGTACGGCACCAGCGCATCGAGCCCGTGGCGCTCGATGTAGGCGTAGATCTCGTCGTCAGTGGCGGGAACAAAGCAACGCATCGCAAATCTCTCCTTGGGAAGCGCGGAACAAGTCTCGCGGCCGCGAGCATTGTTCGGGGGTTCCCGTGGGCACAGTCGAACACGACTGCTGCGGGCAGTGATGACAGGCTGATGGCGAATCGCGGGCGTTAATGTCGAGCCACGCTCTGCGCCATATGCATTGGATGTCCAGGTGCGAAGGACTCGCATTTCGCGCATGCTTTGCGGCAGCTTTCCGATCGGACCGGGATCAATCTTGAAGAGACTGCAGGTGATGCTACTCGGGTGTTCCATGTTGGCGGCCCTCGCCGTCGATCCGGCGTTGGCGGCCATGACCGAACACCAGCAGCAAGTCGCTGCCTGGCGCGCCGGTCGCGTTGAACGCCTGACCGCTGAAGACGGCTGGCTGTCCTTGATCGGACTGCATTGGCTGCCCGTTGGCGCCACGCAGACGCTGGGCAACGGCAAAGGCAACGATATCGATCTTGCGGTGGGACCGGCGCGACTGGGCACCCTGAGCTGGGCCGACGGCAAGGCACGCTTCGAAGTGGATGCCGGCGCGCAGGTGCAGGTCGACGGCAAACCAGTGACCGTGGTCGACCTGTCGTCCGGAGACAAAGCCCACCCCATCGTCGTCCGTTTCGGCTCTGCCAACTTCCAGATGATCGCGCGCGGCGGCAAGCACGCCTTGCGCGTCAAGGACAATCAGGCCGCCACGCGGACCGGATTCACTGGAATCCGCTATTTCGACATCGATCCGAACTGGCGCATCGACGCCCGTTTCGAAGCCTACGACGAGCCGCGCAGCATCGAGGTGGCGACGGTATTGGGAACGCTGGAGTCCTATCCCAATCCTGGTCGAATCGTGTTCGAGCGCGACGGCAAGACGCACTCGATCGAGGCGCTGCTGGAGGAGGGGATCGAACAGTACTTCCTGATCATCGCCGACCGCAGCAGCGGCAAGGAGACCTACGGCATGGCGCGCTATCTGTACGCTGGTCCGGCGGTCGACGGGCACATCGTGGTCGACTTCAATCGTGCCTACAACCCGCCATGCGCGTTTACCGCCTTCGCCACCTGCCCGATGCCCCCGGAGGGCAATCGCCTGGATCTGTATGTGGCGGCGGGCGAGAAAACCTACGCGTCGGGTCACTGATCAGGAGCAATCCGATGAAGCTATTCGCAGCGGGTGCGTTGCTGCTGGTGACGGGTCTGGTCGCGTCTTTCGCTGCGACAGCGAGCGCCGACGAGGAAAGCGCAGCGTCGGCCCAATGGGAACAACGTTCCACGGTGCTCATCGCCGGGCGTTCGGCCGGAACCGAGGTCTACTTGGTGCGCGGCGACGATCATTCGGTGCACCTGAGTTTCAATGACCGCGGCCGCGGCCCGGACACGACGGTTCGCTGGCGGCTCGACGCGCACCAGTTGCCGACGTCGATACGCATCACCGGCAACGACTACTTCAAGTCTCGCGTCGACGAATCGTTCAGCAATGAACGTGGCGTCGCCAACTGGAAGAGCGCGGCAGAGCAGGGCTCTCTGGCCGGCGCGACGGCGCACTTCTACGTGCCGATGGAGTCGCCGCCGATGTTCATCGGAGTCCTCGCACGGGCTCTGCTCGCCGACGCCGATGGCGAAATCGAGTTGCTTCCTGCGGGGAGCGCGCGTATCGCCGAGGCGTTGACGATTCCCGAGCCGGGCTCCAAGTCCAGGCGCAAGCGCGAACTGGTGGCCTACGAGATCAGCGGCGTCGGCTTCAGCCCGGAACTGGTCTGGTTCGATGCCGACGGTGCCTACCTCGGTGTGGTCAGCGACTGGATGAGCGTGTTGCCGGAAGGGCGCGAAGACTGGCTGCAGCCGATGCTGGCGGCACAGGCGCAGCGCGAGCAGGCGAGGGGCCTTGAATGGGCGGAGCGCCTCGCCCACAAGCCGGGATCAGCGCTGCTGATCAGTGGCGGCAGGGTCTTTGATCCGCGTTCCGGCGTCGCCTCGGTAGCCAGCGTGTTGATCATCGGCGAACGCATAGCCGCCATCGGCGACGAGGCAAGCATGCCCTTGCCGGCCAAAGTCGAGCGCATCGATGCCAGCGGGCAGTTCGTGATGCCCGGTCTGTGGGACAACCACGTGCACATCGGCAACGTGGATGGCGTTCTGCATCTGGCCGCCGGCGTCACCAGCGTGCGCGACCTGGCGAACGACGCCGACTCGCTGCTCGCGCGCGTCGCCAGATTCGACAAGGGCACGGAAATAGGCCCGCGCGTGGTGCTGGGCGGGATCATGGATGGCCCCGGACCCCTGGCTGGACCGACCAAGGTCCTGGTGGAGACACCCGACGAAGCGCGCAAGTGGGTCGATTGGTATGCCGATCACGGCTACGCGCAAGTCAAGATCTACTCCTCGATCAAGCCGGAACTGGTGCCGGTCATCGCGCAAGCCGCCCACGCCCGCGGGCTGCGCGTGTCCGGCCATGTGCCGGCGTTCATGAGCGCCGAGCAGTTCATTGCCGCCGGCGCGGATGAAATGCAGCACCTGAATTTCGTGTTTCTCAACTTCCTCACCAAGGAAGTCCCTGACACCCGCGACATGGCGCGGTTCACGGCTGTCGGCAAGCACGCCGCGGAGATCAAGCCCGACGGCGAGCGCGAACGGCGTTTCATCGCGACCATGGCCGCGCGGCACACGGTCCTCGACCCGACGGTCAATGTCTTCGAAGGTTTCTTCGAATCGAAGCAGGGTGAAGTGGATCCCGGCTACCTCGCTGTCGCCGATCGCCTGCCACCTCAGGTGCGCAGGTCTCTGCTGCGCGGCGGGCTGACGCCGGCCGCCGGGGACGAGGCGCAGTACGCCAAGGCCTTCCCGTCGATGCTGCGTTTCCTGGCCGCGCTGCACAAGGCCGGTGTGCCGATTGTTCCGGGAACCGACGCCATGGCCGGTTTCGCGCTGTTGCGTGAGCTGGAGCTCTACGCCGCGGCGGGAATCGCCAATGCGGACATTCTGCGCATGGCAACGCTGGGTTCGGCCGAGGTCAATCACCGCAGCGGCGATCTCGGCGTGGTTGCTCCGGGCTTCCTGGCCGACCTGATCCTGGTAAGCGGCGATCCCTTGGCGGATATCAGTGCCTTGCGCAAGCTCAGCCGGGTCATCAAGGGGGGCGTCAGCTACCTCCCGGGCGAGTTGTATCCGACCGTCGGCGTTGCTCCCGCACCGTGAATCGCGAGATAGCGCTGATCGTGGCGCACGACCGCGAGCGCGCCATCGGCCACGCCGGCCAGTTGCCGTGGCACCTGCCGGACGATCTTCGGCGCTTCAAGGCGCTCACCCTCGGCCACACCGTGATCATGGGGCGCAAGACCTTCGATTCGATCGGCAAGCCGCTGCCAGGCCGACAGAATTGGGTGTTGACGCGTGATCCGCATTGGCGGGTTCCGGGTGTCGAGTGCTTCGGCAATTGGGAGCAGGTCGTGCGGCAGCATCGCAGCGGTCTGCTCTGGGTCATCGGTGGCGGTGAGATCTACCTCGCCGCGCTGGCCGATGTCGATCGCATCGAATCGACTGAAGTCGATACCCGGATTGCCGCGGCCGACACCTGGTTTCCGCCACTGCCTGACAAGCAGTGGGACATAGTGGCGCGCGAGCTGCACGCAGCCGACGAACGTCACGCCTTCGGCTTCGACCTGGTCACGCGCACGCGCCGCCGCTCGTGAGCGATGGCTCAGTCGCGGTCGCCCATGTCGTCGAGGCTTTGTGGATCGGCGTCCGGACTGCGCGGCTGGGCGCAATCGACCGCGATGAAATCGGGCTCGTCCTGGATGCGCAGCGCGGTCAGTTTGCCGCCCCAGACGCAGCCAGTATCTACTCCGAACACACCCATGCCCTGAAAGCGACCGAGCGCCGACCAGTGACCGGTGACCACACGAAAGTCGCGTGGTTTGTGGCCGGGCACGTCAAACCAAGGATAGAAACCGGCGGCTTGCGTACCTGGCGTGCCCTTGGACTCGAATGAAACCTGGCCGCGCGGATCGCAATAGCGCATCCGCGTGAACGCATTGATCGCGGCGCGCGTGCGATCCAGACCCTTCAATCGCCGGCTCCAGCCGCGTGGGCGATCACCGTACATGCGCAGCAGCACGTTCCTGAAGTCCTTTCCGCGCAATTCCTTTTCGACGCGATCAGCCTCGACGCGCGCACGCTCCAGCGTCCATTGCGGCGCCAGCCCGGCATGAACCATGACAAAGCGCAGTGCCGGGTCGAAGTGCAGCAAGGGTCGAAAACGCAGCCAGTCGATCAGTTCCGCGCCGTCGGCGGCCTCGAGCACACGTCGCAGGTCGACGTTTTTTTGCCGCCGTTCGCTAGCTTTGACGCTTTCGGCGACCAGATGCAGGTCGTGATTGCCGAGCACGGCGAGGGCCGAATCTCCGAGGTCGCGAATGAAACGCAGCGTCTCCAGCGATTGCCCGCCGCGGTTGACCAGATCGCCGGTGAACCACAGCCGATCGGCCGCTGGATCGAAGTTCAGCTTTTCGAGCAGCCGACGCAAGGTGTCGTAGCAGCCCTGAACGTCGCCGATCGCGTAAGTAGTCAAGTCGAGCGTGCTCCCTGGTTGCAGCTGGATGAAACCGCGATGGCGAATGTGAACATTTCAGTGCAAGGTCCTGGGTGCCGACAACGTGAACGCCTCGATCGGCGCTTCGAACAAGGTGCCGTCGTCGGCCAGCATCTGATAGCTGCCGCGCATGCTGCCGACGCTGGTTTCGAGCACGGCGCCGCTGGTGTACTCGAAGCTCTCGCCGGGCGCCAGCCAGGGTTGTTCGCCGATGACACCTTCGCCGCGCACTTCCCTGACCTTGCCATCGGCGTCGGTGATGCGCCAATGGCGCGTCATCAGGCGCGCTCCAACGAGACCCTCGTTGCGCACGCGCACGCTGTAGGCGAACACGTAGTGGTGCTGGTCCGCGTTGGACTGATCCGCGACGTAGCGGACCTGCACGGAAACATCAATCTGATAGCGCGAGTTGCTCATGGCGGATAAATAGCGGCAAGGGGTCCATTGGACAAGCGAAAAACAGATGCATTGAGCTCTTGACAGACTTTTGCTCATAAGTAGCATAAGTGGAGACGCAGGGCTCAATCCGGCGTCTTCTTTTTGATGCTGTAATGCTCATTGTGAGCAAAAGGAGCGAAAGTAATGGCTACGGCGGCGACGGCACTGACTCCGCGAATCTACGATGCGCAACTCCACGCCCAGTATGCGGGCTTGTACGAGCGCGTCCGTGAACGCATCCCGCTGGCAGAGTGGTCCGTGCACTTGCCTTACATCGACGCCATCCAGACCTTGAAGCGTGCCCGTCGTGCAGTGATCCTGGCGCACAATTACCAGGCGTCGGAGATCTACTACGGTGTCGCCGACATCACCGGCGATTCACTCGCTCTGGCACAACGCGCGGCGGACACGGCTGCAGATGTCATCGTGATGTGCGGTGTGCACTTCATGGCCGAGACCGCCAAGATTCTGAGTCCATCGAAGACGGTACTGATTCCGGATACCCAGGCCGGGTGCTCGCTGGCTGAGTCGATCACCGCGGCCGACGTCCGTTTGTTGCGCTTGCGCTATCCCGGCGCCCCGGTGGTGACCTATGTCAACACCTCGGCCGAGGTGAAGGCGGAATCCGACATCTGCTGCACCTCGGCGAACGCGCTGCATGTCGTCGATTCCCTGGCTGAGGACACCGTCATCTTCCTGCCGGACCAGTATCTCGGGCGTTACGTTGCGAGCCAGACGAAGAAGCGCCTGGTGCTGTGGCAGGGGGCGTGCGAAGTGCACGAGCGTTTCACCGGCGATGAAATCCGCGCCATGCGCGAACCCGGCGTCATGGTGCTGGCACACCCCGAGTGCCCGCCGGATGTGCTGGAGGCCGCCGATTTTGTCGGATCAACGGCAGCGATGAGCGAGTGCATCCGCCGCGGTGGTACCCATCGCGTGCTGCTGATCACCGAATGCTCGATGGCCGACAATCTGGCCATCGAATTCCCGGAGGTCACCTTTACCCGCCCCTGCAATCTGTGTCCGCATATGCGCCGGATCACCTTGCCGAAGATCTACCAGGCGCTGCGCGATCTCGCGCCGCAGGTCGAAGTCGATGTCGAAGTAGCCCGACGGGCGCGCGCTGCGGTCCAGCGTATGCTCGATGTGGGGCGGCGCGAAGCGGCGTAATCGCTGTCCGGGCCGTTGAACGAGAGAGCTGTCACTTCGACTGAGCATGCAGAATTCTGTCGAGAGGTCCCTTGCTTTCCCGCCGATCGGTCGCACCTTTCGAGCACCAGTTGGTGAGAATGCGCGACAACTCACACATTGGTTGAGCCACAATGCTTCACAGTTTGGTTATTCGTGGGCTGTCTTTGCGACAGTCCGCATAGCAGGGGCGGAAAGATGTCCGAGCAGTTCGATCTGATCGTCGTCGGCAGTGGAGCAGCGGGACTCAGTGTAGCGCTGGGTACCGGCGGTTCGCTGCGCATTGCCGTGGTGAGCCGCGGGGTGTCCGGGCTTGATGGATCGACGTGCTGGGCTCAGGGCGGCCTGGCTGCGGCAATCGGTCCAGGCGATTCCCCGGGGCAACACGCGGCCGATACGATCAATGCCGGGTCGCGGCTGAACAACAAATCAGCGGTTCGCTGGCTGGCCGAGAGCGCGCCCGACATCGTTCGCTGGCTGATATCCCTGGGGATGCAATTCGATAGCATCAATGGACACTTGGCGCTCGGGAGAGAAGCGGCGCATTCCTTCCCACGCATTCTGCATGCCGGCGGTGATGCGACCGGGGCTGAGCTCGTTCGCGTGCTGCGCGAAACGGCTGCCCGTCAGCCTTGGATCGAGTCCTACGAATTCTCCGATGCCTGCGAAATTCTAAAGCGGGGACCGCAGGTGGTCGGGGTCGTCGTGCGCAACCGCCGCGGCGAGTTGACCCGCTTGCTGGCGCCCAACGTCGTGCTGGCGACCGGTGGTATCGGTCAGCTCTATCGCTACACGAGCAATCCAGTTGAGGCCGATGGCAGTGGACTGGCGCTCGCGCACCAGGCCGGTGCGGAATTGGCGGAACTCGAGTTTGTTCAATTTCATCCCACGGCGATGGCGCCGACAGCCGACAACGCGGTCCCGCAGTTGCCTCTGGTCACCGAAGCGCTGCGCGGCGCTGGTGCGGTTCTCGTCAACGACCTCGGTGTGCGTTTCATGCTTGCTGCCAGTCCGCAGGCCGAACTGGCGCCGCGAGATATCGTCGCGAGGGCGGTCTGGGAGCAGATGGCGAATGGGCGCCGCGTGTTCCTGGACACCCGATCCCTTGCCGACAGCGTACGGCAACGCTTCCCGAATCTGGTTGAGGCTTGTGCCCAACGCGGACTCGATCCGCGCGCGCATCTGGTGCCGGTGGTCCCCGCTGCGCACTACCACATGGGCGGCGTAAAGGTGGATCTGCACAGCATGTCACGGGTTCCCGGCCTGTATGCCGTGGGCGAGGTCGCGTGCACAGGTGTTCATGGTGCCAACCGGCTCGCGAGCAATTCACTGCTCGAAGCGCTCGCATTTGGCAAGGCCTTGGGTGAGCGGCTTGGCAAGAGTGGACCTTCAGAGCCGATCTCACGGGTCGACAACGCAGCTGGTCACGCGATCCGCAGCGAGTCGATCAATGATCAAATGGTGCTGGGTCGGTTGCGCCAGATCATGTGGAGCGAAGTTGGCATCGTGCGCACACCGGAGGGCCTGCAGTCCGCGCTGCATCAGATTCAGGTCCTGGAGCGGCGCTGCCTGGCAGGCGCACCCGCGCTCCGGCAATTGCTCGTCGGCCGCCTCGTGGTGGAGGCCTGCTTGCGGCGTCGCGAGAGCCTGGGAGCACACCATATCGATGTGGTTGCGCCGCATTACGGGCGCAGCGGACAAGCCGTTGCCTGAATCACGCCTGCGCAGCGCGACCTGGCGCTGACCGCAGCCGTCGCGTGCATCGCCCGAGTGCAGCAGATCCGGGGTGGCTCCAAGACCGATCGAAGCCGAGCGGTGCGAAGGAGGCCTTTTCAGCGTGGACGTTTACCATGCGCCGGTGGCGTCTCGTTGATCCAACATTGCCACCCAGCTGACAACAAGTCAGCGCCCTATGGTGATCCAAAGCTCGCCAAGTCCAGCGTTGCTTGGACCGGGCTCTGCAATCCTCGCTCAAGAGCGGCGGTTGAGGCCTTCAAGTCGAGGCGACCATTACCCCAGGCGTCAGGCCCGCCCGAGACTGCGACAACTCGCAGCCTCTGGACAGTGACTCGCAGAGCCATGTATGATTCTCGGCTCGGCATTGAAATGAATGCGGTCGACCCCACAACTGTGTGGTAGGCGGCGGCAAGAACGAAGCCAGAAAGTTGCAAACAGGGTGTTGACAGCAATCGAAGATGAAGTATGATTGCTGGCTCACCCGGCGAGATGCCGGGGCGAGTGGTGAAGCGGGACGGTTCTTTCACAAATGATTCGGAGTGTCTTGTGTGGGCG
>Ga0138256_10005858_pt1 | contig 13015 bp, 14 predicted proteins | sample KNB2016incub_MG_FD_105486 | JGI IMG/M metagenome (GOLD analysis project Ga0138256, IMG submission 105486) | Active sludge microbial communities from wastewater in Klosterneuburg, Austria - KNB2014incub_MG | ecosystem: Engineered > WWTP > Activated sludge > Unclassified | place: Austria... | reverse complement strand
CTGGTAGAGCTGACGGCTGCCTTGCTCGTAGTCGTGGTGACCGCGGTGCTCGTGGCCTCGCCGATGCCGGGCGAATAGCTACCGATCAACCCGCAGCGCGTCGATCAGCTCGCCGATGGCGATTGCGAGACTCGAGCACTCGAGCGGCACGCGACGGCGGACCTTGCGTGCTATTCGAGATCCGCGATCAACGCCTCCATCTCCGCAATCTCGCGTCGCTGCGCTTCGATGATTTCGTCCGCGAGCTTGCGCACGCGGGGGTCGGTGATGTTGGCACGCTCGCTGGTCAGGATCGCGATGGAGTGGTGCGGAATCATAGCCTTCATCCACGAAACGTCTCCAACCGTCGACTGGCTTCGCACCAGAAAGAAGGCGACGACAAACACAACTGCGGCACCCGCGAAAATCGCCATGTTCTTGCGTCGATCCGTATACATGCTAAGCATGAACGCCAGCATGATCACGGCCATGGCGGCGCCCATGTAAAGCGCCATCCAGAATCGCGTCTGGCTCCACCATACATGGTCGAATATGAGCACGGTGGTGTACATGAGACCGAACATGACGAGCGTCGACGCGACGATCATGGCAGCAAAACGTTTGTAGGACATCGGGATCGGTCCGTTGCTGGAGGGGTGACGCCCCTATCAACCACGAGGCAGGGCAGAGAACCTTGCGGGGAGTGGTGTGTCATTAGGTAGCGCACGGCAGCACCGTGTACACACGTTCGATGAATCCGTGAGACTTGCTATGGAATTCATGAGCGGCGAGTTGCAGTGCGCCTGGATGCTACAGGATGGTGCGCTCCAGTCGTTCGACATGCTTCCCTTCAGGCTGACGACCGACGCGAGAGAATCAACGCTAGGTTCATCTGGGGCACGAACCGTGGTGCGGCGAGTCCGAACGGGGTGCCGCCGGACTCGCCCTTTACAGGAACCGCTGCCGAATGCCGAGACTCTCATCGGTGCGCCGCATCGAGAGCGCTCCGTCCCGCTCACTGCCGGTGAGCGCGCGTATGGCATCGAGCGTCTCCGGGACCACGATAGCCTGATTGTCTACCTGATACGCGTACATCAACTCCTTGCCCTCCACGGTGAGGATGTCCTCCCACAGCGCGACCTCCCACATGTCGCCTCGCGGCCGACCGATTTCCTTCATCAACTCTGCCGTAACGTTGAGCGCCGCAACCCCGTCGCTGACGCGGATAAACGCGATGCGAGACACGGCCATGAATGCCGCCAGCACCTCGTCCCGACTCGCGGGCCGCGCAAGATCAACAATCCAGTGGTGGAGATGTCCTACGTTCTGGGGCGACTTGGTCGCGATGGTCACGACGTCGAGGTCGGGAAGCACGGTGCGCGCATCCGGACCCTGATGACTGGGGATCACCGGCTCCGGGACCATCGTGTTCATGATTCCCTCGCGATGACTTTCCCACGGGTCGGACGCCCGTCGCACCAGGACGCCGCGGGCTCGCCCGAGCAGTCCCGCCTGGCGGAGCGCGAAGAGGGTCCGCACCGTTGAGGTGGTGTTGCATGAGACGACGCGCGTGGACCGGCGGTCGAGGGCGGACTCGTAGTTCGCACACGCGACGAAGGAGTGTCCGGCCAGGTCGTGTTTCGCTCCGCCCTGGAAGATGTGTCGTACGCCCGCCGCGTTGTACAGCTCTCTATTCTGGGCGTCCACACCTTTTGGGGTACAATCCACCACGACATCCGCAACCGCGAGCAGTTCCCCAAGGTCACCCCTAGGCTCGCACCCGGCCGCGCGCAGCGCCGTGACGGATTCGGCGGTTGCGCCATAGATCGCAAAGTCGCGTTCCCGTGCCACTTGCATCCGCCAGTCGGTCGCGACGTCGACGATTCCGGCAAGCTGCATGTCGGGCTGCATGCCCACGGCGTCGGCGACGCGACGCCCGATCACCCCGAATCCATTCACTGCGACGCGAACAGTCATCCGGCCATCTTGCGGCACGCCTCGGCGCAACGACGGCAGGCCTCAGCGCAGCTCTTGCAGTGTTCCATCTCGTGCGCATCGCATTCCTTGGCGCACCAATCGCAGATGTCGGCGCACAGCGCGCAGAGTTGCTTGGCAAAGGGGCTGTGGCGCGCTATCGCATCGCTACAGAGTCGGGCGATGGCGGCGCACTCAATGCAGCACGCCGGGCAATCATTGGAGCTGGTCTTGCCGGTCATATGCGCGAAACAATGGCCGCATTCTGTCGCGCAGTCGTTGCACGCGGCGATGCAATCCTTCGCCGTCTGATCGAGATGGTGGCTCATGATGTGCCCTCGTGAGTTTTGGTTGAGACCTCGCCGCAAGCCATCGAGCGATATTCCGCCCTGCATTCGGTTGCAGTTCTACGCATACATGTTTTACATAGCGTAAAGACGGAATGCGCACAATCGACCTTGAGAGCTATTCGGCCGGCGACGAGTCGGCGCGCCGAAGGTACACGACAGCGAACGAAGCAGTCAGTCGGGCCCTGGGTCGCAGAAAAATCGCGGTGCGGGCGGCCCTCGTGAGACCTCCTGTCACAGCGTATTTTACCCGAAGTAAAGGTGTGCCTCCCCCGCCACCCCATCCAGCCTCCTCATGCTGCCGATTCTGCGCATAGGCGCGCTCGCCTTCTCGCTGGGCGCCCTCTTCCCGACGTCCCCCTTACGCGCACAAGCAGCGCGGGCTGACTCAATCGCCCTCACGACCGCCGTCGCACGGTTCCACGACGCGCTTACCGCGGGCGATTCCGTGCGCGCCGTCGCCATGCTGGCGACTGACGCCCTCGTTCTCGAAAGCGGTGCCATCGAGACCCGCGCCGAGTATCTCGGCCACCATTTGGGTAGTATCTCGGCCACCATTTGGGTGCGGACATGGCGGCGAGCAAAGACTCCAAGGGCACTCGAACCGTTGTCCAGGTTCGGGTAGCCGGAGACGCCGCGTACGTCGTATCGCGCACGGTCACCCCGCCGACGGGCGAAGAAGGTTCGACAGGTTCGCAGATGGCGGAGCTGATGGTGCTTGAGCGCACGACAACGGGCTGGAAGATTCAGGCGATCCACTGGTCGTCTCGCCGACGCCGCTCGTGACACGCACTGGAGACTCGGCGATTCGACGCCTTGGGCGCCGCCCTGTGGCCATGGCGGCCACGGTAGTTGTCGCGTTGTTCGCTGGTTCGGCGACACTGCTTACGGCACACGACTTTTGGCTGGTGCCTGACGCGTTTGCGGTCACGCCTGGCGGGCGCATCGAATTGAGCGGCCAGACGTCGAGCCTGTTTCCGAGCAGTTTGTCGGCCGTAGCACCGGATCGTATCATCTCAGCGCAGGTCGTCACGGCCAACTCAGCGGTCACCGTTCGCGATGTGTCTGTGCAGGGGCAATCGCTTCGACTCGCGCACGCGGCCACCACAGCAGGCCAACACCTTATCGGCGTGCAGCTCGCGCCGAGAACCGTCCGCGAATCGCCGGCAAGTTTTCGGCGGTACCTCGATCTGGAGGGCGCGCCGGAGGCGAGGCAGCGATATGAACGCGCGGGTTTGCTCCCGCCTGTCGGCGGTGATAGCATCGTGCGACGCTACGCAAAGTACGCCAAGACCGTGGTCGAGGTCGGTGATGGACCACGGGCGTTCCAGCGTCCGCTCGATCACCCGCTTGAGTTCGTGCTGCTCTCCGATCCATCGGCGCTTCGCATTGGCGACACTCTTCGCGTCAGGCTTGTACTGCTGGGCAAGCCTGCAGTCTCGGCCTCTCTCCATGCGGGCTCCGTACCGAGCGGGCCTGGCGCGCGTACCGACACCGCCGCCGCACGTCGTGCCGCCGCGCGCGACGTGAGGTTGGTGACCGACGCGAGCGGCGTGGCCACCGTCGTGGTCACGCAGTCTGGCCTCTGGAATATTCGCACACTGCAGATTGTGCCCGCCGACAAAGGATCCGGCGCTGACTGGGATGTGCATTGGGCCACCCTGGTGTTTTCCGTCTCACGCCGATAGACCGGCGGATACACCGCCATTGAACGGTCCCGGTAGTTCCCGTCGCCGATGGCTCAAACGAGTAGCAATGGGTACGGGTGCCGTCGCCGTCGGTATCGCCGCGCTGGCCATCGTTGACGCAGACGGCGCTGACACCGGACGCCCCCTGTTCGTGCGGCGTCTCGGCGACAGCGGCCCGTTGCTGGTCTTCCTACCGGGCATCGGTGCGACCACACGTTTCTGGGAACTGGTGGTCGCCCCGCTGGCAGATCGCTATCGGCTAGTGTTGATCGATTTGCTCGGCTTCGGACGCTCACCCAAGCCGTGGACCACCTACTCGGTCGACCGACATCTCGCAGAACTCGAGCGCGTCATCGCTCCGCTCGCTGCCGACGGACCCGTAACGCTGGTGGGACATTCGCTCGGTGCGCGGCTCGCGGTAACGTATGCCGCCCGAAACCCGACGCATGTGCGCGGCCTCGTGCTCGTGAGCTTGCCATACTTCACGGGCGGTGAGGAGGCCAAGCGATTTCTCAGGCAGGGCGACAGTGGATGGGTACGAACGCATTTGGTGCCACTTGCGCTGTGGTGTCTGCTGGGCCGCCGCCTGCTCGGGTGGGCGGCACCGATGATGGCCGGTGATGTCCCGCGCGAAGTGGTGGAAGACATGAATCAGATGACATGGCGCTCGTCGACGTCGACCCTCTGGGAGGCCATCTACCGATACGATCTGTCGGTCGATCTGCGACGATTGCGGGCCAATCTGCCGGTGACGCTCTTGCACGGCGATCAGGACCAAAGCGCTCCGGTCAGTGGCGTTTGGGACATCAGTCGCCAGCGACCGTCCGCTATAGTGCGCGTTCGTGAGGGCGAGGGACATGCACTTCCGTTGAATCAACGAGAGTGGATCCGCGAGCAGATTGGTGGAGCGGTGCCCGCGTAGTATTTGCGCCGCATTGGTTTCTGTCTTTGGACCTCACGCCCGACGCCGATGGTCGATGTGGTGGACTTACGGAGTCGGTACGCGTAGCGCCCAGCATTGCGCTGCTGAAGCGCAGCAGCGCCGCGGTCCGACCGAAGATTCGGTTCGCACCGCGGTACTGCTCCGACGCGACCGCCACCATACGCTGAGCGACATCCAGCTCAGCGAATGGACTCAGTTGGCGGCTTCTTCACGGGTGGCTTCGGCGTCGGCATCACATGTCCGGCGTGTGGATCCGCGGGCTTGGGCGTGGCCTTGGGTGTCATTTTCGCCGGTGGACGCTTGGCCGCCGGTGTGGCAGGGCTCGACCGGCGGGCAGGCGGCGCCTTGGGCAACGAATCCACTGCTCCCATCGATTCGAGATGTTGCTGATGCGCGCGCAACGCAGGATTAGCCAGTACGCGTGCACGAATTGCCGGGTCCCGTAGCATCGCATCGTGCATCTCGCGCATCATGGCCTGCGCCGCCGTGTTCTCCGACGGTGCAGGCGTCACGCCATGCTGCATCGCATGGTGTGCGGCACTTGTGTCTCGGCGCGCCGAATCGGTGCGCGCACGTGACGTATCGGACGCGGTGTGGTTCATGCCCGCGTGATTCATACCTGCCATGGGTGCCGCACCTGCCGCCGCGGCTGGCGTCGGGGTCATGTTCGTATGGCCCGCATGCTCTCCGCCGGTGGCCTGCCCCGACTTGAAGCCGACCATCGCGCCGGTTCGGTCGTCGTGCGACATCACGGCGCCGTACGTCACCGTCGGCGTCGGAAGTGTCGGTAGGAAGCCCACGGACGGCCCGCCCATGTTCTCGATCCCCATGTGCCCCGCCATCGTCAGCCACGCCTGCGGCGTCATCACGTACGACGTGTCGTCGCGGAACCGTTCTGCGGCGAGCATGATCTCGGCGCGCTTCCGGTGACGCGGCACACTGTCATTCGCGAGGATGTCGCTGATGACGTCGTGCATGCTGTGCAGATTGTCGAAGATGATCGCCGCTTCCTGGTACCGCGCCGCGAACACCGGCGCGACGGCGGGCGTCATCGGCATCTGGTACGGGAACGTCCGCGGCGGGTCCTGTAGCATCTGCCAGAACCGCGCCGTCGTGGCCCGCACGCCGGCCTGCCGCTCGTCGACCGTTTTGCCCACCATCAGCGGTTCGTAGAGGCCCACCTGCAGCCAGTGGTATCCCCAGATCAGCCCGTTGAACTTGGGATACTGCTTCCGGAAGGCGAGCGAGTAGGGCTGTTCCTGCATCAGCTTCATGCTCTTCGGCTTCGAGCTGAAGGCGACATCCTTGCGCGTCTTGTAGTAGTCGATCAGGCGCTGCACCTCGCGATCCTTCGCCGTCTGATCGAGGCGCTCATCGGCGAGCACGTCGTAGAGTTGACGATGAAGGATGTGGGCCCACTCGAACATTTGCTTCGCTTCGGGCGCGAGCTGCACGTACTTGATCTCGATGGCTGCTTCTTCCAGCGGTATGCGGGGCGGCCGCACCAGCACGCGCTTCGTCAGGTAGTCATACTGCTTCACTTCCAGCTCATCGGGCGATGCGTGCGGCATCGTCCACAGCTTCTCGTACAGGATCGCGTGACCGTAGTCGAACGCGTTGAACAGCCGGTCGGCCGCCTGATAGTCGTTGCGGAAGGTCCAGTTGTGTGGCGCCTGCAGATAGAACTGCTCGTAGGTCGTGACCCACTGCGCAGACGCCGTCGCTGGTGTCGCGAGCGCGGTTCCGGCGAGCAGCGATGCGAGCAGCGCGCCGCGACCCAGGCGCGACGAGAGTGTGCGAACCTGAGACATTAGCGCTTCCTCCACGGCAAGCCGATTACGTAGGCGCCACCAATCGTGGCGAACCATCCCTTGTCATCTCCAGACAGTCGCGATCCGGCGCCCACGTCGAGCGCAACACGCGGGGAGAGCTGCACGCGCGTACCCACCGCGGCGTTCCACTCCAGCGATTCGTTGGCCTCAAGCGGCTGACGCGCGAATGCTTCCGCCGAAATCAACAGCGACTTCAACGGGAAGGGGCGGTCGACCGACACGCCACCGAGCCAACGGGACAACTCGGACGCGCCAGCACCTACTGCGCCTGCCTCACCCGGGACCGACGCGGGTGCTTTTCCCGCCGTGTATTGACCGTTCACATGGAAACGCGCCCATTGAAACGTCTTTGTCGCGATGCCCTTCACACTGGCGTACGTCGCGTCGGCGGCGAGTCCACCCACGGGGGCCAGCACGCTGGCACCGATGGCCAGTGCCGGAATGCGGGTCTCGGTGTTCAGGTTGTACAGCACCGACGCGTCAAGCCCGGTGATGCCCACCGTCTTGCCGCCTACCCCGGCATCGAGGATGGCAATCGGCAGGCCGATTTCGACCTGAGTACGGCGAAACAGGCCATACGCGAGCTCCGGCTCGATGCCCCAGTTGTACACACCGCGACGGTTTCTCTCCAGGCGGAGCGGAGCCGCTTGTATCTCGAGCGCGCGGCGCTCCACGGCATAGGCGTCTTCGATCTGCAGCGGACGACCAGCGTCGGTGTTGTAGTAGTCTGTTTGAGCCTTCGCATTTTGCGGCAGGCTCAAGGACGATATGGTCATGGTGGCGGCCAGCGCGAAGCGCTGGGGCCATCGATGTAAGGCAGTCATGGGACGAGAAGTGGTCGTTGTAGGTGGTGCAGGCGTCGACCGGGCAATCTACGTTTTACGTAGCGTAAAACATGAGACCCGATATCGGAAGTCCACGACGCTGCCTACTGGTCATGCTGATGATGCCGGCGATGCGGGCGCTAGGCGGCCCGGGCGGCAGCGCCGCCTTCGAGGAGCGCGAGGATCTCCGTCAACGTGGTCTGGGCACGATCCCGCGCGTACCATCGCCGGACCTCGCGGTACCGCGCTGTCTTGTCGAGTGCGTGCCCCTCCGAGCGCACCCAGGACTGGAGTGGCGCAGGCCGCGGGCCCCACCAGCCGACTTCGTGGTACGCCTCGTCGAGCACGATCACGATGGGGATGGATCGCGTGCCGCCGGTGAGGTGCGCGTCCATCAGATCCGGGTTCTCGTCTCGCGTGAGGATCCGCAGATCCAGCGTGGCAGACGCACCAGCCAGCGCCGCGAGCGCCGGGATCGTGTTGACGGCGTCGCCGCACCAGTCCTCGAGCAGCACCAGCAGGTGCCGGCGCGCCGACAGGCGATTGACACGCGCCACCAGGTCCGCGTCGGGCGCTGCGCGCTTGGCGAACGTCGCCCACAGCTCGTGATTTGCCGCCGCCTGCGCGACGAATTGGTCCAGCGTCAGCGCGCTGTTGTAGCGCGCCTCAAGTGTCAGGTCCTTCATGAGGGAATCTCCGTGGCCGCGCCGACCCGTGGTCGGTTAGCGGCTGTGCTTGAACATGAGGTCGACCAGCTCGTCGTACATCGACTCCGCCGCAGCGTCTGTCGACTGCATCGCCGAGCTGGCGCAGTGCTTCAAATGGTTGCGCATGAGTTCCCGCGACACGCTGCGCAGCGCCTCGTGTACCGACGAGATCTGCGTCATGATGTCCGCGCAGTAGCGGTCGTCGTCCACCATCTTCTGGAGGCCGCGCACTTGACCCTCGATGCGGCGGAGGCGCTTGATGTTGCGCTCCTTCACCGCGCCGTCGACGGCAACGGCCTTCCGCCCCTCCACGGCCGCGTCGCCGTGGGCACTGCACCCGCTGCTCGCGGCCGATGTGTTGAGCGTGGCATCCCATGTCGCATCGGACGCGTCGTCGGTCTGGTCGTGCGAGGTGGTGTGGCGGCTCTGGTTCGGGGTCATCGAGGTGCTCCAGGATCAGGTAGTGTGACGCAGTGCTCGTGAATGCTGCCTCGGGCGCGTGCTACGATGCGCGATGCGTGATGCGGTGCTGCTAGGCCGTCGTCGCGGCGAATCGCCGAAGGCGCAGGCTGTTCATGACAACGCTGACGCTGCTGAACGCCATCGCCGCGCTCGCGAGGATAGGGCTCAACAACAGGCCGGTGATCGGGAACAGCAGGCCGGCCGCGACGGGAATGCCGACGACGTTGTAGGCAAAGGCCCAGAAGAGGTTCTGCTTCATCGTACGCATCGTGCGCCGCGAGAGTCGGATCGCGTCCACGACGCTGGCGAGATCACCGCGCATGAGTGCGATATCGGCCGCTTCGACCGCGATGTCGGTGCCGCTACCCATCGCAATGCCAATGTCGGCTTTCGCCAACGCTGGGGCGTCGTTGATGCCGTCACCGACCATGGCGACCACACGCCCGCGAGCCTGCAGGCGCTCAATCTCCGCCACCTTGCCGGCCGGCAGCACGCCGGCGACCGCGCGGCCGATGCCGGCGTCCCGCGCGACCGCATCCGCGGTGCGCTGGTTGTCGCCCGTGAGCATTACCACGTCGAGGCCAAGACGCTGCATCCGCTGGATCGCCGCGCGAGACGTCGCGCGAATCGGGTCTGCGACGGCCACCACACCCACGAGCGCACCGTCGACCGCGACGTACATCGCCGTCTTGCCTTCGTCGGCGAGGCGATGGGCAACAGCGCGCAGGGGCGAGACGTCGACGGCGAAGTCCTGCAGCAAGGCTTCGTTTCCGACGGCCAGCGCGCGTCCCAGCACCACCCCTGTGGCCCCACGCCCCGTGTAGGATGCGAAGGCTTCCGGAGTCTCGACGGTGAGCCCCCGGCCGCGGGCATGGCGAACGAGCGCATCGGCCAGCGGATGCTCACTCATCGTCTCGAGTGACGCGACGAGCGAGAGCAACGCGTCGCTCGCCATCGGGCTGCCCTGTACGACCTCGACGTCCGTCACCGTTGGCCGTCCTTCGGTCACCGTGCCGGTCTTGTCGAGCACGACCGTCGTAATGTCGCCGGCACGCTGCAGCGCCTCCCCACCCTTGATCAACACGCCGAGCTCCGCACCCTTGCCCGTCGAGACCATCACGGCGGTGGGGACGGCCAAGCCCATGGCACAGGGGCACGCGATGATCAGCACGGCCACGGCCGCCGCGAACGCCCGGACGGTCGCTTCACCCACGCCGCCGCCCGTCGCGTGCACCGCCACAAACCACGCAGCGAACGTCGCCACGGCGAGCGAGACCACGACCGGAACGAAGATCGCGCTGATGCGATCCGCCAGGCGCTGGATCGGGGCGCGCGATCCCTGCGCATCGCGCATCAGCTTCACGATCTGCGCCAGGACACTCGTTTCGCCAAGCGTCGTGGCGCGGTACCGGAATGCCCCCGTGCGATTGATCGTCCCGCCGATCACGCGATCACCCGTGCGCTTCGTGACGGGCAGTGACTCGCCGGTCAGCATACTCTCGTCCACCGCGCTCTCTCCGCTGACGATCTCCCCGTCCACCGGCACGCGCTCTCCGGGCCGCACGAGGATCATGTCGTCCGCGCGCACGCTGTCGACCGGCACGTCCTGCTCCGCCTCATCGCGCAGCACACGCGCCGTCTTCGGCTGCAGGTTCGCCAGTGCGCGGAGCGCGGTCGACGTCTCGCGCTTGGCGCGCGCCTCGAAGGCATTCCCGGTGAGTATGAGCGCGATGATGATGATCACCGCCTCGTAGTACACGTCGGGCGCTACCCCATGGCGCACGAAGAAGCTCGGTGCGACCGTGGCGACCACCGAGTACACGAACGCCGCGCCCGTGCCCACGGCGACGAGCGTGTTCATGTCGGCGGAGTGATGGCGAAAGGCAGCCCACGCCCGCGTGTAGAAGTGCCGGCCCGCCCACGTCATGACGCCGAGCGTCACGAGGAGCAGCCCCCATGAGAGGACCGAAGCCGGAATGGCGTAGAGCCATGGCAGCGCGCTCCGCAGGCCCGGCGTCATGTGCTCCATTGCCCACCCCATGAACGGGTCGGCCACGGGCCCATGGTGTCCTGCATCCATTGCACCCATAAGTGGCATACTGAGCAGCATCGCCAGGACGCCCGCGATGGCGCTCGCCCACGCTTTCGCGCGCAGCTCCCGAAACTCCTCCGCCGTCGCGGCGTCGCGCGCAGCTTGCTCCTCGAAGGCGGTGCGATCCGCACGAGGCAACTCCGCGCCATAACCGGTCGCGCGAATCCGCTCGACCAGCGCGTCCGGCGTGATCGCCGACGCGTCGTACGCAATCGTGGCATTGCCCATCATCAGATTCACCGAGGCGTCGACGACGCCCGGTGTCTTGCTCAACGTCCGCTGAACGCGACCCTGGCAGGCGGCGCACGTCATGCCCGTCACCGGGATGACGACCTGCTCCGCCGATGGCGGAGGCGCAGCGGGCCGCGGGTGCGTGATATTCGCGGTGGTCATGGTTCGTGTCCTCGCGCGGGGGGAACTACTCGGCGATGAGCTTGCCGCGCAGCATGCTCATCCCGCAGGTGAATTCGTAGACGCCAGGCTTCGCCGGGGTCACGGTGACCGCGGTGGTCTCGTGCGCCGGCAGGTAGGTGCGGATGCCGAAGTCCGCAAACACGACTTCTTCCGAGCAACTCGAGGTCTCCTGGCGGTCAAACAGGAGGCGAACCGGGGCGCCGGCCTTCACGCGAATGGCGGAGGGCGTGTAGCCGCCATGGACGGGCACGGTGACCTCCTGCGTGTGCCCTGCCGAGCCTATGGCGGCCGTGGCCGGGGCGCGCTCCGCGGCGAAGAAGTACCAGTTGACCCAGAGGATCGTGGTGCCGGCTCCGGCGATCACGAGCCAGTCGATGCCGCCGAGTGAGGCGAACATGGTGGATGTCTCCGTGTGTGTTGAAGGAACGTGAAGGAGCAATCAGCGCGACGAGCAGCAGCCGCCGCTCGTCGGCGCCTGCGGAAGACCCGTCTTGGCCTCCGCACTGACCGCCGTGCCTGCACCGTTGCCAAGACCCGACCCTGACGCGAAGCTGGCCGGGTAGCCGGCCTCGCGGAGCGCCTGGATGAGCGCGGCAGGGAGCACCGTCCCTGGCTCGAGCCGTACCGACGCCCGGCCGATGCGTACGTCATCAACCTCGACACCGGGCAGACCGTTCAGGGCATTGCTCACAGCCCGGACACAGTGTCCGCATGTCATGGCAGCAATGGCGAGGTCAAAACGCTCTGGGGCGCGTGACTCGGCTGCGCTGGCAGCAGCGGGGGAGAGGGGTGGGCTCATGGCGGCGCAGTGGGCGCCAGCCGTCTTGGGGGTACTCGGACCAGTCATGTCGCGGACTCCGATTGACAAAGGATCGGGGTATCCGTGTGGATACCCTGGTGGGGTATATGATACATACCCCCACCCCCTATGTCAACAGGCTCCGGGACTAGGCGGTGGACACAGCTCCGTCGATTCGCACGGCGTCCTGACGCACGTGCTCATGCGGGCAGCGCTGCCCGGGCTGGTGCTCGTGATCCACCGCGCAGAACAGGTGCGGGAGCGCGTTCTGATGGACGTGCGCGCAGTGCGCAACGCCCGCAGCGGCGCCCGTCGGCATGGGATGCGCTACCACGAGGCCTGATACCCACACCGCGCTGAGCATCGCGGCTGCCCCGAGCAAGGAGCGTCTGGTGAGATGAGAGGAGACCACCGCCGTTCACCGGCAAGTCGCCGCACGCGGCGCTCCAGCAGCGCGTCGTGCTGCATGGGCCGGCCGCCTTGACTCAGAACCAGGCCGACGACGGCACTCGGCGGCAGCGAGCTCGAACCGCCATCTCCGAGCGGCGGAACAGGCCACGCCGCCACGGCCAGGATGGCGCTCGCGAGGTCGAGCGGTCGTTCTCTCGCCGCAGCATCGTCTGCCACGACCGAGCGCTCGGAGTGGCTTGTGACCCGGTCCGGTCGGTGGAGCGATCCGTGGCCCGATGTCGACATTGCCGAACATGCCGAGCGATCCGGCGCCGCGCGCATCATCGCCGGAGTATTGAGCACGGCGCCGCCGACTGGTCTCGGAATCAATGTGACCGTCTCGACATCATGCGAGGAGTCCCAAGATCACGAAGAACGGGTCTCGCAATCACGCACATAGCTCGCCCGAGACCCGCGAGCGTAGATCGCCCGCCTGGACCGTCCAGTCATTTCCGCAGACGGATCGCTTCCCACTCGAGAATTCAGGCGACAAACGGCGCGTGG
>Ga0138256_10005857_pt1 | contig 13015 bp, 13 predicted proteins | sample KNB2016incub_MG_FD_105486 | JGI IMG/M metagenome (GOLD analysis project Ga0138256, IMG submission 105486) | Active sludge microbial communities from wastewater in Klosterneuburg, Austria - KNB2014incub_MG | ecosystem: Engineered > WWTP > Activated sludge > Unclassified | place: Austria... | reverse complement strand
CCTGGCATCTGATGACCCATCACCCCACGCTGGCCCAACAGAACTGGCGCAAGGGATGGGACGGTTTCCCCTGGCAGTCCGACAATGAGGATGCTGAACGCTGGCGCCGCGCGCTGACCGGCGAGCAGATGGTCGATGCGGGCCTGCGGGAAATGTATGTGACGGGCAGGATGCACAACCGGGTGCGGATGCTCGTCGCCTCTTACCTCACCAAGCATCTTCTGACCGACTGGCGGGTGGGCCTGCGTTGGTTTGAGGATTGTCTGACAGACTGGGACCCCGCGGCAAACGCTTTGGGCTGGCAGTGGGTGGCGGGCTCGGGTCCTGACGCTGCCCATTACTTCCGCATCTTCAACCCCGCGACGCAGGCCGAACGGTTCGATCCCGGTGGAATTTACCGCCGCCGCTATCTTGATGCCCGAGAAGCTCCGGCACGTGCGTACTTCGATGCGGTTCCCTTGTCTTGGGCGCTGTCGCCTGACGGGAGGCAGCCGCGCCCGTTGATAGACCTAACGAAGGGCCGCGCGCGTGCGCTGGCCGCCTATGAACAGGCCAGATCCGGCAGGTAACGAAATCGTTGCCGAACTTGTCCGGGCTTTGCTAAGCTTCTGTTCAGGGGATGACATGATGGATGTGCTGACGACGACGGAAGGGCAGAAAGACCTGCCGCGCTATTTTGCGCAAGTCTTTCGCACGACGCGAACTTTGAACCGGGGGCGCCTTGATTTCGTGCTGGCCGATGGCCGCCGGTTCCGCGCGGAAGGGCGGGCGCCGGGTGCTGTTGCCGAACTGAGGGTGCATGACCCGGATGTCTTTGCGCGGCTGATCCGCGAAGGCGATCTCGGGTTTTCCGAAGCCTATCTGGAAGGCGGCTGGTCGACGCCCGACCTTCAGGCCTTTATGGATCTTGTCCACGACAGTAATGAAAGCGTCTACGACGGGTTCCCGGGTATGGGCTTCCTGCGCGCCATCGAGAGGCTGCGCCACTGGATGAACTCGAACTCGAAAGAACAGGCCCGCAAGAACATCGCTTATCATTACGATCTGGGTAACAACTTCTATCGGCTCTGGCTGGATGAGACGATGACTTATTCCTCCGCCCTGTTCCGCAGTGGGCAGGAAAGTCTTGAGGCGGCACAAACCGCCAAGTATGCCTCAATGGTGGACCGGATGGGTGCGGCGCCCGGCGATCACGTACTGGAAATCGGCTGCGGCTGGGGTGGGTTTGCCGAATATGCGGCGCGCGCGCGCGGGCTGAAGGTCACGGGCCTGACGATCAGCAAGGCACAACATGATTTCGCCGTCGAGCGGATGCGCCGCGCTGGCCTTTCGGACCTGGTCGAGATCAAGCTTCAAGACTACCGTGACGAGAGGGGTCGTTATGACGGCATCGCCTCCATCGAGATGTTCGAGGCGGTCGGCCAGAAATACTGGCCCGTCTATTTCGATACGGTGCGCGAACGGCTGAAACCCGGCAAGAAGGCCACGCTTCAGATCATCACCATTGATGAGCGGCGGTTCGAGGTCTATCGTAAAGGTGTTGACTTCATTCAGAAATATATCTTTCCCGGTGGCATGTTGCCTTCACCCACCGCCTTGCGCGACGAAGCTCGCCGCGCGGGACTAGGGCTGATCGGGTCGCTCGAATTCGGGCAAAGTTACAGCCAGACGCTCCGGCGCTGGCATGATACGTTCAATGATCGCTGGGACGATATCCAGAGGCTTGGTTTTGACGACCGTTTTCGGCGCATGTGGAATTTCTACCTGACCTCGTGCGCGGGGGCCTTTCGGTTCGGCAATTGTGATGTAACGCAGATTACCCTGGAAAGGCCGGTTTCCTGAATGCCTACCGCAGCTAAGCTGTTTGCCGCCATCGCCTTTACCCTGGTCGGCTTCTTCGCCGCCGAGGTATTCAAACCGCATATGAGCGAGGGCACCCAGTTCGGGGTCTTCAGCCAGGTCAGCGCCCTGATCGGGCTGGTGTGCGGCTGGCGCATTTTGGGGCGCGAAGTCGGGCATGGCTGGTGGGAATCCGCAAATTCGGGCATGAAGACCACCGTGTCCATGGTCGGTCTGGCGCTTGTGATCTTCTCCATCGAAGAGATGCTGGTGCTGGCGATCCGGCGCAGCTACGACAGCCCGATGGAGGCGGTGGTTGGCGCGATTTCGATCGGCGTCGATTTCGTGCAGAAAATGTTCGTCGCCGATGTGCTGATCGTGCTGTTCGCCGGTGGCATATTGAGCGGACTTCTGGCCGAATGGGCAGCGCGCCGCTGGCGCTGAGACCGGAAGGGACAATCAATTGAACGACGTATTTCTTGCAGGGCCACTGCGCGACGAGGTTTTGCGCGCCATCGTTCTGGAAGGGGCGCTTCCATCGGAGGATGCGCAGGTCGTGACCTCGGACCAGGCGGTGGAAGGCGTGATGGTTTCGGGACTGTCGGCTCTTCAGTTGCAGCGGCTCGCGTTCTACGCGGATGCTTCGGGGTTGGAGGCGGCCGAGAGGTTGGTGCGCGCCGCGGCGCATGGCGGGCGCAATATGTTGGCCTTCCTTGCACCGGATGGCGACGCGACGGTCCGGGATTTCGATGATTGGTCGCGGCGCTGGGCGGAGACGTTCAGGGCCACGGCGGCGGCGGTCATGGCGCAATTCGGGGCGTGCTCGCCCGAAGAACTGCGCCGCAGGTGGGGGCAGTTGCTGACCCGCGGCGGCGCGACGGTGCGGGCCGGCGACCTGCGGCCCGGCACCGAGGCCCTGCGACGGCAGGCAGCGCCGCAAGATGTGGTCAGTCAGACGCGCCGATGGCCCTATGCCAACTATTTCGCGGTCGAGGAACATGACCTATGCTTTCGCCGTTTCGATGGAACGATGAGCGCGGCCCTTGACCGGGCTATCTTCATCTCGGGCGATGCCGCGGTTGTGTTGCCTTACGATCCGGTGCGTGACCGGGTGATGGTGATCGAACAGTTCCGCGCCGGACCGTATGCGCGGGGAGATGCGAACCCCTGGTTGATCGAAACCGTGGCCGGGCGCATTGATGGGGGCGAAACGCCCGAAGAAGCCGCGCGGCGCGAAGCCGAGGAGGAGGCGGGGCTGACGCTAAAGGCGCTGATCGCCGGGCCGCGATACTATCCATCACCGGCGGCAAAGGCTGAATACATCTATTCTTTCGTGGGGATCGCGGACCTGCCGGACAGTGCGGCCGGGCTTGGTGGACTGGCAAGCGAGGCCGAGGATATCCGCAGTCATGTGATTTCCTTCGACCGGCTGATGGCGCTGGTGGACAGCGGCGAAATTGACAATGCACCGCTGCAACTGATTGCCTTCTGGCTTGCGCGCGAACGCCCCCGGATCAGGGCCGACATCTGACCCGCACACGAGAAAGCCGACGCAAGTTTGCGTCGGCTTTGGCTTTTTTTGGCAATGGCCTTACGCTGCTTTCAGCAGTCCGTCGTCCTTGAGGCCGGCATAACATTCGTCCAGCGATTTCCGCGCGCGCGCCATCAGCACGTCTATCTCTTCCGGCTTGATGACCAGCGGTGGGGCGATGATCATCCGGTCGCCGACGTGGCGCATGATCAGATTGTTGGCAAAGCAGCGTTCGCGGCAACGATAGCCGACGGTGCCGGATTCCGAGGCGAATTTGGCGTGCGGCGTCTTGTTCGGCGTCAGCGCGATCGATCCCATCAGACCTACAAGCTTGGCCTCGCCCACCAGCGGGTGATCGGTCAGCGCCTGCCAGCGTTCGTTCAGATAGGGATGCGCCACGTTGCGGACGTGATCGACGATGCCTTCCTCTTCAATGATGCGCAGGTTTTCCAGCGCCACTGCCGCCGCAACCGGATGGCCGGAATAGGTGTAACCATGGTTGAAGTCGCCATGACTACCCAGCACCTCAGCCACTTCATCGCACATGATCGAACCGCCGATCGGCTGATAGCCCGACGACAGACCCTTGGCGATCGTCATGATATGCGGGCGGATGCCGAAGGTCTGGCTTCCGAACCAGTTGCCGGTGCGGCCAAAGCCGGTGATGACCTCGTCGGCGATCAGCAAGATGCCATACTTGTCGACGATGCGCTGAATCTCCGGCCAGTAGGTTGACGGCGGGATGATCACGCCGCCTGCGCCCTGCACCGGCTCGCCGATGAAGGCCGCGACCTTGTCGACACCGAGTTCAAGGATCTTCGCTTCCAGCTCCTGCGCCCGCATCAGCCCGAAGGCCTCGGGCGTCATGTCGCCGCCCTGCGCCCACCAGTTCGGTTCGCCGATATGGACGATCCCGTCGATCTTGCCGCCATGGGCGTGGATCGGGGACATACCGCCCAGTGAACCGCCGCCCATCGTGGACCCGTGATAGCCATTGTGGCGCGCGATGATCACGCGCTTTTCCGGCTGACCCTTGATGTCCCAATAACGGCGGACGGCACGAATGTTGGTGTCGTTCGCCTCAGACCCCGACCCGGCAAAGAACACATGGTTCAGATCGCCCGGTGCCAGCTCGGCAAGCTTCGCGGCCAGCGCGATCGCGGGCACATGGGTGGTCTGGAAGAAGGTGTTGTAGTAGGCCAACTCGTCCATCTGGCGCTTGGCGACCTCGCCAAGTTCCGTGCGGCCATAGCCGATGTTGGTGCACCACAGGCCCGCCATCCCGTCGATGATCTTGTTGCCCTCGCTGTCGGTTAGCCAGACGCCTTCGCCCCGCACCATGATGCGGGCGCCTTTGCGCGCCAGTGCCGCGTTTTCGGTGAAGGGGTGCATGTGATGGGCGGCATCCAGTTTTTGCAGTTCCGCCGTCGGCATGTGGTTGGTGATCTTGGTCATCGTGCCCTCTTGAAACGGGGGTGGTGTGGTCCTTTTGGCGGGGCGCTCTGGGAATCATCCTGCTGCCCGACAAGGTGCCATTACCGACAGAATAGGGGCGCGCTGGGACTTGTCAATATAATTTGATCAAATTAAATGTCGGATGGCGAAACTCAGATTTCGCCGGCTTGAAGCGCCTGTCGCACATATTCGACACCTTGCGCTATGTCGGCCTCCACCGCGCATGCAAGGGCTTTGCCATCGCCTGCCCGCATCGCCTTGATCGCATCGCTGTGACGATCCGGCAGCCGACTTTTGCTGTAGCGGGACGAGACGACGCGTAGCGAGGGGCCGAACCGCAACCACAGCGATTGCGCCATATCGGTCAGAACCTGCGCGCCCGATGCGTCGTAAAGCGTAAAGTGAAAGCGATGATTGCCGGACAGATAGCCGGGGATATCGTCTTGCCGCATCGCCTCGTTGATCGCCTCGTCGATACGGGCCAATTGGGTGATCGTCGCCTCGGTCAGGCGGGGCGCGGCCATTTCGGCGATCTTCGGTTCGATTGTCAGGCGGGCAAAGGCGATCTCGTCCAAAAGGGTGGGGGTCAGGCGCGGAACAGAGACACGACGGTTGCCATGAAGCTGCAAGGCCCCCTCGGCCGTCAGCCGTCGGATGGCTTCGCGCACCGGCGTCATCCCCGCGCCAAGATCACGGATCAGCCCCTGAATCGTCACCGCCTGTCCGGGGGCCAGACCGCCCGTCAGCACCATATTACGCAACTGCACATAGGTCACTTCATGGGTGGGCACCTTGCGCTCTGCTACTTCGCCATCGCCCATGATCATCTCTGAACTGTCCCTGAAATTTTGAGCAAATTAGTCGGCCTGACCCTGCGTTTCAACCCTTTGCTTGCCCCTTCGTCATGCAAGCCAAATTGCGCCGTTGCGTAACTACTAATGTTTTAGTTTGACAAAATTCCGAATCCGGCTACTCAATTGTGCAGCCAGCAACGACTGGCTCATCATACTTCAGGGAGGAGACAGGATGCGCAAGTATCTGCTCTCCGCAGCGGCAGTTTCGGCTGTCATTGCGGGGGCTTGGCCGGCTTTTGCCGACGAAGCCGCAGCACAGAAATGGATCGACGAGGAATTCCAGCCTTCGGTTTTGTCGAAAGAAGAACAGCTTGCCGAAATGCAGTGGTTCATCAAGGCTGCCGAACCTTTCGCGGGCATGGAAATCAACGTCCTGTCGGAAGGCATTCCGACACATGGCTACGAATCCGAAGTCCTGACCAAGGCCTTCGAAGAAATCACCGGCATCAAGGTCAACCACCAGATCCTCGGCGAGGGCGAAGTGGTGCAGGCTGTGCAGACCCAGATGCAGACGAACCGCAACCTCTATGACGGTTATGTCAACGACAGCGACCTGATCGGCACCCACTCGCGGCTGCAACTGGCCTACAACCTGACCGACCAGATGGCTGGCCCCTGGGCTGACGCGACGAACCCCGGCCTCGATCTGGCCGACTTCATGGGGATCAAGTTCACGACCGGCCCGGACGGCAAGCTCTACCAGCTTCCCGACCAGCAGTTCGCCAACCTTTACTGGTTCCGTAAGGACTGGTTCGATCGTCAGGACCTGAAGGATGCGTTCAAGGCCAAATACGGCTATGATCTGGGCGTTCCGGTTAACTGGTCGGCCTACGAAGACATCGCCGAATTTTTCACCAATGACGTGAAGGAAGTCGATGGTGTGGCGATCTATGGCCACATGGACTACGGCAAGCGCGCGCCCGACCTTGGCTGGCGCATGACCGACGCCTGGCTTTCGATGGCCGGTGCCGGCAGCCCGGGCGAGCCGAACGGCATTCCGATCGATGAGTGGGGCATCCGCATGGAAGCGGGCACCTGCAATCCTGTCGGCGCGAGCGTGAGCCGCGGCGGCGAAGCCAATGGCCCGGCGGCAGTGTTTGCCATCGCCAAATGGGACGAATGGCTGCGCAAATATGCACCTCCCGGTGCGGCCTCCTATGACTTCTACCAGTCGCTGCCTGCGCTCTCTCAGGGTAACGTTGCCCAGCAGATCTTCTGGTACACCGCCTTCACCGCCGACATGGTGAAGCCGACGTCCGAAGGCAACAACACGGTGGATGACGAAGGCAATCCGCTCTAGCGCCTGGCCCCGTCGCCGCATGGCCCCTACTGGAAAGAAGGCCAAAAGGTAGGTTATCAGGACGTGGGTTCGTGGACGTTCCTGAAATCGACCCCGGAAGACCGCGCCAAGGCCGCCTGGCTTTACGCGCAGTTCGTGACGTCGAAGACCGTCGATGTGAAAAAGTCGCACGTCGGTCTGACCTTCGCCCGCGACAGCACCGTGCGGCATGAAAGCTTCACCGAACGCGCCGCGAAACTGGGTGGTCTGGTGGAATTCTACCGCTCGCCTGACCGCGTTCGTTGGTCGCCCACCGGCATCAACGTGCCGGACTATCCGAAGCTGGCGCAAATCTGGTGGCAGCAGATCGGTGACGTGAACTCCGGCGCCTTCACGCCGCAAGAAGCGATGGACCGCCTGGCCGAGGAAATGGATATCACCATGGCCCGGATGCAGGAAGCGGACGAAGCCGCCAACGTCTATGGCGGATGCGGCCCGCGTCTGAACGAGCCGAAGGATCCCTCCGAATGGCTCGGCAAGGAAGGCGGCCCGCATGCCAAGCTCGAAAACGAGAAAGAGCAGGGCGTGACGATCAGCTACGATGAGCTGATCAAGCAGTGGGCGGCAAACTAAGGGTTCGTCCCATGTGCGGCTGATATCCGCACTCCAGCCGGGGCCAAAGCGGCCCCGGCTTCCGCCGCATAATCGGGCGGCAAGACCAACAAGACACGACCAAGGGGAGGGACATATGGCGCTTGAGCTTCAGGCCGTCACAAAGACTGTCGGGCAAATAACTCACATCAAGGAAACGTCCCTGGTGTTGGAGCCCGGCCGGTTCAACGTACTCTTGGGTGAAACCGGGTCGGGCAAATCGTCGCTGATCAAACTGATGGCCGGACTGGACCGGCTGGCATCAGGCAAGATCTTGATGAACGGTCAGGATGTGACGGGCATGTCGCCGCAAAAGCGCAATATCAGCCTCGTCCACCAGTTCTTCGTGAACTACCCCCACATGACGGTTTTCGACAATATTGCCTCGCCGCTGCGCGTCGCAGGCATGGCAAAGTCCGAAATTCAGGGCCGGGTGGAGGCTGCGGCGGATGTCTTGCGCCTGCGTCCGATGCTGCACCGGCGCCCGCATGAACTGTCAGGCGGCCAGCAGCAGCGCACCGCACTGGCACGCGCCATCGCCAAGGAATCCACAGCCGTCTTTCTGGACGAGCCGCTGGCGAACCTTGACTACAAACTGCGCGAGGAATTGCGCGACCAGCTGCCTGATCTTTTTGCCGGGCGCGGCGCGGTTGTCGTCTATGCCACGTCAGAGCCTGCCGAGGCTTTGATGCTGGGCGGCAAGGCCGCCTTGATGAACGATGGCCGCGTGACACAGTTCGGCCCGACCGCCGAAATCTACCGCCGACCCAATACGCTGACCTCGGCGCGGGTCTTTTCCGATCCGCCGATCAATTCGGCAGTGATCGTCAAGGAGGGTACCACCGCGCGCCTGGCCGCAGGGGCCAGCTGGACCCTGAAGGGACCAGCGGCCGGTCTGCGCGACGGTTCTTATACGGTCGCAATCCGCCCCAACTATGTCAGCCCGCGCACCGAGGGCGCCGACCGGGTGGCACTGAGCGGGCAGGTTCTGGTGACCGAGCTTTCAGGCTCCGAAAGCTCGGCCCATTTTCGCATGGGGCAGGATACCTGGGTATCGCTGGCATCCGGCGTCCATCCTTATTCTATCGGGTCCGACTACAAGTTCTATATGGACCCCGCCCATTGCTTTTATTTCGCGCCCGACGGCGCGCTTGTGGCCTGAAAGGACTGCCAGATGGCCAAGATCACGCTCGACAAGCTGCGGCATTCCTATTCTGCCAGCCCCAAGGGGCCGGACGACTATGCGCTGAAGGAACTGAACCTCGACTGGCAGGATGGCGGGGCCTATGCGCTTCTCGGCCCGTCGGGCTGCGGGAAATCCACGCTCCTCAATATCATCTCGGGGCTTCTGGTCCCGTCGGAGGGGCGCATCCTTTTCAACGGGCAGGATGTGACGCAATCGCCGCCCGACCGGCGTAACATTGCGCAGGTGTTCCAGTTCCCGGTCATCTACGACACGATGACCGTCTTCGACAATCTTGCCTTCCCGCTGCGCAATCGCGGCGTGGACGAAGGCAAGGTCAAGACCCGTGTCGAGGAAATCGCGGCGATGCTGGAAGTTACCGACATGCTGAAGACCCGTGCCGCCGGTCTGTCGCCCGACAACAAGCAGAAGATCTCCATGGGGCGCGGGCTGGTGCGCGAAGATGTGAATGTTGTGATGTTCGACGAGCCGCTGACGGTGATCGACCCGCATCTGAAATGGAAGCTCCGCTCCAAGCTGAAGGAACTGCATCAGCGGGTCCGGGCCACGATGATCTATGTCACCCACGACCAAACCGAAGCCCTGACCTTCGCCGATCAGGTCGTGGTGATGCAAGACGGGCAGGTGGTGCAAAGCGGAACGCCGGTCGAGCTTTTCGACCGACCCCAGCATACGTTCGTCGGCCATTTCATCGGCTCGCCGGGCATGAATGTCTTGCCATGCGAGGTGAAAAATGGTCGCGCGTCCATCGGCGGGCATGATGTGGATCTTGAGGGGGTTGTGTCAGCAGGCAGTGGCGTGACCGAAATCGGCATTCGGCCCGAATATGTCACCCTGTCGGAAAGCGGCCTGCCGGCCACCGTCCGCAAGGTTTCCGACCTTGGCCGTCATTCGGTGGTCGAGGCGATGCTGGGCGACCGGCGCGTCAATGCCATCGTCGAAGGGCCGGTTCCTGAACAGGGGGCGGGCGTGCATCTGACATTCCGCCCCGACCAGACCCGTCTTTACCGCGACGGCTGGATAGCCAGCGCAAAGGGGAGGGCCGCCTGATGCGGAAGGAAAATCAAAAGGCCTGGTTCTTCGTCCTGCCGGTTCTGATCCTGGTGGCGTTCAATGCCCTGATCCCGATGATGACGGTTGTGAACTATTCGGTGCAGGAAACCTTTGGCGACAACGTGTTCTTCTGGCACGGGCTGGGCTGGTTTCAGGATATCTTGCGCTCGGAACGATTCCACGCGTCGCTTGGACGGCAGGCGCTTTTCACCTTCCTTATCCTGATCATCGAAGTGCCCTTGGGTGTGATCATCGCGCTGTCCATGCCGCGCAAGGGCTTCTGGGTGCCGGTCTGTCTGGTGACGATGGCCCTGCCGATGCTGATCCCGTGGAACGTCGTGGGGGCAATGTGGAACATCTTCACGCTGCCCGATATCGGCCTTCTGGGCTATTTCCTGAACCATACGCTCGGCATCTCCTATGACATGACCCAAGATCCGATTGCGGCTTGGGTGACGATCATCACCATGGATGTCTGGCACTGGACCTCGCTCGTGGTGCTGTTGGCTTATGCCGGTCTGGTGTCGATCCCCGACGCCTACTACCAGGCCGCCAAGATCGATGGCGCGTCCAACTGGTCGGTCTTTCGCTACATCCAGCTGCCCAAGATGAAAGACGTGCTGACCATCGCCATCCTTCTGCGCTTCATGGACAGCTTCAACGTCTATACCGAACCGTTCGTGCTGACGGGGGGCGGGCCGGGCAATTCGACCACGCTTCTGTCGATTGATCTGGTGAAGATCGCGCTTGGCCAGTTCGACCTTGGCCCGGCGGCAGCGATGAGCCTGATCTACTTCGCCATTACGCTTTTCGCTTCGTGGCTCTTCTACACGCTCATGACGCGCAATGACGCGGAATAGGGGATAAAAATGCGCAAAAGATCCATCATTCCAATCCTCTATATCCTGTTTCTCATGCTGCCGATCTATTGGCTGGTGGCGATGAGCTTCAAGACAACGCAGGAAATTCTCGGGGGCTTCTCGCTGTTCCCGCAGACCTGGACGCTGGATAGCTACCGGACGATCTTCACCGATCCGACCTGGTACTGGGGCTACATCAACTCGATCGCCTACGTGACGATCAACACCGTGATTTCCGTCACCGTGGCACTGCCCGCCGCCTATGCCTTTTCGCGCTACCGCTTTCTGGGCGACAAGCAACTGTTCTTCTGGCTTCTGACCAATCGCATGGCTCCTGCCGCCGTCTTTGCGCTGCCGTTCTTCCAGCTCTATTCGGCGGTCGGGCTTTTCGACACCTATTGGGCGGTTGCACTGGCGCACTGCCTGTTCAACATCCCGCTGGCTGTGTGGATCCTCGAAGGGTTCATGGGGGGCGTGCCAAAAGAACTGGACGAAACGGCCTTTGTCGACGGCTATTCCTTCCCGCGCTTCTTTGCGACTGTCTTCTTGCCGACGATCAAGGCGGGTGTGGGGGTCGCGGCGTTCTTCTGCTTCATGTTCAGCTGGGTGGAACTCCTTCTGGCCAAGACGCTGACCGCCGTCTACGCCAAACCCATTGCGGCAACGATGACCAAGACCGCCTCTTCGGCGGGGTATGAGTTGGGCCTTCTGGCCGCCGCGGGGACACTAACCATCATCCCCGGTGCCGTCGTCATCTGGTTTGTCCGCAACTACATTGCCAAGGGCTTCGCCCTGGGGAGGGTGTGATGAAACATCTGTCGCGCATCACGGGCCTCGCCCTGGCACTGATGCCCGCCATGGCCACTGCGCAGACGCAGGGCTGGGGTGACATGGGCAACAAGACCGACGAGGGCTTTTCCTGGACGGCCCCGCTCTGGCCGTCGTTCTGGATGGCCTGGACCCCCGCAACTCTGGCCGTCTTCATTGGCATATTCTCGGCAATGGGGGTGCTGACCGTGCTTGAAATCCGCCGTCCGGGCGGGAATGCGCGGCTTGGCGCGCTTGGGCTTGTCACCACGCGCGGCGACCGGCTGTTCATCTCGCTTCTGGGAACCAGCTACATCTTCATGGCGTGGCTTGGGCTGATCGGCATGCCGCTCTGGTGGCCGCTGGCGTTGTCGATCGGCTGGGCCGTCTTCTGTTTCGCCCGCGTCTGACAATTGCTTTGAAGCAAAGTGTGAACCTCTGCTAGGATCGTGCGAGGATATCGTGCCAACCCGAAGATCGACGGAAGACATGCGACCGCGCAAGAACTACGAAATGCTTACCGAGGTGGAGCTGGAATTCATGTCCCGGCTGTGGGATCTGGGTGAGGGGACGGTGCGCGATGTCCTTGACACCCTGTCAGAGGGACGCAGGCTCGCCTATACATCTGCCGCGACGATCTTGCGGATTCTCGAACAAAAACAATTCGTGACCAGCACGAAACAGGGCAAGACCTTCACTTACAGACCGGCGCTGAGCAAAGATTCCTACCAGTCGCGCAGCCTGAGAAATCTATCCGAGAAGCTTTTTGACAATACGCCGGTGTCGCTTGTCGCGCGTCTTGTCGACGACAACGACTTGTCAGAAGAGGCGCTGGACGAGATTCGGGCGCTGCTGGATAGGAGGCTCAGGAATGATAAGTCTTAGCGCTCTCGTCGATATCTATCTGGATGTGAACATCCTTCTGGCCTTTGCCTGTGCCCTGTGGGCGCTGACCGTCTGGGGCCTGCGGGTCTTGGGGTTGGGGCATGCCTATACCGCGCAGCTGAAGACCTTGCGGCTGGTGTTTCTGACCATTGTCCTGTCGCCTTTGGTGGTCGCGGGGCTGATGGTTGTGGCCGAACGCGGCGGCGTCACGGCGGGCAACCCGCTCAACCTGTCCGATTTCATCGTCGCCCAATATCTTCAGGGTCGGTTCGAAATGGATCCGATGCGGCTTCAGTTCCTTCTGGGGGCGCGGCGCCAGCTTGCCAGCGGCGGCAACGATCTGGGAACGGCCATCACCGTCCTCACATGGCTGTTCGTCTTTGGCTTCACGTTCTTTACCGTCCGTCTGCTGGCAAGCATGATGAAGCTGCGCCGGGTGCTGGACGAGTCCTTCGCATGGCGTCGTTTCGGGCAACTGGACCTGCGTCTGTCAGACACGACCGCCGTGCCCTTCTCAACCCGCAGCCTGCGCCGCCGGATCGTGGTGCTACCATCCACGATGCTGGCAGAGCCCGACGATCTGAAGATCGCGCTTGG
>Ga0138256_10005856_pt1 | contig 13016 bp, 9 predicted proteins | sample KNB2016incub_MG_FD_105486 | JGI IMG/M metagenome (GOLD analysis project Ga0138256, IMG submission 105486) | Active sludge microbial communities from wastewater in Klosterneuburg, Austria - KNB2014incub_MG | ecosystem: Engineered > WWTP > Activated sludge > Unclassified | place: Austria... | reverse complement strand
CCGCCGCCGCCGCCGCCGGAAGCACCTTCAGAGGTTTTACCGAAACCAAAGGTCTTGCTGACGCGCATATTCACCGTGAATGATTTCGGGCCTTGACCATAGTTCCGGGGAATGATCGAATTAGGATCTTCGCCCGCAACATCGCAGAAAGTTTCCGAGAGACCCCAGCGGGTACACGCGGCTGCAAGTTGAGCAAAGGTCGGGCGCTCATTGAACTGAAGATCGCCGTTCAAGTCCTGTCCGGTTGTAATATTGAAAGCCCTGCCCGTGTTCGCCATTACGAACGGGCTGAGCGAAATGCCGTACGGAAGGCTAAAATTCCCGCCGAGGACAAAATTATGTCGGATATCTGACGACGCACGCCCAAACTCATCCGAAAGATCATAAGAATAAGCGGGAAAACTGCCGGAGCCATCGGTGTCACTATTCGAGAAGCCCAGGCTGTAATTTGCAAACAGCGAAAATCTACGGCTGTACATATTGCGAATGTTTATGTTCAGCCGGTTTTGATCTACCCGTCCGGTCGATTCATATTCATAAACGTTGCCGAGGGCCGGATCAGGCCGAGCAGCGGTTGAACAGTTCACCTGGTCCGGGCAGATCGGAGCATTGATATTCCTCGAACGAAGCACGTTACTTGTTCTCGACGAGACAAATGTCGCTCCAAACGTCGTCTTCCAGGGAAGCTGTCGCTCGACCCCAAATGCTCCCTGGATCATCATTGGCGATTTAATGTCGGCTGCGATCTGACGTACTGTGTTCGACTGTGGTAAACCCGCCAGGATCTGGGCGGCCGTAGGCACGTTTGTCACGCCGGATACGCTGAAGATAGGCTGGGTCAAAAGCGCAAGGGCCGCTGCCCGGCGGACCGGATCAGGGTCGTTGGCACTTACGACCAGATTTAACTGTGATGTGCCGTTAAACCTCAGCGCCTGAAGCGTCAGGTTTTCGCTGAACCGGTCATAGAACACGCCAAATCCGCCGCGGAACACAGTTTTCGGTGCTTTTGCACCGCCGGCGCCCGGCGACCACGCAAACGAGAAACGCGGAGCAAAATCGCTGTTGTCGCTAATATTCGTCTGATTTTCATATCTAAGGCCAAAGCTCAACGTAAGGCCCGGGTTGACCCGCCAGTCATCAGTAACGAAAAGGCTGTAATCCGTTCGAGATACCTTTTGCAGCGGAATTCCTGTTGTGATGCTGAACTGGTTCGGCAGATATCTGGCGTCGGCATTGCCCAGGATCCGGCCGCGATACTGCTCAAGCGGCGTCAGAGCCGGTTGAACTATCGTACATCCGGCTGTTCCAATTGTGCAGCCCGCCGGACTGGTCACCGGAGCAGCCCCCGCAAACGAGAACGAACCGCCGTAATTGCTCTCTGAACGGTCGTCGATCGTTACGCCGCGAACACGAACGCCGAATTTCAAGCCATGTTCGCCGCCGGCACCTAAAGCTGTCGTTGTATAATTCTGTATGTCCCATTCGCGGGAACGGGTAAAGCTGGTCCCAACCTGCGATCCGCCGCCGGTGAATGCTTCCGACACATTGATCGTCGGGATCGAATTATCGCCGTTCTGCTCGTTGTTCTCCCATGAATATTCGAAACGCGTTTCATTGATCGTTGTCGGGTTGACGATCATAGTTTCCGTCAAGCGTAACTCATGCTCCGAATTTTCGGACCCGTATGCACGGGTCGGCAGTGAAAAGCCGCCAATTCCCTGATTCTCGCGGGTGCTTCGGTTAAAACTGTACCGTGCGACGAGCGTATTGTTTGTATTTAGTTGATAATCCAGACGCGGGCTGATCTGAAATCTCCGCAGCGGAAGTTTGAACTCTTCTTGGAATGGCACCGGATTCAACGCCTGATCGAGGATGATCGCGTTCAGCACGGTGTTGTTATCCTCTTCCCGATTGCTTATATCTACGAAGAACGACGACTTGCCCTTTTGTATCGGGCCGGAAACATTACCGCCGTACGAACGCCGCTGGCTTGGCGGTCGGTTCAATGCGAAAGGGTTTCGTGAATTGAGCCGGGCGTCATTAAAGTTAAAGAAAGCGCTTCCCCTGAACTTGTCCGAACCAGGTTTTGTCAGGATCTCGATCCTGCCGAAACCGAGACGGTCATATTCGGCCGAAAACGGATTGCTGTTGATACGGATCTCACGGATCGATTCTTTCGGCGGCAATTGCCCGCCTGTAAAGCCGTCAATGTAGATCTGTCCGCCATTTGGGCCCGCGGCCGGGCCTGCCAATGCCTGCAGGGCAGCCTCAAGTTCTTCCGGATCATCCGGCAGGATATCGAGGTCTTTATCCTTCAATACCGTCGCGCCGGCGTTATTATTCGGATCGGTCGAAACCCCGGTGTCCGCAGAGATATCTACCTGCTCCTGAACGCCCTCGACGGTCAACGTTGCGATCAACTCAGCCTTCTGGCCTGCCGCGATCTCGACTTCGGTGTTCTCGTAAAATGCGAACTTCGGTGCCGAAACGCGGACAATGTATTTACCCGGAGCGAGGCCGTTCACCGTATATGCTCCGGATGAGTTAGTGGTTGTGTTCTTCTCAGCACCCGTCGCCGAAACGACGATCACGGAAGCACCGACGACAACTGCGCCGAGCGAGTCAACGACCGTTCCGGTCAAACTCCCGTTCTGCTGAGCGAATATTGGAAAGTTCAGGAACATTGCGAACAATCCGCTCAATATAAATAGCCTGGAAAGTTTCATGACAAAATAACCTTAAAATAGAGATAAATAGAACAGGGGCCTGTTATGACCGTCCGGCCCCAACGGACGTTTTAAGAACTTATGGTGTATCAAAGCCGTCAAGGCCCGGAATATTCAGGCTTTGCGAGCCCTGGCCGCGGCCCTGTGAACCGCCGGACGACATTTGTGCCGCCCTGATAAATGGTTCCACGCCGGCGAGCAGCTTAATGGCCGTAATACGGTCAATCGAGGCGGTTCTCGAACTCGAGACGGCGATCATATCGCCTACTTTTAGATCGGTTGCCGTGATATTCGGAAACCGTTCGAGCATTTCATCAATGCCGCCGCGCGGTGCACCGCCCTGGCCGCCCATTCCGCCGGGACGTCCGCCGCCCGGGGCACCTCCCGGCTGCCCGCCTGGCCGGCCGGCCATCTGGCCTCCGCCCTGTCCGGCCGGTGCACCGGCACCGCCGCCCATTTGTCGGGCCGCCAGCATTTGGGCCATTTGCTCAGGAAATTTTTTCAATACCGAGGCGGCCCCGAGTGAAACCGTGACGTCCTTCTTTGACTGAAGGTCAGTGATCACCACCTCGTTTTTTTCCGCATCAACCGCTTTTACGGTCCCCGCGATCGTCTGAAATGCACCGGTCACGACCTCTTCAGCCGCAAAGCTCGCACCATCAGGACTACGGTCGCCAACGGCCCGTATCATATCTCCGGCCCCGATATCCGTGATCCGGCTTGCGACAGCCTCGTTATAACTAACCGAATTTGGAGCGTAGCGAAGATACTTGACCTCAGATTTCGGCGTCAACACAATGTTCGTGGCTGAACCAAGGCTTCGCATTTCAACCGTGATCTGCTTTGTGTCCTGGTTAACCGCAGTAACGCGTCCTGAAATTCCGCGGGTTGACCAGCGTTCCTTTTCTTTCGACTGACGCTGCGAAATATCAGCTTTCGTCATCACATAGATCGCCTTTGCCGGCATCGACTTCTTGTCATCGGCCATCATTCCGGTGACCATCAGTTTGTCGCCGACCCCGATATCGGTCAACGCGGCGGTTACGGCCGCTTTTAAGACCGGATTCTCCGGCGGAACACGCTTGTATTCTGTCTTGTCCGTGAGTACTAACTTTAATTCGCCCTCGGCCGTTTTGAGAACGACCGTTGTCTGATCAACGCTAAGCACGTCGCCGCTCACGACCGAATTCCTCGGCGCTTGGGCAATCGCGGAAACCACAGCGGCCGCGACAACTATAAATGCGATAAGAATTTTATTTATCCTGACCATACTCGTTACAAACGAAATTTCGATCCTTCGGATCTAGGTATTGATTTCTTCTAAAGATTACGTTCGGGCAGAAGGTAAGTTCCCTGCCACATCTCTAAGACGTAGATTCTATACCGTAGGTTTGGTTTTAAATGTAAAGATTTGTCAGTCAAGCGGATGCGGATTTAGCGGTTGGCTGAAACGGTGTCAGTCCTGGCTGTCAGAACAAGGCCGATGCCTGCTGAAAATGCCGCTAAAAAGGCAAGTGACCAAAGGTATGGGACCGATAAAAGAAATGTCCACGCAAGTACTCCGAACAACACGGTCAAAGCCTCTGATCCGTTCCGGTCGGAGAGGAAATATTTCTTTATCAATTTGCCGAAAAGTACATGCATGGCAACCCTTCCGAAGACATAGGCAAGGGCCAAGCCGACGAACGCCATTCCGCCGACCGCGGTGCTCATATAATTTGGAAGAATTGAAAGGCTCGCGATCAAGAGGACGCCTGAACCCAGGAATGTAAAGAAACCGATCGAGAAGACCCGCGTTGATGAAAGCTGGACGCGGGCGACCGCTCGTCCGACCGCTCCGGGAGCGATCGTGGAAATCGCGATCGAAATTAAAAACCAAAACAATACCGAGATCAGGCGCTGGGCAACGAACGCGATGGAGAATGTAGGTGAAAAAAGTGTCGAAGGGTCTTGAGCGAAACCGCGAAATTCTTCTTCATATGCGGCTACGATGACGGTCTCTTTGTTCTCGCCTCTTAGCGGCGGGTCCGAGGCCGGAGAATATTTTCCGCCGATCACGATAACATCGCCGCCGACAAATGCTCCCTCGCGCTGGATGACCGATCCGCCTATCGTCGCAACATCGCCTTCAACGCGGCCTTCCACTATCACATCGCCCCCGAAAACCAGAACGCCCTTTGCTTCCTTCTTGACGATCACGGATTTCGAAAATGAAACAACCTCCATGTCCGGGGCCGATTCGATAGTGATAGTTTTGTCATCCTGATAGCTGATCTCCTGGCCGGGCGAGGCTGCCAATGTTCCCGACAAAATACCGGCCGCGGCGATCATCGTCACCGCGACGAACCCTCGCGCAATAAAGCTGCCGGAAAAACAATTGGTGAATGAGTGTGAGTTCAACGAAACAAGTTCCCCAAATTCTTTAAGCATGTCGCCTTCGGGCTGCCCAACGCGCAGAGACGGTCAATACAAGCCCGCCGCAAACGGCCATTGCCGCGATGCCGGCCCCAGTTCCCGCAACCTGGGCTCCCATGACACGCAGCACAAGGGCCGCTGCTATCACTAAGGTCACCAGCAGCCTCAAAACAAAAGCACTAACTGCCAAAAACTTTTCGGCGAGGCCGGCCGCTGCCGATGTCAGGCCCAGGGTATCGCCGCCGAGAGCAAAAATGACAAAGAGGCCAAGTGCCGAACAAATAAAAATAGCTGTAAAAAGTTCATTCGGACGGCGCAGCCCGGCAACGCTGCTTTCAGCAGTTACGACTATCTTTCTGGTGAAGTCCGTTGGGAGTTCGGGAATTGGCCGGCATTCCAGCGATACGCTTAGTGCCGCGAGCAACTGCCGCTGAGAGACGATCGTCCGGCCGCATACCGCGCATTCCTGCAAATGGGCCTCAAGCTCATTCGCCGGCCCAACGGGCAATTCCCCGTCGATATAAGCGGCAATATCGTCGCGCGGACAAGTCTCGGTTGTCGAAATGTCTTTCACCCAGGTTTCGTAAAGCCGCAATTTTGATCAGATTCCGTCGAAACCGCGTTCGATCATGATCTGACGCATCATTTCGCGTGCACGGAACAGCCGGTTCTTGACCGTCCCAAGCGGCAGGCCCGTAACTTCGGCGATCTCGTCATAGCTAAGATCGCTCGCGTGCCTGAGCAGGATCAACTGCTTATACGCGTCCGGCAGGAGTTTTATGACCTGCCCGATCTCGGTCCGCCACTCGCTGATCTCACGATCCTGTTCGGGCGAGCGGTTTGGACTTTCGATCTGTATTTGATACGTTCCATCCGCGTTTTCGGTTTCGAGGCTTTGCGGATTTATTGCGTTGCGGCGGAGGTGGTCGATAGCCGCGTTGTGGGCAATTCTGTACAGCCAAGTGGAGAATTTAAATTCGGAGCTGTAGCGATGCAGTGAATTGTAAACCTTGATGAAGACTTCCTGCGTTACATCGAGCGACAGATCATAGTCGCCGACGATGCGGAACACATAACCCGTGATCGGCTTTTGATAACGGCGCACTAGTTCTTCAAACCCGTCCTCGCGCCCGTTTATCACATTCGAGATAAGCTCCCCGTCAGTGAAAAATCGTATTTCTTTTATCCCAATCGCAGCTGTTGCCATGTGGTATATCGGAAACTTTGGGCCCTGGGGCACAATGCCTTCGGGCGCAGGTTCGCCAAGTGGCACGATATTAACCGGCAATCGCGGAGATTGAAATTAAATTGTGACGAAACGGGAAATTTGGGTGACGAATCGGTCTCGGAATAGAGTTCAAACGAGAAAGGCGGGGCCGGTTGCGGTATTTTTCTTCATGCGTCTAACTATAATTTCATTATCAGCACCAAACCAAAGTCCGGTCGCAACGACAGTCGAAAAATGAACCCGCATAAACTATCGCATCAATTACCGCCAACCGAGAGCGGCCAGTCCGGCCGGTGCGGCAATTTCGTCAAAATTTAAGGCATTTCCCGGAATATTCAGTCCGATCTCTTCGGGCCTCAGGATCTGCAGTACGCGGCCAAGTGCCTCGGTCGAGATATCCCGGATCTTGGCCGGTGCCAATCCGCGTCCGACAAGCAGTATCTTGTCCAAGAGCTTATCGCTGCTCTCGGCCGCGAAACGGTCATTGTAGAACATCAGCAGGCGATAAATTTCGTCATCACATTCATCCCGGCCGCAGCTGACCGAACGAATAACGGCCGGTTCGCCGCCCCGAAGCAGAATCGCGCTGAACCCGTCATGCTGAGAACTGATCAAAAGCGCATCGGCGGTACTTGAATTATCGGTTATCCATCGCGACTCGCTTACCACGCGCGGCAGGATCAAGCCAGCTTTCCAGCCAAGGCCCTCAAAGACACTTTCGTATTCGTCGATCACCGAAAGCTTGACCGCCGAGGCGAAATAGCGCGGCCGGCCCTCGCGGTCGGGCGTGATCTTAAATCGCGTGATCCGCATTTCCGCCGCCAAAGCGCCAAAGCTCTGTTCAGCTTTCCAGTCAAGTATTTCATCCGAATCGTCCTTGCCTGATCCCGAGATTTCCAGTGTAAGGATCGCCGAACGGGCCGCGCTGCTTGGCAGCGAGACCGACCAGTTTTTTTGAGATAACAGGCCGGCCGAAGTAACCGCTTCTTCCAATAGGACCGCAAACTCTTTTCGGTTGGAAATGTTTTCGCCTAAAAAGCTCGGTTCAAGGAGATTTGCCGGCAGTTCGACTGTTGCGGCCTGCTTTAAGCCAAAACCGCCGCGTCCCTCGCGCAATAGACTTAATGCCGTGATCGATCCTTTCTCGATCCCGATGGCGGCCTTTGGAAAATTCGGCTGCGTTAAAAATGAAAACATTTGATATTCGATCGCAATAAAAAGCGGCCTGGCCGCCAGTTGATCCGAGCATCGGCGTGCTCAATACTCGGAATATGCCTTACCTTCAGAATCGACCTCGTTGGACGCGCTCTTAATGTCGGTCAAACCTTGTTCCGCGTTTTCAGAGGTTGAATCGGACCCCATAACTTCGTTCCAATCGTCTTTCTCGGTCATCGGGTCGATCGGGCGTTCGCGAAGATACTTTCCGGTAACAAGGTCGTCAAGTGATTGGGCCGGCTTTCCTTTATCGGCGGTATATTGGTCAATGGCCTTTCGCACCTGCCACAAATTTTCCTTCAGCACCGCCTCACGCGCATTTCTCATTGCGTTCTGGTAAGAAGGCACGGCGACCGAGATCAGAACGATGATGATAAACATCGCGATCATCAGCTCAAGCAGCGAATAGCCCTTTTGTCCGCCTGACGCGGTTTGCGAAATGCGAAATACCGGTTTCGACATTCGCTTCTTAACACTCAAAATTCTTTCCAGCCCAAACTTACTCATCACTACATTCCTTCCAAAAATACCATACGCCGCAATTGGCGCCGCGATATTACCAATCGCTGTATTTTGTTCCGTCCAAAGCGGTCTCGTCCGACGCTGACCGGATATCGAAAACGTTTACGTCATCCCAATTCTCATCATCCGCGGGCTGATATGACGACCTCAATTTCCAATCAGATTCACCGGTCATCGGGTCGATCGGCATATGGCGAAGATAGACCTTTTTAATTTCGTCTGTCGCGCCGAGTTCCGTGGCTTGAAGCGAACCGTCACGAATGCCGCTGCCGGCGATCGCACTCATTCCCCGCTCCCGCACCGCAACTCCGTCCACGAGTGTTTCGAGCGTTGGCGGATACCGGTCTAGGTTCTCCGTGTCAAAGATCGTGCAATCGTCTATTACTACGCGGCTTCGCGGGTCGGTCTGTGAACCGCCGAAATTCGGCCGGGTCGGATTCCCTGTCGTTACCGCACCAAGCGGACAGGCCCCAAGAGTGTCGCGCTTAAATTCATCGACCGCGGCCCTCACCATTCTTAGGGTTTCCCGAAGCTTTAACTCCTTTTGCCGCTTCGCCGCGTTTTGCGCCAGCGGAATGGTTCCCATCACCAGGACACCCAAAATGGACATAGTTACGATCAGTTCAAAAAGCGAAAAACCGCCGTCTCCACTGAAAAAATGTTTTCTGTCCATCCAACGCATAGATCAAGTGCGAAAGCCCGTGCTTGCGCAAACTGCCCAAACCTCATCGCCTAAGATAACAACTAGACCTAATACTTCATCGCAATGCTTCTTCCATCCGGTGCAAGGAAGCTGATGACGTCTTTTTCAAATGCCAGTTCGACCTTGCCATCGGCAAGTGCCTCGACCTCGACCAACGCGAGCACGCCCGATGTGGTCACGATATTGCCAGTCGGGAGCGAGAGCGAAACGAACATCTTGCCGTCATTATTGATAAACGGTGCAACGGCCGTTTTCGAAGCGTCCACGCCGAATATATCGCCCAAGGTGACCGAACGCACCGCGAGGCGTTTTTGGTCAAACCGAAGCCCAAGCACCGCCGAGCGGAACAATGACGAACCCTTTACCGCAACAGCGATCCTTGCTTTTTCGCCCCGTTTCAATTCAGGCAGGACTTCAGGCAAGACCAGTTCGGATGAAGGGCTTTCGCCAGCGGCCGGCGGGTGTTCATCAGCAGGTTTTCTCGTCAAGTCGATCGGCATGACCGGACCCGCCCCACTTGGATCGGCGGTGTTTTGAGCAGTCTGTGCTATCTGGAGCGTCTTGACGGTGGAATCGATCGGCCTCAGGTCCGGTGTTGAGCCTGACTGTGTTGAATTGTTCGCCGCTATATTCGTATCCGAAGCCTTTGCTTCGGTGTTCGCCGCGGTTCCGCCGCCCGAGGACCGAACGTATGCCGGTGCATCACTCGGCTGATCGGGCAGCTGCACCTGAATATTTGTCGGCAGCCTTCGGGCCTGTGCAAGAAGCTCTTCTCTCTCTTCCTCAACGATCATTGCCTCAAGTGAGCCGCTCGTCGGTGTCTGAAGGCTGCCCGTTGGCCGCTCGATAAGATCTTCCGGCAAAATGGCTGGAGCCCGGATGACCCGCGGCGTAATAGCGATCACGATATCTACCTGTCGATTGTCGCGCGTCGGAGCGGTGAAGAGTCGCCCGATGATAGGAATAAGGCCCAGCAACGGCAGGCCCTGCCGGCCGTTCGTCTCAATATCCTGGGCAACACTTGCAAGCAGCAGCGTCTTGTTATTCTGGATACGTGCAGTACCGGTGATCTTTCTTTCCGTAAACGTTGGCGTCAGGGTTGACGCACCAACAACGTCCTTCGATTCGATGTCCATCGCCACCTGAACGTCCTGGTTCGGAAAAACGATCGGCTTAAATTTCAGTGTCAGGCCAACCTGCTCATAATTGATCACGTCAGCGACAAATGAACCCTGCTGAGTATTTCCCGGGTTGTACGATGCGGTCTTTACCGGAACACGCTGTCCAATACGGGCCGTTGAGTCTTCGTTATTGAACGCGTGGATCTGGGTCGATGCCAAAAGTTTAGTGTTCGACTTATTCTGCAGAGCGGCGATCGAACTGATCGGCAAACCAAGGGCGATACTGCCAATATCAACTAAGGAGCCCGTAAACGGCAGTCCGCTGGTGATCGGGTTCGTCGATCCCTTAGTGACAAGCGGAATGCCAACGCCGCCAATATTAGCTAATTGAGCAGACGTTCCAAGCTGGTTTCCAAACTGCAGCAGATCGCTTTTGTTGACCTCATAGATCGCGACATCCATTACAACCTCCGCGCGGTCCTTGTCGAGCGATTCGATCAGCTTAGAAATTAGTTGAATATTTTCGGCCGTGTCGCGGATCGTGATACTGTTGGTCGAAGCATCCTCGAGAACGATCGTCTGGCTTCGTCCCGGCTGGGCGGGTATCGCCGCCTGTATGACCGCCTTAACATCCTTCGGGCTAGCGTTCGCAAGGTAGAATGTTCTCAAGACAAGCTGTTGAAAGTTTACGCGGCGAAGCCCGTTGGCGACAATGATCGTCCTCGGCCCCACTTTCTGGAAGAAAAGATTCTCCTGCAGAAAGATATAATCCAGAGCCTTTGCAGATGTAACATTCTTTAGATCGATGCGCACCGTCCTTGATTCCAGCCGCGATTCGGCATCGAACAAAACATTTAGATCAAGGTCCTTGGCAAGTTCTTTGACTATGTATTGAAGGTTAACGCCGCTCGGAAACGGGACCTGGCGGATCTGTTCCAGCTTTTGAGGAACGTCTCCGCCGCCCGTTGGGGCCTTTGGTGTGTAATTGGTCTGGACCAGTTTTACCTTTCCGTCATCCGGTGCTCCGGGCTTGTCCGGTTTTCCGCCGTCATTTCCGGCCTGTTGAAGGCGGACCATCCTTGCCATTTCAGACTTGGCAAGTTCATTTACCGGATCATATGCATAAGCCTTGCGATAGGCAATAAAAGCACCCTGATAGTCTTTTTCCTGAGCGGCAACGTTACCCTTCCGCATATAAAGCTGCGACGCATTGAAAAGTGACCTCTGCAGGTGAAGCCTATATTCCGGGTTCTTTGGATTTTCAGCGACCGCCAACGCAAAGGCTTCGGCGGCTTCGTCCCATTGTTCCGCGGATTCATGCTTCATTCCTTTCTTGAAATGTTTCTTGCCATCGCCAAACGCCAAAACGGCAGTAGGTGAAAGCATCGAAACAACAAGAACGACGGTCAAGATTAATCGGGACTGCATTGAACTTTTCATAATCGTTTGATCAGCTTTTAGAGGTGTCAAAATGACTGTTATACGAGACTTACACGCGGTCAGGGAAGCAAAGTTTCAAAATTATGCCGCGTAAGGGGCCGCCGTGTTATTCGGCATATAGATTTTCATACTTAGACCGCCGAAATGCAAGTTTTTTTATGATCATTTCAACGAAATCCCTAAGGGTGTTACTAACTGGAGCGGGTTGAATAAATACCGCGTTCAGCCCACTCTTATGTTTCATCGTTGCATCAGCGGGACCCTGCTCATTGCTTTATCGATGCATCTTTCAGCATTCGCCTGCGGAGATAATCAAGAGCTGCCTGGCTGGAGCGCCATCGGACCATATATCTATCGCCGGGCAGGGTAAACTTGACCGAACGCGTTTCGGCCGCGTCCGCGTAACCTATGAACACGGTCCCGACGGGCTTTTCGCCGGTCCCTCCATCCGGGCCCGCGATGCCGGTTACTGATATTCCATAATCCGCGCCGGATCGCTTGCGGACGCCGGCCGCCATCGCTTCGGCCGTCTGCGAGCTGACCGCTCCGTGGTCGATCAACGTCTGTTCCGGTACGTTCAGCGCGCGCATTTTTGCTTCGTTGGAATAGGTTATCGCCCCTTCGAGAAAATAAGCGGACGAGCCGGCAACATCGGTCAACCGCATTCCGATCAGCCCGCCTGTACAGCTTTCGGCAACCGCAAGCGTCTTTTCATTTTCCAATAAGATCGTCCCGACAACCTCTTCCAGCGTTTCTCCGTTCATGGCAAAGACCGCCATTCCAAGCACTTCGGCAATTTGCTTCGCCAATTCGTCAAGGACCGCATCGGCCGCCGCGGCTGAGTCGGCCCTTGCGGTCAAATGGACCTCGATCTCGCTTTTGTTGAATAGTATCGATGTCTGAACACTCTCGTACTGTCTGTAAACGGGAGCGATAACTTCATCCACCGCCGATTCGCCAAGCCCCGACACGCGAAGTACCCTGCGTTTTACTATCACCTCGCCGGCCAACTGCCGCACCTTTGCCGCGACAAAATTGTCATACATCGGCTGGTTTTCCCTTGGAGGCCCGGGCAGGACGACAAGCAGGCTTCCTCCAAGGCCCAGCATCATTCCGACCGCCGAGCCGTTTGGATTCGGCAGTATCTCGGCCCCGTCAATAATAAACGCCTGGCGTTTGTTTATTTCGGGCATCTCATGTCCCCAACAGCGAAAGCGTTCACGCAGGCGTGCCTCAAGCTCGTCGTGATAAATGAGCTCCCGGCCGACCGCTCTGGCAGAAACCTGCCGCGTGATATCGTCTTCGGTCGGGCCAAGCCCGCCTGTCGTAATTACAATGTCAGACCTTTTCAGGGCGTCGCGTATAGTTTCTTCCAGCCGCGCTTCATCATCGCCGACGACCGTTTTGAGCATCACCTCGACACCGGCCTCGTTCAATTTTGCGGTCAGCCAAAGCGAATTTGTATCCGTCCGCTCAGGTGTTAAAAGCTCTGAGCCTATCGCTACTATCTCGGCCGTTCTTGTCATGGAATTGGGGCCTTCTCTTACGAAATTGAATTCAGTTTTTGCTATTTGTAGATCTCAACGACAGGCTTTCCGTCGCTGTTGATATAGGCGCGGTACATTCCTTCCGAATTGAATGAAATG
>Ga0138256_10005855_pt1 | contig 13017 bp, 11 predicted proteins | sample KNB2016incub_MG_FD_105486 | JGI IMG/M metagenome (GOLD analysis project Ga0138256, IMG submission 105486) | Active sludge microbial communities from wastewater in Klosterneuburg, Austria - KNB2014incub_MG | ecosystem: Engineered > WWTP > Activated sludge > Unclassified | place: Austria... | reverse complement strand
TTCAATAATTTTATACTTGAATCCTTGTTCATCTTGTGCAAATGCAAAACTTAGAAGACTACCTTTATTGTCATTCTCTACCAAATAAAAATATAGAGCACCATACCATGCATTACTTTCTATGATTTCATAATTTAGCTTAAGCATATTGCGCTTTTCAAACTCAAGTGGAATGAGCTTTCCAACTTTCGATCGATATAGACCTCCGTATTGCCACAGCTCATTCTCATCTTTCCATTGCCAAGTTGCGATAAACCAAGACTGCTTTTGATCAGAAATCAAGGCAATTCTATTTTTAAAATCAAAATCAATTTTATCATGTTTTTCAGCATATTCCTTAAATTGTTTTTCAAAAATTTTAGCTGCACTTGAACGAAATATTCCTTCTGAAGAAGTGTTCATTACATCACTCCAAAACAACAAATTTTGAGCATCATCCCATTTAGTATCAATAACTTGACACTGAAGAGTAAGAGGAAAACTAAATAAAAATAATATAAAGAATCTCAACATAAACAATGAACGTGAGTTAGACAAAAATTATTTTAAACCATTATTCAATTGCTTTGCAAAGCCAATTGCAAATAATCTGGTTTATCTGAAGAATATTTATGAATAAATGAGTTGGTAACCTTTCCATTCTGTATAGTAAATACACCTGGCATTTGAAATCCGTCTCCCAATAAAACCCCAAAGCCATGACCTTTGACTAGACCAGCATCAAATCCTCTTATCCATGATCTAAATCCAAATAACTGATTGAATGTTCCTTTGGTTAATCCAAAACTTTGATAGAGCTCACAATCCGGATCTGAAATATTTTCAATATCACCCAAATCCATTTTCTTGAAAAAATTTTCAGCAATAGACATAGAAGACATATGCACCAACACGATTTCAAATTCATTTTTTAGCGGATTTTGTTGTAGGATTTTAAGATCATGCAAAGCTTCTCTACAAAACATACAACCAAAATGTCGCAAAAAAATAAGCAAACATGGCTTGTGATAAGATATATCATAAATAGATCGACCTTTTGTGGTGATCATTTTTTTTAATAATTCTTGCTTTATTTCACCCACAATAAGTATGAAACAAAATCCCAAGTAACAAGTTTATTTATGACTTTCCTAAGCCATCATAAACAGCCATCATAGACCTAACTTCATCGGCAGAGGCATTTAGCATCTCCATTTCTGAACTTGTTAATTTTAGATCAATGATTTGACTCACACCTTCCTTTCCAAGTTTTACAGGAACCCCAACGAAAACGTCTTTTAGACCATATTCTCCATTTAAGTTCACACAACATGGAAATATTCGTTTTTCATCTTTAACTATTGCTTCAACCATTTGAGCAGCAGCTGCACCTGGTGCATACCATGCTGAAGTACCCATGAGTTTTACTAATTCTCCTCCACCATATTTGGTTCTTTCGATTATAGTATTCAGCGTTGCTTCATCTAATAATTCTGTTACTGGAATTCCAGAAACTGTAGTAAATCTAGGCAATGGCACCATTGAATCTCCATGACCACCCATCAAGAGTGCTTGGATATCTTTAGGTGAAACATCTAATGCAGATGCCAAAAAAGCACGATATCTTGCTGTGTCAAGTATGCCAGCCATTCCAATAACTCTTTGAGATGAAAATCCACTCATCTTATACGCGGCATATGTCATTACATCAAGAGGATTAGAAACAACAATTAAAATTGGGTTCTTTGAATATTTCAAAATATTCTCTGTAACAGAATTGACTATACCAGCATTTGTGGAAATTAAATCATCTCTGCTCATTCCAGGTTTTCTAGGCAGTCCAGCGGTAATAACCACTATATCAGAGTCAGCAGTGAATTCATAGTTATCAGTACCAATCATTTTGGTAGAATAGTAATCGATTGGTGCTTGTTGCCAACTATCCAATGCTTTACCTTGAGCCATCTCACCTTTAATGTCAATAAGTACAACTTCTTTCAAAAAATCTTTATGAGCTAAGACATTTGCTACCGTTGCACCCACATTTCCAGCTCCAATTACAGTTACTTTATTCATTTTCAAACGTTATTTTATAAATGATGTCAATTTTGATACAAAACTAATGAAACTCAATAAAAATTGTTCTATTTTTGAGCTTCTTTTGAAAACATATTTAACAATTATAATATGAAAAAACTAATTTTTGTTTTACCTTTCTTAATTTTAGTTATAAGTTTTTCGCTTAATGCACAACAAAAACCTGTTGGATTTTGCGGAACAACGGTTGAAGATCAATACTTTATTAAAGAAAGAATGCTTGCCAATAGAGAATATTTCAAAAATAATCCTTTACCTAGGCCTGAGGCGCTTACTTATATTCCCATCAGATATTTTCTCGTAGCTAAAGATGATGGAACGGGTAGAATTTCTGACGAGAAAGTGTATGAAAATTTATGTGGTATCAACAAGGTTTATATTACCCAGAACCTGTCTTTTTATCTTAAGGAAATTAAATATTTGAACAATACATCGATGTGGGAAAATGGATCTGCTGCCCTTTCATCTCAAAGGATTAATCAGTTCAACTTACAGAATAAGAATGCTGTGAATGTATTTTGCGTTAATGTTGCTAATGGTAGTGAACTTGGGGTATTGGCATTTTACAATAGGGTAAATGATTATATTGTTAGTGGCAACGCTAGTGTTAATTCAAATGGAACAACCCTCGCACACGAGATTGGGCATTATTTATCTTTAAACCACACTTTTTATGGTTGGGAAAATGACGATTATTATGAGGTTACCATGAACTGTACAAAAACAACACCTATGTCAACTTCAACAGGAATGTTGGTCGAATATGTTGATAGGAATAAAACTTCAGGAACACAAAAACACTGTTATCTGTCAGCAGATGGTTTTTGTGATACTCCTGCCGATTACAAATTAGGCTTTGGTTGGAATGGCTGCACATATACTGGTTGTGCAAAGGATCCTGATGAAGTAAAGCTTAATCCTGATGAAAAAAATATCATGGGTTATTTCTTAGATTGTCTAGAGTATTTCTCTGAAGAACAAAAAGATGCAATCCTCAAAGATCTTAACAGTGCAAAGAGAAATTTCCTCAGATCAAGCGTATATACTCCAAAATTAGATTTAGCTGGATCTGTAAATTATATTTCTCCTAAAGTAGGTGAAATCGTTGCTGGATATAATGAAGTAAAGTTTGAATGGGCAGCTGTTCCTGATGCTGAATTCTACTTTGTAACAATAGGTGGAAATCCAACATTTACATTATACCCACAATCGTTTAAAACAACGAGAACAGATACTATAATTACTAATTTAAGAAAAAGCAGTTCAATTTATTGGAAAGTTTACCCAGTAAATGCAAATAGTTTTTGTATGAAAGGAGCTACAGTAAATTTTAAAACTCCAGCTTTTGGTGTTGCTACAAATGAGGTTGTAAAAAATAAAATTTCTATTTCAAACATAGTGCAATCAGGAAGTGATGTAGAATTTATTATTAATTCCGACTATCCAGATAATATACAAATTCAACTTCAAAATTCTATTGGACAGAATTTAAATTCAATTAAATATCAAATTGAAGCAGGCTCACAAAGTATCAGTATTTCAAACTGCATTCCTGGAATCTATACTTACAATATTGACAACAAGAATTCTAGATTAAAATCTGGCAAAATAGTTCTTTATTAATCAACTTATGAAGTTATTCAGTTTTAGTTTTTTTTTAGTTTTTATATCAATTAATTTAGTTGCTCAAAAACCTAGTTCTTATTGTGGAACAAGTGTGGAAACTCAAGCTTTCATGATCGAGCAATCTAGAAAGACATCGAAGGTAATCACCGATTCACGGGCTCCTATTTTTATACCTATGCAGGTGCATAGTGTCGGTTCAGATGCTGGAGGTGGTCACTTCAGATTGCATTATATCTATGATGCATTGTGTAACTTAAATAAAGATTATGCACCTTCTGGCATACAGTTCTTTCTTGAAAATGATATAAATTACATTAATTCAAGTTCATGGAATACTCATGAATATGATGCTGGTGAAGAAATGATGAGAAAAAACAACAAGGCCAATGTTGCTAACTCTTATATTGTAGCTGATCCTGCTGGTAATTGTGGCTATTTTTCTCCACGAGGCAATGCTGTCGCACTTGCTAAATCTTGTATAGGAGATGGAGATCATACTTGGGCACATGAGATGGGTCATTTCTTTTCTTTGCCACATACTTTTTTTGGCTGGGAGGGAATTAGATATGATCAATCCAAAACTATAAATGAATGGCAAAGACAAGTCTTTACGACGATAGAACAAAAACAAAGGGCTAACTGTAACAATCAAGCTGATGGCTATTGCGATACGCCTCCAGACTATTTAAGTTATAGATGGGAATGTGATCGCAGTAATAACAGCATCGTGCTGCATAAAGACGTCAATGACAGTACTTTTTATGCTGACGGAAGTTTATTTATGTCTTATTCAAATGATCATTGTTCCAGTAGATTTGCTGAAGATCAGATGGAAGGAATGAGACAAAATATTGCAGGATCAAGATCAAATCTCATTCGAAATAATGTGATACCTGTCTACATTTCAAATCTTAATTATAATAATATTTTACCTGTAGATTCCGGCAATATATAAGGTAAAAATGTGACCTTAACTTGGGATCCTATTCCAGGAGCCAGTCGCTACATTATTGATATTGCTAGAAATACAAGCTTTGGATTATATCCACAACAATTTATCACCTCTGACAATTTTGTAAAAATCGATTCTCTAAATGCAGGGACGAGATACTTTTGGAAAGTTAGAGCTGTAAATAATTATGATTTTTGTGGTGCAAAAACTAAAACTTTAACATTCAAAACAGAAACAATTACTGCTACAAATAATTTTGAAAGTAGCACATTGAATGTTTATCCAAATCCAATCCAACAAAATGAGCTACTAATGATTTCTTATGAAAGAAATTCAGATATTAAAAAAATAAGCATTAGCAATTTAAATAATCAAACGATCATTGAGCAGGAAATAACGGATTCAAATTCTGAATTCACAAAATTGGATGTAAAAAAATTATTACCAGGCATTTATAAGCTAAATATACACTCCAGTACATCCTTGATTTCAAAAAAAATAATTGTACAATAGATTTATATGAATTTACACGAGTATCAAGCAAAAGAGCTTTTGAATAAAAACGGAATCAGAACACAAAGAGGCATTATGGTTGAGTCCGTTGATGCTGCTTTGAATGCATTTGATGAATTGCAAAAAAACACAGGAACGAAGTGTGCTGTCGTTAAAGCTCAAATCCATGCAGGAGGCAGAGGCAAAGGCGGTGGAGTAAAATTAGCTAAATCAAGAGAAGAGGTAAAAACATATTCATCATCAATATTAGGAATGATGCTAAAGACTCCTCAAACACCAGGTGGCATAAATGGACCAGGAAAACTTGTGAGTAAGTTATTAATAGCAGAAGATTCCTATGCACCAAACTTTGATGCATGTAAAGAATATTATATGTCTATTTTAATGGATAGATCTACTTCAAAAAATGTAATCATCTATTCTACTCAAGGAGGCATGGATATAGAAAAAGTGGCCGAAGAAACACCGGATTTAGTCCATAAAGAATATATAGATCCAGTCCTAGGGATACAAGATTTTCAATGCAGAAAAATTGCATTTAATTTAAAATTGGAAGGTAAAGCTTACAAAGAAATGTTAGTCTTTGTAAAGAAACTATACAATGCCTATCTTCAATTGGATGCTTCATTAATCGAAATCAATCCATGTCTTATTAATGCTGATGATGACGTCATCGCTGTTGATTGCAAATTAGCAATAGATGATAATGCTTTATACCGACATATTGACATCGAAGAGATGCGTGATGAGAGTGAAGAAGATCCTACTGAAGTAGAAGCAAAGGCCCATCATCTAAATTATTTGACGCTGGATGGCAATGTGGGTTGTATGGTAAATGGTGCAGGACTTGCTATGGCAACTATGGATATCATAAAATTATCTGGAGGTAATCCTGCCAACTTTTTGGATGTAGGAGGGACTGCAGATGCCGCAAGAGTTGAATCTGCATTTAGAATCATTCTTAAAGATCCAAATGTTAAAGCTATCTTAGTCAACATATTTGGTGGAATAGTGCGATGTGATCGAGTGGCACAAGGTATTGTTGATGCATATAAAAATATGGGTAATATTCAAGTCCCAATTATTGTGCGACTTCAAGGGACAAATGCAGATATTGCAAAGAAAATGATCGATGATTCTGGCCTAAAAGTATACTCAGCTATCTTATTACAAGAAGCTGCAGACTTGGTTAAAAAGGTACTATCATAAGCTTATAAAAATCTTGAATACTTTATCTCTATCTCGCCTCAATGAATTCATCCGAAGGGCGGTGACAGCCAATTTCTTGGAAGCTGTATGGATCACAGCTGAAGTCATTCAAGCAAAATTAAACAGAGGTCATTATTATATCGACTTAGTAGAAAAAAATAATGATGAGGTCATTGCACAATCCAGCGCAGTCATCTGGAAGTCTGATCTAATTACTATTCAAAGGTATAATCCTGCTAATCTAGAATTGATACTTAAAGAAGGTAATGAGATTCGAGTTCAGGTTTTAGTAGATTACAATATCCGGTATGGACTTAAATTAATCATACAAAATATAGATTCATCCTATACTTTAGGTAAAATTGCACAAAATCGAATTGAAATAATTCAAAGACTTCAAGAAGAAAAATTGTGGCAAAGAAATAAACTACAGAAACTCCCTTCTGTAATTAAAAAAATAGCTGTAATATCAAGTTTAAGTTCGGCAGGTAAAAAAGATTTCGAAGATGAATTGCTAAACAATGAATGGCAATATCAATTTAGCGTTGTGTATTACCAAGCCAGTATGCAAGGAGAGAATTCAGAAAAAGAGATTGCAAAAGCTTTTGAAGAAATAGATAAGAGCTTAAATACTTTTGACCTTATTTGTATCATTCGCGGAGGAGGAAGCAAGTTAGATTTATTAAATTTTGACAGTTATCTTATTGCAAAATATATTTCAGTTTCTACCCTACCTGTAATTACTGGGATTGGGCATTTAATAGATGAATCTATTGCTGATCTAAGTGCATTTCAATCTCTAAAAACACCAACAGCTACTGCTAATTTCATTTTACAACATAATATAAGATTTGAAATTCAGATAGATTCTTTATTACAGAAATTAAATAATTCATTGCGTTATTTTATTCAAACAGAAAAGAATTATTTGGAACAGCTCAATCTTTCTTTGACTCAAAGAAAAGAAATTCAACTTTTACAAAAGGAAAAAGAAATAACAAAATCAGAAAATCTAATCAAAAATTTGGCTAAAGCTCAAATTCAAAAAAGTGAAATTCGATTGTTAGCTTTTGAAAAAATTAATTATTCTCTAGATCCAACTATTGCACTTCAAAATGGATTTGTATTAATAGAGCAAGCAGGATTAAGGATAAAGAGAAAAAATCAGCTTAATCTTTCGGAAGGAATAGGAATTTTATTTCAAGATGGCAAAGTAGAAATCACAAAATAATCAATATGGCAAAAGGAGAATTTAATTACGACAAAGCACTTCAAAGAATAAAAGATATTTCTGAAAAATTAGAAAGCGATGTCAGCATTGAAGAGCTTGAAAAAATGATCAAAGAAGCAAAAGAACTCATAATCAAATGCAAAGAAAAATTGAGAACACTTGATGCAGAGCTAAGCTAATGCTTGAAATTGTCTATTTTATATTTTCTTTATCCAACCATTTTCTGTATTCAGCAGCGTTTTGCAAATGTGCCTGATAATTTTTTGCAAAAAGATGAGAACCATCATAGCCAGGCTTAGCACAGAAAAATAAATATTCGTGCATTTCAGATTGAATGACCGCCTCTAAACTAGAAAGCGAAGGCATGCATATTGGACCTGGAGGCAATCCATCTATCATATAAGTATTGTAAGGTGAGGCAGTAGATAAATGCTCAAATAGTATCCTTTGAATTCCAAACAATCCAAGAGCAAAAACTACAGTTGGGTCTGCTTGAAGTTTCATACCAGTCTTCAAACGATTGAGATACACTCCTGCTATGGCTTGTTTTTCTGACTCAAAAGTCGTTTCCTTTTCTACAATTGAAGCTATTGTATAACACTGCGCTTCTGTAATATTTCGTTGTTGTAAGGCCTCTCTCCTATTTTTGGAACTCCAGAATTTCTCATGCTCCGAGGATATTTTTGAAATCAGTTTTTCTGGCGTTATAGTATAATATACTTGATAAGTATTTGGAATAAATAGTGAGATAATATTTTCCCGATTTAAATTGATAGAATCTAAAAATAAAGAATCCATCAATTTATTGTATAATATAGTTGAATCTAACATTAATTGTTGTGATATTTTCGAACACAACTGTGACATATCTCTAACATTATTGATCGTCAAATTCACAGGGTCTTGTAAGCCATTTCTCAATTTCTTGACGATATCAAAATTTGACATTCCAGACTTGATTACATATCGACCTGGCTTAATAGTTTGGTCTTTATACCTCAAAAGTTTACAAGTCATATCAAAACTTGATTGACTTAAAATTATCGTATCAGTTAGTAATAAATTTGTAATTTCAATCAGAGACATTCTATTTTTAACGATGATCTCTTTGTTTCCCCTCTTAAAATTTGTATTGGAGGAAAATAAAAACCATGCCCCAACTATTCCTAAACCTACAATGAAAATTGAGGCTATTGTCAATACTTTTTTTAAACTCATATTTAATTAATAGGACTCTTTTTCATTTGGAAATGTCCCTGCCTTTACATCATCATTGTAATTTTTTACTGCAACTGAGACCTGATCGTAAATATCCAAATACCTTCTCAAAAATCGAGGATGAAACTCATTGTTTATCCCTAACATATCATGTGTCACCAAAACTTGACCATCTGTATGTGGACCAGCCCCAATACCTATAGTTGGAATATGTAATGACTTACTCACTTGTTCTGCTAACACTGAAGGGATTTTCTCAAGCACCAAAGCAAAGCATCCACTTTGTTCCAACAATGTGGCATCGGATTTTAACTTATTCGCTTCATCTTCTTCTTTTGCTCTTACTGTGTATGTTCCGAACTTATAAATGGATTGGGGAGTCAGACCAAGATGTCCCATCACTGGAATACCCGCACTTAGTATCCTTCTCACTGAATTCGCCACTTCTGAACCACCTTCTAGTTTAACTGCATGAGCGCCACTTTCTTTCATGATTCTTATCGAAGATTCTAACGCTCTCTTTGTATTTCCTTGATATGACCCAAAGGGGAGATCGACGACAACCAATGCTCTATTAACTGCTCTCACCACTGACTGCGCGTGATAGATCATCTGATCTAATGTAATAGGAAGGGTCGTTTCATGACCAGCCATCACGTTGGAAGCGGAATCACCAACCAATAGGATATCGATTCCAGCATCATCTAACATTTTGGCCATGGAAAAATCATAGGCCGTCAACATGGCTATCTTTTCACCTTTTGCCTTCATTTCCTGAAGAATATGAGTGGTAATCTTCTTGACTTCTTTGTGTACAGACATGGTGTAAAAGTAAAAACTATCGATGAATTCATAAGAGTTTTTGAAAAACTTCGATAAAATAGTTAAATGATTGTATTTTTGAGCATCAAAACCGATGAATATATTCAATCTTTAAATTAATTGGATGACAATAATCAGATCTATATTTAAATTTCAAACAGTCATATTAATAGGGATATTTTCCCTTTTATTAAGTTCTTGCACTGAAGACTTCGATCTAACCGAACCATGGAAAGATATTCCTGTCATGTATGCCATGCTAAACAGGTTTGATACCGCTCAATATGTAAGAATTGAGAAAGCATTCGTTAGTGAAGATTTGTCTGCGGCAGAAATCGCAAAGAATCCCGATTCATTATATTATAAATCGGCAAAAGTGACTCTTGTCAACAAGACTGCTAATAAATCTTACATCATGACTAAAGTTGATGCGAGTAAAGAAAATTATATAAGGCAAGAGGGTGATTTTGCTACAACTCCCAATTTTTTATATAAAGTCAAAACTAAAGATATTATCCTTCGAGGACAAGACGATATTGTAATAGAGTTAGATCGTGGTGATGGATCAAAAATCGTTTCATCCCAAATAAAAATGATTAAAGATGTTAGGTTATATGAAGCAGATACTTTTATACGTGAATTAGGCTTTGATCCAACATTAAATCAAACTTATACTTGGCTACCAGGTTCCGATGCACAAGTATTTAATTTCAGATTGAATATCCAAGTAGAAGAAAGAAACTCAACTGACGGTTCAATTGTAAAAAAGAATTTTAGCACTAATATTCTTTCCAATGGAATTGAAAAAAATGCCACTATTAATGGAAAGGTATTTTATGATTTATTATCCAGCAATCTGACAGCAAACCCAGCAATAAGTCGATCCATATTAAACGTCAGTTTAGATTTGAAATCTGGGTCAAAAGAATTAAGAGATTTCTTGACAATTGTAAATGCCAATACTGGGCTGACAGCTTCTCAAGAAATTCCAAGATATAGCAATATTTCTGAAGGGTTTGGAATCGTATATTCTACTTGTTTTTGGATCAAGAACTATTCAGTCTCTCCTAAAACCATCAATTTCTTAAGAACATTAGACCAAACAAAAAATCTGAATTTCTAATCTTCATATTTTGTTAATTCTCTAATATTGTCAAAATGTCGAATTTTGACAATTATTTATTGATATTATCTCATTTTGTCAGCGACATACTGACAAAATGTAAGAAATTCTGGCATGGCACATCAATTGATATAATCATATTAAAAATTGTATCATGGGAAAAATAATAGGAATAGACTTAGGAACAACGAATTCTTGTGTTTCCGTAATGGAAGGAAATGAAGCAGTGGTAATCGCAAATGATGAAGGAAGAAGAACGACTCCCTCAGTTGTAGCTTTTTTAGATAATGGAGAGCGAAAAGTTGGTGATCCCGCTAAACGACAAGCAATAACAAACCCAAAGAAAACCATTGCATCCATAAAGCGATTCATGGGAGCTAGATATGATGAAGTAAGCTCTGAGATCAGTAGAATGGCTTATAAAGTGGTAAAAGGTGACAACAATACGTGTAGAGTAGATATAGATGGACGACTGTATACCGCTCAAGAAATATCTGCAATCACTTTGCAGAAAATGAAAAAAACTGCAGAAGATTTTCTAGGACATGAAGTCACAGAAGCAGTTATCACTGTCCCTGCTTATTTTAATGATTCTCAAAGACAAGCCACTATAGAAGCTGGTGAAATTGCTGGTCTAAAAGTGCGAAGGATCATTAATGAACCTACTGCTGCTGCATTAGCATACGGTATGGATAAGAAAACCAAAGATATGACCATCGCTGTCTATGACCTTGGAGGAGGAACATTTGATATCTCTATTCTAGAATTAGGTGAGGGCGTATTTGAAGTTAAATCTACAAATGGAGATACACACCTAGGAGGAGATGATTTTGATCAAGTAATCATTGACTTTTTAGCTGATCATTTCAAAGCTCAAGAAAACATTGACTTAAGAAAAGATCCAATGGCACTTCAAAGATTAAAAGAAGCTGGAGAGAAAGCTAAAATTGAACTATCAAGCTCTGCAGAAACAGAGATTAACTTACCCTATATAACAGCTGTGGATGGTGTGCCTAAACACTTGGTTGTAAAATTAAGCAGATCGAAATTTGAACAATTAGCAGATAGTCTCGTACAAAGGACTTTAAAACCGTGTGCTGACGCACTTAAAGATGCTGGACTTCAAAAATCTGATATCGATGAAGTAATTTTAGTTGGAGGGTCGACTAGAATTCCAAAAATTCAGCAAGTTGTAGAAGAGTTTTTTGGAAAAAAGCCAAACAAAGGTGTTAATCCTGATGAGGTCGTAGCGATAGGAGCTGCCATTCAAGGTGGAGTTCTTACAGGTGAAGTAAAAGACGTATTATTACTTGATGTAACACCACTATCTATGGGTATTGAGACAATGGGGAATGTTTATGATGTTGTGATTGAAGCGAATTCAACAATTCCTACTAAGAAATCTAAGGTTTATTCAACAGCTGCAGATAATCAGCCTTCTGTGGAAATTCATATTTTACAAGGCGAGAGACCAATGGCAAGAGATAACCGAAGTGTGGGAAGATTTATATTGGATGGAATTCCTCCTGCATCAAGAGGTATTCCACAAATTGAAGTCACTTTCGACATCGATGCCAATGGCGTTCTTAATGTAGCTGCACAAGATAAAGGAACTGGTAAGAAGCAAAATATTAGAATAGAAGCATCAACAGGATTATCAAAAGAAGAAATTGAAAAAATGAAAAATGATGCAGCTATTAATGCTGACAATGATAAAAAAACTAGAGAAAAAGTTGACAAATTAAATGAAGCTGATTCTGTTATCTTCCAGACTGAAAAACAATTAAAAGAAATTGGGGATAAAATACCAGAAGATAAAAAGACTAAAATTAATGAAGCTTTAACTGCTTTAAAAACAGCTCATCAAAGTCAGGATTTAGATTTGGTCACAAAGGAATTAGAGATACTTAACCAAGCATGGGCAGCTGCAAGTCAGGATATCTATCAAGCACAACAAAATGGAAATCCTCAACAGGAGTCGGCTACTCAAGATCAGCAATCAAATTCTGGAAAACCAGATGATACAGTTACAGACATCGAATATGAAGATGTTAAAAAATAATGTTTTAAAATAGATTTTGTTTGAAAAGGAGAGGCGACTTCGTTTCTCCTTTTTTTATTTTAAACCCAAATTACGCATTAGAAATTTTCATGGATAAATCCAGTGGATAATCCCATAATGATTCGAACCATTTTCGTCTCTTTTTAACTAGTGCTATCTTTAATTTCATGGTGTTATTTTCTTTT
>Ga0138256_10005854_pt1 | contig 13018 bp, 9 predicted proteins | sample KNB2016incub_MG_FD_105486 | JGI IMG/M metagenome (GOLD analysis project Ga0138256, IMG submission 105486) | Active sludge microbial communities from wastewater in Klosterneuburg, Austria - KNB2014incub_MG | ecosystem: Engineered > WWTP > Activated sludge > Unclassified | place: Austria... | reverse complement strand
GATTTAAGTTCTTTGACAAGATTATTTTGACAGCTATTATTTTTGCCTGGTGAGAGGCAAAAAACGATTTATAAAATTGTCGTCGGAGCAGCGGTTGGCTCTGGAACAAGGATTTAAAAAAGGCAAAAGAGCAGTGTTTCGCCAACGTTGCCATTTTTTGTTACTGAGCGATCAAGGCCTTGAAATTCAATCAATTGCCCAGATATACGATGTTGCCCGGCAATCGGTCGCTGTGTGGCTTGACCGTTACGAGCAGCAAGGCATCGAGGGCCTTCGCACCCGCAAAGGACAAGGCATGAAGCCCTTGCTGCGGCTTGAAAACAGAGTTGAAGTCGAGGCGGTGGAGAGCATGGTTGAAAAGCATGCGCAAAACCTGCGGCCTGTGTTGCTGGAGTTGGAAGAGCGTTTCAACAAGCCCATGTCCAAGAGGACTTTACAGCGTTTTTTAAAAAGATTGGGTATTGCTGGAAGCGCTTCCGGCGCGTCGTAGGAACCAAGCCGTCGCCAGAAGAATACGCCCGCAAACGAGAACAATTGCAGCAGTTGTCGGCCTTGCACGCACTTGGTCACATTGACCTGCGCTTTGGCGATGAAACCAATTTCTCCATGGCGCCCAATGTGCCCTATGGCTGGCTGAAAAAAGGGCGGCAGACAGGTGTTCCCTCAGACCCCAAACGAGTGCTCAATGTGTTCAGCCTGATGAATTTAGACCAGCAACTTTGCTCTTATCCAACCACAGAATCCATCAATGCACAATTTGTCATCAAATGCCTCGACGATTTTGTTCAAACAATCAAACGCCCTACCGTTCTGGTTCTGGACAATGCCGGGTGGCATACCGCAAACGCCGTTCGAGACAAATGCTGTGAGTGGCAAAAGCAGGGTTTGTTTGTCTGGTATTTGCCAACTTACAGCCCACACCTCAATCCAATCGAGGTGCTTTGGCGAAAGATCAAATATGAATGGCTCAAACCAAAGGACTATGAATCTCCTAAACACTTGAAAAACGCCATTTTTAACATCCTTACCTCCCTCGGAACCAATTTCGTCATCAATTTTTCAAAGAACTTCTTGTCAAAATAATCCTGTACAACTACTTAGGCTGTGTATTTCAACCGGGTAGCGGGTGCTGCCAATGCGTTCGGGCGGGTGGGTGTCAAGGAAGTTTTTTGCCCACGCGAATTCGCCCAATATCAAAGCAGACATTACCAGATTGCGAAAGGCCGAGTGTGGAATAAGGCCGTCAAAATAAAAATAGCCTTTTGCCAGATGCTCACGGTAAATACCAAAAGTTTGATGGAGAGAGAAATTATCGCCGGATTTGAGGTAACGTTGTCCCCAAAGAAAACGATGAAATGTTCTCAAGTCTTTGAATTTTTCAATGGAAATGAGTGGTTCATATTGACGGAGCATATATTCCAGCGTTTCCAAGGATTCTTCGGTTTCTGGGCTTTGTATTAATTTTAATGCCAAGCGGTAGATTCGGTTTACAGGGGTATCAAGCGGGGCACCTTCCTCGGAAAGTTGCAAGACAGCTTTGAGTAAAGGAGTTGGCGGGTATTTGTCAAGTTGGGCACCATGTCTTTGATGCTCTAGAATGCAGGTGAATTCCAATTTCAGGATACTGTAATATATATCAAGGTTTTTGTGAACTTCATTTAAGTTGACATCATCTTCAAATGAGTTGTACAGACCCCGGAAGGACAGCTCTTCTTCCTCTACTCTGAATTGGTCGTAAAAATACCGGGCATCGCGCAAGGGGGTATCGAGTTGAATATTGCGCATGGTCTGCATCGTTTGCCAAAACCGTTCTTCGTAGGCAAATTTCCGGTAGAACCGGGCCAACGACAAATGTTGGTGGAGTTCGCCATTTTCCCGTTCCAAATCCGTTTGAGACAGGAAGCCTCGCACCAGCCGGAACAGCTCGGACGTCAAGGCATCGAGCGGACCTTTTGTTTTTTCTCGAAATTGTTTGTCAGGGAAAAACATCCTAAACACAGATTCTTTGGATAATGCAGGATGTTCCTCATTGGCATCGTGCCGGATGATGAGGTCGTACAAATGGACGATATCGGCAGCGTGGGAGCCGTTATTGAAGTAAGGAGAAGTCAGGAATAATCGCAGCCGCTTCCTTTCCGAAGTTGTCAAGTGGCTCAACACTTCCAAAAGTTTCCGATTCAGCATGAAGGCAGTAAATTGTTAAAATTTGTCCGGTCGGGTTGGCCGGATTTTGGAAAAACGAAAAAAAACGTAGGTAAAGTGGCGGCAACATTGCTCAAAATTTGTGGGGAATTTTAATCACTCGTTCAAACAAATACAATGAAAAAGCAAACCTTTCGGTACCTGTTGTTCTTGCTCCCGGCCCTTTTGTGGCCAGCCATTTTTTTCGCGAATTCCGATGGCACCAATAACCCAATATTGTCGGCTGCTACCGACACCTGTCCCGCTCCTCCTCCTGATTGGATTGTCACAACAAACGTCACCCCGACGAGCATATCGCTTCTGTGGCAGGCATCGCAGGTAAACCTCCATTACAAAGTGAGGGTAGAAGACCTTACCGACAATGTTTCCTTGCCCACGCGCTATACATCTGCTCCTTTTATCACTATTGACTCACTTCCACCAGGGCATGACTTCCGGTTCTATGTGAGCACTTCTCATTGTCCGGGCGGAGGTTATGGCACAGAGAGAACACACGACGAATCCACTATTGTTATTGATATTGTTTTACAACTTCAAGACGCCTGCTCCCCGACCAACACAAGGCCGACAGGGAACGGTGTGTCGTACAATTTTTGCGTGTTACAATCCACCACTCCCAACCCGCCTCCCTTTAACAACGGTTTTGTCGGTCGGCTGCAATACAACGGCTCCAACCTGAATTTTGGCATTGCACTCGACGGCTATAAGGTGCATGCGGGCAAAATTAGTGGCAGCCAATATTTTACATTTGATACGATTGACAACGGCGCAGCAGCTGTTTGCAAATATGATGGAACGACTCTTTTCACGCTCGAAAACTTGAATTTTGGTAATTCTTTTGACCAAATCAATTTTACCATCACATTCACAGGGAACTACGGCTATTTCAGTTTCTGCACAAATTGCACCGGCGTCGGCAGTGGCAAGCCACAGGGCATCGGAATAAGCGACGGAGTGGTGGCAGAAGAAATTTCGTCAGCGCCAAATATAATGCGCACGCCCAAACTCTCGCCCAATCCCTTCAGCGAGTCCGCCCTATTCCAATACGAACTCACGGAACACGGCCCGGTAGACATTGGCCTGTACGATGCCACAGGGCGTTTGGTGCAAGTAGTGGAACAAACATCATCGCGCAGCCCAGGCCAATATGAAACCACGATTGACGGAGCCGGGCTGCCCGACGGGGTGTATTTTCTGTCAGTAATAACCGGCCAGCAACGCGAAGTATTCAAACTCGTGAAGCGCGAATAACAGCCTTCAAAGGACATTTCAAAACACGCAAGAAAAGTCCCTCTTTCCGGTCGTCAGTGCCGGGAAGAGGGCTTTCTCTTTTTCGGAAAACGGCATAAAAACATAGCTAATCCGTGAAAATGCGCACGGGCATATTTGCCTCAAGAGCGCCAGACAACCCACGCCTTCGAAATCATTTTTCTCCTTTATTTTTTTCACCGATTAAATTTTTCAAACATGAAAAAAGTCCTTTTTGCCGTACCCGTGCTGGCACTTGCCTTGCTCTTCACGTTTTGCAACAAAACAAATGTGCACGAGGAAATCTCGTCCGCTGCCCCCAATACCGCAGTCTCTGAACGCGGCCCCGGCACTTGCGATGTTCAGATTTTCGCAGATAATGTCCACAACATTATTCTTTGCGGCACCCAAACAAACAACCAAACTTGCACTCCTTGCGGCTCTCTTACTCCTTCAGCCAAAGGGGTGGAGGTAGTCGTCGGCAATGGCGGCACTATTACTTTGCCTGTGCCTTTGACTTTTTCAGTCACGACTAACGCTCCGTTTGGCATTTGGGTCAGGTTTGTAACGAATTCTGACGACACTGGATTTGTGTTCATCCCGGCGACTGGTTGCCAGACTTTCACGCTGAACGACAACTGCGAATTCATTTAAACGATTGCTCCTCGGACTGAAACTTACCGCGTCAAGCGTGGGGTCGGCCACTTGGCCGACCCCTTTTCTTTTTGTAAAAAAGGCGACAGCGAAATCTTAAAAGAATTTTGAAACCCTTGGGAAAGGGCAAAAGTCGCGCCCCGCCAAATACCTTTGCGGTTACGAACCCCTCTCTACCTTCAACCCTCTACCATTCACCCTTACCGTGAAAAAAACCTTTTTCGCCTCCGACTTCCACCTCGGCGTGGATGCCCGCCTGACGAGCGCCGAGCGTGAGCGGCAATTGGTGCGCTGGCTCAATGTCGTTGCACGCGAAGCCGAGGCCATTTATTTGGTGGGCGATTTGTTCGAATTTTGGTTCGAGTACAAGTCGGTGGTGCCCAAAGGTTTCAGCCGTTTGTTGGGCAAATTAGCCGAGTTGCGCGACGGCGGGTTGCCTATTTTTGTTTTTACCGGCAACCATGATTTGTGGATGTTTGGTTACTTTGAGCAGGAATTGGGCATCCCTGTTTTCAAAAAACCGATTCAGCAGGAAATACACGGCAAGCAATTTTTCATCGGTCACGGCGACGGCCTCGGGCCGAACGACCAGGGATACAAACGGATGAAAAAGGTATTCGCCAACCCTTTTTCGCAATGGCTTTTTCGCTGGCTGCACCCCGATTTGGGCACCCGCCTCGCCAATTTTTCTTCTCAAAAAAGCCGCGCCGCCACGCCGCCCGCCGAGCGAGACTGGCTCGGCGAAGAGCGCGAATGGCTGCTCCAATATTGCACCCGCAAAATCGAACAGGGTGTGGAACCTGACTATTTCATCTTCGGCCACCGCCACTTGCCGATTGACTGGCGATTGAAAAACGGAAGAAGCCGCTATCTGAACTTGGGAGAATGGCTGCACTACAATTCCTACGCCGTGTTCGACGGGCAGGAAATAGAAATTCGTTTTTTTGAAAATGAGGGGAGAGCGGTGAACAACTGGCTCTGAGACTTTTTCAGCTACTCTTTCACCGCCGCCAATATCTCCTCCGCCAATCCTTCTCCCACAATTCGGTGGCCTTCTTCGAGCCAAAAGACGCGCACATTGGGCAAACCTTCGTAGAGATTTTTCAACTCTTTTTGGTGTAAAAAGCGGTCGTGCAGGCCGATATAGACATCTGTGGGCAGGCCGGTTTTTTCCAAAATTGTTTTGATGTCGCGGCGGCGCAAATAAAAAGAATCGAGCGCCAGCCAGCAGCCAAAAGTGCGTTGCAGACGCTCCGGACGATTGAGGTTGTTGGTTATGAAATGGTGAATCAACGGCGGCACAACGCGCAGGCGGCGGCCAAAATCCAGCAGTCCGATGAACCAACCTGGCCTTTTCAAAATCCCGAACAGGAGGCGCCGTACCCACATCGGCGTATGCACAGCCATCGTCATGCCTTTGGTTTTCACGCCGTCGGGGGAGAAAAGGTAAAGTTTGTCAAGTTGGGGGGCAAGTTCGGGCAGCATGGCTTGCGACAACCGCACCCCGAAACTGAACCCCATGAGGCAAAACCTCTTTTTGTTATTCGCAGCAAGAATCTGCCGGATGATGCCGAGCATGTCTTCCTTTGAGAATGTCTCTTTCGACCACTCCGTTTGTCCGTGAAAAGGCCAGTCCACCGCCACCACCGTGTAGTTTTTTCCGAGTGCTTCTTCCAGCACTGCGAACATCCGCGCCCGGTCGCCGAAGCCGTGCAGGGCGATGAGCAAACGTTCGCCCTTGCCGAATCGGAGGGCGTGAATCTGGCCGTTGGGGTGGTCAAAGGTGATGGATTGCACGGTTGTTAATTCAAGTTTTGGTGGTGCCAAAGATAGTTATCTCTCCCAAAAGAGGCATTTCTGAAAATGCGTCACATCGCGCATAGGCTCAACAGGAGGTTGGCGCTACTCTTTTTTTTCCGAATGCAGAATATGTCGAAACTGACTCGGCAGCAGCCTGATTTTTTGCCCCAGCCATTTTTCCAGCGTCACCGCCGCCAAAGCGTAACCTTCCGTGACACCCGGCAGCGGTACGACGATGATGACAAAAAACGGCAAAAACCGGGGGATGTCTTTCAACTGCTCCACTGCTGTCCGCAATTCTTCGGGCGTGGGGTGGCGATGCGCCGGTGTGAGGCGCAGTTTGCCAGAGCCATGCCGGGCAAATACCTTGAGCATCTGGGTCGTTTCCTTACCCTCCATCACCAACGCCCAGAGCAGGCGACGCGGCAAGCGAATTGTTTCGCGAAGTTTCATAACAGTATGGCAAAAGTCTCGTAAAAAATCCGCCTCGTGCAGGTGATGCGCAGTTGGAAATCTGCGGAACGGCAAAAATAAACGACTTGTTGGGTACCTGCGCTTCTGTTTTTGGAAAGCGGGATTGATGACACATGAATTTACTGAGAAAAATTGCACGGTTACAAGTTCAGATTACACACTTATGATATTCTTATAGACCGGATTGCCAAGTGAATTATGTTAGAGCAAGAACACCAAGAACACCAACCGATACTCACTCTTCATTATTCACAAAAACGATTTGTTTTATGTTTACTCAAAAGTGCTCCCGCGTCCAGAACCGGATTTTTTTGGTTCTGTTTTCCCTAACCGTTTGGGTCATTGATGCCCATTCCCAATCCTGTCAGATTATCGGCCCCGTTGAGGTGTGCAACCAAAGCACCACGCACTACGATTTGACCACAGAAAACATCTTTCCTATTTCTGATGTGGACTGGAATATTACCCGCGGCACAGCGGAGAATTCTACTTTCTCGGAGACGGATGTCCATTGGACAAGTGCAGGAGCAGGCATGGTGGAAGCCGTCGTTACCTCTAACGGAGTCCCTTATGTTTGTCGTACCACTGTTCAAGTCAATCCGCTTCCGAGCATCAAAGGGTTGCCATCATCCATATTATCTTGCCCGGACAATGAAATTAATTTGGAGGTAGAGCCCTGCAATGGCTGTCAGTATTTGTGGAGTGTAGTACCCGGCGCTAACAATCCTGGTCAAGTTTATCACTTGACAACCGCCGGGGCGCAAGCATCTGTTACTTTTGATGACCCCGGCACAGGGCAAATTTGCCTTACCATAGTTGACGAAAAAGGTTGCTCCACCTCTAGTTGTAAGTTTTATGGTATTTATGATGTTCATCCTACGGTGCAAGTAACTGGTGCGGATCTTCAAGGGGGTGAATATTATGTGTGCCCACATCAACCAGTATTTTTCGGCGCTAATAATTTTGAACCAACGCCTGCTTACAACTGGCATATCTCAGGCAATGGGGTCAATGTGGACATACCTGGACAGAATATGTCTTTTGAATTCCCCAATGCGGGCATTTATACGGTTACCCTAACAGCGAATTGGGGCAACTGCTCCACCTCTACCGACTACATTGTCCATGTTTCAGATTTTGAACCGGTGCCTATCATTTGCCCATCGGTAGTTTGCGAGGGGCAAGCCATTGAATATAGTGTGGATGCCACCTGCGGCGGCACTAACCCTATTTGGGAGGTGAGTCCTCAGGGCACTATTAGTAATCCTACGATAAACTCGACGACCGTCACATGGAGCACAGGGTCGTCATATTCCGTCGGTTATGTACAGTATAATGGCGATTGCGCTGGTTATTGTCCTGCACCGTCTATTGTTCAAGTTCCTATTTTCCCAGTGCATGCAAATATGGGTGGTCCAAATACAATCTGCTCCAATGGCAACAAAAATTACTCTGTGCCCAATTTCCCCGGAGCAGTTTATGAATGGGCGCCTTTACAGATAAATGGAAGCGGATTGGTAACTGGTGGAGCATCTAGCACGAGCCCCAACTTATTTACCCTCTCGGTCAACAACTTCATCGGCACTGTGACGGTGGAAGTAACCGTCCGACATCCATTGGCTGGTTGCGAGTTCACAATCAGTAAAGTAGTTAATATATTTGTCGGCAATTTGAACGAACATGAACCCATTTGCACTGGTACGTCGGTAGATTACACATTGACTCCCACTCCACCTGCAAATTTCAATATTTCATGGCAGATAGGAAGTGTCCCTTTGCCATATCATACCCCTTCTATCACCATCCCAGGCTCTTATTTTGACGAGGGAGGCATATATAATGTGAGGGCAGTATTATCCACATCTTCTCCCAGCGGCAGCTGCACGATCTCTTCTAATTTGAATGTAGGCGACGCTCCGGCAATAACCGAAGTGACCGGTGAGAAGGAAGTGTGCTTGAACACACCGTACCTGTACTCTATTTCAACATTGGATTTGCTTCCAGATGACCATGTCTACTGGAGCTTTTTTGAAAATGGCATCGAGACGCAATACATTGGCGACAACAGCTTCACTGTTTCGCATACTTGGACGTCTGCTGTTAACCCTGTAATAAGGGTGTGGCGAGAAAGGACAACAAACTTCACTGGCGGTGGGTCAAAAACATGTACTTCTCCTGTAACCGAAATCCCCATCACTATTTTGGACGGAGCCACTTTGACAATAGCCGGGAATCAAATGCCTTGCCCGGACGGGGAAGAAGCCTACACCGCCAGTATCGTGGGCAACTATAATTACTATTGGGAAGTTGACCCGGCATTGGGGGCTGTCGCGTCGGGCCAACATACACCGATGGTGCATATCCAATGGTTCTCCGCTAATGGCCCGACGGCTGCCGTCGTGCGCTGTACCGTTACTCTTTGCGACCAAGAATATACTGCAGAGTTGCCCGTGGAAATAACGCCTTTTCAACTTACTTTGACAGGCAACCTTAGTCCCTGCCAAGATGTGCCTACCACTTTCAGCACAAATACCAATTCGGCGGATTTGTATATGTGGTATATTGACGATGTACTGGTAAGTACCACTATGATTCCAGACTTCACCCCGACATTCTTCGATGCAGGTGTTCACCGGGTTCGTGTAGTGGTAGTCAAGCCCAACGGTTGTTCGGGCATGCCGTCTGCGCAAGTGATTGTAAATGTGCTCGACAATCCGCAGCCGTCCATAGCAATAATAGGCGGGGGAATACTGCCTTGCCCGGTAGGGACCCCTTTTTCCCTGCAACTGAATGTGATTCCTGCAGACCCGAGCGCCACATATAACTTGTATTTGGGAGGAGTCTTTCAAGAAAACGGGGCTGCACCTTTTACGGTTACGCAAACTGGTTGCTATACCGTGGAAGCAACAAACGGTGTCTGTACTAATACCAGCGAACCTTTCTGCCTTCAATATGACTGCGGCTGTGACTGCGAGGAGCTGCCTCCGGCTAATGACTTGACGGTAAAGATTTTGAGCCTTGAATACGATGGAACTTGTGGAGCAGTAGAATTCACGGGGAGCATCACGCCTTTCGACCCAGTGTGTGACCGATACTGGATTATTACAAGACCTGACAATTCGCAGCAGGTTATTAATATAGACAATATGGCTGACCTCACCCAACAGAGGGTTTTTGACCAGACAGGTCTTTACAGGGTGACATTGCGCGTCATGGAAAAATATAATGACGTTACCATACACGCGATTTCAAGGGAAAACCAAGAGTACATTTTTCAGGATTTTTGCGCCTTTGAATCATTTCAGGATGCAAATCCCGGCATAATGTTTACCTCAATTACTACCGAAGTAGTCGGGGAAATATGTTGCCCCGATGATGATACACGATACATCGTGATACCTTTCCAACCAGATTTCAACTGGTCATTCGATTGCAGCGGTGACCCGAACAAATATGATGTCAGCGTGGTGGATGCTTCTGAGATATTCGACGATAATGGATTGACCTGGTCTTGGACTGTCAATGCTGGCCCACCAATGCTTATCACTGATAATCATTTTCAAATCCCTGGCGCTATCCCGGGCACAGTGTATAATGTGTGTATGAAAATGATTTCCTCCCAGTACGGCTTTGAATGCACGAAATGCAAAACGATTGAAGTCCCTCCTGCCCCAACGGCATCGTTTACCTTCAGTGCCACCGGGCATTGTACGGGCCAATCCATTCAATTGATACCGGATGTTGACCCGTTGCAGGTAACCAATATGAGTTGGGATTTTGGCGACGGCTCTACGACGCAGATTTTCAGTCCTTTCAAATCTTACGCTAACCCCGGTATTTACACCATTAAACTGACGGTTGAATCGCTGTACGGGTGCGTGGTCCAATATGAACAACAGTTGGAGATATTTGAAAATAATATAGAGGGCGAAATAAATCAGACACCAGGTGGGTGTCCTTCGTCAGAAACTTTGTCTTTTGCCCCTAATGACCCATCATACCAATACAGTTGGTCGCGCGACAACATGGCACCGAGCTACACCGGCAATCCTATAAACGTGATGAACAGCGGGGTATACCGGGTGACGGTATCGGATGCTAATGGCTGCTCTTTCTCGCCTGATCCATTCCCACTAGTTCTGACGGATCCATTTCCATTTGGAATCATAGGAGACCACACGGCTTGTAAAAATGTTGTCCTGAGTGTTAGCAATGTGACCGGATTCACTTTCAGCTGGGATATTGCACCCGACCCCAATAATGCATTTCCAAAAAACGGCGTTGCACCAAATTTTGGCACACTACCTCCGGGTACTTATTCGGTAACGGTGACGGCCAAATATAATAATTCAGTGTGTGAAAATTTAACGGACGAATTCACAGTGTTCGGCTCCCCCGCCCCCTTCAACATCCTTGCAGGCCCCACTACGTGCAATCCCTATTCTGTGCTGTTAGACGCCGATATTTACGGTGACGTAGTATGGAGTAGTTCTTCGACAGTTCCGACATTTTCCAATTATGTGTCGGATGTTTATTACGCTACTTTAGGCGGAACTTACACGGCTACATACACCGACCAAAATGGCTGCTCTGTTAGTGACAACCATTTCGTACCGGGTGGTATCAATTTTTCCAGCTTCCTTTCCGGTTGTTACAAAATATGTAATGGAGCATTCGAAACTTTCCCGCCTATTCAAGGTATTCCGGGCATTTATGATTCTTGGTACTGGGAAGTTCTTGACGCTGATGGTGTTCCTATTCATTATGAGCCTACCCCTCCCCCTGCGACGAACAGTGCCATCACACCGCTCACATTGAAGCCGGATTTCAGAAAAATCACTTTACACGTTACGCTGAACGGCTGCTCAGCTGTATCCGATACTTTGTGCATTGAACCCATGGATTGCTGCCCCGCTAATCTGACAGCCACCGCTTATCTCGGCCTTGACGGTGGAGGTTGTATGCTCAATGGCGGTAGCGAGACCGTGCACCACATTGTAGGTCACATAGATTGGCCTCCCGGTTGGCATTATTGTGGCAACCCACCGACAGTACTGATGAATGGTGGTTTCTTTATCTTTACTAACGGGCCACATCTTCTTGGCGCCACCTCGATAAGTTTAGAAGGTTTTTTGCACGTGACGAATATGACCGATTATCAGAATGGCGTACTTATGGGGACGATTGACCTTTGCAATGACGTGACAGGCGAAATTTGTCCCGCTAAATTCAATATTCCATTTGAGATGTGCCCTGAAAGAATCTGGTGTATGTCGGATATGGAAACTACCATAGACTATACAGACCCCAACCCGCATAACTGGACCGCTACGCTGACTTTTTCGTTCCCTGGGCACTACACTACAGGTACTCCCTGTGCCGTCAACAACTATTACGGTTTCCTCCGCGATGCCACCAATACTCAGCCGCTCACCTTATATTATCCGTTCCCGGGAGGGCCTCCGCCTTTCCAAATGAATTCGTTCGATTATGTCATCACCTATGCGCAATACCTCCAAGGCGGCTGTGTGACATTGAACTATCTGTCCAATTGCGGTCACTGGTGTCAAACACTCTACTGTTACGGAGAAAACCCGCCTCGACCCGGAGAGCGAGACAATACCAGTGCTGCTTTGCTGCCCAATTTTGCGCTTCATCCCAACCCCGCAAGCAACACCGTGCAAGTGGTGTTTAACCCTGCTGGCACAGGCGACAATGCTTATCTCAACATCCGCAATAGTTTGGGGCAAAATGTGTTGTCCATGCCTTTAGGCAATCCTGACAGCGTCTTGTCGCTCGATGTTTCCGATTGGAAACCAGGTGTTTACCAAGCTACATTGCAGGTTGACAGCCGTCCGATGGAGACACTCAAATTGGTCATTCAGCATTAAAAAGGCTATTGTTTCTACCAACTCTTATGAACAAAACGAGCGCCATCCCGATACCTCGGGGTGGCGCTCGAATATTGCCGAAGGCTCAATTGCCCTCACACCTCCTCCAATTTCTTCGTCACCACCTCCTTCCCATTCATCTCCGACTTTCTGCCGAAGAGCAAACCCGCTCCGTCGGCATCAATCAGCACCGTGTCGCCTTTCACATAGTCGCCCGCGAGCAGGTGTTTGGCGAGTTCGTTGATGAGTTCGCGCTGGAGGGTGCGTTTGAGCGGGCGGGCGCCGTATTGCGGGTCGAAGCCGTGTTCCACCAAGATTTTGGCGGCGTCTTTGGTGACTTCGAGTTTGAGTTCCTGCCGGGTCAGCATCTCGCGGATTTCCTTCAAGAGAATGTCCAAGATTTGCGACATCTGACCTTTGTGCAGCGGGTGGAACACCACGACTTCATCTATGCGGTTCAAAAATTCGGGTCGCAAATTCATTTTCAAGGAATCCATCACGGCGGCTTTGGCGGCCTCGAACACCTCGTGTTTGCGCTTGTCGGGCATTTCATCGTAGTCCTCGAAGGCCTCGCGGATTTGGTCGCTGGCGAGGTTGGAGGTCATGATGATGATGGTGTTCTTGAAGTTCGCCGTGCGGCCTTTATTGTCGGTCAAACGCCCGTCGTCGAGCACTTGCAGCAGGATGTTGAAGGTGTCCGGGTGGGCTTTTTCAATTTCATCCAGCAGCACAATCGAGTAGGGGCGACG
>Ga0138256_10005850_pt1 | contig 13021 bp, 10 predicted proteins | sample KNB2016incub_MG_FD_105486 | JGI IMG/M metagenome (GOLD analysis project Ga0138256, IMG submission 105486) | Active sludge microbial communities from wastewater in Klosterneuburg, Austria - KNB2014incub_MG | ecosystem: Engineered > WWTP > Activated sludge > Unclassified | place: Austria... | reverse complement strand
TCGAGCGGAGCCTCCACCACGCGTAGCAGCTCCTCGAGGTCGGTCTCGCCCTCGATCACGTGATCGATCCCCGATTCCCAGAGCGAGCGGAGTCCGCCTGCTCTCGCCGCCTCGAGGATCCGGTCGGTGGTGTCGCCCGCCGCGATGCGTCGCTCGACCTCACTGTCGGCCAGGAGGACTTCCAGCAGCGCGAGACGCCCGCGATATCCGGTCGATCCACAGTCGTTGCAGCCGACGGCACGGTGCAGCGTTGCCCCCTCGGGAATCCAGCGATGCAGGCGTTCGGCGACTGGCTCGGTCGACACGGCGCGGCAACTGTGGCACAAGCGCCGTACCAGGCGCTGGGCGATCACCCCCTTGAGCGCCGCACCGATCTTGTAGCTCTCCACCCCGATGTCGAGCAGACGGGCGACCGAACTCGCCGCGTCGATGGTGTGCAGCGTGGAGAGGACGAGGTGTCCCGTGAGCGACGCCTGGATGGCGACCGATGCCGTCTCCTTGTCGCGGATCTCGCCGACCAGGACGACGTCCGGGTCCTGCCGCAGGATCGAACGCAGCGCAGCGGCGAAGGTGAGTCCGGCCTTCTCGTTGACCTGCACCTGCACGATGCCCGGGATCTTGTACTCGACCGGATCCTCGACGGTAACGATGTTGACGCCGCGCGTGAGAATGGTGCGCAGGGCGGCATACAGCGTCGTCGTCTTTCCCGAGCCGGTGGGGCCGGTCACGAGGACGATCCCCTCACGCAGGTTCACCAGGTGCTGGATGCGCTCGAAGTCCCCCGCGCTCAGCCCCAGGTTGTCCAGGTTGAGGATGTTGTTGCTCGAATCCAGGATGCGGATAACGACCTTCTCCCCCGCCGAGGCCGGGAGGGTCGAGACGCGCAGGTCGACGCGCTGGCCGTCGACCGAGACTCGGGCGCGACCGTCCTGCGGGCGCAGGCGATCGGCGATGTCGAGCCCGGAGATGATCTTGATGCGCGAGACGAGCGGGATACCGACCGCCCGGGGGAGCGTGATCGCGTGCCGGAGCACGCCGTCGACGCGGTAGTGCACCTTCACCCCCCGCTCCTGCGACTCCATGTGGATGTCGCTGGCGCGCTGCTGGATCCCCTCGGCGATGATGTGGTCGACCAGCCGGATGATCGGGCGCTCCTGCGCCTTGTCGGCGGACAGGTCGAGGTCGCTCAGTTCGGGCACGTCGGCGATCGACTCGACGTCGTAGCGGGTCATGCCGTCGAGGAACTTCTCTACCGCAGTCTCGGGCCGGTACAGCTCGTCGATGCGCTCGAGCAGGCGCGCGGGCGCGGCCAGGTGCATCCGGATCGTCCGCCCCGTGGCGAAGCCCAGCGAGCGCTCGCAGTCCATGTCGTGAGGATCTGCGGTCGCGATGTCGAGCGCGGAGTCCGTCACCTTGAGCGGGACGATGCGAAACTTGCGCGCCAGCGACTCGGGGACCGCCTCACAGGCCTTTTCGGAGGCGATGGACAGGTCCGCGATCTTCATGCGGAAGCGCGCGGACAGCGCCGCGAGAATGACATCGTCCGTCGCGAAGTTCCGCGCAATCGCGGCGTCCCACAGGCTCCCGGCCTTCAGCTGCCGAAGCTCCTCCAGGGCGGAGGGCTCGACCAGCCCTTCGAGCGTGGCAAGAATCCAGTCATCGCTAGTGGCGTGCATCGACATCGTGCGGTGGACTCCTACCGGGGTCGGAACGAGCGGGGGACTGCTGCGCGGGAGACTGATGTGACGACGGAAACGTCACCCCGGGCGCCGCGTCACCGCCGCAATGGAAGTATCGACCGGGTGACGCACGCGTCGCAGCTGCCCTCGCCTACAGGATCGACCAGAAATCGCGACTGACGTCGAGTCCGAAGGTCCATCGACCGTCTCGCAGCCCACGCGCGAGGTCGATGCGCACGAGGTCGAAGAGGGACAGCACGCCGACACCCACCGAGGGATACCATCCCGCCCGGTACGGCGACCCGACGACCGGAGGCGCGAACCCGGATGTCGAGCCGTTGGCCCGACGGGTCCCTGCCGCCCCCGTCGAGGAGTACACCGCGTGCAGGTACGGGGCGAGCCGCGCCTCTGCCGGAATGCGTCCCCAGCGCCCGAGCGGCACGCCGACAAAGGGGACGGGGAACTGCCATTCGACGTGGGGGGCAAGCAGCGCGCGACTTCGGAAGGCGTGGAAGTCGTACCCGGGGGCGCTGAAGGGGCCGCCGGCAAACAGGAGCAGCTGCGGCGCCGTCCCTCCCTGCGCGTCCATCGCCCCTCCGGCAAGGCGGAGCTGCAGCTGTGCCCGACCGACGCTGCGCAGAACCTCTGCCGAGCCGAAGACGCGCACGAAGCTTCCTGGGGCCTCCGCCGCGCTCCCAGCGCCCGCTCGATTCCAGGCGCCAAGGTGCCCGACCCTGAGCTCGCCGCGCGCGCGCATGGTGCTTCCCCACCACCAGCCGCCCACCGGACGCTCGACGCCGAGCGAGAGCCGCGTGCCCTTCCCGCGGAACGCGGCCAGCGTGGGCGCGTACCGGCCCGACGACGGGCGCGCCGCCACGCCGAGTCCATCGTGCCATTCGTATCCGCCATCGACCTGCCAACGAAGTCCGCCATGCAGGCCAAGCTGGAGGTTCGCTGCCACGCCACGCGTATCAAACGGTTGCGTGTAGTCACTTCCGAACTCCTGCGCTGCAATGCTGTTTCGCAGGCGAGATGTTTCGGCCTCGTCGGCGGCCTCGCGGTACTCCCGAAAGGTGCGGACGCGGAACGCGACGCCATCGGCACGCTCCCAGCCGAGCGAGAGCGTGGCCTTGGGTTCATGATCGGCGAATCCCCACCTCGCCAGCAGTCCGGCGTCGAGGCCGGCGCCGATGCGGCGTCGGATGCCGCCGCCGACGGCGAGTCCCTCGGCGCGGTTCACGCGCAGCAGGTCGGAGATGGCGCGCACCGACGGAAGCGTGGCACGCGAGCGCTGCAGCGCCTGGGCACGCACCAGCCGGCGCGCCTCTTCTTGCACCTGCCGGACGTCGGCATCGGACGCAACCTCGATGTCGTCCGGGATGCCGGCCATGATCGACCCCTCCGGCCACCGGAACTGCGCGCGGCGTTGCGGCGGGGCGTAGAGAATCTCGGGCCCCGGCGTGAGGGCGATCGTCGAGCCCTGGTTGACCTTGTAACCGCGAATTTCCCACCGTCCGCGGATGATTCCTCGGGCGGGAAAGTCCATCCAGCTCCCTGTCCGACGGATCTCGATCTCCTGTCGTCGCGGCAGCCAGAAGCGCCCCTCGATGAGCGAGTTCTCGATGACGATCGACACATCCTCGAGCTGCTTGTCCTTGAGCGCGCTGCGCGTGAAGGAGAAGGCCATGCGCACCACCTGGCCGTCGTCCTTCGCGATGTAGACCGCGCCCACCGCGGCGGCGATGCGGTCGTCCGTCGGGCGGATCTTCACCTCGTACACGTCGATCGTGCGCCCCGGAATCTCCATGCGCAACGAGTCGCTGAGCTGGTACTCGTAGGTCGCGAGGCCGCGCGCCGAGAGCGGGTGGGCGACATCCTGCACTTCGTCGCCATCGCCCAGCCGGATGATGTCGGGAAAGTTGTTCTGGACGATGCCCAGGTGATCGCGATGGTAGTTGATGTCGGTGGGCAGGAGCAGCGTATCCCGACGGCCAAGGATCCACTGCTTGCTGTAGTTTGGCGCGCGCCAGTAGACTTCCAGCGCGAGCTCGTCCGCCTTGATGACCTTGGGCGGCAGGGGAAAGCCGTCGCCCAGCTGGCTCAGGAAGGTCAGGTAGCCGTGGGCCTGCGCCGAGTAGTCGACCAGCCCCGAATCCGCCAGCTGGCGGGCGCGGCGATCGGTGGCACGCTGGACCAGCCCACGCGAAGTGGAGTCGTTCCACGCGCGCTGGGCGATGGCGGGACGCGGGGCGGCAGCGATCGCGGAGAGCAGCGCGGCAGTGATCGCCAGGCGCAAGCAGGCAGGCACGGAAAGCATGATGTGCGAATATCGGCGTTGGCGCGAAGTGACAGCAACCCGAGACGTTGGCATCGATCCCCGACGGCGAGCCCGGCCGCTCGACCCGTCGCCGGAGGTTATCCTTGCCATCGCCCCACTCGTACCCCCTTCCCTCTCCCCCGCACACCCGCCGGGCACCTTCCGTGAGCTTCGCTGATTTTGAACGGCGCGCGACCACCGGCACGCTGGTCCCGGTCTGGCGCGACATCCTGCTCGATACCGACACCCCGGTGTCCGCCTTTGCCAAGCTGCGACGCGGCCCGTTCGCCTTCCTGCTGGAGTCCGCACCCGCCGGCGGCGAGACCTGGTCGCGCTACACGTTCATCGGCACCGAACCTCGCGCGGCGTGGCGCCTGACGGGACAGACCATCGAGGAGTGGACGGCGTCTGTCGGGTGGCACGGGGCGCACGACGTCGACGATCCGATCGGCGACCTGCAGGCGCGGCTCGTCGCCATGCGCCCGGCGCCGGTCCCAGAGCTGGGCGAGTTCTGGGGCGGGGCGGTGGGCTACTTCTCCTACGACGTGGTCCGGGCGATCGAGCACCTCCCCAACGCGCCCCGGCGCACGATCGACGCGCCCGACGCCTGTTTCGTCTTCACGCGCTCGTTGGTGATCATCGACAACCTGCGGGGCCAGGCGCGTCTCGTCGCCGTCGCCGACACGGGCGAGGCATCGCTGCGGGCATCGTACGACGAGGCGTTAGGCGTCCTGGACGCCCTGGAGCAGCGGCTGCGCGAACCGTCGCCGCTGCACGCCGTCACCTTTCCCCCCGACGCCCCGCGTGCCGAGGGGACGTCGAACTACTCGCGCGAGGCGTTCGAACGCGACGTGGAGCGCATTCGCGAGTACATCTTCGCCGGGGACTGCTTCCAGGCGCTCCTCGCTCGGCGCATCCAGGTCCCGCTCGATTTCGACACGACCACGCTGTACCGCGCCCTGCGCGTGCTCAACCCGTCGCCCTACATGTACCACCTGATCCTGGACGGCGTGGAACTGGTCGGGTCGTCGCCCGAGCTGCTGGTCCGCGTGGCCAACGGACAGGTCACGGTGCGTCCGATCGCCGGAACGCGTCCCAGGGGACAGAGCCCGCAGGAGGACGCGCGCATGGCCGAGGAGCTGGCGGCCGATGCGAAGGAGCGCGCCGAGCATGTGATGCTCGTGGACCTCGGGCGCAACGACGTCGGACGAATCGCGGAGTACGGCAGCGTCGCGGTCACGGAGCTGATGGGGATCGAGCGCTACTCGCATGTCCTGCACCTGGTCAGCGAAGTGCAGGGACGCCTGCGCGAGGGGTTGTCGGCGATGGACGCCTTTCGGGCCTCCTTTCCCGCCGGCACCATGACCGGCGCGCCGAAGGTGCGCGCGATGCAGATCATCGACGAGCTGGAGCCGGAGAGTCGTGGGCCCTACGCTGGTGCCGTGGGATACATCAGCGCGGGCGATACCCGCATGGACCTGGCGATTACCATCCGGACCTGCGTGGTGGCAGGCGGTGTGGCCAACGTGCAGGCCGGGGCCGGGATCGTGGCCGATTCGGTCCCGGCCACCGAATGGGAGGAGACCGAGAACAAGGCGCGCGCCATGCTGACCGCGATCGGCCGGGCGCGCGCCGCCGGAGGAGGGACATCGCCGAGTACCGCCTCGAGCTAGGCGCGGGGCGGCAGGCTCGGCATATTCACATGCCGATGACGTATCGACTCGTCAGTACCGACGGAAATATCCAGTTCGAGCTGCGCCCGGGGATGTCGCTGGTCCTCGGGCGGGCGCTCAACAGTGACCTTCCGGTTCTCGACCCCACGATCTCCCGACGTCACGCCGAGGTCACGGCCGACGCCACTGGCGTTGGCGTGCGCGATCTCGGGTCGAGCAACGGGACCTTCGTCGGGGGGGCACGGGTGGGAAGTGCACGCCTGAGCGGCGGCGACTCGGTGATGTTCGGGAAGGTCCCGTTCGAGGTGCGCGAGTTGAGTCCGATGCTGGTCGATGACGCCAGCGCAGAGAGCGTGCGGCGCGTCGCCCGCGCGGGGACCACCATCATCCGCTCCATTCCCGTCCCCGACGCCGACCAGGCCCTCGAGCAGGCGCTGCGCGCGAGCGGGGTCCAGATGGCGATCGACGAGGGGCGTGCCTCGGTCCCTCCAGCCGAACGCGACCGGCTCAAGTTGACGCTGCTGCTGGAGATCTCGAAGGCGCTGACGCGCACCGCAGATGTGGATTCGCTGATGGAGAAGATGGTGCTGTTCACCTTTCGTCTTCTCGACGTGGGACACGTCTCCATCCTGCTGCTCGACGATACGCAGGAACTCGTACCGCGCATCGCCCGGACGCGCGCCGGCGAAGACCTCCCGATCACGATCTCGCCCACGCTGGCCAGCACCGTGATCGCCCGGAAAGTCGCGGTCCTTTCGGATGGGTCGCGCAGCACGCCGAGCGAGGGGGGGACGGTACCGGCACGCAACGCCGCTTGCGCCCCGCTCATCGCCAGCGAGGGGCGCGTGCTCGGGGTGCTGTACGTCGACAGCCTCACGCCGCGAGCGCGGGTGAGCGACGAGGACCTGGACTTCCTCGTGTCGTTCGCCGGGATCGGGGCCGTTGCGCTGGACAACATCCGCTCGGCGGAGCGCATCCGGCAGGAGGCGCGCATCCGCGACAACTTCGAGCGCTTCTTCACCCCCAATCTCGCCGCGCGCATCGCCGCCGCCCCCGAGGCGCTCGGGTTGGGGGGAGAGCGCCGCACCGTCGCCGTGCTGTTCGCCGACATCCGCGGCTTCACCGAGCTGGCCGCGCGCATGGCGCCCGATGCGACCGCGCGCTTCCTCACGGAATACTTCTCCGAGATGGTCGAGGTCGTGTTCCGCCATGGCGGGACGCTCGACAAGTTCATCGGCGACGCCGTGATGGCGCAGTGGGGAGCGCCGATCAGCGCCCCCGACGACGCCGACCGCGCCGTGGAGGCCGCACGGGACATGCTGCGGGCCGTCGACGTGCTCAACGAGCGGTGGCGTCGAGAGCAGCGTCCGGAGATCCTCGTCGGCATCGGCCTGAGCTACGGCGAGGCGTTTGCGGGCTACCTGGGCTCGGAGCGGCGCCTGGAATACACGATCATCGGGGATACGGTCAACACGGCGAGCCGGCTGTGCGCGTGGGCCGAAGGGGGCGAGATCCTGCTTTCCACGAGCATGCGCGATGCCTTCACGCGCGAGCACGCGTTAGGCGATCGCGCACCGCTGACGCTGCGCGGCAAGGCGGCACCGGTCCCGGTGTTCCGGGCGCTCCGGTGACCCGCCCCGTCCCGCAGGGATACGAGCGGCTGGAGGGCGCGGGGGGCGACATCGTCGTCCACCAGAAGCTCGCCGAGGGGGTGCGCGAGGCACTGGCCTCGGGCACGCTGTATGCGTGGGCGCGTGCACACCCGCGCGCCCGTCAGATGCAAGGACGCCTGCCGGTCTACGCCGCCCCCCTTCCCCTCGACGGCCCGACGGTGGTCGTGCGCCACGCCCACCACGGCGGAGCGCTCGCCCCGGTCCTTCGCGACCTCTTCCTGCCGCCCACGCGTGCGCCCGGGGAGCTGGCGACCTCGCTCATCCTGTCGCGAGCCGGCGTGCCGACCCCTCCGGTGGTCGCCTATGCTGTGTATCGCGCCGGCCCGCTGCTGCGGCGCGTGGACGTGATGACGGTGGAGCTCCCCGGGGCAGACCTCGGCGCGGCGCTGCAGACGCCCCCCGGCGCCGACGATCATGAGCCGCTGGTGGCGCCGGTCGCCGCGCTGCTCGGGGCGCTCACCCAAGCCGGCGCCTGGCATCCCGACCTCAACGTGAAGAACATCCTGCTGGTCCCCGACGATGCCGGCGAGTTGCACCCGGCGGTGCTCGACGTTGACCGGGTGCGCTTCGTCCCGCCGGGCGACCCGAACCTGCGCGATGCTAACTACGGCCGCCTGGCGCGCTCGGTCACCAAGTGGTGCCGCGCCGCCGGCACCGCCTTCCCCGACCGCGTCATGACGGCGATACGGGAGCGCCTGGTGCAGGATGAGGCCGTCCATGCGGCGCATCGCGCCCTGGCCATGGAAGCGTACATGCCATGAGTGAAGCGCCCGGCACCGCCCTCACCGGGACGCCACTCGGTCGCGTCGGCATCGTCATGATGAGCGCCGTGGGCGACGCCGTGCACGTGCTCCCGGTGATCAATGCCATCAAGCGCCGACAGGCGGATGCGCACATCACCTGGGTGCTGCAACCCGGCCCCGCGTCGCTCGTGCGCGGACATCGGCACGTGGACGAGATCGTCCTCTTCGAGCGGCACAAGGGGCGAAGGGCCTTCACCGACGTGAAGCGGGAGCTGGCGCAGCGCCGGTTCGACGTCGTGCTGAACCTGCAGGTGTACTTCAAGGCCGGCATCGTCACCTCTTTCACCCGCTCGCCGATCAAGCTGGGATTCGACAAGGCGCGCGCGCGCGACCTCAACTGGCTCTTCACCACCCACCGCATTCCGCCACACCCGGTTGGGCAGCACGTGCAGGACCAGTACTTCGAGTTCCTGCAGGCCCTGGGCGTTCCGCATGAGCCGGTCGAGTGGCACGTGGGTCCCACCGAGCAGGAGCGCGAGTGGCAGCGCGAATTCTTCGCGTCGATCGATCGCCCAACGGCCGCGATCGTGATCGCCACCAGCAAGGCCGAGAAGGACTGGCTCCCCGAACGATGGGCCCAGGTCGTCGACGCCCTCTACACCGACTTCGGCCTGCAACCCGTCCTCGTGGGCGGGCGATCGACGCGAGAACTGGCCGCCGAAGCCGTCATCATGGAGAAGGCACGACACCGTCCCATGTCGGCGCTAGGCAGTGGCCTGCGCAATCTCGTGTCGATCCTCGACGGATCGGCGCTCGTGCTGGCCCCCGATACCGGACCGCTGCACATCGCGGTCGCCCTCGAGCGACCGGTGATCTCGCTGGTCGGCTACACCAATCCGCGTCGGACCGGGCCGTACCGCGCGTACCACGACCTGCTCATCGACGCCTATGGTGATGCGGGAGAGGACTATCCGGTCAGCATGGAGAACCGTCCGGGGCGCATGCCCCTGATCACCGTGGACGACGTCCTGACCAAGGTCGAGCACTGGCAGCGGACGTACTCGGCGTTGCCCCCGTCACAGCCTTAACGCACCACGGAGTGCCGACGTCCAACGGGTCACGCTGGATTCGGTGTGCGATCGCACGGCGATGTCGGCGTGTGCGTAGCTGACTTGTGGTTGGCACCCGAGCGCGACTGCGCGCAGGTGCCGGTTCCCCCATCTGTCCGAGGAGGATTTGTGAATCGTTCGTGGATGTCCCTGGCCGTCGCGGTGGTCGTGCTCGCCATCGCCGCCCCGGCAGCACAGGCGCAGGCGGGTGGACCGCCGCAAGGTGGGAGGCGGGGCGGCGCTGGTCGCATGATGGAGATGCTCCTCACCGGCATCACGCTGGATGCCGCGCAGCAGACCAAGCTCGAGGCCATCCAGGCCAAGTACGCGAAGGAAATGCCCGCCATGACGCCGGGAGTGCGCCCCTCGCCCGAGGAGATGACCAAGCGCCGTGAGCTCAACACGAAACAGCAGGACGAGATCCGGACCATCCTGACGGCAGAGCAGCAGGCGACCTACGACAAGAACCTGGCCGCGGTGCGCGAGCGCATGCCGCGCGGCAAGAGTAACTGAGCGGTACCGACACACGACGGGGGGACTGAATGCACGTCATCCGTCCCCCCGTTTCGGTTGTGCGCAGCACCGGCGCGCCTCATATCCGGGCGCCGGCACGCCTGGATCGACGCCGGGACGGACGCCGGTCGCCCCCGCGTCAGGCGCCGTCCCGGAGCCCATCCGGCTGGTACGTCACACCAACTTCGCGCAGCAACTCGACCAGCCGTCCGAGCGCGAGCCCCATCACGGCGAAGTAGTCCCCGTGGATGCGCTCGACCAGCGTGGCGCCGAATCCCTGGATGCCGTAGGCCCCGGCCTTGTCCATCGGCTCGCCGGTCGCCACGTATGCGTCAACCTGGCGCGGCGTGAGCGCACGAAAGGTCACCTCGACCCCCTCCACTCCCGACACCACCAGGTCGCCGCGCGCCACCGCCACTGCCGTGTAGACCCAATGGGTGCGTCCGCTCAGCGTCGTCAGCATACGGGCCGCGTCGGCTGCGCTCCCTGGCTTTCCCAGTACGGCGCCGTCGATGACCACGATCGTGTCCGCGCCGATGACGACCGCGCGCGGATCGGCGGTGCTCAGCGCCGTCACCTTCTCGCGCGCCAGGCGCTCGGCGTGCGGCGCCGGTGCCTCGTGCGGCAGGTACGACTCATCGATGTCGGCAGGCCGCACCTCGTGTGCGATCCCGATCTGGTGCAGCAGTTCGCGTCGGCGCGGTGACTGGGAGGCGAGGATCACGCGGATCGGCATCACTTCTCCAGCCAGAGGGTCACGGGGCCGTCGTTGATCAGCTCGACCTCCATCATCGCCCCGAACTCGCCCGCCTCGACCGGATGCCCCGACGCCTGCAGCAGGGCGAGGAACCGTTCGTACAACGGGATGGCCTGCTCGGGTCGGGCGGCGTCGATGAACGAGGGGCGCCGCCCCTTGCCCGCATCGCCGTACAGCGTGAACTGCGACACGACCAGCAGGCTGCCACCCACATCGCCCACCGATCGATTCATCTTGTCGTCGTCATCCTGGAAGATCCGCAGGCCGACGATCTTGTCCGCCATCCAGCGCAGCTGCTCCTCGGCGTCGGTGTGGGTGAGCCCGACCAGCAGCAACAGCCCTGCCCCGATCCGTCCGGCGAGCCGCCGCGACCCGTCCGGCTCGCGGATCCGCACCTCGGCGCGCGAGACGCGCTGCACCAGCACTCGCACGAGGTGCCTAACGCCCGCGCAGCCAGCGCATCGCGACCGACGCGCTGCTCGTCCCGGCAATCGGGGCCAACCAGTAGATCCAGTGCGAATCCCACCGGCCGCCGATCAGGGCCGGACCGAGGGAACGCGCCGGGTTCATCGACGCACCGGTGAGCGGCCCGCCCATCAGGACGTCCAGCGCCACCGCCATCCCGATCGCCACCGCGGCCCCACCGCCACCCCACCGCTCGTCCGAGGTGGCGCCATCGACAGCGGCCATGAGGACGAACGACAACCAGAACTCGATGGCCAGCGCCGCGCCGTTGGAGACGGTCGGGAGCGTGGCGCCGAGTGCCGAGACATTGCCTAACGTCGCCAGCAGGATGAGCGAGGCGAGGGTCGCCCCGCCGCACTGCGCGGCGATGTACCCGGCTGCCTCACGCGGCGGCATGCGCCCGGTCACCGTCAACGCGATCGTGACCGCCGGATTGATGTGCGCCCCGGAGATGCCGCCGAATGTCGCGATCAGCACCGTGACCAGGAACCCCCAGGTAAGCGCGATCCCCGTCAGCCCCAGCGCTCCCTGGGTAATGACGTTGGTCATCACGCAGCCGGTCCCGAGCAGGACGAGCAGACCGGTACCGAGCATCTCGGACAGCAGGCGGCGGGAGAAGTGGACGGTATCGGCCATGCGCAGGGGTCACCCGTGAGTTCCCGCCCACGACGAATGCCGACACGAACCGGGGAGGGACCGGCGACTCGTGCCGCGCGCACGATGTGCGCCTCGCGCCCGTCCGGTTCACGCACACCGGCCGAAACGCGCCCTCAATGGTGCGGCGTGAGACACCCGAGCGCCAGTCGGTACGCCGAGAGCGTTGGGGCGCGGCACCGATCGCGTTGCCGCGCCCCAACGCCTACGACTGCCTCGGGCGCCCTCGGGCGCTAGTCCACCGTCGAGACAGGCGTCTTGCGCGCGCGCACGAAGGCACTGACGACCTTCCCCTCCACCTCGGAGGCGAGCTGCTGGTCGGCGAGCCCCGCCGCGTCGAGCAGTGCCGTGGCATCTTCCGACGTGTAGACGCGCGTGACCTCGATATCGACGTCGCCGAACCCTGCGTCGACGAGGAGCGCACGGTACTCATCCTCGTGCAGCGCACCGGACACACAGCCGGTCCACAGCGCCACGCTCTCCCGCACGGCATCGGGCAGCACGCCCCGCAGCACCACGTCCGACACCGCGAAGCGCCCCCCCGGGCGCAGGACCCGATGCGCCTCGCGCAGGACCTGCGCCTTGTCGGCCGACAGATTGATGACGCAGTTGGAGATGATGACGTCGACGCTGGCGTCGGGCAGCGGGATGTGTTCGATCTCGCCCTTGAGGAACTCCACGTTCGTCGCCCCGGCGCGCGCCTGGTTTTCACGCGCCAGCGCGAGCATCGCATCGGTCATGTCCAGTCCATAGGCCTTCCCCGTCGGCCCGACACGACGCGCCGACAGCAGCACGTCGATTCCACCGCCTGAGCCGAGGTCCAGCACGACCTCGCCACTGGCGAGTGCGGCCAGCGCGGTCGGGTTCCCGCACCCGAGCGAGGCGAGCAGTGCCTCGGGCGGAATCCCCTCGGTCTCGCCGGAGTCGTACAGGTCCGACGTGATCGGGTCCCAGACCTCCGCCGACTCACCGCAGCACGTCGTTCCACAGCCGCACGAGGCCGACGCCCCCTCGGCGGCGCGACGTGCCGCTGCCGAGTATTTGTCACGCACGGTCGCCCGCACCGCCTCACCCGTGTCGTCCGGAGTGGAAGTCACCGGCGCCGTCGCCGTCACGCGTGCCGGTGAGGCCGTCGCCTCCGCAGGCTTCGAACCGCGCACGGATATCGTCGCGGTCTTCGCGCCGTCGTCGCAGCAGCCCGGGGCGCAGCAGCCTTCCTGGTTGTCTGACATGTCAGTGTGGTCTCGTGGTGAAAGGAGTGTCCTGTGCGCCGCGCCGAAGTCGCGGCACCGGTCAACGCAGGACCGATCAGCGTTGGTCGAGCGATCGTGAGGCCAGGATGCGGCGAGTCCGGGCCCAGGGTCGTGCTCGGGGTCGTGCTCGGGGTCGTGCTCGGGGTCGTGCTCGGGGTCGTGCTCGGGGTCGTGCTTAGGTCAGG
>Ga0138256_10005849_pt1 | contig 13021 bp, 2 predicted proteins | sample KNB2016incub_MG_FD_105486 | JGI IMG/M metagenome (GOLD analysis project Ga0138256, IMG submission 105486) | Active sludge microbial communities from wastewater in Klosterneuburg, Austria - KNB2014incub_MG | ecosystem: Engineered > WWTP > Activated sludge > Unclassified | place: Austria... | reverse complement strand
TTTGAACTTTGAACTTTGAACTTTATGAAGTTTATAAACTTTATAAACTCTACGAACTCTACAAACCCTACAAACCCTGAACCGTCAGCCTGACTGCTTCTTCAATGGACAAACTCTTTCCTTCCTCTATATATTTTTCAAATTCCTCATCGCTTATTTTACCTCGCACTTCATTGATTATTTTCTCCTTTAGGTTTTGCTTATCAATTTCTAAAACTACTCCAATATTTTTTAAAGCAGTTTCTGCAGCTCCCAGTAATTTAACGGAACATGTTAAATTATTATTTTCACAAAGTATACCTGCAAAACCGATCAGAGATTCTGCTATATCGCTTTTATCACCCATCTCACGGCTTAATTCAAGGCTCTCTGAAAAATACTTCAGAGCAAGTTCATGATTTTTTAAATTGAATGATAGAATGCCTAAGTTTTTAAGAGATTTTGAAATACCCTGTTTTTCATGAAGTTTCTTAAATAATTCAAGACTTTCTTCAAAGAACTTTGCAGCCTGTTCAAATTTTTCCTGATTGGAGAATACATTTCCAAGATTATTCAGGGATTCAGCGATTCCCAGCTTGTCTCCAAGCTCTTTTCTCAATGCGAGACTTTCTTCATTTAACTTTTGAGCAAGTTCATTATTTCCTTTATTATATTCCAACAGTCCCAGATTATGAATTGACACAGCTATACCGCTTTTATCTCCCAGCTCGCGTCTCAGCGTCAGGCTTTCTTCAAAAAAATTGTTTGCCTGATCATAGTTTCCCTGATTATAAGACAAAAGTCCCAGACTGTTGAGAGATCCGGCAATTCCGTTCTTATCTCCAAGTTCTCGCCTTAATAAAAGACTTTCTTCCAGAAAACTCCGGGCTCCTTTATAATCTCCCTGAATTACGGCAATGTTACCCATATTACTAAGAGTATTTGAGATACCGCGCTTATCACCCAGTTCACGTTTTATTGAAATGCTTTCTTTAAAAAACTTCTGTGCCTGTTCATAATTACCCAGATTAAATTCTATAAGTCCAAAGTTGTTCAGGGATCTCGATATACCGATTTTATCTCCCGCCTCCCTTCTTAATGCAAGGCTTTCTTCACAGAATTTCTTTGCCTGTTCATAATTTCCCTGATTATTCTCAATAATTCCCAGATCATTCAGACACTCTATGATCCTTTGTTTATTATCCTGCTCCCGGCTTAATGCAAGACTTTCTTCATAGTAATTCTTTGCTTTTTCCGTATCTCCCTGCAGCCTAGATAAGCCTCCGGCACGTAAAAGGATTTTTCCCAGCACCGGTTTGCTGATTTCGTGAATATCTTTAAGAATATTTTCGAGCAGCAGTCTGCCTGTAGAATAGTGTCCTCGTATTATCCAGAAGTTTCCCAATGCTCCCGCAAGCCTTTGTCCTTCTTCCCTGTTCCCGTTTTTCACAGACCATGCGATTGCTGACTGAAGATTGCCATGTTCGGATTCCAGCTTCTCCAGCCATTCCAGTGTCCCGCTTCCATTTAATCCTGATTCTGCAGTTTCTGAAAGCTCCATAAAATAATGCAGATGCTTTGACAGTATCTGTTCTGATTCATTTGATTCCTTAAGCTTTACTTCTCCGTATTGTTTAATTGTTTCAAGGATCCTGTATCTTTCTTTTACTTCATCATACAAGATAATTGATTTTTCTACAAGCGTAATCAGCAGATCAAAGATTTCCTGATAAGATATTTTTTCATCCGAGCAGATCTCCTCCGCAGATTCCAGTGTCCATCCGTCAGTGAAGACCGATAATCTGCCCCAGAGAATTTTCTCCTTTTCAGGCAACAGATCATAGCTCCAGTCAATCAGCGCTTTTAAAGTCTGCTGTCTGGGAAGTGAAGTTCTCCTTCCGCCAGTAAGCAGATTAAAACGGTCATCCAGCCTGTCATAAATTTTCTCTACCGAAAGTATTTTTGTTCTTACTGCTGCAAGCTCTAAAGCAAGAGGTATTCCGTCTAGCCGTTTACAGATCTTAACAAGGGGCAGTATATTTTCTTTGGTGATTTTGAAATTTTGATTAACAGACAACGCCCTTTCAAGGAATAAACATACGGATTCATATTGTATAATATTCTCCGGTGTATTATTTGCAGATGCATCCGGAAGCGAAAGCGATGGAACTCTGTAAGTTTGTTCACCTGCGCAGTTCAATGCTTCCCTGCTTGTAGCTATTATCTTCAGCTTTGCGCAATTTCTTAACAGCATTTCCGCTAAATTTGCACACTCATTAATAAGATGCTCACAGTTGTCAAGTATAATAAGCATTTCTTTATCTTTCAGGTAAGAGGTCAGTGTTTCATCAGAGGTGCATCCGGGCACTTCCTTTACACCAAGTGAATTCAGAACAGTCTCTACGACCAGAGCCCCGTCTGTAACTGATGCAATTTCAGTTATAAAAACACCATTTGAAAAATCATCTATTATATCCGCAGCAGCCTGCATAGCAAGTCGTGTCTTTCCGGATCCTCCGGAACCAATCAGTGTCAGGAGATGAGACTGTCTTAACAGATTTTTTACAGTCTGCAGAACTTCCTCCCTCCCGATAAAGCTCGTAAGCTGGGCAGGTAAATTATTCGGTCTGGCATCAAGGGTTTTCAGCGGCGGAAATTCTTCACGTAGTCCCGGAAATATAATCTGATAAAGTCTTATTGGATTTATAACATCTTTAAGTCTTCTTTCACCAAGGTCCCGGAATGTTACATTCATTTGCTTAACACTGTCAAATTTATCTTTGACTAATTCATAAGTGCTGTTTGAAATGACAATCTGTTCGCCGTAAGCCGAAGACATTACACGTGCTACACGCGCAAGTGTAATGTATCCCGTATAACGTTCATCAATCCACTCAGCGCTTCCCGAATGTATTCCAATCCTGATCTTTATTTCTGCATCTTCCCACTTTTGTTCTGCAAGATCAATCTGAGCAATAACAGAAGCTTTTACTGCATCTTCAGCATTTTGAAAAGCGCAGCAGAATGCATCACCGACGATCTCAAATACATAACCATTGTTTGATTCGACGGCTTTTCTCAATATTGTATTATGTATGTCAAGCGCGCTTTGTAACATATCGGGATATTCCTGCGAAAGCCTGGTGCTGCCTTCTATATCCGTAAAAAGAAATGTGACAGTCCCTGTCGGTTTATTAAACATTTTAAGAGATAAAATTACATTCTTGAATTTAACTTAAAATAATTTTAATAATATCAATATTCGATTCTAAAGTTTTGATAAAAAAATTTATCGATTCGAAACATTATTAGTTTATCTGAAAAGGAATTTATCTCCGTGTGCCCCTGCTTACAGAAGAAAAAATGAAATATTGTTAAATGTATGTTAATTGAGAGCAGATTATCTGTTGCGGCAAAGTTTAGGAAGTATAATATTATTTAAATAATATGAGTTATGTAAATCATCAATCAAACTGCTTTACGAAATTTGAATTGAATAATAATAATTCTGATTTCAATATTTATTAAAACGGCGTAATTGATTTTACAAAATTTACTGAGTTGTTGTAAACAATATTAATATCATCTAAATTGACAACATTGTCTCCGTTCACATCTGTCACTGTATAGCCTGTTACAAAATTTACTGAAGCCTGATATACCTCCAGCAAATCAGTCAGATCAATTATCTTATCCTGATTTACATCTCCGCTGTATATGCAATAAGATGAATTCACTAGTTTCAGATTATTCCCGAATGCTGAAGAAGCAGAATCTAAAATACTGTAATACTTAATATAACCTCCTCTGCTGAATCGTGTAACTGCACGTGACCATGTTTCGATCGAATTCCGGTGTTTCACAATTATATACATAGAATCGGAAATTCCAAAACCTACGGGAACTGCCTGAACACTGAAAGTTGAAAAGTTTACAGAATCCAGAATGCTTTTAAAACTGCTTATTAGGTTGTAAGGAAAAACATTATTTCTGATTTCAATTGTAATTGTATCATTTTTATTAAGCCTTCCTGTTGAAGTATTGTATAATCCTTCTATTGCAGCTTTTAAACTTAAAAGTCTTGCACTGTAAGATTCCCAGGGAATAGTCTGCCATATAAACATTCCGTAATAATTCGGAGAAATATAAGTATTTGAAGAATTTGTGATATCAGTTAATGTATTTCCTACATTCGCCATAATTTTCGTATATGGAAATGAAGGTCCAGTTCTCCATGATAAATTCAATTCATTTGAGGGATGAATGTTATTTACTATAATGGAAGTTGCAGTTGTTTTGAGCCTGACCTTTGCAATTTTAGTTCCAAATCCTGAACTGCTGATGAAATATCCCGCGCCGGGAGGTGCCGGCGCAATTGAAAGCAATCTCAATATTGTTCCGTTAATATTTACATTCCTGGGTCTGAGTTCAGAAGGAAGATCTGATCCGGCCAGCTGCAAAGAAAGAGTGCCTCCCTGAGCGATGTATGGATCAAAATCAAAAATAAAATCACCGTATGAATATTCCAGCGGAACCGAGCCTGTGTTCTTCATATAAATATCCCATTCTAATGTTCTGTAAATTCCGCTGTCCATCGTGAAGTTCTGTGCAGAAAGAGAATACTGAGGAATCTGTGCTAAAGAAATATTAATAAAAGAAGAAATTAAAGCTGTAAAGATAATTGCAGTTCTTTTCATAACGTATCCCATTAATAATTATTAATAAACTTTTTAAAAATAATTTTAAATAAAATATAAATCAATGGTTAATACATTTATACAGTTAACCGTAATTCCAAATCTGACTTTTAATTTCTAAGTTAAACGGACAAATACAACTTAGATTAAGACTAAAGAATTTTACTTAAACTATAAATAAAATTAATCTAATTGTTATGTTATTATATAATAATCATAACACCAGAAGAAAATCATTTCAAAAATTCAAAGATAATATTTAATGATAATTTATTTTATTCTATGACGGTTTGATTGAGGTTTGTGTTATCAGATAAATTAAAATTGAATCTGATATCTTTAATAATTTTAACATTATTAATTAATTAATAATATTTATATTGCATATAAAATTAATAATATAATATTTTTATAATCCCTGAGATATACTTTCATTTCATAGTTACATAGGATAAAGCAGAATCAATTCAATAAATGAACTCAGAAAAAGAAAAAATATTAAACGAGACTTACGACAAGTTCATGAAGGTCAGCATGAATGAACTGCCGGGGGAATTACTCGATGGGATTACAGCTGAGAATATCATGGCTTACGGAACTGCAATAGATGAAAAACTTCTCTCAATTCAGGATTGCCGTGATCTAGTAGAAAGGCAGCTGAAGCAGGGATCCGGAATGAAATTCAAACGTGAACGAATACCGGAAACAGTCATAATATCTCCGCAGGAAGATTCTGCAATTTTTGTTGAAGAGGTAAACTTAACCATAAAATCAAATAAAGATACTCACAGGCTTTTTCTGAGAATTACAACAGCTCTTGAATATTCTGAAAATAAATGGAAAGTAATACATTTTCATACATCCAGACCGGATGACACTAAGGGTGAAACGGATACATGGCATATTGATGAATGGAAAAGGAAAAATGAAGCGCTTCAGAAATTAGTTGATGAGAAAACAACAGACCTTGTAATTAAAAACCGCGATCTTGAGATCGAAGATTCGCTTGAGCGCGTAAGAACGATCGCAATGGGTATGTCCAGATCTGAAGACCTGCTCGATATTTGCGAAACACTTTTTGGTGAACTTAGGAAGCTGGGCTTTGACGAACTAAGAAACACCATGATAAATATTCATAATGATGCGGAAGAAACCTTTATTAATTATGATTATTCCGATACTCTCGGCAAGACCATTACTCCATTATTTTACAATATTAATCCTGTAATTGCAAAGCAGGTAAGGCAGATCAGAAAAGGCAAAGACGCTTTTTCAGAGACTTCTTTTAAAGGAAAAGAATTAAATGAATGGAAGAAGTTCAGGAGAAGAAAAGGTGAACCCGATGACCCCCGGATCAAAGACACAAAAGCTCTTTATTATTATTTTTATTCGATCGGAACAGGTTCGATAGGAATTTCAACCTTTGGTTTTGTTACAAAAGAAAAACTCGAAATTCTTAAGCGTTTTAGGAATGTTTTTGATTTCGCTTACCGCAGGTATAAGGACGTTACAAAGGCGGAAGAGCAGGCAAGAGAAGCAAAGATAGAAGCCGCTCTCGAGAGAGTTCGCAGCCGGACAATGGCTATGCAAAAGAGTGATGAACTTTCGGAAACAACATTTATGCTTTTTCAACAGTTCATGGATCTTGGAGAAGCTCCCGACCAGATCACCATAGGGATTATAAATAAAGAAGAAAAAGTGATAGAATTCTGGACTACGATGGAGGGAAATAAAGTGGACCAGATGGTTAAATTTCCCATCAAAGAAACAAACCTAATGCGTAAAATACATGCGGCATGGAAGAAACAAAAAAAATCACTTGTCCTTGAAATAAACGGGAAAGAATTACATGATTATATTGATTACAGGATCAGATTAACAGGTGTTAAGACAAATACTGATCATGTCTATGAACGCCGTTTTATTCAGGCTGCTTTTTTTTCAAAAGGTATGATTACCATATCCACTAATGAGCCCCGTTCAAAAGAAACCTTACAGCTGCTTGAAAGATTTGCCGGTGTGTTTGATCTGACATACACAAGATTTCTTGATTTGAAACAAGCCGAAGCTCAGACTAAAGAAGCGAGGATTGAACTTTCTCTGGAAAGAGTGCGGGCAAGATCTATGGCAATGCATCACAGCAGCGAGCTAGTCGATGCGTCGGTAGTTTTGTTTAATGAATTAAAATCTCTCGGCATTGAAGCAATCAGGACCGGAGTGGCGATAGTTAACAGTTCAGATCATTCTCTGGAAATCTGGTCTTCCCAGCTGATAGAAAAAGAAAGAAGGAAAATTCTCGGAGTAATACCTTTCAAGTCTCATCCTTTTTTTGAAGCATATTATGAATCGTGGAAGAAAAAAGAACCGTACTTTTGTAATGAAATAGCCGGTAAAGAAGTAAAGAAATATTATAAAACAATGTCATCACTTCTTTCATACCCGGAGAAAAAGGAATTTAACCCACAAGAATTTTTTTACACATTCTTCTTTCCGGAAGGTTCTCTCAATGTAGTTTCAAAAAATAATCTATCTGAAGAAGAATGCAGCCTGATGACAAGATTTGCGCGTGCGTTTGGGCTGATCTACAGAAGGTTCCTTGATCTCCAAAAAGCAGAAGCGCAAGCCAGGGAAGCACAGATAGAAGTAGCACTTGAGCGGGTCAGAAGCAGGACAATGGCTATGCATAAAAGCGATGAGCTTGCCGAAACAGCCGCTGTGCTTTTTGAACAATTGTGCGGATTGGGTATAGATGCTTTGCGTTTATATATAGGTATTATCGAAGATGAAAGCGGAGAGATCGATTTCTGGACAACTGACTATGGGGGCAGTCAGATCAGTTCAAAATATAAAGCGAGCTTGTTCGGCTCAGCCACTTTCAGGAATATTTATTCGGGATGGAAAGAAAAACAAAAGTCATTAGTAGTTGACCCAAAGGGAAAAGAATTAACAGAGCATCTTTATTATCTGAAAGAAATAATGAACTATCCGATAAGGGACCGGAAGACTCTGAGCAGAAGGTTACAAACAATAGCTTATTTCTCCAAAGGATTAATTGGAGTTTTGACTAATGATGAGCTTCCTGATGAATCAATAAATTTACTTGAACGGTTTGCAGGAGTTTTCGATCTGACATACAGACGATTTCTTGATCTGCAGAAAGCCGAAGCTCAGACAAAGGAAGCTCAGATAGAAGTAGCTCTTGAAAGAGTAAGAAGCAGGACGATGGCAATGCACAGCAGTGACGAACTTCAGGAAGCTGCTGTTTTATTATTTCAACAGATAAGAGATCTCGGTGTGAATACCGGGAGCTGCGGATATATTATCTGGGGTAATGAAAAGAAAGATGCAACCGTCTGGATGAGTTCTCCTGAAGGAAGCATTCAACAACCGTTTAAATTACCTCACTCAAAAAGTAAAATTTATAAAGAAATATTTACAGCAAAGGAATCCGGAAAAGATTTTTTTGTAAAGGAAGTCAGAGGTAAAGAGTTAAGAAAGCATTTTGATTATCTGACAACAGTTCCGGAAATAGGTGAAAAAATTAAACAGCTGCGAAATGCCCATTATAAATTTCCCGAAACAATTGTTTACAATATTGCATTTTTCAAACAGGGTTATTTATCTTTTCACACACACGAACTTTCCCCTGAAACTCATGATATTTTCAAACGCTTTGCGAATGTATTTGAACAGACCTATACAAGATTTCTTGATCTGCAAAAAGCGGAAACGCAGGCTCGTGAGGCGCAGATCCAGCTTGCACTGGAAAGAGTCCGGGCAAAAGCAATGGCGATGCAGAAAAGTGAACAGCTGCTCGAAGTTTCCTTGGAATTATATGATCAGTTCAAAAATCTTGACAGTACAGTTCGAGGTTTAACAATTAATATTGTCAATGAAAAGGAAAGAGTTTTTGAAGTATCATTCGGTATGTTCAATAAGTCATTTAAACTGAGCATTGATGAGCAGATAGTCATGGGTAAAGCATATAAATGCTGGAAGTCAGGTAAAAAATCTCTTGTACTGGAACTTGCGCGCAAAGATCTTATAAAATTCAATAAGATCAGAAATACAGCCGTTAGTTCAGAAATATTTCCTTTAGAATATAAATCCGGATTTAAACTTATCATGTATATGGCTTTCTTCTCGAATGGCATGCTTATAGTCGGTATGGATGAATACCGGTCGGAAGAAACAATGGATATTCTGCAAAGATTTGCATCAGTATTTGATCTGACATATACACGTTTTCTTGATCTGAAAAAAGCGGAAGCACAAGCACGTGAAGCGCAGATTGAAGCTTCGCTGGAAAAAATCCGGAGCCGGTCACTTGCTATGTATAATGCAGAAGAGTTGGGTGAGGTAATCTCAGTAGTCGTTGAGAAACTGAAAGAGCTGAATTTCTCAGTTGATGATGGCGTGGCACTTATTACGCATATTGAAGGATCAAAGGATCTTATTGAATGGATGGCAAATCCCGGGTTTCCTTCTGCTATCAAATTTTATCTTCCTTATTTTGAACATCCCGTACTATCTGACTTATGGAAAGCAAAGAATGAAGGAGCGGAATTCGCTGCTGTTAGATATACTGCTAAAGAAAACAGATCTTTCCTGAAACATATATTTAAACATAGTGATTTTAAACATACACCGCAGCCGATAAAAGACTATTGTTTGGCTGCTGACACTTATTCCACTTCAATTGCTTTTCAAAAAAACACTGCGATATTTATAAATGATTATTCGGGCAAGACACTGACGCAGCAGGAGGTTGATATACTAAAACGTTTTTCAAAAGTGTTTGAGCAAGCCTATATTCGTTTCCTCGATCTGCAAAAAGCAGAAGCACAGGCGAGGGAAGCGCAGATAGAAGCAGCATTGGAAAGAGTGAGAAGCAGAACAATGGGTATGCAAAAAAGCGAAGAGCTTAAAGATGTAATTCAGGTCATATACGATCAGTTCGTTCACTTAAATATCAATATTGATCATGCGGGGATAATCATGGATTATAAGGAAAGGGATGATATGAACATCTGGGTATCTGACCATCGCGGAAATCTCTCTCAGGTAACATTTCCTTATTTTGATACTGAGCACTGGAATCGATTTATTGAAGCAAAAGAAAAAGGAAGGGATTTTTTTGCTGTCAAACTTACTTTTAAAGAAAAAAATATTTTTTATAAAAAGCTTTTTAAATTTATCCCTGAAATTCCGGAAGAAGCAAAGCAATTTTATTTCACCTGTCCGGGTCTTGCAATATCCACTGTATTGCTGGATAATGTTTTACTGTACATCGAGAATTTTTCGGGTACTCCTTATACAGATGAAGAGAATGCAACGCTCATGCGTTTTGGAAAAGTATTTCAGCAAACCTATACAAGGTTTCTCGATCTCCAAAAAGCCGAAGCACAGGCAAGAGAAGCGCAGATAGAAACTGCGTTGGAAAAAGTACGTTCACAAACAATGGGAATGCAGACGAGTGAAGATCTGTCAAAAGTAGCAGCTGCCATGTTTGATCAGATAAGGATGCTGGGTGGTGAACTGTTCTCTTGTGGAATTGTATTATGTGATGAAAATAAGAATGAAGTCGATCAATGGCTTAGTGCTCCTGATATAGGTATGATGCCACCTTTTTTTGTTCCGAAAGACTTGGATTTTATACATCAATACAGGTATGATCAATGGAAAGCCGGAGTTGAGTTGTTTTCAATAGAAATTACGGAAGATAAAATTGCACATCATTTTAATCTGCTGTTTGCTCTTCCGTCACTTAAAAATATTCTGGATAGTATAACAGCTCAGGGACTTTCCCTGCCGGAAGTTCCCGGATGGGAAATTGATTACGGAGCATCATTTAAGTACGGATACATTCTTATTTCAGCTCTGCAGCCTTTTAACGAAGCTCATATTTTTCCCAGGTTCGCCAAAGTCTTCGAGCAAACCTATACCCGCTTTCTTGATCTTCAAAAAGCGGAAGCACAGTCGAGAGAAGCCCAGATTCAATTAGCATTGGAAAGAGTTCGTGCAAGAGCAATGGCAATGCAAAAATCCGATGAGTTGTCTGAACTGGTAGATACAGTTTTTAAAGAATTAACGAAACTTGATTTTGCTTTAACATGGTGTATCATAAATATCATAGATGAAGGTTCAATGTCCAATACTGTCTGGGCCGCAAACCCGGAAATAAATAAAGCCCCTGAATCTTATCACATGTTGTTTGAAGATTATCCTTTTCATCATGCCATGATGAAGGGATGGAAAGAAAGAAACGCGAAATGTGTGTATGTACTCGAAGGCAGCGAGAAAAAAATTTATGATGATTATTTATTTAGTGAAACAGAATTTAAGAGAACACCGGAAGCAGCACAGGCAGCATCAAGGGCTATGGAAAAATATGTTGTATCCTTCTCATTCAGCAATTTCGGAGGGCTGCAAACAGTAGGCGATGTGCCGTTATCAGATGCTAATCTCGATATTCTCAGCCGCTTTGGGAAAGTGTTTGATCTCACTTATACGCGTTTCAATGATTTGAAACAGACCGAAGCCCAGGCAAGAGAAGCACAGATCGAAGCTGCTTTAGAAAGAGTCAGAGGCAAGGCAATGGCAATGCACAACAGTAATGATCTTACAGAAGCAGCAGGTCAGGTGTTTACAGAATTAAATAATCTCGGCATTAAACCAATCCGAAGCGGTTTTGTTTTACTTACAAAGGAAACCCGCATCGCAAAATTATATCCGGCAACATCATTCGATAATAAAAATACAATATCATTTACAGGAGAGTTTGAATTTACAGAACATCCGATTTATGAAAAACAGTATGAGTCATGGCAAAAGAAAGAAAATTATTTCCCGGTTATGGAAGGTGACCTGTTAAGGTCATATTATAAAATTCTTGCCGAAGGACTTTCTGTCCCGTATGAAAATTTCCCGACTGATAGAAAACAGTATGGAACATTTCTCCCTTTTTCCGAAGGATTTCTTTTTACATGGAGTGACGAACCATATTCGGAAAATGAAATTAATATACTGGACAGGTTTAAAGCCATACTTGATCTGACTATCAGAAGATATACAGACTTGAAAACTGCCGAAGCGCAGTCAAGAGAATCACAGATCGAAGCATCGCTTGAAAGGGTCCGGTCAAAGGCAATGTCAATGCAGAAGAGTGATGATCTTGCTGTGGCAGTAGCCGCAATTTTTGAAGAACTGGAAAGGCTTGATCTGGGAATGCTTAGATGCGGAATCGGAATTTTAAGTAAAGAACATAAATTCGTTGATGTATGGGCAACTGCGATATCAGACGGAGAAAAATCCTTACAGCTGTCCGGAGATGAATCTATGGATTCTCATCCACTTCTGCAGGGTGCTTATGATGCCTGGCTGAAACAGGAAGATTTTTCATATCTGCTTCAGGGAGAAGATCTGAAGAGTTACTATCAGGCTCAGATGGACAGTAATTTTAAAATACCGGACTTGCATTCGGAGATGAACAGAAGCGAAGAGTACAGGCAGTACTATTTCGTAGCTACATTTCAATCAGGCGGTCTTTTTGCTATCAGAGAAACAGAATTTTCCGGTGAAGCGAAAATAATAATAAAGCGTTTTGCAGATGTAATAAATTTTACATACACAAGGTTTAATGATCTGAAACAGGCAGAAGCACAGGCAAAGGAAGCGAAGATCGAAGCTGCGCTTGAAAGAGTAAGAGCAAGCTCTTTAATAATGAGAAAGCCGGAAGACATGTTTGACGTATGTAAAGTTATTTCTGAGCAGCTGATACTTTTAAATGTAAATGAAATCAGAAATACTCAAACGGTTATCTTAAATGAAGGAAAAGAGACTTATCAGAATTATGAATATTTCCCGGATTACAATGAAAAGACTTTCAGCGAGATCGATTACAACCTTCATCCTAAAGTAACGGAGTTTGTAAATGAGATCAAAAAATCAAGCGATGCTTTTTTTACGACAAGCTTTGAGGGAAAAGAATTACAGGAATGGAGAGATTACAGAAAGAATACAAATCAGATTCCTGATACGAAGTTAGACACCGCGGGTTCAGTTCATTATTATTTTTATTCAATAGGTCCAGGCGCGCTGGGAATATCCACTTATGCACCTCTTAGCGAAGATCAGATTAGTATTTTCAAACGTTTCCGGAATGTATTTGAACTTGCGTACAGAAGATACATTGACATTGAACAGGCGGAAGCGCAGGCAAGAGAAGCGCAGATAGAAGCAGCGCTTGAAAGAGTCCGGAGCCGTACGCTCGCTATGCAGAAGAGTGATGAGCTTGCTGAAACGGCTGCCGTAGTTTTTAAACAGCTGATCAATCTCGGTATTGA